>ERZ826146.153-NODE-153-length-82045-cov-8.124186_pt1 | contig 82045 bp, 46 predicted proteins | sample MGYA00519857_ERZ826146 | MGnify/ENA primary metagenome ERZ826146 (study PRJEB31778, sample SAMEA3449222) | human gut metagenome | biome: human gut; feature: human-associated habitat; material: faeces | place: United Kingdom | collected 2010/2012 ...
TATTTTAATGTAACTTATTGATTGTCAACTATAAAGGTACTAAAAATATTCCATTCCCACAATTTTTTTTATGCTTTTCTTATGCCGAACTCACGTTGATTTACCACTCGAAGTATTCACTGCCATCACCGTAGTCAATCCATATCGGAAAACCGTTCTCGTCGATGCCCCATGAATAGCTGTAGCCGTCGTCATATTCCGGGTCATAATAGCCCACGGGCAGGTGGCGTGTGGCCTTTCCGAGCAGTCCTGCGTAATAGGCGTAGCCCAGTTGGTCGAGGTCTATGTACAGGGTCTCGTCAAAAAGCATGACGTTGCCCTTGTTCTCTATGGGCGTGGTCACCTCGTCGTCGGTGTAAAGAATGTCGTAACTGTATTCGTCGCCGTCGATGTTGTCCTTCTCCGTGACGTTGGTTATGTCGCCGCCTGAGTATGTTATGCGTGTCTCCTCATTCTCGTCAGACGACGAATACCTTACTCTGTTGAGCTGTCCGGCGGAATTGTAGCTGAGTTTCCACGATTTATGATCGGTCTCTCCGTAGTCGTAATACGTCATGTCGCAGTTTGAAACGAAGCCGTTGCCGCCAAGTTTCATCTTCAGTTCGGCATAGCTTTCTTCCGAATACGTTATGGTCATGAGCACATACGCGTCGCCGTCGGAGCGCGTCTTGATGTTGTGGTAGTCAAAGGTCACGTCGCCGTAGTCAAGCTCCATGGCCGTGACAAGTCCCTCTGCGTTGCGCGTAATAGAGTAAATGCCCGGCGCGCTCTTCGGCCATCCGTTGGTGAACACGGCTCCCGTGTCGATAGTGTCGCCAGCGTTGTCATCGTCGTCGCTGCATGACGAGAAGCCTGCCAGCAGTGCCATGCAGGCCAGTCCAGTTGCTAAATACTTCAATGTTTTCATGTCTTTTGTGTTTAATTGTATTAAGTCGTTGCAGTGCAGACCTGCGGTCTGTCTTTGTTGTTTATTTGTTCAGGTAACCGTCGATGTCGAAATCCGTCAGTTCAGGGTATCCGGCGTACAGCGGATGGCGCGGGTTGCCCCATTTAGTCGGCGTGCCCTCCTGCACGTAACGCGGACATTTGTCGCTTATCGCGGCCACGATGTCGCGCAGACAGGTCTTCAGGTATGGGCGCAGGCCTATGTTGTTGCCGAACGCCAGCAGCACGGTAGGCTCGCTGACGTCCTTCAGTGCCTCCTTGATTTGCCGCAGGTTCTCCTGGTGCAGACTGTCGTTCAGCTCGCGGTCAAGCCCTGCCGGGTCAGTGGTACGTTGCGGATAAAGGTTCAACATGATGAAACTATCGAAACCGTTGCGCTCCGCTATTCCCATAACGCGCGTCATAGTGGCGTCCGCCTTGGCCTCGTTCGCCGTGCTGGGGTTAAGCCCTACAACTATCAGCGGCCTGTCGCCGTCTTTCCTTAGGACGTAACGCACGGTGTCGTTATCGCCCGTCATTCTTACATTTTCGTATTTCATAGCTTTTGTCATTAAGTTAATATTCCACTATTTCCTTAAAACCAGTCCACGGATAGCCTACCGCTTCGTATGCTGCCTTGGCGCCTCTTGGCACGTAAAGCGTACACTTGTCCATTGCATCTACTGAAAATATATTATCTTCTATGATACAAATCAAACATCCATCTGTTTCGGGTGGTGTCATTGCTTCCATGTAAAGCGTCTCCATATTGCAATCTTCAATAATCGCATTTTCAAGTTTCTTGACGTTTGCAGGGATAGTTAATGTTCGCAAGGATTCATAATCACTGAACGCATTTCGTTCTATTTCTTGCACTTCGTCACCTATTATTATATTGGAAACGTTGGGACAACCTGTATTCTGAGTCCACCATATTTTCTCCGAATGATATTCCAATGTTTTCAGATTTGTACAGCCAGACCATGCATTATATGCTACATCTTTTACTGTTTTTGGTATCACTATCTTTTCAAGGCTGGTACAAATACTAAAAACTTCCTGTTCAATAGAATCCAATTTAGAAGAATATGTGATGTCTTTCAGGTCTGAACAGCCCATAAATAGTCCGTAAGAAAGTTTCGTTACGCTTTCCGGCAGCTTGATTTTTGCAAGGTGTATGCAACTATAAAACGCCGATTGTCCTATCTGTGTAACGGTTTCAGGTATGTTTATTGAATTTAGATTGAAACACACAAAGAATGCAAAATCACCGATAGATGTTACTCCTTGTGGTATGTCTATTGACGTCAGCTCTTGGCAACCACTAAGTGCACCAGTACCAATGGATGTTATTGAAGCCGGGAGTTTAATGCTTTTGGCTTTCATAAAGCCAGATAGCAGATAATCAGTAATCTTGTCTGTCTCCGTGTAAAGTTCTCCAGTGCCTGCAAAATAATAGCTGTCACCGCCAGAAACGATGCGCGCTTCGCTCAAGTCCAGGCCTTCAAGGTTTATCATGTGCTCACGCAAGAACTTGAAGTCGGTGCCGTTCAGCTCGCCAGAAAGTATCAGTTCCTTGATGTTTCCGTAGTCTTTACCGAGCTGTTGTTCCAGTGTTCCGGGGCTGTCGAGATGAATTTTTGCCGTTCCGGCACCGCCTTGCCTTACGGTGATGTAGTTGTTCAGTTCGCCCGTCTTCAGCGTAACTACGGCCTCACGGCTCTCGTATGACTTGTTTTCGGATACTTTTATAGTCATCATCCCGTCGTCTGCCGAGCCTTTGCCTGGCGTTATTGTACACCAGCTTTCGGTTGACGAGGCCGTCCACCGCTTGTTGGTTGTGAACGTTACGGCCTGCTCCGAGCTGTTCGCACCGAAGTCGATGCCGTTTGCAAAATACTTTGTCGACTCCTGCGATGGCGTAAACCGCGTGGCTATGCCGCTGTCGTCGCCACCTTCGTCGTCATCGCTGCTGCACGAGATGAGCAACGGCGCGGCGATGAGCATTAGAAAAATGTAAAATATGTTTGTTTTCATCGTTGGTTGTTTGTTCTCATTTCACTTCCTCGGCCATGAAATATCCCCGACCGCAATATGTCTCAGAAACGTCTATTCCATACTTCTGCTTGATGGCTGCGCTGATTTCCTTTGCTGATGGCGGTGCGCTGGTGCCGCTCTTAATGATTTCAAAGGTTAGCCCTGCGGGCGCTTTTTGTGCATTTCTCCTGCACGTAACTTTCCATAAATGTGGTGTTGCCATAGTGCTGTTCTCCCTGGCTTCCAGTCTCCTAAAGCCTGATTTAAGATTAAACATGAAAAAAGCGTGAGACTGCGACGTCGCCTTTATCAGATTGAGAGGTCCTGAGAAAACCCGAGATACAGATATGGACGAGCAGTCTCACGCCCGTAGGCGTGAGAGCCACTTTGCGTCTCTTGCATCTCTTAAGAAGTTTCTCAGGTTTCTCAATCTACAAGACAAGCATCGTGCTTCTTTCTAATATGTCGTTGGCGGGACTGCTCCCGTCAGTTTGCAAATATACAAATAAATTGCTGTACCGCAATGATTAATGTCTGGAAAAGTGCTAAGCCTTGTTGTATTTTTTGTCCGATAAGGTTTATGCCTGACTGTGTTATGTCTGGTATAGCCTGTTGTCAGAAAGCTTTTTAGTGAGCTGGTAAGTTCTATGTCAGGACTACTTGTAATGCGTTTTGTAGCATATTGATAATCAATACTTTACCAATGGCGTTGTAAAATGTTATGATATGAAAAGCAATATGCGGTCTTTTACATTGCAAAAGACCGCATATTGCATGGTAAAAGGCCGTCTTTCAGCTTGTGAAAGACGGTCTTTTGTTTTAGTACCGTTTTTCCTGTAGGCGGAAATGCCTGAATGTAGCGTTTACCGCTGGAACACGTCCGGGTAGTTTACGATGAAGTAAACCGGCGTGCAGCTCCATGCGTGGCAGTAGCTGTTGAGCAGGGTGTAGCCGTTGTATGACGAGAACATGTGGTTTTCGGGCACGTAATACTCCCAAAAGGTGTCGGCCCCGAGGCGCACCATGCCGCCCCAGTAGTCTTCAACATAGTCGCGCGCCTCCTGGTCCATGCCGCATTTCAGCATGGCCGCCACGAGGAAGTGGTTGGCGTATGGCGTGCCCGGCTTTATGGCATTGCCGTCTGCCATTACGGCCTTTATGGCCTGACGGCCCTCGTTGGCGTTGACCAGTCCGCCTATTACCGCCCATGCCGTGGCTATGTATGACGTCTGGCGGTCGGCGCCGCTCGTTATCCTGTGGTTCTTCTTGTCCCAGTATGCGGCGTGTCCGGCCTTGCGCAGGCGTTCCAGCAGGGTGCCGTAACTCTTCACCTCGCTCTTCCTGCCGAGCTTCACGCCCATTGAGCAGAGCCTCTCGACGGCGTTGGCGAGGCAGCCCTGTATGGCGGCGTGGGTGTCTAGCTTCACGGGCGACCAGTCGAAGAACACCATCGACACGGGCATTCCGTCAAACTGATAGCCGGTGTCGGCATAGAGCCATTTGCTGTCGAGCGCCTTGCCGGCTATTACGTCCACCTGCCGCTTTGCCACAGTCCACAGCTCGTTGGCAGTGGCAGTGTCGCCCGTGGCGTCGAGATAGTCGGCAAGCGTCGACACGTAGAGCAGGGCGTAGTCTACGAAAAACGTGTTCTGGGCGTGCGGCTGGGGGTATTCAACGAGGTTAGAGTACAGCAGGCCGTTGTCAGCGTTTGCCAGTCCTGCCAGCAGGTACAGGCAGCGCCTGGTCAGGCCGTAGTTCCTGAATGTGGCGGTGTTGGCCAGTGCCTGCAGGTACAAGTCGCCCAACCACAGCCGCTGGTCGCGTTTGGGGCCGTCCTCGAACACGCCATGCATGCAGTCGCGCAGCGTGTTTTCAGACACCCGTGCAATGTCCTTGAATATCTGGGGCGTTGTTGCGGCCAGTTCTGCCGTGTGCTGCGTGGCCGACGTGGTTGCCTTGAAGGTTATGTCGTCAAAGCAGAAGTCGCTGTATTGCGACGTTCCTACGGCTTCAATCTTCATGTAGCGCGCCGATATGCGCCTGTTGAAGGTGAACGAGCCGTCGTAGCTTACGTCGCAGGTGAAGTCTTGCAGCCAGCCGCGGCTCAGCGAGCCTGTGAATGGCTCGATGGGCAGTGCCAGGTCGCTCGGAACCTCGCCGAAGGTGACCTTGAAGCGCAGCACGGCGTCCTGCATGGGGCCGATGTCTTTAATCTTGAACGACACGTTGCCCACCATGTGCCGGCCGAAGTCGAGCGTCACGCTCTTCATCTGCTTGAACGACTTTGTGTACAAGTCGTCTATTCCAGGCCTTGCCACGGCCTTGTAGCCCTGGAATGCCTTGTCGTCCTTAACTATGTCGACTACCGCCACGGGGTGGCATACGGTTGTGTCGAGCACGGGTTTGCACAGCCCGGCCTTCTCCATCCAGGCCTGTTGCTGCGCCTTGGTATAGGTCTGCGCAAATGCCGTCGAGGTGCAAAGAGCCAGCATTGCTGCGACCGTAATGTCCGATATTTTCATGCGTCAGTAGTTTTTCTTATGTCAGGTTTGCCTAAAGACGCACAGGCATGGCGGTTTGTACTGCCATGCCTGTGTGTCGTATGTGTTATTTACCGCTTACCACGGCGTCTACGGTTGTGTATATGTTCTCAAGCTGAGGGTCGGCCTTCAGGTATGAGTTGACGTCAATCTGCATTACCGTCGGAGTCTGTTGTCCGTTGGTTGGAGTCCACTCGGGCAGTCCGAGACCGTTGGGGTTGCCCGTTTTTATGAAGTTGAGGTAGTAGCCCTGGAATATCTCAGATACCGTGAAGTCCTCAGGCTGCCAGTCGTAAACACGGTTTGTAGGCAGGTTGCCCATTGCATATTCGATGTCGGCAGAGTGAACGGCGCCGCTTACTGTCAGCGCGTTCTTGTTCTCCTCGGTCTTCTTCTGTACGCCTCCTGCCAGTCCCGGCACCATGTCAGCGTTGCGCATGGCGGGTCTCGGGTGGCAGTACAGATAGCGGTATACGGGCTGGTTGCCGGTCTTCTTGTGCATGTCGCTCCATTTCCATGTGGCAAATCCTACGAACATGTCGGCTGCGAGGCGTGCTCCCGGCAGTCCGCTGACGTCTGCGTCAGTCTTCAGCCCGTAGGCTTCCATTACCTTCCCGGTGTCATTGCCGAAGCGCGGGGTTATGGCTTCCTTGACCGAAGCTATCGTCAGCGGGCGCTTGCCGATGACAAATGTGATGGGCACCTCGGTCGAGTTCCATCCTACGAGCAGCGGCACCTGTGCCTGACGGCCGTTCTTGAAGGTCTCGACAGGCTGCTCTGTGAAGAAGTAACCGTCGATGTTGTACATCTTGTTCATGTAGTTTGTAGAAGACTTCTTGAGCAGTTCCTCGGCAGAGAGTGCCCTCATTTCTGCCAAAGACTTGCATCCCATGGCCTTCATGGTCTCTACTCCGGCCTTTTCGCCTTCTTCCAGGGTCGGCAGCTTGTCGTAACCGATGATCGATGAACTCGAGCCCATGGCCTGTGCGAACAGTCCCTTGCAGAGCGGTGAGGCCATCAGCGCGCTTACGGATGCCGAACCTGCCGACTCGCCTACGATTGTAATCTTGTTCGGGTCGCCGCCGAATGCTGCGATGTTGTCCTTCACCCATTTGATGGCAGCCGCCTGGTCGAGGAATCCGTAGTTGCCCGAACCTTTGTAAGAAGTCTCCTTTGACAGTTCGGGATGAGTGAAGAAGCCGAATATTCCTTCACGGTAATTGGCTGTTATTGAGATTATTCCGTTGCGTGCCATGGAAGCTCCTGCGTAGCGCGGCTCGCTGCCCGAGCCTGCCATAAGCCCGCCGCCGTTGAAGTAGATGAGTACGGGCAGCTTCTCGGTCATGGTCTTCGCCGGTGTCCAGATGTTCAGGTAGAGGCAGTCCTCGCTCATCTTGTCCGTGCCGAAGTCCATGTCGCCGAAGATGTTCTGCTGCATAGGGTTGGGGCCGAACTCCTTGGCCGCCCTTACTCCGCTCCACGGTTTGACCGGCTGCGGCGCCTTCCAGCGCAGCTCGCCGACCGGCGGCTGGGCGAAAGGCACGCCTTTGAATACCTTTATTCCTGACTCGTAAGTGCCTTCGAGCACTCCCGCGGCCGTCCTGGCCTGCGGTCCTTGTGCGCCGGCCGTCATCGTAGCTAACGCCAGCGCGAGAGATATAAACAGTTTTTTCATTATTATTGTGTTTTCTGATTGTTGCGGTTTGTTGCGGCTGCGGCCGGGCCTGGTGTTGGCAGACCGTGCAGCAGGCGTTCCGGCAAGTGTCTTGCATGGTATTGGACTGTTGCCGGAAAAGCAGGTAAAGGAAGCAGGGTGAAAGATATTATCCTCACTCACTGCTTCCGTCAAACTTATCCTTATGCCAGCCTTCGCCGTTGCGGTAGGCTGTGGAAACCAATCTTAAATACCTTCATGTTGAGCATTGGGAGAGCTTCTTTTACCGGTTCATTCCGGCCGGATGTTCCAGTCATCCGGTCAGGATGAACCGTAGCTTATGTTATCATTTCATTTCGGGCAGCAGGCAGGGTCTTACCTTCTCCGTAACGCCGGCCTTCTCGCTTACGGTTACGGTCAGAGGAGCTGCGTCGGCGGCGTTGTCGGCCACCATAACCTTGTATTCTCCGCCCTCTACCTGCCACTGGCTGTCCTTCTCGCAGAACGATGCCAGGCGGCTGTAAGGTATTGTTATCTCTACGGCTTGCGCTTCTCCGGGAGCCAGCTTGCGTGTCTTTGCGAAGCCTTTAAGCTCGCGTGTGGGCTTATCCATGTCCTTGCCGGGAGCTGCTACGTAGACCTCGACAACCTCTTTGCCGGCCGTGTTGCCCGTGTTCTTTACGTTCACTTTGACTGTGATGTCGCCGTCGGCGTTTACAGTTGCCTGCGGGGCGCTCTTCTCGAATGTCGTGTAGCTGAGTCCGTAGCCGAAGGGGTAAGCCACCGTGACGCCCTTAGTGGTGTAGTAGCGGTAGCCTACGTACACGCCTTCGTTGTATTCGGTGAAGTCGAAGTTGCGCACCGTGCCCGTTGTACGCTTGTCGGCGAAGCCTGTTATGGCCTTGTCTATCATCTCGTCGCTGATGTCGTCGGGCATAGGGAAGTCAGCCTTGTTGTTCACGTCGTTGTAAGTCAGGGGCCATGTCATGGGCAGGCGTCCCGACGGACATTCCTTGCCGGTGAGCACGTCGGCCACGGAGTTGCCGCCTTCCTGTCCGGGCAGCCATACGTTGAGGATTGCATCGGGTTTAGATGTCCAGCTTGCTGTCTCGATGGGGCCGCACACGTTGAGGATTACTACTACCTTCTTGCCGGCCTTGTGGAACTCGTTGCACACGCCGTCTATCATCTCCTGCTCGGCTTTTGTCAGGTTGAAGTTGTTGCTTACCTTCCTGTCGAGGAATTCGCCTGAGGTCTTGCCGATGGTGATTATCGCCATGTCGTTGCTCTTTGCAGCCTTGGCCAGCATGCCGGCAGGTATCTGCATCTCGTCGATAAGGTCTTTCGGCATGAACTTTCTCAGGCCTTCGCCGTCGTTGGGGCGTGCAGCCTTGGCAGCCGGAATGTATTTTTCGTATGCCTTCTGCACGGTCTTGTCAATCTTCAGTCCGGCGTTGTCGAGGCCCTGTGTGAGGCTTACCACGTAGGCGTGGTTGACGTCGCCCGAGCCTGTACCGCCCGCGATGAAGTCGTATGCAGTGCGTCCGAAGACGGCAACCTTCTTGGTTGAATTGCCGAGAGGCAGCACTCCGCCCTCGTTCTTGAGCAATACCATGCCCTCGGTGGCGGCGTTGCGCGTTACCACGGCGTGTGCCTTCAGGTCAGGGTTGTTGTCTGCCTTGATGCCTTTGAACGCCGGGGTCTTCATTATGCACTCGAGTATGTGGCGCACGTTGCGGTCGACTATTTCCATCGAGAGGCGTCCGTTCACTATTGCTTTCTTCAGTTCGTCCCTCTGTGTCTTTTTGCCGGGCATCAGCAGGTCGTTGCCGGCCTCCATCTGTGCGGTTGCCGACTGTCCGCCGAACCAGTCGGTCATCACCATTCCCTTGAATCCCCATTCGTGGCGGAGTATCTCCGTTACGAGGTCGGCGCGCTCGCTTGCCATAGTTCCGTTAATCTTGTTGTACGAAGTCATCACCGTCCATGGCTGCGACTCTTTCACTACAATCTCGAAAGGCTTGAGGTAAATCTCGCGGAACGTGCGCGGCGTGCCTATCACGTTGTTGCTCGTGCGGTTTGTCTCCTGGCTGTTCAGGGCGAAATGCTTGAGCGACGTACCCACGCCGTTGCTCTGTACGCCGCCAACTACGGCTGCGCATATCTTGCCGGCGAGCAGCGGGTCTTCCGAATAATACTCGAAGTTGCGTCCGTTAAGCGGGTTGCGCATTATGTTGGTGGCAGGCGCCAGCAGCACGTCGACGCCGTAATGGCGCGTCTCGTCGCCCATAGCCAGGCCTATCTGGCGTGCAAGTTCGGTGTTCCAGGTCGAGCTTACCACCGTGGCTACGGGGAAGTGGGTGCAGTAGAACGTCTTGTCTGTGCCCTGGCGGGTGGGGTTTATCCTCACGCCGGCGGGTCCGTCGGCCACCACGATGGCAGGAATGCCCAGGCGCGGGATGGCGTTCAGCTGTCCGGCAGCACCCGGAACAAGCTCTGCCGAGCTTCCCACGGTTGCCGAGGCTTGGGTCTCGATGCCGGCGGCACCTATTACCATGTCGAGTTTTTCGTCGAGAGTCATTGCGTCGATGACCTTCTCAATGGGGTCTACTCCTAATTTTGGATAGTTCTGTCCGCTGATGTTCATGCAGCCTATTGCCGCAAGCGCGGATACAAGTAAGGTTTTCTTAAGCATAAGGTAAAATTTTGTTTTCGGCGCAAAGGTAATAAGTTAAACGGCAGGGTGTAGTGGCAAGTAAGCATAAAAGTAAACGCATTGAAAACGTAAATGCCATGTTTTCAATGCGTTATGAAGTTGAAGTAATGCCAGAAAGTAAACTTTTCAAAAGCCTTTAAACATGTTTTTCGCATACAAAAAGCAGGTGCCGGCCGTCTTCGGCGGTTGTTCCGAAGATGTAAATGCCGCCACCGTCTTTCAGGCGGAGCTTCTTGCGCAGTGCGTCGGCTGTCATGGGGAAGTTCCTTACGCTGACGTTGGCGCGGTCGATGCCGGCGAGTGCGGCTTTCAGTTCGCGCTTGTTCATGGTCGTAACGGCCTTTACGGTGAACGAGCGGCCGGGGAAATCGGTTATGGCTTCTGCCGAAATGAACAGGTGGCTGTCACGGCTTACCTGCCTTGCGCCGTACCGTCGGGCTATGAGGGCGAAGCATCCCGCCTTCATCAGCGATGCGTTGGGCTCGTAGAGGTAGGGCGGCGTGGCGTCGCCGGGCGTGCAGTCGGGTGCCGCAGGACTGTCTGTTGCGGGCTGTGTTGAGGCTTCTTCGGGTGTGAAAGAGAATGCCTGACCGTCGTTGACGCAATAAACGCGCTCAAGTCCGGCGTATCGTGACGACACGACGAGCAGCAGTTCCTTGCACTCGTTGCCTGCCGACACGATGTGGACCTCGCCCACGCAGCCGCCCATGTCGGCCACTGCCTTGCGCCAGTCGAGCATGGGCGAGAGCTTTATCATGGTGAAGTCGGCCTTGGCCAGCAGCGTGTCCCTTAGCGCGAGCACGTCGGGTGTGCAGTCGCTTATGGCGAATGTGCGTCCGCCGTGGCCGTCGCGGCGTGCCGGGTCGGCGTAAATCATGGTGGCGTGGCCCAAAGCTTCGATAATTTGCGTACAATCGCCGCAAATCACTTCGGTCTGGGTGATGCCCAGGCAGGCCATGTTGCGCCGTGAGATGTCACACAAACGGCTCTGGCGCTCTATGTAGACGGCGCGGCCGAACAGCGGCGCAAGGTATGAGAAGTCGACCCCGAAGCCGCCCGTGAGGTCTACGAGCACAGAGCCGCCAGTGCCGTCTGTGGTTGTTGCGGGCTTTTCGTTGCCAGCCTGTTTCATCAGTCTTGCCGCCACGTCGGCCTTGTAGCGCGCCGTCTGTTCCGACGAACACTGCTCCATCGAGAGGTGGGGCGGGTAGACGATGCCCTCGGTCGCAGCCCACTGCGGCAGCTTAAGGCGCGCCTTGCGGCGGCCTGCTATCTGGTCGAGGGCGTAGGGCAGGTCGATGTCCGTGCGCCCGGCGTGTTGCAGGGCGAGGCGGCTGATGTCGGCGTCGGCGTTGGCTCTGATGAATTCTTCGGTAGTCATGGTTTTTTGGGGGATGGGAGTTATGGGACGAATGGGAGTAATGGGAGAGATGCGACCTATGGGAGTGATGGAACTGATGGGAGAGATGGGAGGAATGGAACCTATGGGAGTAATTGGACTGATGGGACCGATAGGAGGGTGGGGCTGCGCCTGACGGCTTGCCTGTGGCCGGTGCCGTATTTGGCTCGGGCGGCTTTGTGGCTGTTGTCTTATTATTCCGTGGTGGCAGTCTTGTTATCTTCCGGTCGTTGTCTTATTGCTTCCTGGTTACTGTTTTGTAATTTTCCGGTTGCTGTCTTACCGCTCCACGGCCGTTATTTTATCACTTTATAGTACTTTTTTGCCGTGGCCCTTGATATGTAGTTGAAGTGCCACCACTCGGTGCGCAGCGGTTTGAAGCCGGCGTAGCGCATCACTTCGCGCAGCAGCTGGCGGTTCTTCAGTGCCTGGCGGCTTATGCGTCCGCTCTTCACGAGCGCCGCCTCGTTGTCTATGTGTGCCGCCTTGCCCATGTAGTCTATCTTCGTGCCCATGTCGAGCGTGTCGCCCTTGGCGTTGCACAGCGTTATGTCGACAGCCATGCCGTAGTTGTGCAGGCCGCCGCCGCGCGCCGGATTGCTCACGTAGAAGTACTGCGGCGTGTTCTTCACCTTGTCCCACATCTTCTGCTGTATGCTCATCGGACGCACCGCGTCATACACTTTCAGGCTCAGGTCGGGGCGCAGCTGCTTCAGCCTCTTCTGCGCCTTGGCCAGTGCGGCGGCCGCCTTGGGGTGCAGGTAGGCGCGATTGAGGTCGGTGTAAAGCACCGTGCCGGTGAAGTTGTCCGCCCTGGCGTACATCAGGCTTACCTTTATCGTCTTGTCTTTCGTGTGTATGTCTACCATGCCCTGCCGCTCCAGCGACTGTTCGGTCTTGGTCTTCTGGGCTGCCGCGGGGGCTGACAGTGCGGCGGCGAGCGCCACGGTAAGTAAGAGTTTAATCATATTCGGGTAATTTTTAAGGCAAAATTACGCCATTTGTCATTATGAAGCAAATTTTTCGGGCGGTTTGTTTGCGGCGCGCCATTGCGCTTGTGCTGTAACGCCTTGACTGCCAACGCCTTGCAAAAGGTAACCTTTTGCGTTGTAAAAGACGGCCTTTCAGCGGCCGAAAGGTTACCTTCCGCACTGCAATATGCCGTCTCCTGCATAGCCAGCCGTAACACGTCGCCGTTGCGGTGGGGCTTTATGGAATATCTTGTCGTAATGGCTTCAAATCATAAAGGAGGCCTTATCATGCAGTGACAGGGCAGTAAACGATAAAAAAACAACGTGGGTCCGATGAAATCAGAGCAATGCGGTCAGTGTGTCTTTTCACCAAATTTGTAATTACTTATGATTCATCGAACTCACGTTAATTAAGCTCATTCATCAATTAATGAGTGGAGAACCGAAGTTCGTGCCTCCGGCCGGGAGGCAGGTCATCTGTTCACGGTGATTGATTTCAGGCAGGCAGGGTCGGACGACGGACCGTAAGAAACGATGTATTCGCCCGGGAGGGGCTTCATCCTCGATGTCTCATAGTCGAACCACTCGAACTGTTCGGGAGCAAGCGTTATTTCCACCTTCTCGGTCTGCCCCGGCTGGATGCTTACACGACGGTAGGCGCGGAGGGCACGCGAGGGGCCGAACGTGTCTTTCGGATAAGAAACGTACACCTGGACTATCTCGTCGCCTGCACGGTCGCCCTTGTTGGTAACGGGTATGGTGAGCACATAGTTGCCGCCCTCCTTTCTTGCTTTTGCCTTGCCGTACTCGAATTTAGTGTATGACAGTCCGAAGCCGAAGTGGTAGAGCGGGTCGCCCTTGAAGTAGCGGTAGGTGCGGCCGCCTTCCTCGATGTTGTAATCCTCGATGTCAGGCAGGTCGGCTGTCGAGCGGAAGAAGGTCAGCGGCAAGCGTCCCGACGGATTATAGTCACCGAAGAGCACATCTGCCACTGCCTCGCCTCCGGCTTGTCCCGGATACCATGCTTGCAGGATGGCATCCGTCATACTCTCTTCACGCGTGAGCGAGACGCACGAACCTGAGAAGTTTACCAATACCACCGGCTTGCCTGTTTTGCCCAGCCGCTCGAGCATTGCCGTCTGTATCTTGGGCAGTTCTATGATTTCGCGGTCGCCGTTGCGGAAGCCCTCTATCTTGACCGGCATTTCCTCGCCCTCGAGCTGTGGCGACAAGCCGCCGGCATAGATGATGGCGTCGCAATCGGCCAGGGCAGCGGCAGCCTTATCCACATCGAGGGGGATGGTGCGTCCGAAGTCGAAGTTCAGCGAAGCGCATTCGCCTTCCGAAGCGTTGAAGCGCAGCTTGATATCGTATTCCTTGCCGGCTTCGGCTTTGAAGGTGTAGGCTTGGTTGGCTTTCATGTTTGCGCCGTTGAATACCCGTTCGCCATTGACGAACAATTCCAGAAAACCCTGCGCCTGCACGGCAAAGGTCACGTCTTCGGTCTTTACAGGAGCGAAAGTTGTGGAGAACTCGGCAAGAAATCCGCCGAGAGGCACTTCTGGCGCCCACACCGTGGCTCCGGCAGTAGTAAGTGTCAGCGGGGTGCTGTAATGGTATGTTATGTCGCAGGGCGTTTCGTCAGGATTGCGGGTGAACTTCTTCCAGAACTTTGCGTCAAATCCCTTCTTGCCGGATGCGGAAGTGTATTCGAGCAGGCTTTCAAGCCTTACTGATGACGTATGGTCGAAGCCGGGGACATAGACCACCTGCGATTGGGGCAGACGCTCCCTGATGGCTGAAAGCAGCGTAGAGGTGTGCGAGGGGAAGCCGTTGTAGTTGCCCCATTGCATCACCGAGTCGTTGGCGTTAGGGCCGATTATGCCTATCTTCATATCCTTGCGCAGGGGAAGCACGCCGTCGTTCTTTAGCAGGACGAGCGACTTGCGGGCCACGTCGAGCGCGAGGTCCTTGTGCGCCTGGCAGTCGACAACCGAATACGGGATTTTAGCCCATTCCACAGTTGAGTCCGGGTCCATCTCGCCCAGTGCGTAGCGGGCGGTCATCAGGCGGATTACGGCACGGTCTATCTCCGCTTCAGTCACAAGTCCTTGCTTCACGGCTTCCGCCAGTGCGCCGAACGCTTGTCCGCACTCCAGGTCGGTACCTGCCCTTACGGCTTTCGCCACGGCATGCTCCTTGTCCGGCTCGGTGTTATGTCGGTCTTCGAAATAAAAGTCATCCACTGCCCAGCAGTCCGACACGACGATGCCTTGGTAGCCCCATTCGTTGCGCAGGATCTTTTGCAATAACGTGTTTGACCCGCAACAAGGGTCGCCCTCGTAGCGGTTGTAGGCGCACATCACTTCCATTACGTTGCCCTTCTGCACCAACGCCTGGAACGCCGGCAGGTAGGTTTCACGCAAGTCGCGGTCTGAAATATCCTTGGCGTTGTACGTATGGCGGCTCCATTCAGGTCCGCTGTGTACGGCATAGTGCTTGGCACAGGCGTTTGTCTTATAGTGCTTTAACGGGTTCTTGCCGGTGAACGCGCCTCCTTCGTAATAGTCACCCTGAAGCCCGCGCACCACGCTAACGCCCATTTTCGAGGTCAGATACGGGTCTTCGCCGTATGTCTCGTGCCCGCGTCCCCATCGTGGGTCACGGTAAATGTTGACGTTGGGTGTCCAGAACGTAAGCCCCTGGTATATCTTCAACGGACCTTCCTTCTTTGCCTTGTGGTGTTTGGCACGTGCCTCGTCTGACACGACGGTGAATACATCATATACCAGTTTGTCGTCGAAGGTGGCCGCCATGCCTATCGGTTGGGGGAAGACGGTGGCTATGCCGGCACGGCTAACCCCGTGCAGCGCTTCGTTCCACCAGTTGTACTGCTCAATACCCAGCCGGGGGATTGCCGGTGATTCATATCGCATCAGCGAGATTTTTTCGTCAAGCGTCATTTCCTTGACTATGCTTTCCGCCCGTTCGCGGGGCGACGCCGTGCGGTCTTTATAGACCTGGGCGTTGGCGGCGATGGCCGTCGCCGTAGCGATAAAAAGAAGAAACCTTTTCATAAAGCTCTTTAAGTTATTAGAAAATTGTATGTGTGTAAGTTTCATAATGACGCTGCCTTAAAGCCGGTCTTCTTGCCAAACGTGCGCCTGGCAGGCTTACTGGCTCCCCTTGCAGGTCGTAACAGCATCGATGAGCTGAACTTTCTTATCATACTTGGTATTAGATTTAAACATCAAGTGAACCAATGAATACAACCTTCGTTCCCGGAGTTACAGCCACTTTGCTGTCACGTCCCAGGCCATGTATGGGGCTTGGAATGGACGTATGGGGAATGTTAGGAACGGATTTTAGAGGTACGCTTTTGCGATTCGGACGGCAGTTCGCCGAAATATTCGCGGTAGCACTTCGTGAAATAGGAATGTGAGGTGAACCCCACGGCATAGCAGACTTCGGCAATGGTCATGTCGGAAGACTTCAGCATGCGTGAAGCCTGCTGCAGGCGGAGGTTGCGCACGAGGTCGGTCGGCGAATAGTTGGTGAGCGCCTTGATTTTGCGGTATAGCTGCACGCGGCTTATACCCATTCGCGAGGCGATGTCGTCCATGCAAAGTTCGGAATTGCTGATTTCCTCTTCCACGACGGAAAGGAATTGCGCGTAGAAGTCGTGGTCCATGTCGTGCCATTTGGCGGCAGACTGTCCAAGACCTGACTGGCTTGCACCGGAAAGGTAAAGCTCTTTCAGCCTTTTCCGGTTGGCCACCAGCGACTTTATGCGGGCTTTCAGCAGGTCGCCGTTGAAGGGTTTTGTGAGATAGGCATCGGCTCCGCAGTCATACCCTGCTATGCGCTGTTCATCCATGGCGCAGGCTGTCAGCATCAACACTGGTATGTGCGATGTGGTTACTTCTTGCTTTAGCCGGCGGCACGTTTCAAGACCGTCAATGCCGGGCATCATGATGTCGCAGATGATGAGGTCGGGCACATACTTGGCGGCGAGTTTAATGCCTTCCAGCCCGTTAGAAGCATAAATGACCGTGTAGACCCCTTGCAGTAGGGTGCCTACCAGGGCGCAGATGTCGGGATTGTCATCGATGACGAGGATGGTGTCAACCTGTTCGGAAGGTTCTCCTGCCTGTGGCAGGATGTCGGCAAGCTCCGTTGCGATTGCCGCGGATGGTTCTGCCGTGACAGATTCAGTCAAGGCAGCGTTGTCCACGTGCCGTACGGGCAGACTGACCGTGAATACCGTGCCTTTCCCTTCCGTACTTTGCACCTCGATGCTTCCGCCGTGCAGCTCGACGAAGGTCTTGGAAAGCGCAAGACCGATGCCTGAACCTTCCGGGCTGATTTTGTCTACTTTGAAAAAGCGTTCAAACACCTGCTTGATGTTTTTCTCGGGAATGCCCTTGCCGTTATCGCTTACGGTGAGCCGGATATTGTCCGCCTCGCGCGACAGTACTACGCGTACCGTGCCTCCGGCGGGTGTGAACTTGAAGGCGTTTGAAATCAGGTTGAACAACACACGCTCCATCTTGTCCGTGTCGATGGCCATGCGGTAGTCGCCGTCGGGAATTTTCACCTGGAACTTCAGATGCCGCCGCAAGGCTATGTCCTTAAAGGATTCCGTCCAGTCCCGCATCTGGGCGGCTACATCCACTTCCATGAGATTAAGTTCGAGCTTTCCATTCTCATACTTCCTGAAGTCGAGAATCTGGTTGATGAGGCGCATCAGGATGCGGACGTTCTTCATCGCCAAAGCCATGAGCTTATGTTGCCCTTCGGTCAGGTTGTCCGCACGGGCCATTTGCGATACGGGTTCGGCAATCAGTGTAAGCGGTGTCCGCAAATCGTGGGAGACATTGGTGAAAAACGTTAGTTTTGATTGCGTGGCCTGCCGCAGCTGTTCCATTATCTGGCTTATCTCGTCGTTCTTCTGTTGCAGCTGCACATATTGGCGTTCTATTTCATCGCGTTGCGCTTCCAGCTTTGCGTTTTGCTGCTCGGCGAGAGTGCGGTGCCGTCGCTGTGCCCGCCAACCGCGCAACAACAAGAATAGGGATATGCTGGACAATGCGAGTATGCTGACAATGCCGTAAAGAAGAGCCGTTTGCATAGAGTAGCGTTCCCAATAGACGTTCAGCTTCTGTTTCAGCACCTTTATGTTATTGGTCTCAACTTTCAAGGCTTCGTCCTGCAGTTGCATTATTTCGGCATTAGTCTGGTTGGCTACCACACCGACAGGCAGGGCGATGTCCTTATCCAGCTTCTCGCCTTTAAGTACGGAAAGTGCCGACTGTATAAGCCGACGTCCATCTGTGGGATAGATGAAGCTCGCATCAATCACCGAATCATGAACGGCCTTGAGTCCGATTTGTGGCGAAGCGTCGATGCTTATTATGCTTATGTCTTTCCGCCGTCCTAGCCTTTCAGCCGCTTTGGAGGCACCGATGGCCATCCGGTCGTTGTGGGCGTAGATGATATTGGCCTGTGGGTAGAGTCTCAGAAGGGAGTCGGTCACCCTTTGGCCGCCTTCGTCGGTCCAGTCTCCCACCGCCGATGCAAGGATAACCGCATTATCCATTGAATTTATCTTTTCAGTAAAGCCTTTGTGGCGTTCCTGTGCGGGACTCGTTTCCAGCTTTCCCATCAGCTCCAGTATTCTGGGAGCTTTGTTCAGCGTCTGTATGTATTGGGCGGCGGAGCATCCGAGCAATTTGTTGTCGGCTCCTAAGAAGGATGTGTAGTGGTCGCTGTTGGTGCGTCGGTCGAAGAGGATGACCGGTGTGCCCGATAAATAGATGCTGTCCAAAAGAGGTGTAATGGTTTCCACTTCATTTGGGGCGGCTATGATTATATCAAATCCGTTCTGTACGAAGTATCTTAAATCGGCCTTTTGCTTCCCGTTGTCGTCATCCGCCGAGCGTATCTCGACTTCAATACTGTCGTGCAGCAATGCCTCGCGCATAATTTCGTCATTGAGTTTCATGCGCCAATCGTCCTGCGAGCATTGCGACACTCCAATCTTGTATTTATGTTCGTTTTGGCAACCTACCAGCAAAAGCATTAGCAGCAAGAGTGTTGCGGTGGGTATTGATTTCATGGCTTTTTGGTATTTTACGGCAAATTTAAACATTTTTCATAGAATTGTTTTGTATGGCAGATGATTTCTGCAAGTTTTTTTGATGGCATGGCGGCAAGACATACGCTTAAACCCACCTTAAAGCGTACTTGCCACCTTGCTCAACCCTGTCTGATGCCAGGCTGCCTGCAAGGCATTCGGCTTTAACTATCCTGACAACTCTAACTACCTGCAAGGCATTCGGCTTCGCCACCTTAATTCGTAAAATAAATAAAGACGGCGAAAAAATAAAAAAGGCGGCGAAATCCGCCGCCTTTTAATCAAGCAATCCTATTGTCATTTCGTATGGTTCACGGTGTACACCACCTTGCCGTCCTTGTCGATGAGGTGCAGCGACAGTGTCTGCTTGTCGGCGCATACGAGCGAGAAGCCGCTGACGCCCGAGCAGAACTGCGTGCCGTCCACGGGCTGCACGTTCTCGCGGCTGAGCGAGCCGCTGGTGTTTACAACGTAGTCGATGTCGGTGCCCGGCTTGCGTATGTGCTGGAAGTTGTGTATGTGGCCGCAGATGTACATTGCCACGTTCTTGTGCTTCAGCAGTATTGGGTTGAGGCGCTTCTGCATGTCGGCGCGCTCCTTGTCGCTCTTGTCTGTATAGGCGTAGACGGGATGGTGTCCGAGCACTATCACCCAGTCTTCATTCGCCTGTGCGAGCGTCTGGTCGAGCCATGCCAGCTGCTTGTCCATGTCCTCCTTGCCCGCGTCAGGATACTTCTCGGTGTCCTTGCGGTACTTGTCGATAAGCGGTGTGGTGTCGATGAAGACCAGGCGCACCGTCACGCCGTCGTCCTCGAGTACCTTGGTGTAGTATTTTGCCGGCATGTTCCACCTTGCAGAAACGCCCGAGTAGTCCAGTACGGCCTGTGTGTTGCCGCGGTACTCGTGGTTGCCGCACGTTGGGAACCAGTCGAGCATCAGTTCCGGGTGCGAGTATATGAGCTCGTAGTTGGTCATCCAGAGCGGGTCCTGCGTGCTGCGTACGCCCTCGAAGTGGTGCACGTCGCCCGGAGCTGCCACGCATTCTATGCCCACCGTCTCCGCCATGCGCCCCATCAGTTCGGCAATGGGCTTCTGGTCGTAGTATCCGTTGCGGCCGAGGTCGTTGGCAACATAGAAGTTAACGCTCTTCTCGAGTTTGGCCCAGTCGGCCGGAGTCTGGCCGAACACCGTCATCACGGCGGCCGCCAGGATAATCACTAATGTTGAAATTCTTTTCATCTTCTTGTGTATGTAATTGTTTTTTGTTTATAATCGTCCTGCAACGGCATTGCCCCGCGGCCCTGCCAAGGGGGCGTCGCGGAGCTTTGTCCTGTGTGGCTTGCAGCCTTTATTGTCAGAAGTTAATCTTGAATCCTGCGTTGAGCTTCACGCCGTAGTATTCCACCTGCATCGTGCGGTCCTTTTCTCCCTGGTAGTAGCGCAGCGGCTGGTTGAGCAGGTTGTTGGCCTGTGCGTATACGGTGAACTTGATGTTCTTGCCCCAGGTGTAGCTGGCGTTCAGGTCAAGGTAGTTCACGGCGTCGTAGTAGCGGCGCAGCTGCGCCTCCTCCTGGTACTCCTCGTCGTCCTGGAAGGCTGACGTGTAGTTGTATGACAGGCGTACGTTAAGTCCCCATTTGTCGAAGTAGAGCGAGGCGTTGGCCATGTGCTCGGGCGAGCCCGGCAGAGCCTGTTCGTCCTTGTTGCCGAAGGCCGACCTTACGATGCTGCTGTTAGTGTAAGTGTAGTTGCCGTAGAAGCCCAGGCAGCTGAGTGCCGGCGAGATGAAACCGAAGTCGCGCTGGAATCCGAGCTCAACTCCCATGAGGTCTGCGTCGAAGGCGTTGGTCGGGCGGGTTATCTCCGCGTCCTCGTAAGTCTGGTAGGCTCCGCGCTCCACGTGGTTCACGATGTAGTCGTTGACGCGCTTGTAGAAGAGTGATGCCGACACGAGTCCTACGCTCTTGAAGTAGTATTCGGCAGACAGGTCGTAGTTGTTGGAGATGATAGGCTTCAGGTCAGCGTTGCCCACGAACACCTCGACGGGCGATTCCGAACGGTTGATCGTGCTTCCGGGCACGAGGTGCGAGTACTTCGGACGTGCCAGCGTCTTGGTGTAAGAGGCGCGTACCTTGAGGTTGTCGTTGGCGTCCCATTTCAGCAATACGCTGGGCAGCCAGTTTACGTAGTTGCTCTTGTGTGTGCCTGTGGGTTCGAGCGTCTCGTTCTCCTCTTCGTCCACAATCCAGTTGAAGCCGCTGTTCTCAAGGCTTGTAGCCTCCATGCGGAGTCCGAGCATCAGTTCGAGCTTGCGTCCGAGCTTCTGGTTGAAGCGCAGGTAGGCGGCAGTAACCTGCTCGGTTGCGTCGTAGTTGCCTGACGACTCTTCGAGCACCTTCTCGCCCTGCATCTTATTGAAGTCGGCCGAAGTGAAGCTGCCGATGTAGTCCTTGTCGATGAAGTCGGTAGCTGTGTACTGGTCTCCGGGCATGAATCCGTCGCGTATCTGCGACACGTAGTGGTTGGTGTATTCGTCGCCGTAGAGGTCTTTGTATCCGTCCTTGTACTCGTAGCACAGCACGTCCTTGGTCTTATGCTTGTGGGTGTACTTTGCACCGAACTTCAGCGTGTTGCCGAAGAGTCCGCTTGAGAGGGGAAGTTCGAAGTCAGCCTTGGCCTTCCACTCGTCCTCGCGTATGTTTTCGTCGGCGTTGGTGAACTCGTCCAGCTTCCATTTGCCCTCGTGTACCGAGATGGGCGTGAGCGAGTAGGGCTGGCGTTCGCCCTCGTCGGCCATGTCGATGGTGATGTCCTTCTGCTCGAGCGTCATGTAACGCTCCTCTGGGCGGTCTTCGCTTGCACGGGCGTAAGATGCCGTCCAGTCGGCTTGCAGCCTGTCCCAGAGCAGGTGGTTGCCGCCGAGGGTGAAGTCCATGGTCTGCTGCAGCTCGAGGCGTGCGCCGCGGTTGTCGTTAGAGCCGGCCTTGGTCTGTATCTCGGCCTTCATCTCTCCCGGGTCCTTGTCAAGGTCCTTGTAGCTTACGCGGTAACGGTTCTCCCAGTCGTTGCGGCGGTTGTATATGCCGTTGAAGAATATCTTGTTTGTCGGGTTGAAGTCGTAGTCTAACGAGAGCGAGTAGCTCTGGCGCTCGCGGGTTACGTAGTACTGGCGCACCTCCGCGTCGGTGAGCACTACGTTGCCGTCGTCGTCGAGGTCGTACTCGAACTCCGTGTTGTCAGAGCCTGCCGGCGAGTTCTGGTATGATATTGCGGCCATGAGTCCCAGCTTGTCGTTGAAGAAGCGGTCGCCGAAGGTTGCGCCGAGGTTGAGCTGCATCTTGTCGCTTATCCAGTTGTAGCCCGTGCCTGCGGTTACGTTGAACACGCGGCGGTAAGGTGTGTTCTTGGTCACCAGGTTGATGGCTCCGCCTATGGCGTCGCCGTCCATGTCGGCGGTCACCACCTTGTTCACCTCGATGGTCTGAATCATGTCGGCCGGTATGAGGTCGAGCTGCACGTTGCGCGCGTCGCCTTCGGCAGACGGCAGGCGGTTGCCGTTGATGGTCACGCTGGTAAGGTCTGGCGACGTGCCACGCACCTGTCCGAAGCGTGCCTCGCCCTGGTCGTACTGCACGTTGATGCCGTTGATTCGCTTGAGTGCGTCGCCGATGTTAGAGTCGGGGAATTTTCCCACCTGGTCGGCAGACACTATGTTTGTCAGGTTAAAGTTGTTTTTCTGCTGGTTTATGGCGCGGCTCTGTCCGTGGAACGCGCCCTTTACCTCAACGCCCTGCAGTTCGATGCCGTCAGTAAGCACGAAGTCGTGCACCGAGGTTTTGTCCGGGCTTACGGTGAGTGTGAGTATCTGCGGCTCGTAGCCCACGTATGTTACCTTCACCTTGTACGTTCCCGGCTTGATGTTAGCCAGTGTGTAGTAGCCGTTGACGTCGCTCACCACGCCCGTGTGCAGGCTCTCAATCATTACGGTAGCGCCCGGCAGCACCTGGTTCTGCGAGTCTACCACGCGTCCGCGCATTACTCCCAAGTTAGCTTCAGTTGGTTCAGGTGCGGCAAAAGCAGTGGCCGCAAGCATCATTGATGCACAAAACATCGATAACTTCCTGTAATTCTTCTTCATAAAAACTTTGAATGATTTGACGGGTACAAAGTTCCGACTTTCGTGTTACAGAAATGTTACACGGTTTTTTAATATTCTTAACAACATATTAAAAACATGTTACAAAACCGTGCCCGCTGACGGGGCGCATTGCTGAAGACGGCCTTTGGCTCTGCAAGAGGCGGCCTTTTACGCTGCAAAAGGTAACCTTTGGGACGGTAAAAGGATGCCTTTTACAACGCATGGCGCAATGCATTGTGTTTCAGACCGTTGCGTTGAGGCATACGGCAATGTGCTGCTGTGACTTTGTTTGCGGAAAACAAAAAAACAGGGACGTTTGTTTTTGCCGTTTGCGCGTAAAACATTATATTTGCAGAAAATAAACTATTAACCTGCCGACATGCCGCGGCGGCCTTGCAGTGGGCGGCGCAGCATGCCGGCCTACACGCTATTTATGAAAATCAACATGACAGAATGGATGCGCTCGCTGATAGCCGGCGGCCGCGTTGCCGCCGTGCCCATAATGACGCATCCTGGTATCGAACTGATAGGCCGGCGCGTTGTCGACGCCGTGAGCGACGGCCGCGTGCACGCCGACGCCGTAAAGGCTCTGGCTGCCAAGTACCCCACGGCGGCGGCGACGGTGATAATGGACCTCACGGTAGAGGCAGAGGCCTTCGGCGCTGACATAGTGAAAGAGCCCGACGAGGTGCCCGCCGTGCGCGGACACCTGCTCGACGGCGTGGCCGACATTAAGAAGCTGGAGGTGCCTTCGCTGCGCGCAGGGCGCGTGCCGGAGTACATCAAGGCCAGCATGCTGGCCGCACGCGAGATAACCGACCGCCCAGTGCTCTCGGGCTGCATAGGTCCCTTCTCGCTGGCGGGCAGGCTTTATGACATGTCGGAGATAATGATGCTCATCATAGAGAGTCCCGAAGCCGCGCGCGAGCTGCTCGGCAAGTGTACCGACTTCATACTGAAATACTGCCTCGCGCTTAAGGAGGCAGGCGCCAACGGCGTTGTCATGGCCGAGCCGGCAGCCGGACTGCTGTCTGACGACGACTGCATGGAGTTCTCCTCGGTGTACGTGAAGCGCATTGTCGAGGCCGTTCAGGACGACTGGTTCACCGTTGTGCTGCACAACTGCGGCAACACGGGGCAGTGTACGCACGCCATGGCGGCCACGGGAGCCGCCGCATACCACTTCGGCAACAAGTGCGACATGGCCGGCGTTACGCGCGGCGTGCCGCCCACGGCGCTCTCTATGGGCAACCTCGACCCCGTGTCGCTGTTCAAGGACGCCACGCCCGACGACATGCGCCGCGCCACGCTCGGGCTGCTCGAGCAGATGAGCGGCTTCTCCAACTTTGTCATATCGAGCGGATGCGACACTCCGCCGCATACGCCGGCTGCCAACATAGACGCCTTTTTCGACGCCGTCGGCGAGTTTAACAGCCGCCGCTGACGCCTGCGGCATTACGCTGATATAATAAGGACAATGACTTTCGACGAATTGACATACGGCGACCTCGCCCTGCCGTTGGGCGAGGTCTACGAACAGATGGGCTACGGCGGTGCCGAGCCCGGCGACGACGTTAAGGACGAGGTGGCTGCCGTGGAGCGCCAGATAAGCGCCCTGCTGCGCCCGCGCTACTGCTTCTTCGTGGCAAAGGGCGAGCTTGACACTGCGGCAAACACGCTGACCGTGGGCGCTACGTGCCTGAATGTGGGGCGCATCATAAGCCGCCAGCTGCGCGGCTCGCAGGCTTTCGCCTTCTTCGTGGCCACGGCAGGCGTCGAGTTCGAGGACTACCAGATGCGCCTGAAGGACGATGACGACATGGTGCGCACGTTCATTGCCGACTCGTTCGGTTCGGTGATAGCCGAGCGCACGGCCGACTGCATGGAGCAGGCGCTGCAGCATGAGATAGGCACGCGCGGATGGCTGCACACCAACCGCTTCAGCCCGGGCTACTGCGGCTGGCACGTGTCTGAGCAGCAGAAGCTCTTTCCGCTGTTCGGCATCGAGCGCCCGTGCGGCGTCAGCCTTACAGACTCGAGCCTGATGCTGCCCATCAAGTCGGTGAGCGGCGTGATAGGCATTGGTGAAGGGGTAAGGAAACTTGAGTATTCGTGTGGCCTATGCGACTATAAGGACTGCTACAAGCGCCGCCGCAAGTGAGCCGCCCGGATGTTGACGATAAACTTTTAAAAAGGAAATAATATGAACGAAGTTATGGAAAACATGAAGACGCGCCGCAGCGTGCGCGCCTTCGTTCCTGACAGGATGCCCGCCCGCGACCTTGTCGAGGCCGTGGCCGAGGCCGGTACTTACGCCCCGACGGGCCGCGGCGCGCAGTCGCCGCTGATAGTGGCAGTTACCTCTAAGGCCGTGCGCGACCGTCTGTCGGAGCTCAACGCCGCCGTGCTGGGTGCAAACACCGACCCGTTCTACGGCGCACCGGTCGTGCTCGTAGTGCTTGCCGACAGGAGCCGCCCCACTTACCTGTACGACGGCTCGCTTGTAATGGGCAACCTTATGAACGCCGCCCACGCCCTGGGGCTGGGCAGCTGCTGGATACACCGCGCCAAGGAGGTGTTCGACAGCGACGAGGGCAAGGCCCTGCTGCGCGACTGGGGCATCGAGGGCGACTACGAGGGCATAGGCCACTGCGTGCTGGGTTATGCCGCCGAAGGCGCCGTCAGGGACGCCGCCCCGCGCAAGGAGGGTTATGTAAGGTTTGTTGAATGATAACGAAAAACGGGCTGTATGATTACAGCCCGTTTTTCGTTATGTCTGCCACCACGCCGTGGTACTGCCTCTCCACGTCCATGTAGGCAAGCAGGTTGCGGTACACGTTGTCCGCCTCCACGTAGTAGTCGGTCACCGATATCTGGCCGTTCTCTACCGCCGTGCGCAGCAGCGACAGCGTCTGGCGCATCAGCGGCACGTCGTAGGCTTTCATGGCGGCGTCGAGGCGGCCCATCTTGTCTATCAGTGCACGAGCCGAGCTTTCGGCCTTTATCGCCGCCTCGGTCTGCCTCATGCGCGCCTCGGTGTGCCGCGCCTTGGCCGTCTTTACCTTGTTCTTGCTTGAGAACAGGGGTATCGAGCCGCCTATGAGGAAGCCGTTGCTCGCGTCGCGGCCGTCGGTGTTGCGGCGGTAGCCCACCTCCAGTTTAGGTATCCAGCTCTGTTTGTTCACCTTTATGTCCTGTTCGGCTGCCTTGACTGATGCCTGCGCCGCCATGACCGTAACGTCCGAGCTTACCGCCTGCTCGTACAGGGCTGCCGCGCCGGCGTCGGGCAGGGCGGGATATTCGGCCGTGCCGAGGTCTATGGGCTTGCCGCCGTTGAGCGCGCATAGCTGGCTCAGCGCCTCGGCGCGCGCCGTCTCGGCCTGCGTAAGCTCCGTTGCAAGGTTCATGCGCTCCATTTTTATCTTGTTCAGTTCGAGCGAAGTGGCATCGCCGTTGTCGTATTTCTCGGTGAACATTGCCAGCAGTTCGTCGGCGTTCTTGCGCCGCTCGGCCAGTATTGCCTTCTGCTTGTCAAGGTGTACAAGGTCGAGGCAGATGTTTTTGGCCTGCAGCAGCAGGTCGCGGCGTGCCGTGCGGTACTCCAGTTCGCGCACTCCGCTCTGCAGTCTCGCAGCCTTGCTGCGCGCCCCGTACAGGGTGGGGAAGTCGAAACCCTGCTTGACTACAAGCTCCGAGCTTGCCATTCCCCTTGCGTCATTGTTGAAAAACGGGCTGTATTCCACCGAAGGATCTTCCAAGTAGTTCTCCCTGCGCGTCTCCAGGTCGGCCGCCTCGTTGCCTTTCAGCATTGCCTGCAGCTCCATGTTGTTCTGTTCCACGCTCTTCAGTACGTCGCCTATGGTCTGCGCCTGCACGCTTGCCGCGAGGGCGAGGGCGGCTATTGTCATTATGGTTGATTTCATCTTGCCTTGTGCTTTAATGTCTATTTCACTATTTTCTTCTTGTTCATCCACTCGTAGACGATAGGGATAATGAAGCCGTTGAGGAACGTCGACGTGAGCAGACCGCCCAGGATGACCTTCGCCATGGGACTTTGTATCTCGTTGCCGGGCAGGCTTCCGCGCAGCGCCAGCGGTATAAGGGCGAGCGCCGAGCAAAGGGCCGTCATGAGGATGGGGTTAAGACGGTCGAGCGAACCGTGGACAACGCACTCGCGGAGCGGCGTTTCCTTTTCGCCGCGCAGCATGTTGTAGCGGTTTATCAGCAGCATGCCGTTGCGCGTGGCGATGCCGAACAGCGAGATGAAGCCTATTATCGCCGGAATGCTTACTTCGCCCGTGGTGCATACGAGGGTGAACACGCCGCCGATAAGTGCCAGCGGCAGGTTGATGAGTATTACCGCGCTCTCGAGCGCGTTCTTGAACTGCATGTAGAGAAGGAGGAAGATTACGATGATGCTCAGCACCGAGGCGAGCGTCAGTGTGCGGCTGGCCGACTGCTCGCTCTCGAACTGTCCGCCGTATTCCACGTGGTAACCTTCGGGCATTTTCACCTTCTCGGCTACACGTTTTTGTATGTCGTTCACCACGCTTCGCATGTCCCTGCCGCTCGCGTTGGCAGAGATTACTATCTTGCGCTTCACGTTCTCGCGGTTGATGGTGTTCGGTCCCATTGCCGAAGTCACCTCGGCCACGTTGGCAAGCGGTATCTTCCGACCGTCGGGAGTGTCTATCATGAGGTCGCGAATGCGCTCCATGTCGCAGCGGTCGTGCTCTGCAGCACGCACCACGAGGTTGAAGCTGCCGCCCTTCTCGTACACCTGCGACACCGTTTCGCCTGCCATGTTGACGCGGACGAACGTGTTGAAGTCGGCCAACGGTATGCCGTACATCTTCAGCATCTCGCGTTTCGGCTTGATTTCAAGCTCCGGACGCTCCACCTGCTGCTCCACGTTGAGGTCTGCAATGCCGTCCACGTCGGCTATGGCGTCCTTTATCTGGTTGCCCAGCTCGAACATCTTGTTGAGGTCGTCGCCGAAAAGCTTGATGGCGATGCCTGCCTGCGTGCCGCTCAGCATTGCGTCGATGCGGTGGCTTATGGGCTGGCCTATCTCGATGTTGGCACCCGATATTACGGAGAGCTTGTGGCGCACGTCGTCAAGAAGCTCCTCGTGCGAGCGGTCCTTCAGCTCGAACGGCGCCTCTATTTCCGACACGTTAACGCCCAGGGCGTGCTCGTCGAGCTCGGCGCGGCCGGTCTTTCGGGCCACGGTCTGTATTTCGGGAATCGACAGGAGGATTTCTTCGGCGCGCCGTCCGATGCGGTCAGACTCCTCGAGCGATATGCCCGGCATGGAGCTTATGTTGATTGTGAACGAGCCTTCGTTGAACTTAGGCAGGAAGCTGTGCCCCAAGGTGAAGAACAGTCCGAGTGCGGCTACGAACAGCGCGGCCGTCGTCAGCACCACGGGACGCTTGTGGTCGAGCGCCCATACGAGCCAGCGCTCGTAGTGTTTCTTTAGCCATGCGGCCACGAAGGCCTCCTTCGGCACCTTGTCTTCATGCTTGTCGCCGAGCAGGTAACTGCAAAGCACGGGCGTGAGCGTCAGCGCAACGATGGTCGAAGCTACCAGGGCGACGATGAATGCCACGCCGAGCGGTATGAGCATGCGGCCTTCCATGCCGCTGAGATAAAACAGGGGAATGAAGCTGACGATGATTATCGCCGTGGAGTTGAGTATCGGCATGCGCACCTCGCGCGACGCATTGAACACCACGTCGAGCATGGGCAGGCGCTCGTCCTTGGGCAGTGCGCGGTTCTCGCGCAAGTGTTTCCATACGTTCTCCACGTCTACTATCGCGTCATCGACCAGCGAACCGATTGCGATTGCCAGTCCGCCGAGGCTCATCGTGTTGACGCTCATGCCGAAATAGTTAAGCACTATGAGCGAGATGAGCAGCGAGATGGGCAGCGTGATTAGCGATATTACAGTGGTGCGGACGTTCGCAAGGAAGAGGAACAGCACTATTACGACGAATATCGCGCCCTCGTAGAGCGAGTGCTCGACGTTCTTCACCGAGCTTTCTATGAAGCGCGACTGGCGGAAAATGTCGGTCGACACATGCACGTCGGCAGGCATGTTCTTCTTCAAGTCCTTGAGTGCGGCCTCCAACCGTTCGGTAAGTTCGATGGTGCCGGTGTCGGGCTGCTTGGTCACCGTCAGCAGGACGGCCGGCTTGCCCTTTTCCGACGCCAGTCCGAGGCGCGGCACCTGGCTGCCAACCTGCACGTCGGCCACGTCGCCCAGCGTCACGGCGTCGCCGTTAACGCTCTTGACAACGGCGTCGGCCATCTTCTCCACCTCGGTGGTCGACACCACTCCGCGCACAATGTATTCGTTGCCGTACTCGTAGATTACGCCTCCGTTGGTGTTGCGGTTCATCTGGTCGGTGACAGCCATGACCTCGCCCAGCGTCACTCCGTAGTGCGCCATGCGTCCCGGATGCAGCAGAATCTGGTATTCCTTGATGTCGCCGCCGAGCACGGCCACCTGCGACACGCCGCCCGTTGACATAAGCCTGGGGCGTATGGTCCAGTCGGCCAGGGTGCGCAGGTCCATCATCGAGGTGCTGTCGGCCGTAAGTCCGACGATGAGTACTTCTCCGAGTATCGACGACTGCGGGCCCAGTGTAGGCTTGCCCACGTTCTCGGGAAGCGTCTCGGTCACCGCCGCAAGCTTCTCCGACACTATCTGGCGCGCCAGGTAGATGTCAGTGTCCCAGTCGAACTCGACCCACACCACCGAGAAACCCGTCGCCGACGACGAGCGTACGCGGCGTACGTGTGTGGCGCCGTTGACAGCCGTCTCTATGGGGAACGTCACGAGCTGCTCCACTTCTTCTGCCGCCATGCCGTTGGCCTCGGTCATTACTACCACCGTTGGCGCGTTGAGGTCGGGGAAGACGTCGACTTCGGTCTGCCCCGTGATGTATATTCCGCCCACGGTAAGCAGCACAGCCGCCACGAGGATGAGCAGGCGGTTGTGCAATGAGAAATGAATTATCTTGTTAAGCATTGTTTCGAGTGTTTACAGTGTTAGGCGCCATGCCTGCGTATGCATGCCTGTGCCGTATTAATGGTTGTGCGAATGTGCAGGTATGGCCGTCGATGCGGATGCCAGCCTTACTTGCATGGCGCCCTTGGTTACTACCTTTTCGCCGCCTTTCAGTCCGTGTTTAATCTCAACGCGCTCGCCGTCGGTCTCGCCGATGTGCACCTCGCGTTTCTCATAACACGTGGCGTCGGTCTGCACATAGACGTAGTTTACGCCCTGTTCGTCGGTCAATGCAGACACCGGAACGCTGACGACGCCCTGGCGGGGCGAGGTGAGCAGGTATGTCTCGACGAACGAGCCGGGCATCACTTCGGCGCGGTTGGCGAACTCGAAGGTTACGGGTATGTAGGGCGAACCGTCACCTGTCGACTTGCCCGTGGCCACGAGCCGTCCGTTCATGTGCCTCAGGTCGTACACCCGGTCGCCGTGTGCGGTCTTGAACTTGGCCGAACTTATGGTGCCCAGCAGCGGATAGTAGCGTTCTGGCACGTTCGCCTTGAGGTACAGGCTGCGTGTCTGCGTTACGGTCAGCATGGGCTGGCCTACGGCCACGTAGTCGCCTTCCTTGACAAGGCATGTCTTCACGTATCCGCCGATGGGCGACGTTACGGCCACTCCGCCGCCGCTCTTGCCGCCGCCGGAGTATGCCTCGTAGGCTATCTTGGCCGACTCGTAGTCAGACTTTATCGTGTTGAACTCCCTCTGGGTCACTATCCTGTCCTTTACCAGCTTGGCCGCGCGCTCGTATTCGCTCTTAGCCTTGCGGTAGGCAATGGCCGCCTGCCGTGCGGGGTCGTCTTGAAGGTTCTTCGACGATATGGTGAACACCGTGGCGCCGCGGCCTACGGGCGAACCTTCGGTCAGTCCGCGCGTGAACTTCACCACGCCGGGTACGGTAGCCACTACTGTTGCCTCGTCGCCCGATGCGGCCAGTATCTTGCCGCCTGCCGGTATTACGCCGCAGAATTCGCCTGCCGCCACCGTCTCGGCCACTATGCCCGAGGCTTTGGCCTTTTCGCTGCTTATCACTATTTCGCCGGCATGCTCGTGCGTCTTTTCCTCGTGCGCTTCGGCTTCCGCTTCATGGTCGTGTCCGGAGTGGCACGATGCCGCCATGAGAGCCCCGAACATTGCAAGAATAAGGGTTTTGTGTTTCATATAAAGGTCGTTGTTCTTGTTTATTTGTTTGCAAATTTAACGATTATGCAGTGCAACCAAGTTGCAAATGCAGTCAAGGCGTGCACTGCGGCACGTAAAAACGGTGCTTTTATAAGCACAAATGCCTCCTTCCGCGACATGGAAGGAGGCATTTGTGTGTGTTGTCCGCGCGTATTGCGGCGCGCCATCAGTGTCAGTTGCCGTTGAAGAATATGTAAAGCGCAATCATCACCACGGCCAGCAGCACCCAGCTTACCACCACGCTGCGCTTCGGTTTCTCGTCGAGTTTGACCACCCTTGTGCTTTCTGTGGCTGCCTTGTTGCTCAGGCTGACTATCACCATCTCGATGACGAGCGCCACGAAGATGAGGAACGACAGCATCATGAAGTGTACCTGCTCGGCGGCTCCGGGTATCACCCACAGGTAGAGAATGCCCGTGCCGATGCTGAATATCGTGCCGAAGGTAAGCGTAATGTTGGCCGCCAGGGTGGTGCAGCGCTTCCAGAACACGCCCATGACGAACACCGCCGCCATTGGCGGGGCTATGAAGCTGAGCACGGACTGGAACACGTTGAAGAGGTTCATGCCTTTTATGTTGTCCACGGCGACGGTTATCACTATCGACACCAGCGCGCCTACGATGGTCACTATGCGCCCGGTGCGCGAGATTTCGGCCTCGGTCGCCTGCGGACGTATGTTCTTAACGTAGATGTCCATGGTGAATACGGTGCTAAGGGCGTTGAGCGCCGAGCCTATGGTGCTTATCAGCGCAGCGGTCAGCACGGCCAATACGAGGCCCACCATGCCCACGGGGAAGAGGCTCGACACGAGCGTCATGTATGCGTTGTCGGCCTCGATGGTCATGCCGCCGAAGAATCCCGTCTTGGCGAGGGCGAAGCAGACAATGCCCGGAATGATGTAGATGGCCACGTCGAGTATCTTGAGCCAGCCCGTGAAGTTGGCTCCGCGCTGTCCCTCGCTCAGGTCCTTGGCGGCCAGCACGGGCTGCACCATAGACTGGTCGGTGCACCAGAACCACAGGCCCGATATGGGGTAGCCCAGCAGTATGGGCAGCCAGGGGAAGTCCTTGTCCGTGTTAGGCTGGAACAGGTTCCAGTAGTTTGACGGCACGATGTCGGGGTTTGCCAGCACGGAGACGCCTCCCGTGAACGAGTCGCCGCCCAGACGGTAGATGCCCATGAAGGTAAGCGTGGCCGATACGAGTATGAGCAGCACCATCTGGTACACGTTGGTGTAGGCCACGGCCTTGAGTCCGCCTAGCATGGTGAAGAATGCCGATATGGCCAGCAGCAGGAATGCCGACATCCACATGGGCATGCCGAACACCTGGCGGATGATGATGCCGCCGGCGAAGAGCGTCAGCGCGAGCCACGAAATGAGTATCGTCACTATGGTGTACCACGCCAGCATGTTGCGTGTCGACTGTCCGAAGCGCAGTCCCATGAACTCGGGCAGCGTCGACACCTTGCTGCCCAGGTAGCGCGGGGCGAAGACGAAGGCCAGCAGGGCTATGAAGACGAAGGCGTACCAGGCGTAGTTGCCCGACACGATGCCTGTGGTGAAGCCGGCGCTTGCCGACGCGATGAGCATCGACGGGCCCACGTTGGTGCCCCACATGGAGAAGCCTATGTGGTGCCAGCGCAGCGAGTTGCCGGCCAGGAATTTGCTACTACCTTCCTTGCTCTTCCTGCTTGCCCATATGCCGATGCCCAGGAGTATGATGAAGTAAGAGGCAAGGATGATCCAGTCGAGTGATTGTAATGATTGTGTTGTCATGGATTTGTTTGATTTGTTTTTGTCTGTCTTGTGCCGTGCCGCCGCCGTCAGGCGGTGCTTGGGCGCCGTGCATGGTGGCGGCTGGCGGGTTAATGTAGCGGCCGTGCGGCGCAGTTACCGCACGGCCGGTGGTATGTCGCTTTGTTATTTGCCGAGAAGCTGCCTTGCCACCTTCACCGCCTCGTTGGCGTTGTCGCTGTATCCGTCGGCGCCTATCTCTTCGGCGAAGTTCTGGCTTACGGGTGCTCCGCCCACCATTATCTTCACCTTGTCGCGTAGTCCGGCGTCCTCCACGGCCTTGATTACGTCTTTCATGTAGGTCATTGTCGTGGTAAGCAGTGCCGACATGCAGAGAATGTCGGCGTGGCACGACCTTACCGCCTCGACAAACTTGTCCGACGGCACGTCTATTCCGATGTTTTCCACCTCGAAGCCGCTGCCCTCGAGCATCGACGCCACGAGGTTCTTGCCTATGTCGTGCAGGTCGCCCTTCACCGTACCTATGACCACGCGGCCTATCGTCGCCGACGCGCTGCCGGCCAGCATGGGCTTGAGCAGTTCGAGCGCTGCCTTCATGGCGCGTCCCGCCATGAGCAGCTGGGGCACGAATGCCTTGCCGTCCTGGAAGCGCTGGCCCACCTCGCCCATGGCGCGTATCATCTGTCCGTTGATGATGTCCTGGGGAGCTGTGCCTGCGTCGAGCGCCTTGCGGGTGGCTTCGACGGCCTTGTCGGCCTTGCCATCGAGTATTGCGTCAAACACTCCGTCGGCCGCCGACGGCTCTTTTGCCGCCTTCGGGGCGCAACATTCGCACGGTTCGGCGGCATGCTTGTGTCCGTGGTTTTCTGAAAGGCCGTCTTTTGCCTTGTCAGAGACCGCCTTTTGTACGCTGAAAGACGGCATATTGAGGGCTGAAAGGTTACCTTTTGCAACGCCTTCATTATCAGACTGTTGTGCGGCGTGTGGCGAAAGTGCCAGTCCGCCGGCCGTAACTACGGCTCCGGCGAGCTTTCCTATGTGTGCGTCGGTTGTTCCGCAGCATCCTCCCACGATGTCGAGCACGTGCCACTCTATCAGCGGCCACAGCTCGCGTTGCAGCATATCGGGCGTGTGGCTGTAGTGTCCTGATGCGTCGGGCATGCCGGCGTTGGGGTAAAGGCTTATCATGTAAGGAGTCGTCTTGCCGAGGTGTACCAGCATGTCGGCAGTCAGGCTGACGTCAGAACAGCAGTTCACGCCCACCGACATGATGTCGCTACCGCCCACTGATGCGAGGAATTCCTCTATGCTTTGTCCCAACATGTTGTGTCCGTCGGGCGTTGCGATGGTGAAGCTGAGCATCAGCGGCAGTCGCTTGCCTTTCTTGCGCAGTGCCGTGCGTGCCGCCTCTATGGCCGCCTGTGCGTTCTTTGTGTCGAATATGGTCTCTATCAGCAGTGCGTCAACGCCGCCGTCAATCAGCGCCTCTGCCTGTTCGGTGTAGGCGTCGAGCAGCGTGTCGTAGCCGAAGGCGTGCCAGCCCGGCTGTGTGGTGTCAGATGTCACCGAGCAGGTCTTGCTCGTCGGCCCCATCGAACCTGCCACGAAGCGCGGCTTCTGCGGTGTCTTGGCCGTGAACTCGTCGGCAGCCTTGCGTGCTATGCGGCACGCCTCGAGGTTAATCTCGCGGCAGAGGTGCTCCAGACGGTAGTCCGCCATGGATATGCGTTGCGCGTTGAAGGTGTTGGTTTCGATTATGTCGGCGCCGGCTTCGAGGTACTTGCGGTGTATGTCCTCAATCACGTCGGGGCGCGTAAGGCACAGCAGGTCGTTGCATCCGCTTACGTTCACCGGGTGCGCGGCAAGCCTTTCGCCGCGGAAGTCGGCCTCGCCGAGGCGTCGGCTCTGTATCATCGTGCCCATTGCGCCGTCGATTACGAGTATGCGGTTGCGCCCTGCCGCCTTTATGGGGCAGTCGTCCTGGTAGCCGTCGGCAGCCTTGCCGTCGCCTGCGGAGAGAGCCTCGAACTGGCGCTCGGCCTTTTCTATTATCGCTTCCACTTCCTTGTCGGCGTCGCTTCCGCCGCCGCTTATGCGTATGGTGTTGTCCTCCTGGCGCGGTTTCTCAGCCTCGTCGCGCTGGTATTCCTCTACTATGCGCATGGCTTTCTCCACCTCGTCCTCGTTGTGGAAGTCCATTTCAAGGTGCACACCGTCGCCTCCGATGTTGTCGAGCAGCGGCCGCAGCTCGTCCAGCGTAACCCAGCATGCCATTATGCTCTTGCCTCCTGCCAGTATCTTCTTGTACAGGTCGTACCATTTAGGCGAGCCACCCTGCGGTTCTCCCACGCCCGGTGTCCACTGTATGGCGTTCAGTTCCTCTATCTCGAGCAGTGCCGGCAGGTGGTGCAGCGCGCCTACGCCGTCCAGATGGTACAGCGTGTAGTCGATTTTCTGGCACTGCTGGCGTATGAAGGGCTGCACGAAGCGGCGGTAGTCGTTCACGCTTATCATGGTCGATATGTCGCTCTGTAGCTTGCTCATCTTGCCCGGTGCCCATGACGAGAAGTAGCAGAAGGCCATCTCGTCGCCCTCGCGTACTATGTCGTAAAGCTCGTCGAACACCTTGAAGTATATGTCGTTTATCTGCTGCATCTGGCGTTCAAGCACCTCGGGCTGCGTCACAGTGTCCATGAGCACCTTGTCCGTGCCCTTCAGCGCGGCCAGTACGTCCATGCCTTCCATAAGGTCGGGCATGCCCACGTAGTAGTTGCCGTTAGCCTTCTTCTTGCATTCGGTCAGCAGTTTCTTGTGCAGCAGGTAGTTGGGGTGTTCAGGGTTGAACTTTATCTCGTCCTTGAAATCGGGGTCGGGGTGTATCCATATGGTGTCCTCTCCGCCCTCGAACACGCCTCCGAGGATGGCGGCGAGCGAGCCGGGGCCAAGCTGCGTGTTTGCAACGGGCAGCATGTCGGCCTTCAGACAGCTGTGAGCCACGTACCAGTCGAGGTATTCGGCGCGCCATTCCGGGTCGAACCATTTCTGGTTGAGGTCCTTCGGCGCCTTAGGCATGGGCACGTCGGCGTGCGGAGCGACGCCTTCCTGGAAGTGTTCCCACATGTTCAGCACTATGCCCTTGTGGTTCCACCACTGTATGTATCGTTGTTTTGTCTCTTCAAGATTCTTTTTCCACATGTTATCTGTTTGTTTGGTATTTGGTGAAATGACGTCGGTGTGCGCCTTGCGCCGGGCTTTCATGCAGCCAGGGGCGGTGTTACCACTCGATGCCCTTGAAGTTTCCGTCTATCTTAATGTATTCCGTCTTGCTCAAGTCCATGTCGTCCGTGCAGTCCACGGGTTCGGGATAAACTGGTATTACTGCGCCTTCGCGCACGTAGACGGGCATTAGTTCGAGCGGCACGTCAATGTCCTTGAGCCACTTGCCGCCCTCGTAGTGCCTGCCGGTGAAGAAGTCTGTCCAGTTGCCTTCAGGCAGGTAGACGCTGCGGCGGCCTTCGCTGTTCATCACGGGAGCCACGAGGAAGTCGTCGCCGAAGTAGTATTCGTCGTCGATGTGCCAGCATATGGGGTCGTCGGCGTGGTGGAATATCAGCGCCTGGAGTATCGTAGAGCCGCTGTTTACGGCCTTCCGGCTCTCCTGCAGGATGTATGGAATGAGCTTGTAGCGCAGCTGCCACCACCTCTTCACTATCGGTGCGATGGCCGGGTAGTGCCAGGGCTCGCGCTTGCTGGTGCCGTGGTAGCGGATGTGCGACGAGAACACGCCGAACTGTGTCCAGCGAACGTACACGTCGTCGCTTACGGGCGAGTTCATGAAGTTGGGCAGGGTGTGGAATCCGGGCACGTCATGGCTCCAGAAGGCGAAGCCCGACAGGCCGAAGTGAAGTCCGCCCTTGAGCGAGCCTGCCATGCCGTCCCACGAGCTGCACGAGTCGCCTCCCCAGTGCAGCGGATAGCGCTGGCATCCTGCCCAGGCAGCCCTTGCCCATATGATGCCGTCGCCCGTCACTTCCTTTGTTACCTCGTATGCTGCCTTCTGGTAAAGTACGGCGTAGAGGTTGTTGAGCAGTTCGGGCTTCATGTTCTTGTACACGGCGTCCATGTGAATGTTTTCGCCGAAGTCGGTCTTTATCGCCGCCACGCCCATCTTGAGCAGACGGCGCAGCAGACCCTTGTACCACTCGGTGGCGGCAGGGTCTGTGAAGTCTATCGTTCCGGCGTAGTCGAGCGCCGAGAAGTTAGAGCCTTCGCCCTCCTGTTGCTTCGTCAAGGTGCATATATAGTGGTTCTTGCGCGCCTCGTCTATCTGTTCGGCGTCCTCGGCAACGTATGGCAGCTGCCACAGCGTCACGCGGTAGCCCTTGTCCTTAAGGCCGCGTATGAAGCCTTCGGGGTCGGGGAAGCGCTCCTCGTTGAACTTCCATTCGCACAGCCAGTCGGTCTTGAACCAGCCTGTGTCGAGGTGTATCACGTCGCAAGGATAGTGTTCGCGGCGCATGCGGTCGCAAATCTCGTTCACCTCGTCGGCGCTGAAGTATGTCATGCGGCTCATCCACACGCCGAAACTCCACAGCGGGGGCATCGAGGGGTAGCCCGTCAGGTCGCGGTAGCCGCGGATTATCTCTTCCATGGAGTCGCCTCCGATGAGGAACACGTCGAGCATTGCCTGGTCGCTCATGAACTCCACCGAGCGCGTCGACACTCCCGCGAGCGACAGCTTGCTGTGTGCGCAGGTGTGGTAGAACGTGCCGTACATGCGGCTCGATACGTAGAACGGTATGTTCTTGTACGTGCGGCGGTTGTTCACGCCCTGTCCGTCCTGGTTCTTGAGGAAGAACGTCTGTCCGCTGAGGTCCATCTTGGTGAACCGTTCGCCCGTTCCGGCGAAGCATTCGTCTGCCTTGCACTCGAACGACATCGTAGCCCTTTGCTTCTCGCCGTCGAGTTTGCAGAAGCCGAGGGGCAGCGCGTCGTAGCGCGGTGGCGAGAAATGGTCGTAAGCGGCGAGGCGTATCTCGCGCTTGCCGTCGGGATACAGGCGCAGGTCGAGCGTCTCCTGCGGGTCGGGCAGCAGCGTGCTCCAGCGGTCGAGTTCCGGTTCGCGTATGTTGATTACGGCCCTCACGGTGCCCTCCGGGTCGGTTATCGTCCAGAGTCCGTTGTCGAAGTTTACGGCAAGTGGTATCTTCTTTACCCTTGCGCTCATCTGAAGCATCTCGGTGTCGTCGGTCATCTGCTCCTCGCCGAAGCCTATGTACAGTCGCAGTATCTTAGGTTCGTACTGTCTTATTATAAGTGTGTATTCCTCGCGCGGCACGTCGGTGTCAGGCGCCATGTCGTTGGCCAGCACCTGCTTCTGGAACGGTACGGAGACGTATATGTCGCCGTCGTTCTCGAATACGCCCGTCGGCTTGTACGCCTTCCATAGCGACTCGTTGCGCGAAAGGTTTATGTCAAAGTCGAGAAAGTCGAAAAGGTGGTAGTTTGTAGGTTTCATTCTTTGTTTGTTTTTAATAGGATTACTGCCTCGGGGCGCGGTGTGCCCCTTGGCTGAAGATATGACGTATGTAGGTTAATTTTGTACTATGTCCTTGTGTGTAATGTAGGCTTGTGGCGGGCATGTCTGCCCGTAAGCCGTCCTAATGCCGGCTGTCGTCGCAGTGAAACAGCGTGCCGCAGCCGGCAGGCAGCGTTACCGCCCATGGCGGCGATGTGTTGCAAAAATAAGAAAAATAGCCTTAACGGCAAAAGGTTTGTGTAAAATGTTTTCACATTTCCACCTCTGTTCGTGCGCGTCAGTTTTCCGCCGTTTTCCAATATGCCGCTTTTTGCATTCCAAAAGGCGGCATATTGCACGGTGAAAGGTAACCTTTCGGGCGGTAAAAGGCGGTCTTTTGCAACGTGCTGGTTTTCAGGCAGGTACGCCGTCGTCACCAAACGGCTGTTTCAGGGGTGGTTTTTCGCCCTTTCACGGGTATCAAGTAACCGTTTTTCATGCCGTTTCGGGCAAAAACGGAAAATATGAACACACGGCAGGAAAATGTCGTAACGCCACTGCGGCGCAAACCGCCTATCTTTGCAGCGGATAAATGAAACAAAAGATATGAAGAGACTATTATTCACATTTGCCATTGCCTGCGCGCTTATTCCTCTTAATGCGCAGGAGACGCTAACGCTCAACCAGTGTCTGCGCATGGGCATAGAGAACAACCTGCAGTTGCAGACTAAGCGCAACGACATAGTGAAAGGCGAGCACGCCATCACCGAGAACCGCGCCAAACTGCTGCCGCAGATTAACGCCGTGGTGTCGATGAACGACAATTTCAATCCGCCCGTGTCCGTTACCGACGGTTCGGCCTACGGCAATCCGTACAACGTGACGAAGACGTTGCAGTACAACGCCTCGGCAGGACTGCAGCTCCAGATGCCGCTCTACAACCAGACGCTGCTCACGGCGCTCGACATCACGAAGCTGATGGACCGCATCAACCGCCTCGGTTACGACAAGGCGCGCAACGACCTCATCGAACAGATAACCAAAATGTACTATCTCGCGCAGAGCACAGCCGAGCAGATAGCCATCGTCAGGTCTAACATAGGCCGCATGGAGGAACTGAAGAACATCACCACGGCATTCTTTGACAACGGCATGGCGATGGAAGTTGACGTAAAGAGGGTGAACATCAATCTGGAAAACCTCCAGGTACAGCTCGACAACGCCGAGGCGATGCTCGTGCAGCAGATAAACATGCTGAAGTACGTAATCGACTATCCGGCAGACAAGGACATGGTGCTGACGCCCGTGGATGCCTCTAACGTCGAGGCCGTCGAGCTGTCGGGACTCTGCGAGTCGCTGCCCGAACTGCAGATGTTGCAGCGTCAGGGCGAGCTTTCGGAGAAGCAGCAGAAGATGGTTCAGCAGGGTTACCTGCCGTCGCTCACGCTCACGGGCAACTTCAGCTACTCTGCCTACACCGACAAACTGGGCAACTGGTTCCACTCGGGACCATCAAACCACTGGTACAACTCGTCAGGACTGGGTCTCACGCTGCGCGTCCCGGTGTTCGACGGACTGGAGAAACGCTCCAAGATACGCAAGGCCAGGCTCGACGCCGAGAACGCACGCCTTGCCTACGACGACGCACTTAAAGGGCTGCGCACGCAGTACATGAACGCCACCAACGACCTTATGAACAGTCGCCGCAACTTCACCAAGCAGCTCGACAACTACCGTCTGGCCGAGGATGTCTACTCCGTAACCACCGAACGCTACCGCGAAGGCATCGCCTCGATGACCGAAGTGCTGCAGGACGAGATGCAGATGAGCGACGCGCAGAACAGCTACGTCACGGCGCACTACAACTACCGCGTAACCGCCTTGTCGCTGCTCAAGCTGACGGGACAGCTCGACTCGCTGTTGAAATAAGCCTAATCTTAAGGCAGCATCATACATAACATAAAATCAACATACATCAACAACTTTAAAACATACCACAATGGAAACCAATAACAACAACATACAGCAGACCAGCACACACGCACAACAGGCAAAGAAACTGAGAAGGCAGCGCACAAGACAAATCGTGGCAAGCATCTTCGGCATGGCAATCCTCGTGTGCGGAATAATCAAGATATCGATGATTTTCCTCGATTACAGGAACACCGAGACAAGCAATGACGCACAGATAGAGCAATACATCTCGCCCGTAAACCTCCGCGCGTCGGGCTATATCAAGCAGGTTTGCTTCACGGAGCACCAGAGCGTGAAGAAGGGCGACACCCTCCTGATACTCGACGACCGTGAATACCGCATCCGAGTGATGGAGGCCGAGGCCGCACTCAAGGACGCAATAGCCGGCGCTTCGGTAGTAGGGCAGTCGCTGCAGACCACCCAGGCATCGGCATCGGTCTACGAGTCGTCAATCGCCGAGGTGAAGATACGCCTGGCAAAGCTCGAGAAAGACCGCGCACGCTACCAGAACCTGCTTGAGCGCAACGCCGCAACGCCGATACAGCTGGAGCAGATTGAGACCGAATATGAGGCTACGAAGAAGAAGCTCGACGGACTTATCAGCCAGCAGAAGGCCGCCATGTCGGGCGTAAGCGAGGTGTCTACACGCCGCCAAAGCTCTGAAGCTGCCATAGAAAGGGCACGCGCCGCATTGGAGATGGCACGCCTTAACCTTTCTTACACGGTAGTTGTCGCTCCCTGCGACGGCAAGTTGGGACGCCGCACCGTCGAGGACGGACAGTATGTTTCGGCAGGACAGACGCTGACATACATCATGCCCGACACGCAGAAATGGGTGATAGCAAACTATAAGGAGACGCAGATTGAGAACCTGCACGTAGGCCAGGAGGTCGTGCTTACGGTCGACGCAATGGACGGACGCGAGTTCAAGGGGCGCATAACGGCAATATCCGGCGCCACGGGAGCAAAGTATTCGCTCGTGCCTACGGACAACTCGGCAGGCAACTTCGTAAAGATACGCCAGCGCGTGCCCGTCAGGATAGACTTTACAGGACTGTCAAAGGCCGACAACGAACGCCTTGCTGCCGGAATGATGGTGGTCGTAAAGGCCAAAAGAAGTTAGTTATCTGAAATCGTAAATTAAGGAAACGTGCTCCCGGAGCATTCAACATAAACAGCATTGAGCCATGATACAAAGTGCGATAAGCGTAAACTGCGGGGCAAAATACAGGAATTACCCGTTCTACAACTGGGTGCCCAAGCCGCTCGGAATAGTCCTGCTGATACTTCTTTTCATACCAATCTTGACCGTGGGCGGCGTATATACCGCCAACAGCGGCGACATGACGAGCGGACTGGGCATACAGTCGGAACACATACAGTTCGTTGGTTTCGTCACGTCAATAGGCATGGCGGCCTTCTCTCCCTTCTTCTACCAGCTGGTGTGCATACGCCGCGAGAAGATGATGTGCGTCGTGGGGTTCTCTGTTATGTATCTCTTGAGCTACGTGTGCGCCGTTACCGACAGCATATTCGTGCTTGCCTTGTGCAGCCTTGTGATGGGTTTCCTGCGCATGGTGCTGATGATGGTCAACCTGTTTACGCTCATACGCTATGCTTTCGGCATGGAGGCAACGCAGAACATAACGCCGGGCAACGAGCCTGTTGACGAGGAAGGGTGGGACCGCCTGGACTCGGAGAAGAGCAAGAGCATGCCCATAATATACCTGTTCTTCATGATTCTGGGACAGCTCGGCACGTCGCTTACGGCTTGGCTTGCCTACGAATACCAGTGGCAGGACGTCTATTACTACATGATGGGAATGACGCTTGTGGCAATACTCATTGTCCTTGTGACCATGCCTTACCACGCTTACAACAACCGCCGCTTCCCCATCACGTTCCGCAAGTTCGGCAACGTGGCCGTGTTCAGTTCGATGATGACCTGCGGAATATACGTGCTCGTGTACGGAAAGACGCTCGACTGGTTTGCCGATCCTACCATCGTGCGCTCGACAATATTGACAGTGGTCTTCGCAGCAGTGTTCTTCTACATGGAGTGGTCGCACCGCTCGCCCTATTTCCTGATGGATGTGTTCCGCCTGCGGACTATAAACATGGGCATCGTGCTGTTCCTGTTGCTCATGGTTTTCAATACAAGTTCGATGTTCGTAAACGTGTTCACCGGCGTGGGAATGGAGATAGACAACTGGCAGAACGCCGCCCTGGGCAATTGGAGCATGCTTGGCTACTTCATAGGAGCTGTCATTGCAATAATCCTCGGCTCGCGCAATGTGAAGCTGAAATACCTATTCGGCCTCGGCTTCCTGCTCATCGGAGCGTCAGCCCTGTTCATGTATTTCGAGGTGCAGACGGCCGGACTGTATGAAAGGATGAAATATCCTGTCATTATCCGTTCGACGGGCATGATGCTGATTTATTCCCTCGCAGCCGTCTACGCCAACCAGCGCATGCCCTACAAGTATCTTTCAACGTGGATATGCATCATGCTCAGCGTGCGCATGGTTATCGGCCCGGGCATCGGTTCGGCGCTTTACTCCAACGTGCTCCAGCACCGCCAGCAGCACTACGTTACCATGTTTGCGCAGGATTTTGACCGCACCGACACGCAGTCGGCAGCCGCTTACGACCAGACCGCACAGGGCATGCGCTGGCAGGGGCGCAGCGAGACCGAGGCCGAGAACATGGCCGCCATGTCGGCAAAGGGCAAGGTGCAGGTGCAGGCCACGCTGTCGGCAGTCAAGGAAATGTCGGGCTGGACGTTCTACGGCTGCATGCTTTCAATGCTCTTCGTACTCATTTATCCATATAAGAAGAGAAAATTATCTGCTTGGCGCGACTGACCGTCCGCCAAGTCAGATAATTTTACTATCTTAGCGGCCGAAAAATATCAGCCGTTATGGAAATGGTTTATGAGGAGAATGCTTCCGGGCGACTTGCATTGTTGCAGGAGAACATAGCCGGCAGGGCGGATGTCTGCTCGTCGGGCGGCGTAGTTCGCGGGTTTCCGCAGCGCATGTCAGAAGGTTTCAGAAACTTTGGCATCGGCCTTGTCGTATGCCACAGTGGCGGGTTCGATTTTGAATTGTCGGGCTGCAGGCATTCGGCCGGGGCGGGCGAGACGGTGTTCATACCCGAAGGGGTTTTCTTCAACGTTGTGCGGCAGTCGCCCGACCTGCGCGTGAGCATCATAATCTACCGCACCGAACCCATACGCGACGTGGTCGGGACGATGGTGCAGTCGGTGCATCTGTACGCCCGCATGACGCCCGACCTGCCCTGCGTGTGGCGTACCGGGTGCGAGGACGACATTGCAGGGTACGTCTACATGATAGGAGCCGGACAGCCTTCAGACGACGACTTCTTTGCCCTTAACGAGCGCAAGCTGCTCCTTCTGTCGCTCACATACCGCCTGTGCACGGTGTTCAGCAGGCGGTTTCTTGCCGGCGGTTCGGCCAACGCGAGGCGGACCGAAATATTCCTGAAGCTGATAAGGCTTATTGACCGCCACTATATGGCCGAGCGCGGCGTGGCGTTTTATGCCGACAAGCTGTGCCTTTCGGCCAAATACCTGTCCGAACTGTCAAAGTCGGTATGCGGATACACCGTCCAGGAACTTGTCTTCAAGGCCATAACGCGCAAGGCGATGGGCATGCTCGACAGCACGAACAAGACCGTCGCCGAGATTTCGGACGAGTTCCATTTCCCCAATCCGTCGAGCTTCGGCACGTTTTTCCGCAAGCAGACTGGTCTGTCTCCGCAGAAATACCGCGAGCGTCTGTAATCTATTGAATGTCAATAAGTTATATATAGCATTGCAAAAGACCGCCTTTTAGCCTCTAAAAGGCGGCATATTGCACGCTAAAAGGCCACCTTTCGCAGAGCAAAAGGTGGCCTTTTGGGAAACAACCCTTTTGGTGTCGTTTCCTGTTTACTATTTTATTATTTTGAGGTCCTTGCCCGGCTTGTTGTAGCCGAAGCTCTCCTCCGGCATCTTGTTGCCGCTTACGGTGTAGCCGTCGGTTGCCTCGTCGAAGTAGATGCAGAACGCCCTGTTGTTTGTTGCGTACGGGGCAGGGTGGGGCATGCTTATCGTGTTGCCGCTGATAACCGAGCCGGGCTGGTTAGACAGCGTGTAGATGCCGCCGGCGTCATACAGCTGGCGGGCGTAGTCGGTCACGGTGTTGCCCGTTATGCGGTTGTTGCGCATGCCGCTTTCGAGCGCCGTCCAGCCCCAGCCCACGCAGATGCCGGAGTAGTTTACGTGCGAAACCTCGTTTCCGCTTATCTCCGTGTCCCTGACGTAACCTGCGCTGACGGCACCGCAGCCCCAGTCTTCGTTGGCGGCGTCGGTTATCGTGTTGCGCGCAATGGTGAGCCTGTTGCACATGTCTTGGTCAATGGCCGGGGTGTAGGGTATGTGCGTCTCGAAGCCCTGTTCGCCGAACCAGCCCGCCATTATGGCCGTTCCGCCGATGTCGGTGAAGGTGCATCCCGTTATGTCTGACGAGCTTACGGCGTATGCAAGGTCGACGGCCGTGGCGCCGGTGTGGCTGAACGTGCAAGAGCCGAAGCCTATGCTGTCGGCAAACTGCGCCGTAACGGCGGCCTCGGGGCGCGCTATCCATGCCTGGTTTTCAAGCTCGGCCTTGTGGAAGAGGCCCGGTTCGGCCAGCTTGTAGCCGTCGATGAAGCGGAAGCCTCCTTGCAGGGTGACGTGCCCCTCGTACAGTGGGCGGCGCCATGCGGAGTGCTCGAAGGCGACGTTCTCAAACCTTATGTTGCTGACGTGGCGCTCGCGCGTGCCGCCGATGGTGACGAGCGTCTCGAGCACGGGCACCGTGATGTCCATCGTGTTGGGGTCATTGCCGTCTTCGGGATAGTAGTATATGCGCCCCGAAGGGTAGTCCTGGTACCACTCGCCCGGCTCGTCGAGCAGTTCGAGGGCGTTGGTCAGGAAGAACGAAGAGCTGCCGCGCTCGCCGTCGATGACCGGTTGTGGCCACGGATGGGCAAACTCTATCTGGCTTTCGGGCTGGTGGAACCACACCTTCGACAGTCCGTTGCCCATGTTCTTAATCTCCCTGACGCGCAGGATGGCTATCGCCCAGCGCTGGTGTACCACCATTTCGAGCTGCCGTGCACGGCTGAGGTCTGTCTTGGGCGTGGGTATCGTTATGCTCTCGTCGGTGGTGTCGAATGCCTTCATGCGCTCCATCACGCCGTCGGCAAACTGTGACGCGCGCACGGCCTTGCGTCCGCCGGCCCACAGCTGGCGCGTCTCCACCATGCGGTTGCCCGCCATCGGCGCATCAGCCACCCACACCTTGTCCCTTACTTGGGCTGGAAGGCGCTCGTCGTCGCTGCCCCGGCGCCAGCCGGTGACAACGGTTCCACCGCTGATAACTGCCTTTTCGCCGTCGGCTGAGCGTATTATTGTAGGACTATCGGCCGTTCCGCTGTCCTCCGGACGTATGAACAGGGGCTTGTACAGGCGGTAAACGCCGCCGCCCAAAATGATGTTTATGCCCCCGTCGGCGTTCTTTGAGCCGAGCCGTCGCCACTCCCTCGCCTGTTTTAGGGCCTGCTCAAGCGTCTTCAGCGGAGCCTCGCGTGTGCCAGCCGCCTTGTCGTTGCCGGCGGTCGTGGATACGAATATGTCGCCTGCCGGTGCCGTGAGGTGGCAGCAGAGGGCGGCTATTACGGTAATAAACAATTTCTTCATGATTTGGTTTATTAGATAAAGGTAATTTAAGTCATGTCTCCCGGCCGTGCAGGTGGCGCCTGCCGTACGGTCGGCCGGTTGTTTCTGCAAATGTAAGAAAAATCGCTTTAACGGCAAAAACTTTACTCCGTTATTGCACTTGCAGGCATTGTTGAGCCTTGTCGAGACCGTAATAAAAAACAATGCGGCGGGGTTTTGTGCCCCGCCGCATCCTGATTGAGTGATAAAATTTTAAGGTATTGTCAGTTATTTTCTTTTCTTCCTCAGTGCCCATCCTTCCTCGCTGAAGTCGGGTTCCTCGCCAACCAGCTTGACGTCCTTGCCGCCGTTGTTGAAGAACTGGCGCCAGTCGTCCTTGCGTCCGCTCTCCATTGCGGCGCCCTTGTCCTTCTTGCGCTTCTTGTCCTTGCCTCCGCCGTCGTCGGCGTTGCGGCGTTTCGACTTCCTGTCGGCGTTGCCGTAGTCGTCCTTGCGTGAGCCTCCGCGCTGCGGTTTAGAGTCGCGGTCGGCGTCGTTGCAGCGCACCTGGCGTCCTTTGTATATCGTTCCGTCGAGGGCGCGCATCACTTTTGCGGCGTCCTTCTCGGGCACTTCGAAGTAAGCCATCTTCGACATGAGGTCTATTGCGCCTATCTCCTGCCGGCCGCCGCGCATGTTGCGGTTGACGAACTGCATCAGTTCGCCTGGGTAGAAGCCGTCGGCCTTGCCCAGGTTGATGAACAGTCGGCGGTAGCCGGCCTCAGCCTTGTGCGTGCGCTTGCGCTCGTCGCTGGTGCGCTCCTTCTTTTTCTTGTCGCCTCGGCCGGTAGGTTTCTCTATCTCGGGCGCGTCGGCGTAGTATGCGAGGAACTTGCCGAACTCGAGGCTGACTATCTTCTTGATCACGTCTTCCTTGTCCACGTATTCGAAGTAGCGGTTGATGTCGTCCATGAAGGGTGCTATCTCCTCCTCGTTGACGTCGGTTTTGACTATCTGGTCCATCACCTTGTAGAGCTGCTTCTTGCATATCTCCTGTGCCGAGGGTATCTCCGCCTCTACGAAGTCCTTGCCTATGGTCTTCTCTATGGCCCTTATCTTCGATTTCTCCCTGGTGTGTACGATTGAGATAGACGTTCCCTTCTTGCCCGCGCGGCCTGTACGTCCGCTGCGGTGGGTGTAACTCTCGATGTCGTCGGGCAGTCCGTAGTTGATGACGTGCGTGAGGTCGTCGACGTCGAGTCCGCGTGCGGCAACGTCGGTTGCCACGAGCAGCTGTGTGAGGTGCTGGCGGAACTTCTGCATGGTGAGGTCGCGCTGCTGCTGCGAGAGGTCGCCGTGCAGCGACTCGGCGTTGTAGCCGTCGTGTATCAGCTTGTCGGCTATTTCCTGTGTCTCGCGCTTCGTGCGGCAGAATATTATGGCGAAGATTTTGGGATAGTAGTCCACGATGCGCTTAAGGGCGAGGTATTTGTCCTTGGCGTTGACCATATAATATATGTGGTTGACGTGTTCGGCGCCCTCGTTGCGGCTTCCCACCACGATTTCCTTCGGGTCGGTGAGGTAGTTGCGCGCTATCTTTTCGATTTCCTTGCTCATCGTTGCCGAGAAGAGCAGCGTGTTGCGGTCCTTCGGCACGCCGGCAAGTATTTCGTCGATGCTCTCGGAGAAGCCCATGTTGAGCATCTCGTCGGCCTCGTCGAGCACGACGTTCTTCACCGCTTCGAGCTTCGCAACCCCGCGGTGCATGAGGTCAATGAGTCGTCCCGGTGTAGCAACGATTATCTGCGCGCCGTGCTTCAGGGCGCGTATCTGGTTCTCGATAGACGTTCCGCCGTAGACGGGCACGATGTTGATGCCGCTGACATATTTGGAAAAGTCCTTCAGGTCGTCGGCTATTTGCAGGCAGAGCTCGCGCGTCGGGCTTAGCACTATGGCCTGCGTCTGGCGTATGCGGGCGTCGGTGCGCTGGAGTACGGGTATGCCGAATGCCGCCGTCTTGCCTGTACCGGTTTGTGCCAGTGCTATTACGTCGTTTCTGTTACCGAGCAGATAAGGGATGACTTCTTCTTGTACGGGCATGGGTTGCTCAAAGCCCAGCTCCTCAATGGCGCGGCGAATCTCTTCGCTTACGCCTAATTCTTCAAATGTCTTCAATATAAAATAATTATGTATAAAAACTGCAGTCGGGCCAAACGTTCATGACCGTTTGGCTTTCAGCGTGCAAAGATAGTGCAAGTTGAGCGAAGTGCAAAATAAAAGCGCGAGAAACGAGCTTTTATTTTCACTTCCGAGACGCCGCCTATGTTATTCAAAGATAGTGCAAGTTGAGCGAAGTGCAAAATAAAAGCGAGGGAAACGAGCTTTTATTTTCACTTCCGAGACGCCGCCTGTCTTATCTAAAGATAGTGCAAGTTGAGCGAAGCGCAAAATAAAAGCGAGGGAAACGAGCTTTTATTTTCACGTGCCTTTCGGCTGTTTAACACTTCCCGTTTGCCGCCTACATTTATTAAATATAGTGAAATCCGGGCTGTACGGGCATGCTTTTTGAACGACTTGGCACGGTTTTCAGTGCCACCGGTGCAGGCTTGACTGAAGGCAAAACATATTTTGTTGATATTCAATGTGTTACGTGCGCCTTTGCAAAAGGTAACCTTTTGCAGGGTAAAAGGTTACCTTTCAGGCTCCCGTTTGCCGCCTTTTGCACGGTAAAAGGATGCCTTTTGGAAATCAGCCTGTTTGTGGCCGTCGAGTGACCGATATTGTCTGATATAATGCTTGAAAAGCCTTAAAATTGATTATTTTTGGCATTTAAACGTATAAAATACAATTATTATGCATCCACTTTTTTAAAAAAGCATCCAGAACGTAAATGTTTGATATTCAGACAAATACATTTTTCGCGTAACATAATACATCCACTTTTTATATTTGTACCCTTTTTCAACATATTTTAAATCAATAAATTTGCGCCAACAATATCGTGAAAATTACCTAAACAAAACCAAATGTTATAAACTTTATGAAAAAATGTAGATCATTTATTCTGACGTTATTGGTTTCGTTGGTTTCAATGACTATGTACGCGCAAGACTTTGTCTGCACGGGTACTGTTGTCGATGATGCCGGCGAGCCGATAATCGGCGCGTCTATCTTCCAGAAGGGAAGCACTAAGGGCGCAGTCTCCGACTTCAATGGAGAGTTCAAGTTAGCACAAGTGCCGGAGGGCAGTGTTATTACAATCTCGTACATTGGTTACAAGACTGTTGAGACAAAGGCTGCTTCAGGCATGCACATCGTGATGCACGAGGACAACGCTACGCTTAACGAGCTCGTCGTAGTAGGTTACGGTGTACAGAAGAAGAGCGTCGTAACAGCCTCGATCGCTAAGGTCGGTGCTGACGAGCTGGGCATGACGGCGCCAGTCCGCATGGACAACGCCCTGAAGGGCCTTGCCGCCGGCGTTACCGTTACTTCATCTTCAGGCCAGCCTGGTGCCGCAGCACAGATCCGCGTGCGTGGTATCGGTACGATCAACAATTCTGACCCGCTTTACATCGTTGACGGCATGCCTATCGAGGGCGGCCTCGACTATGTTAACCCGAGCGACATCGAGAGTATAGAAGTGCTCAAGGACGCCGCTTCAGGTGCAATCTACGGTGCCCGTGCAGCCAACGGCGTTGTGCTCGTTACAACGAAGTCTGGTAAGAAGGGCAAGGTAAAGGTCAACTACAACTTCTCTTACGGCTGGCAGAGCAAGTGGCACAAGCGCGACGTGCTTAACGCTACCGAGTACGCCGTGATGATGAACGAGGGTTACATCAACGCAGGCATGGAGCCTCTTTACGACGACCCGTACAACCTTACCGACGCCATGGGCAACAAGATCACCACCGGAACTGACTGGCAGGACGAACTGTTCAACGACAATGCACCGGTGGTAAACCACGACATTACGGTAAGCGGAGCTTCCGACAAGGTTAACTACTACCTCTCTCTCGGCTACTATGCACAGGAAGGTATCATCGGCGGAAACTTCGACCGTTCAAACTACCAGCGCCTCTCGCTCCGCAGCAACACTAAGTATAACGTGTTCGACGTATCAAAGGAGCGCAACTGGCTCAACAAACTTGACATCACTGTCAACCTTTCTTACGCACGCGTAAAGTCTAAGAGCATCGAAGTAAACTCTCAGTTCGGCTCTCCTCTCGGTTCAGCCCTTGCACTTTCACCTATCCTTACACCGACGCTTACAGGCGACGCAGCAATTGCACAGGACGAGTTCTACCGCCAGACACAGCCCGACTATCCCGGTCCGATACTCTCACCCAACGGCGACCCGTACACAATTGCCGGTACTACTTACAACGAAATGGTTAACCCGCTGGCTGCCCTCTCTCTTCCGGGCGCACAGAACTGGAGCCACAAGTTCGTGACCAACTTCGCAGCCGAGCTGCAGATATGGGACGGACTGAAGTACCGCATCTCTTACGGAACCGACATGTCGTTCTGGGGAAATGAAGGCCACACAATCCTCTACTACCTTACTACCAACAACAAGGCTACCCACACAAGCGCATCCCAGGAGAGCGACCGTGGTACGGTATGGCAGATTGAAAACGTGCTGACTTATGACAAGACCTTCGGCGACCACACTTTCAACGTTGTGCTCGGCCAGTCAGCCATGAAGAATACAGGTTGGACTCTCGGCGCAAGCCGCTGGAACCTCATCGACCTCAACAAGCCTTACATCGACTTCTCGTCAGGTCTCGCTGAGAATGGCGAGCGCGACGGCTGGGGAGGCCCGGCAAACCCGCACGCTCTGTCGTCAATGTTCGCCCGTTTGAGCTACAACTACGCTGAGCGTTACATGTTCCAGGCTACCGTACGCCGTGACGGTTCAAGCCGCTTCGGTACTAACAACAAGTACGCTACGTTCCCGTCATTCTCTCTTGGTTGGAACATCACCAACGAGCCGTTCATGAAGAATGCACCCAAGTGGTTGTCAAACTTGAAGCTCCGTGCAAGCTGGGGTAAGAACGGTAACGAGAACATCGACGACTTCCGTTATGCAGTGTTCACAGCAACAGGCAACAACTACATCCTCGGACGCGGCGAGGCTGTCATCAACGGCGTGAAAGCCAACGGCATGCCTAACCCCGACCTCAAGTGGGAGGAGTCTGAACAGACAGACATAGGTCTCGACTTCGGCTTCATGAGCAATGCACTTACATTCTCGGTAGACTATTACATCAAGAAGACCAACGGCATGCTTATGACTATGGCCATACCTTCATACGTGGGCGAAACCAAGCCTATCGGTAACGTTGGTAGCATGAAGAACTCAGGTGTCGAGTTCGAGATTGGCTACAAGTTCAACGTAGGCGACGCACAGTTCAACATCCGCGGTAACGCTTCTTACCTCAAGAACGAGCTCGTAGAACTCGGTAACGATACAGGTTGGGCAGCATACGACTCATTCCAGAGCGTAGGTACAATCACACGCGCCATGAACGGCGAACCGTTCCCGTACTTCTACGGATTGAAGACAGCCGGAATCTTCCAGACACAGGAGGAAATCGACTCTTACGTAGGCCCCGAGGGCACTCCCATCCAGCCTAACGCAAAGCCTGGTTACGTTAAGTTCGTCGACCTCAACAACGACGGCGTAATCGACGACAACGACCGTACGAAGATTGGTAAGGGTATGCCCGACTGGACATTCGGCCTTAACTTCTCTGCTGCTTGGCGCGGAATCGACTTCAGCATGATGTGGCAAGGCACTGCCGGCAACGACGTATTCGACGCTACACGCCGTATCGACATCAACTCGACCAACCTGCCTTCATGGATGCTTGGCCGCTGGACAGGTCCCGGCACATCTAACAAGTACCCGATATTCATCGTAGGCGACGCTTCAGACAACTGGAAGTCTTCAGACCTCTACGTTTACGACGGCTCTTACTTGCGTCTTAAGAATATCGAACTCGGTTACACTCTGCCTGCAAACCTTACCAAGAAAGTGTTCATCAACAGGCTTAGAGTATATGTATCTGCCGAGAACCTTCTTACATTCACTAAATACCACGGCTTCGACCCGGAAATTTCTTCAGGCGGAACTTCACTCGGTGTTGACTACGGTGTTTATCCGCAGGCACGTGTATGGCGTGTAGGTTTCAACCTGGAATTCTAATTTTAAACAATGGTTAAACGTCCGAAGGGATGCAAGGTAACGGGGCGCACGCCTCACCGCCTTGGCTCCTGACGGGATAAAGACCTTAAAATCAAGAAGAAAATGAAAAAAATTAAAATATATGCCGGCCTCCTCCTGGCTGCATCAGTGGCGTTTTCGGGCTGTAGCGACGACTTCCTTGAGGTAACTCCGCCCACGTCCAATCCTATAGAGGAGTATTTTACTACGAGGGACCATGTATATGAAGCCCTAATCTCAGCTTACGACCCATTGCACTGGCCGGACTGGGCTATGGGCCAGTACAACCCGATCAACATAATGAGCGACATCATGGCAGACGACATCTGGCCCGGTGGTGCAAGCCGTACCGACAACCAGTACTGGCACCTCATGATGAACTTCGAGGCCAATCCGGAGAACTGTATGACCGGACTATGGACTTGCGAGTACAGCGGTGTCAAGCGTTGCAACGACGTTATCAAGTACATCGGATGGGCAGGCGACAACATCGGCGACGAGGAGAAAGCATCATGGATGGCACAGACACGTGTGCTCAGAGCTTATTATTACTGCAACCTGTGGAAGTTCTGGGGCAACATACCTTTCTTCATGGAGAACCTGGAGTTCCCGTATCTTGCCGAGCAGATTCCTGCAGACGAGGTTTACAATAACATCATCGCTGAGCTTGAGGACGTAATCAACCAGAACGTGCTGCCCATGAAGTGGGAGGACACAGCTAGCGAGGACAACGTCGGCAAGGTGTCGCAGGCCATGGCGTACATGCTTTACGCCGAGATGGTGATGTACCAGAACGACAGCGAGCGTTACGGAAAGGCTCTTTCTTATATGCAGGATATAATCAACAGCCAGCAGTACGACCTGCTTCCCAGCTATGCCGACATCTTCGAGGAGAGCGGCGAGTGGGGAATGGAGTCCATTTTCGAAATCAATTACAAGGACGACAACGCCGTTCGTTCATGGGGTTCGCCCCTTGTTGCCGGCGGTACGGTTCTTCCACGCCTTATAAGCCCGAGCGCCTGGGCATCCAATGCCGGCGACGACAGCGGCGTTACTAACGGCTGGGGCTTCTGCCCGGTACGTCTTGAGACCTTCCAGAGGTATGCTGAAGGCGACCAGCGCCGCGACGTTACATGCTTCGACGCAAATGCACACGGTACTTACGAGCACCGTTACCAGGACACTGGTTACTTCCTCGGCAAGTACATCGCAAAGTCTGAGAACAACAAGGACCAGGCTGCCGACGGCGACCTTAACTTCAACAACAACCTTCGCGTATACCGTTATGCCGAGACATTGCTCAACGCTGCCGAGCTGTTGGTTCGCACCGGAGGCGATGCAGGCTTGGCAAAGACCTACCTCAACCGCGTGCATAACCGCTCTGGACTTACTGACCAGGTTGACGCTACAATCGACAACATAATCGAAGAGCGTCATCTCGAGTTCGTAGGCGAAGGCAAGCGCTACTGGGACCTCGTGCGTACGGACAAGGCTACGACCACCCTCGTGCGCGATCCTTACGGTTACCGCACCAATACTTGGAGCGCATCTAAGAAGTATCTGCCTATACCTCAGTCAGAAATCGACGCTGCACAGGGTACTCTTACGCAGAACAATTATTAATCCAAACTGTAATAGTGACAATTTATGAAAAAGATTAATTATATATTGGGCGCGTTTGCCGCAGTGGCAATGTCACTGGCTTCGTGTTCGCCTGAAGATTTCGACAGCGTCGACGAGAATGGGCTTCCGCTGGCAAAGGATGCTAAGGTTACAGCAACTGTCGACCAGACAATAAATCAGGTTACTTTCAAACTTGAAGGCAACGGAGTTTATCCTATCTGGTTCATGGATGAAGCGGCTACTTCTTACTCTACTCAGAACGGTCTGAAAAAGATTTACAGTAATGCCGGTGACTATGAGATGAAGTATCGTGTCGGTAACCGCAACGGTTTCAGCCAAGGTATCGGTTCTGTTACGTTCCACATTGACAATTCACTTGTCGACATGACTAAGTATACAACATTGCTGAGCGGCAAGACATGGCGCATTGCGAAGGATGTGCAGGGTCACCTCGGATGCGGTGAACCGGGTACAGACGGACTTGGATGGTTCTCAGCAGCTCCAAACGAGAAGGAGGGCACTGGTCTTTATGACGATGAGATTACCTTCACGGCTGACGGCAGCTATACTTACAATCCTGGTGCAGACGGCCTTGTATTAGTCAATACAGGTTGTACAGTTATAGACGGTAATCCTGGCAATGGTGAGGACTTCGACGCAACTGCATCGCAGCAGACTGCTACATACACAATCGAAGGCCGTGGCAACGACGTTTACCTTGTGCTTCCGGAACATACATTCTTCCCATACATATCTGGCGACAATCAGTATAACAAACCTGAGTTCCGTATCGAGAGCATAACTGGCTCAGAGCTGGTATTGATTTATGACGACGGTAACATTGCATGGCACTACATCTTGACAAGCAAAGCTGACGAGCAGACATTTGACGGTTTTGATCCTAACAGCGATTTCAACATGTTCAAGAACTGCACGTTCACCAATACCTTCTATTATGCTCCGGGCTGGACACAGATTGCAGACCCGACAATGACTGTTGACGGTAACTCTTATACAGTATCTCTGCCTACTGCAACAAGCGAGACTTGGCAGGCACAGGTTATGTTCCATACAAATATGACTACAACCGCAGCTTCAAATTATGACTTCAGCTGCAAGCTCATGTCTACAACAGACCATAACAACGTAACTGTGAAACTTGCTAAGGAGGGTGATGACGATACTTACTTCTTCGTTGATAATATCAAGCTGAAGGCTTATGAGGAGTATGTATTCTACAAGAGCGACATGGCTGGTATCGATATGGACGGTGTGAATATCGTATTCGACTTTGGTGGCAACGCTGACAATACAGACATTACAATCAGCAACATCGTACTGAAAGACCATGCAAATGACGACGGCACAGTAGTTCCTTCTGAAGATGAAGACAAGACTGTCTATACTTATGACTCAGAGAACAATCTCTGGAAGGTCAATGTTGACGACACTGACGGATACACAACACAGTTCTATTACGCTCCGGGCTGGACACAGATTGCTGACCCGGGCTTCTCTAAGGACGGAGGTACTTATACGATAACTCTGCCTACAGCTACTTCTGAACAGTGGCAGGCACAGGTTAAGATTCTTACATCAATCCCGGCTGAGGCTGATACTCCTTATGACTTCAGCTGCACACTGATGTCTGACAAGGAGCTTAAGGGCGCTACAGTTAAGCTTACTGACAGCTCAAGCGATGATAACTACATGGTGCTGGAGCGTGTCGACCTTGCTCCTTATGAAGAGAATGTTGTTAAGGTGCCGGCTACTATAATGGAAAAAGGCGCTGCTGGTGCTCTTACTTTGGTATTGGACTTCGGCGGATGCCAGGATAATACTACGGTAACTTTAAACAACATAGTTTTGCAGAAGACTGCAAAGTAATCTACTGTTATCCTGTTCTATAATGTCTTAATAATCAGATGTTTGTGAAAGGTGGCCTTTTGGTCTTCAAAAGACCGCCTTTTGCAAGCTAAAAGACGGCAAACGGGAATGTAAAAGACCATCTTTTGCTCTCTATATCTTCAAAGGTAGTAGCATGACAGGTCATCTTGATTATTAAAAACTGATGTCAATAACCTATAAAGAAATGATTTCAAGGATGATTTCAAGCGTTTTTCTTGCTATAGCATTAGGGCTTATGTCTTGCAGTAAGGACAATGAGACAGCTTACGAAGCTGACAACCAGCAGGTTACTCTCTCCTTAACAGAGAAGAGTATCGACTACGGTTCTACTTCGTTTACAGTCGATGTAACCGCTGACCGTGAGTTTGCGGCTTATTCAACTGTCGACTGGCTCGACGTTACTCCTAAAGGCTCGGTCAATAAAAACGAGACACTGACAATAACAGCGCAGGAGAATCCTTCTTACGATGCACGTAGCGGAGCTGTAACTGTTGCCTGCGGAGGCACACGCCGTTCTATTACTGTCAGTCAGGCAGGGAAGCCCCAACCTTCAACCGACATCACGGCTCCTGAAGGCTATTCGCTCGTTTGGAACGACGAGTTCGACGGTTCGGAGCTGAGCAGCGACTGGACGTTCGAGGTTGCAGGCCCAGGCTTTGTGAACAACGAGCTTCAGAGCTATGTCAAGGGTAATGATGTGGCAGAGGTTTCAAACGGAACTTTGAAGATAAACCTCTATAAAGACGGCAGTACAATTAAGTCGGCGCGCATCTACGCGAAGCGTTATCAGGGCTGGCAGTACGGCTACTTTGAGGCAAGCATACGCCTGCCAGAGGGTAAGGGCACATGGCCTGCATTCTGGATGATGCCTGTTGCCGGAGGACAGTGGCCCGGATGTGGCGAGATTGACATAATGGAGTCAGTAGGATACGACCCCAACGTGGTTGTCTCAACTATCCACTGCAACAAGTACAACAACGGCGGCACAGCCATAGAGAGTGCCCGCAGGACAATCTCCAATGCTTACACAGAGTTCCACAAGTATGCTCTTGAATGGACTGCGGAGAAGATGGACTTCTACGTTGACGACAAGAAACTGCTGTCATACAAGAACGACGGCACAGGCACTGACGCATGGCCCTTCAACGCTCCGTTCTATGTTATACTCAACCTTGCGTGGGGCGGCGCATGGGGCGGCTTACAGGGCGTAGACGAGAGCTGCCTGCCGGCTACCATGGAAGTCGACTATGTACGAGTATTCCAAAAATAATATTAAAGCGTAACAAACCAAGTTGAAGCCGCTTGCGGCCGACATGTCGCACGCGTTGGCGTCGCGGCGGGCGGCCGTAGGTGGCTTCGTTGTAAACAATGATTATTCAAATGCGAAAGATTTTTTCAGTCATAGTGTTGAGCCTTGTCGTTGCCGCGGCAGCTGCTTCTGGCCGTTTTGTCCGCGTTGATGGCGTCAACCTCGTCAAGCCCGACGGCACCAAGCTCTATATTACGGGCACTAACCTGGGCAACTGGCTCAACCCCGAGGGCTACATGTTCGGTTTCCAGAAGACCAACTGCGAGTGGATGATAGACCTTATGCTCAAGGAGATGGTCGGACCGGATGAGGCCGCAGCCTTCTGGCGTGTCTTCAAGGACAACTATATCACGCGCGACGACATCCGCTACATAGCCTCGACGGGCGCCAACACCATTCGCCTGCCGTTCAACTACAAGCTCTTCACCGACGAAGACTACATGGGCCTATCCGCCGCACAGGACGGTTTCGCCCGTGTCGACAGCGTAGTGGAGTGGTGCAGGGAGAGCGGTCTTTATCTGATTCTTGACATGCACGACTGCCCCGGAGGCCAGACCGGCGACAACATTGACAACGGTCATGGCTATCCATGGCTCTTCGAGAGCGAAGTCAGCCAGCAGTTGTTCATCAAGGTGTGGTGCGACATAGCCAAGCGCTACAAGGACGAGCCCGTCATCCTCGGCTACGAGCTGATGAACGAGCCGATAGCCCACTACTTCGAGAACAAGGCCGAGCTTAACAAGAAGCTCGAACCGCTATACAAGCGCACGGTGAAGGCCATACGCGAGATTGACAAAAACCACGTCATACTGCTCGGCGGTGCGCAGTGGAACAGCGATTTTAGCATGTTTGCCGACTGGAAGTTCGACTCGAACATCATGTACACGTGCCACCGTTACGGCGGTCCGGCCACGGCTGAGGCCATCAAGAGCTACATCGACTTCCGTGACAAGACCGGCCTGCCCATGTACATGGGCGAGCTGGGGCACAACACCGACCAGTGGCAGGCCGACTTCGTGAAGGCACTTCGCGACAACAACATCGGCTATACCTTCTGGCCGTACAAAAAGGTGGACAACTCCTGCATGAACGCCGTTGTCCGTCCTGAGGGTTGGGACAGCGTGGTAGTCAAGTTCTCCGAGGCGGTGCGCACAACGTTTGCCGACATCCGCGCCGCCCGTCCGTCGCAGGCCGAGGCGCGCCGCATACTGGCGCAGTACCTTGAGAACATCAAGTTCGCCAACTGCCGTCCGCAGACGTCTTACATAAAGTCGATAGGCCTCAAGGCCGAATAATTTCCGGCTAAAGCCAACTAACAATGACCTAACAATAATAAAGATAATGAAAAAGACAATCACAACGGCCGTTTTCGCGGTGTTCACCTCCGCGATGGCCATGGCTCAGGCCGTCCCCGTATACCTCGACGAGTCCAAGCCGATTGAAGAGCGCGTCGAAGACGCCCTCAAACGCATGACCCTTGACGAGAAAATCGCCGTCATCCATGCACAGAGCAAGTTCAGTTCGCCCGGCGTGGCACGCCTCGGCATGCCCGACTTCTGGACCGACGACGGCCCCCACGGCGTCCGTCCCGACGTGCTTTGGGACGAATGGATGCAGGCCGGGCAGACTAACGACTCGTGCGTTGCCTTCCCCGCGCTTACGTGTCTTGCCGCAACGTGGAATCCGCAGATGGCCGTCGACTACGGAAAGGCCCTCGGCGAGGAAGCCCTCTACCGTGGCAAGGACATGATTCTCGGTCCCGGTGTCAACATACTGCGTACCCCTCTGGGCGGTCGCAACTTCGAGTACATGGGCGAAGACCCGTATCTTGCTTCGCGCATGGTCGTTCCTTACATCCAAGGACTCCAGTCCAACGGTGTCGCCGCGTGCGTTAAGCACTTCGCGTTGAACAACGACGAGGAGTACCGCAACCAGGTTAACGTCATCGTTGACGACCGCGCGCTTTACGAAATCTATCTTCCAGCGTTCAAGGCAGCCGTCACCGAAGGCCACGTATGGGGCCTCATGGGCGCCTACAACCTGTACAAGAACCAGCACAACTGCCACAACAAGTACCTGCTCTGCGACATTCTGAAGGGCGAGTGGGGTTATGACGGCGTGGTAGTGTCAGACTGGGGCGGCGCGCACGACACACGCCAGTCGGTAGAGAACGGACTCGACATGGAGTTCGGCACATGGACCGACGGCCTTTCGTTCGGCGCTTCAAACGCATATGACAACTACTACCTTGCCCGTCCTTACCGCGACATGATACTGAAAGGCCAGTATTCAACCAAGGAACTTGACGACAAGGTGCGCCGTGTGCTGCGTCTGTTCTTCCGTACAACGATGAGAACCGACCGCGGTAACGGCTTTATGAACTCTGAGGCACACTATGCCACGGCGCGCAAGATAGCCGGCGACGGCATCGTGCTGCTCAAGAACGACGGCAACCTGTTGCCCCTCGACACCACGAAGGCGCTCCGCGTGCTCGTGGTTGGCGAGAATGCAATCAAGATGATGACCGTAGGCGGAGGCAGTTCGTCACTGAAAGTTCAGCGCGAGACCCTTCCCCTCGAGGGCATGCGCGAGTATCTGGGCGACAAGATAAAGGTTGAGTACGCCCGCGGATACGTCGGCGACACCACCGGCGAGTACAACGGAGTCGTAGCCAAGCAGAAGCTGTACGACACCCGTTCGGCCGACGAGCTGATTGCCGAGGCCGTAGAGAAGGCAAAGAACGCCGACTGCGTGGTATTCTTCGGAGGTCTTAACAAGAGCGACTACCAGGATGCCGAGGGCCACGACCGCAAGGAGTACGGCCTGCCGTACGGACAGGACCGCGTGGTCGAGGCACTTGCCAAGGCAAACAAGAACCTCGTGTTCGTCAACATATCAGGAAATCCCGTGGCCATGCCGTGGAAAAACCAGGTGAAGGCCATCGTCCAGGGCTGGTTCCTCGGCTCTACTGCGGGCGAAGCCCTTGCCGACGTGCTTACGGGACGTGTCAACCCGTCGGGCAAGCTGCCTTATACATGGTGGCAGAAGCTCAACGACGTGCCTGCACACAAGCTCAACACTTATCCCGGAACATGGCGCAAGGACGAGAAGATAATTGACGAGGAGTATAAGGAAGGCATCTTCGTTGGCTACCGCTGGGTTGACAAGGAGAAGGTTGCGCCCCTCTTCGCCTTCGGCCACGGCCTTAGCTACACCACGTTCAAGATAGGCAAGGCCACCGCAGACAAGGCCAAGCTTGCACAGGGCGACAGCATTACCTTCACCGTAAGCGTTGAGAACACCGGAACGAAGGCCGGCGCCGAGGTGGTACAGCTCTACGTGCGCGACTGCAAGTCGTCACTGGTGCGCCCCTACAAGGAGCTCAAGGCCTTCAAGAAAGTTTACCTGAAGCCGGGCGAAGTGAAGGAAGTCAAGCTGACCATCGGCACCGACGCGCTCAGCTTCTTCGACGACAAGGCCCACAAGTGGACGGCAGAGCCGGGCGACTTCGAGGCCCTTATAGGCAACTCTTCAGACAACCTGAAGCAGAAAGTGAAATTTGTTTTAATGTAATACCATGACGATGCCGGTCGGAAGCTTATGTTGCCGGCCGGCATCAATTTGTTTACTGTAAAATAACATTACAATGAAAGCAATAAGAAAAGCATTGACCGTAGCGGCCTCTTGCGTGTTTGCGTTGGCAGCCACGGCTCAAGACGCCAAGATGGACAAGTTCGTCAGCGACCTCATGTCGCGCATGACGCTCCAGGAAAAGATAGGCCAGCTCAACCTCCAGGTGGCCGGCGACATCACCACCGGACAGGCACAGGACACCCAGGTGGCCGGTCTCATCAAGGAAGGAAAGATGGGCGGAGTGTTCAACCTGAAGGGAGTAGAGAAGATAAAGGCGCTCCAGAAGATAGCCGTTGAGCAGAGCCGTCTGGGCATTCCGCTGCTTGTCGGCATGGACGTAATACACGGTTACGAGACGATATTCCCCATTCCGTTCGCCCTTTCGTGCAGCTGGGACTTGGCTGCCATTGAAGAGGCGGCGCGCATAGCCGCCAAGGAGGCTTCAGCCGACGGCATAAACTGGGTCTACAGCCCTATGGTCGACATCTGCGTGGACGCCCGATGGGGCCGCATATCAGAGGGTAACGGCGAAGACCCGTACCTCGGAGCGCAGATAGCAGGCGCAATGATACGCGGATACCAGGGCGATTATTCGAGCCGCGAGAACGTAATGGCCTGCATGAAGCACTTCGCACTCTACGGTGCGGTAGAGTCGGGACGCGACTACAACACCGTAGACATGAGCCGCCTGAGGATGTACAACCAGTACTTCCCGCCTTACAAGGCAGCCATCGAGGCGGGAGCGGGCAGCGTGATGTCGTCGTTCAACATTGTTGACGGCGTTCCCGCAACGGCCAACAAGTGGCTTCTCGACGACGTTCTGCGCAAGCAGTGGCAGTTTGACGGCTTCGTAGCCACCGACTACGGCTCGATAGGCGAGATGATGCCCCACGGCGTCGGCGGCGACCTCAAGCGTGCATCCGCGCTGGCGCTCAACGCCGGCACCGACATGGACATGTGCTCAATGGGCTTCCTCGGCACGCTGGAGCAGTCGGTAAAGGACGGTACAGTGAGCGAGGAGGCCATCAACACGGCCTGCCGCCGTGTGCTCGAGGCAAAGTACAAGCTGGGTCTTTTTGCCGACCCTTACAAATACTGCGACACCAAACGCCCGAAGAAGGACATCTTCACTACCGAAAACCGTGCCGCCGCACGCCGCATAGCAGCTGAGACCTTCGTATTGCTGAAGAATCAGGACAACCTTCTGCCGCTGAAACGCCAGGGCAAGATTGCTCTTATAGGTCCGCTTGCCGACACGCGTGCAAACATGGCCGGCACATGGTGTGTGGCCTACACGCCCGACAAGTATTCTACTCTGAAGGAAGGATTTGAGCGCGCTCTCAAAGGCAAGGCAGAACTTCTGTATGCTCAGGGATGCAACCTCATGGCTGATGCTGACCGTCAGCGCGCCGCAGAGTTCGGCAAGACCATCAACCGCGGCGACGACGCAGCCCTCAAGGCCGAAGCCCTTGCCGTGGCTGCCAAGGCCGACGTCATAATATGCGCTATGGGCGAGAGCGCCGAAATGTCAGGCGAGTGCGCCAGCCGTTCAGACCTGCGCCTGCCCGACGTACAGCGCGAGCTGCTCGCCGAGCTTGTCAAGCTGGGCAAGCCCGTGGTCATGCTCAACTTCTCAGGCCGTCCCACAGTACTCACATGGGAGCAGGACAACGTCGACGCAATACTCAACGTATGGTTCGGAGGCAGCGAGGCTGCCGACGCCATCTGCGACGTGGTCTTCGGCGACGTAGCCCCGAGCGGACGCCTTACCATGACTTTCCCGCGCACTACCGGCCAGCTGCCCATGTACTACAACCACCTGAACACCGGCCGTCCCGTACCCGAGGGCACAAAGGAGTTCCGCAAGTACGCATCCAACTGGCTCGACGTGGTCAACGACCCGCTCTATCCCTTCGGTTACGGCCTCAGTTACACCACCTTCAGCTACGGCAAGCCTTCGGTTACAGGTTCTGGCCGCAGCTTCAAGGCAACAGTTGCCGTGACCAACACAGGCTCAAGGGACGCCTGCGAGGTGGTGCAGCTCTACATGCACGACCCCGTTGCCTCGATAGCACGCCCCGTCAAGGAGCTTAAAGGCTTCAGGCGCATCATGCTCAAGGCAGGCGAGACCAAGGAAGTGACCTTCGACATCACCGAGAAAGACCTCTCGTACTACGACGCCGAGGGCCGTCAGGTATTCGAGCCGGGCAAGTTCGACATCATGCTCGGACACGACAGCCGCTCGCTCCAGACCGTAAGCATAACGGCTGAATAAACCGCCGGTGTAACACACTGGAATACAACGCATTATAAAAGGCCGCCTTTTGCACTGCAAAAGGCGGCCTTTTAGCGTGCAAAACATGACCTTTTGCACTGCGAAAGGCGGTCTTTCACAAATTTAGTGATATGTGTGTCAAGTGTGCTATTTTGTTTATGTTATTATATTTTTGTTCTTTTCAAGAAATATATTACTTTTGCAGAATTATTATAAAAGTGTGAATGGGTTCAAATAAGAAATATATTGAGTCTGTAAAATTGGTAGATTTTCCAGAAGAAATTGATTTACAGAATGGTATTAGCATATATGGTGAAGCTAGTATGGAAAGCCAAATGGCTATTCTAAGTCGTTACCTCCATGCTGATAAGTCCGAATTAGTTTATATGGATAAGCATGAAATATTGTATGCCATTCGGGATTTTTTGGAAAAGAAGAAAGATGTTGTTTCTAATGAGATAACGGATGAGTATATTGAAAAAGTTTCAGAAAATCCAATAGCAAGTAATCTTTTTTCTGATTTTTTCTGTATACCATTTCCTAGCCCTGAGAATCCAACTTTTACTTTTATTGATTTATTTGCAGGTATGGGCGGATTTCGTTTGGCGATGCAAGCGCAAGGTGGAAAATGTGTTTTTTCATCTGAATGGAATAAGTATGCCCAAAAAACATATTTTGCAAATTTTGGAGAGATGCCTTTTGGCGATATTACAAAAGATATTACAAAAAGGTACATACCAAAATATTTTGATATATTATGTGCTGGTTTCCCGTGTCAGCCTTTTTCTATTGCTGGAGTATCCAAGAAAAAAAGTCTTGGTCGTGAGACCGGTTTTAAGGATAAGACACAGGGAACATTATTTTTTGATGTTGCTGATATTATTAGCAGGCACCGTCCTAAAGCATTTTTTCTTGAAAATGTGAAAAATCTTGTTTCACATGATAAAGGTAATACCTTTAGGATTATTAAAGGGACTCTTGAGGAATTAAGATATTCAGTTCATTATCTTGTTATGGATGGACAGACTTATGTTCCACAACATCGTGAACGAATAATGATTGTAGGATTTAATAAAGATATTTTTCATGATAATGAATGTTTTTCATTTCCTGAACAGAAACCTTCAACTAGAAAGATAAAGGATATTTTGGATTCGGATGTTGATGATAAGTATACACTAAGTGATAAACTTTGGACATATTTGCAAGCTTATGCAGAAAAACACCGTGCAAAAGGAAATGGATTTGGTTATGGATTAGTGGACTTTGATGGTATTTCGCGAACTCTGAGTGCAAGATATTATAAAGATGGCTCTGAAATATTAATACCACAAGGAGAAGGCAGGAATCCACGTAAATTATCCCCACGTGAGTGTGCTAGATTAATGGGGTATCCTGATAAATATCGTCTTAGTCAAGTGTCTGATGTCCAAGCGTATAGACAGTGTGGAAATTCAGTAGTGGTTCCATTAATAACAGCCGTATCAGAACAAATTATAAAAGCTATTAATGACTATGAGCAACATATTAAATGCTGCAATACAAGGCGTGCAACGGTCTAAAGCCGCTTTTTGCCGTTTTATAACAGGGAATGATACTGGTAGTACAGGAAGTCACCAATCTGGTTTCTATATTCCCAAGTGTGCATCAAGTCTTCTTTTTGATAAGCCAGGGAATAAAGGTGAAAATAAAGAGAAGGTGGTAAAAATCATGTGGCAAGAAGATTTTATAACAGAAAGCTGCATGAAATATTATGGAAAAGGTACACGTAATGAATATCGTATTACTCGGTTTGGCCGTAATTTTCCTTTTTTTACTGATGATAATGTAGGTGATTTACTTATTATTGTTAAGTATACTGAAGAAGATTATGCTGGTTATGTGCTTTGTTCTGATGAAGATATAGATGAGTTTTTTGCTTATTTTAATCTTGCACCAAATCGAACCAATCAACTTATTGGTACGGGAGATGTCGTGTCGGGAGAAGAAAAAATAACTCATTTGTTGAATGAGTTTATTTTACGTTTTGATGATTTTCCTGAGACTAGGCAAATGGCTCTAGGTGCACGCATGTGTTATAATAAAGCTTATGATATAACAAATTCAGCCATTAAAGATAAACCAGATGATATATTGCTTAATTGGATTGACACTGAATATAAACTTTTCAAGTTAATGGAAGAAAAGTTTTATTCGGATAAGATTTCTAATCCATTTCCAAATGTTGAAAGTTTTATAGAAATAGCTAATGCGATACTTAATCGTCGGAAGTCTCGCGCTGGTAAATCTTTAGAGCATCATTTAGCAGATTTGTTTACTTGTAACGATCTTTATTTTGAGGAACAAGCTGTAACAGAGGAAAGGAAAAGGCCTGATTTTATTTTTCCTAATGGAGTGTGTTATCATAATATTCAGTTTCCTACAGAATTTTTAGTTGTATTAGGAGCAAAAACTACATGTAAAGATCGTTGGCGTCAAGTGTTAACAGAGGCGGATAGGGTGGAAGATAAATATCTTTTTACACTTCAACAAGGAATCTCGAAAAATCAGTTAAAAGAAATGTATGATTCCAATCTTACACTTGTTGTACCACATGAATATATACCTAGTTACCCTTCGTTATGGCAGGATAAAATAAAGGATCTTGCAGGATTTATTCAAATGGTCAAGGATAAGCAAGAGAACATGCCAAAACATTATGTAATGAAATAATGATTACGATTTTATTAGTTATTAGTAATATCTTTGATTTATAATTGATGATATATTCTTAGAATTATAAGTCCTTGATAATTAACGCATTATAAAAGGCCGCCTTTTGCACTGCAAAAGGCGGCCTTTTAGCGTGCAAAACATGACCTTTTGCAGCGCAAAAGGTAACCTTTGGCAAAAACAGTGGCTTAAGTTTTGTTAATTCACGATATTGTCTTATCTTTGCAATATGTTGCATTGTTATTGGTTTCACTAGGAAACGATACCGTTATGAGGATTCTTATATTGTTTTTTCTGGTGTTGGCTCCGCTGGTTGATGCTGTTGCCGCCACCCGTGTCGACTCCCTTTACAGGTGTCTCGACGCGGCCATAGCCGATTCTTCAGCGTTCATAGCCAAGCGCGAAGACGCCATACGCCGCATACGTGACAAGTACGTGCACACGGGCGAGGCCTCTACGCGCTACGTCGTCGCGCTCGAACTATACGAGGAGTACAAGCCATTCATGAACGACTCAGCCCTGGCTTGGCTGGGACGGGCGCGTGCCGAGGCACGCAGGTGCGGCGACAGGGCGGGCGAGAACCGCTGCCTTGCGCTTACGGCCTACCAGTGTTCCAACACGGGCATGTACACCGAGGCCGTCGACATACTGTCTTCCATAGACAAGTCGGTACTTGGCCGCGACGGCCTTGTTGACTATTACATGGCCTACAACCACCTATACGGCGAACTGGGATATTACTGCAAGGTGCGTTACCTTAAGGATAAGTACTTCGCTTTGGCGCACGTCTACGCCGACTCGCTCCTTGCCGTTGCCGCTCCAGACAGCGACATACGCCTGCAACTGCTTGAGACCACTGCCTATAACGAGGGCGACTACGCCAAGGCATTGCGCTACAACGACATGCGCCTCAAGCTTGCCATGAAGGAATCGCACCGCATGGCCATAGTCGCCTTTTACCGTTACCTTGACTACAAGATGCTCGGCGACACTGACGAGTGGACATACTGGCTCGCCATGTCGGCCCTGCTCGACGTGCGCAACGCCGTCATGGACCAGGCCGCACTGTGGGAACTGGCCAACAGCATGTATTCGCGCGGCGAGATAGAGCGTTCGTACCGCTACATAAACTTCGCCTCCGCCTGCGCCTCCAAGTTCAGCACGAGGCTGCGCAACCAGCAGATAACGCCCGTGATGCAGGTCATCGACAACATGTACCAGATGCAGAACCGGCGCGAGAACACATACCTCAAGGCGGCCATCGTGCTTACCGGCGTGTTCATGCTCATAGTGCTGGCCTTCCTTGTCTACCTTACCCGCCAGCGCCGGCGCCTCACCCAGGCGCAGGCCGAGCTGAGCCGCAAGAACGAACAGCTGACCAGGCTCAACAGCGAGATGAAGCAGGCGCTCGACAGTCTCGACACCTCAAACCGCCGCCTCACCGCAACCGGCAACCATCTTAACGATGCCGTGGCGAACCTGGACGAGAGCAACCGCGTCAAGGAGAAGTACATCGGCCTCTTCCTACGCCAGTGCTCGTCATACATAGACCGCATGGATGCCATGCGCCGCGACGTGTTCACCATGCTCAAGGCCAAGCGTTACGCCGAGCTTTACGACATGGTGAAGAACCACGACTTTCGCGACAAGGAGCAGGAGGAGCTGTTCGAGATATTCGACTCCACGTTCATACGCCTCTTCCCGACGTTCGTCGACGAGTTCAACCAGCTTCTCAATCCCGACAGCCGCATCTCGCTGCCCGACCAGGCCAAGCTTACCACGGGCATACGCATCTTCGCCCTGATACGCCTCGGCATCGACGACAGCTCCAAGATAGCCGAGTTCCTGCACTATTCGGTCAACACCATTTATAACTACCGCGCCAAGATAAAGAACGGCGCTGCCGTAAACCGTGAGGATTTCGAGGACCTTGTCAAGGCCATCGGCCTGCCCAAGGGCGTGGTCGAATAGCCGCGGGCGGCAAAACATGATAACAACAAGCAATAATGAAAATAGCAGTATTCTGTTCGGCAAACTCTGATATAGACGCCGGATATTTCAAAGTGACTGAAGAACTCGGCCGCTGGATAGGTTCCAACGGCCATACGCTCGTGTTCGGCGGATGCAATTTAGGGCTTATGGAGTGCGTGGCACGCGCCGTGCGACAGGCCGGCGGCACCACCATAGGCGTGGTGCCCTCGATAATAGAGCGCGGCGGCAAGGCCAGTCCGAGCATGGACGTGTGCATACCCTGCGACAACCTGAGCGACCGCAAGGACCTCATGCTCGCCCAGTGTGACGCCGCAGTGGCGCTGCCCGGCGGCCTGGGCACGCTCGACGAGGTGTTCACCATGGCCGCGTCGGCCACCATAGGCTACCACCACAAGCCCATGATACTGCTCAATGCAGGCGGTTTCTGGGACACGCTCATAGCCCTTCTCGACGACCTCCAGCTCAAGGGAGTGGTCAGGGGACAGTGGCGCGACATAATAAAAGAAGCCGCCGGCGTCGACGACGCCATACGGCTTCTTCAGGATATTTAGCCTTGCGGCAGGCAAGACATTGTCGGCTCCGCCTTTGCGGAGCCTTTTTTGCGTCTTGTCCGCACGCCTTATTTCACGTCAGCAAGTTTCTTTCCGAATATCTTGTTTACCACTATGGCCACAGCACCGTCGCCCGTCACGTTACAGGCCGTTCCGAAGCTGTCCATCGCTATGTACAGGGCAATCATCAAAGCCTGTTCCTGCTCGCCGAAACCGAGCACCGACGCCAGCGGCGCCAGTGCCGCCATGATTGCCCCTCCGGGCACTCCCGGCGCGGCGACCATCATTATCGACAGCAGCAGGATGAAGCCCGTGAACAGCATCGGGTCGTGTGGCATGCCCTTCAGGATGCAGATTGTAAGCGCGCAGGCCACAATCTTCATCACCGAACCCGACATGTGGATGGTAGCGCAGAGCGGAACCGTGAAGCCGGCAACGTCCTTGCCCACGCCGTTAAGCTCGGTCTGCTTCAGCGTTACGGGTATGGTCGCTGCCGAAGACGACGTGCCCAGAGCCGTGAAATACGCCGGCAGCATGCGCCAGAGCAGTTTCAGCGGGTTGCGTCGCGTCAGCATTCCGGCCACGCAGAACTGGTAGAGCAGTATTATTATGTGCAGTGCGAAGATTACGATGATAATCTTTGCAAACACCGTCATTATCGAATAAGCCTCTCCGTTGGCCGTCATGTTGAGGAAGATACCGAAAATGTAAGGCGGCAGCAGCGGAATTATCGCCTTGCCGATGACCTTCCCTATAATCTCCATAAGCTCGTCGGCACCCTTCTTCAGCACCTCCGACTTGCCGTAGGCGATGCCCAGTCCCATCATGAACGACAGCACCAGGGCGCTCATTACGTCGAGGATTGGCGGTATCTTGATTGTGAAGTACGGCTCTATGACTTCGCCGGCACCGCCTGTCGCGGCAGCCGTCAGCCCCTCGGTCATGGCCGGAAAGAGCACGCTGCCCGTGCCGTAGGCCAGCAGTCCGCAAAATACCGTGTCGGCGTAGGCTATGCCCACCGTTACAAGAAGCATCTTGCCTGCCGAGTTGCCGATGCCCGCAATGGCCGGAGTGACCAGACCCACGATGATGATTGGTATGAGGAAGCCGAGAAACTGGCTGAATATTGCGTTGAAGGTCATGAACGGCCGTATCCACGGCTCGGTGAACACGTTGCCCAGCAAAACGCCAAACGCTATGGCAACGATAATCCGGGGCAGCAGCCCGAAGCGTGTTTTTTTCATGTATGTTTAAGGTTTTTGGTGATAAATGCAAGCCGGCCGCCCTGTGCCGGCCGCCGGCTTGCATGCCTGAAGGTTACTGCCTGTCCTGCTTGAGCCTTTCGGCCATGGCGCGTCCGAGCGCCTCGCACTGTGCGAAAGAGTCCTCCTTGAGGCTCTGCTTCATCTCTACGGGAGTGCCTACGGCCTCGAATTTCAGGTGAGTCTCGTTCCATTGGTGTATGCGTTCGACGGCTTTGCCTGCCCAGGCATAGCTTCCGAACCAGCCTATATAGTGCCTGTTCTTGATGTCCTTGCCTGCAATCTCGCTCAGCAATACCTCCATTTCGTGGTAAAGTCCGGCGTTGTAGGTCGGTGCTCCGACAATAAGTCCGCGGTAGCGGAAGATGTCGCGCAGTATGTAAGAGTGGTGCGTCTTGGACACGTTGTACATTACGATGTTCTTGATGCCTGCCTGGCTGGCCGCGCGGGCTATCACCTCGGCCATGCGCTCAGTGTTGCCGTACATCGTTCCGTAGCATATTACGATGCCTTCTTCGGTCTCGTAGCGGCTGAGACGGTCATATATGCCTATTACTTTGTCGATATGCTCGTGCCATACGGGGCCGTGTGTAGAGCAGATGTAGTCCAGCTGCACTCCCTCCAGTTTCTTCAGGGCGTTCTGCACGGGTGTTCCGTACTTGCCGACGATGTTCGAATAGTAGCGTACCATCTCCAGCCAGAACGTGTCGCAGTTGATTTCAGAGTCTATTATGCCGCCGTTGAGCGCGCCGAAGCAGCCGAACGCATCGCCGGAGAACAGCGTGTTGGTGGTCGTGTCGAGTGTAACCATCGTCTCGGGCCAGTGTACCATCGGCGTCAGCACAAACGTAAGCTCGTGGTGTCCGAGGTTGAGTTTAGAGCCGTTCTTCACCTCCACCTCGTCGGTAGTTATGCCGTAGAAGCCGTCAATCATGCCGAACGTTTTCTTGTTGGCAACGATCTTAACGCCAGGATAGTACTTGCGTATCAGTTCTATGGCACCGCTGTGGTCGGGTTCCATGTGGTTTATCACGAGATAGTCTATCTGCCTGTCGCCCAGTATTTCACGTATGTTCTTGAGGTATGGCATGAAGAAGTCAACCTCCACTGTGTCGATGAGGCACACTTTCTCGTCGTCGATGAGGTAGGAGTTGTATGAAACTCCGTTAGGCAGCGGCCACAAGCCCTCGAAGAGCTCCTTGTTGCGGTCGTTTACGCCTACATAATAGATTTTGTCGGTAATCTCTATCATTGTTGTTTTTATTTTGGTTGTTGTCTTATTCGTTTTTGTACAGTCCGTCCTTCATGGCCTGGCCGAAGCCGGTGTCAATCGAGTTGCCTATGCTCTTGCAGCAGTTGGCCGAGAAGGCGAGGGCGCAGCTTATTATCTTGTCCCATGTCTCTTCGGCTATCGGGCCGTCCATGGCGTCGCGGGTTACGCCGTAGCGCACCAGTCCGTACACCAGTCCGGCGTTGAAGTTGTCGCCCGCGCCTATGGTGCTTACCGTGTCCGTGGCGTTCACGGGGTAGCTCTTCTTCAGTCCGCCGTCGCCGCGCAGCTCCACGTTGCCCGCTCCGTCTGTGTAGACGAATTTCTTGCAGTAGAACGAAATCTCCGAGTTGTACACCTTGTCGGGCGTGTCCATGCCGTACATAACGTTGAAGTCTTCGCGGCTGCCGCGCACAATGTCGGCGTATTCGAAGTTCTCCAGTATGTTGGGCGTCAGCTTCATCACCTCGTCGGCGTGCGCCGCACGGAAGTTAACGTCATAGTAGATTATCGCCCCCTTGTCGCGTGCGGCGTTGAGCAGTGCCGCCACCTGCGGGCGTATTACGGGGTTGACGGCGTAGTACGAGCCTATCATCACTATGTCGTCGCGGTTTATTTCGGGCGTCAGGTAGTCGAGCCTGTCGTGCGGATGGTCTTTGTAGAATATGTATTCGGCATCGTTCTTTTCGTTAAGGAACGCCAGCGACACGGGCGACTTGGTGCCCTTGTACGAGTTGACGTTCGACGCGTCGACCCCGTTTTCCTTCAGGAAGGCCACCGTCCTCTGTCCTATGCGGTCGTAGCCCACCTCGCTTACGAAGGCTGCCGGCACCCCGGCGCGCCCCAGTGAAATCATGCCGTTGTAGACAGAGCCGCCCGGCACGGCGCTCACGGGCTGCCCGTTTTTGAATATTATGTCGAGTACTGTTTCGCCTATTCCGATAACTTTGCGCATTGTCTTGCTTTTTTTATAAAGTCTTGTTTGTGGCGCAAAGATACTAAAAGGCGGGCGCAAAGCCAAAAAATTAAAACGTAGTTTTAAGATTTTTTACTTTGCCGGGCGGCATTTATCTTATGAAAAGAAACTAAAAATTTGCTTTTTATGCAGTTAACGGTGGCGTAAAGTCGTGAAAATCATATAATTTTGCACCTCGGATTATGAAATACAATACTCACACTTTAAGCAACGGGCTGCGCGTCATCCACCTTGCGTCGGCGTCGCCCGTGGTATATTGCGGCTACGCCATCTGCGCCGGCACGCGCGACGAGCTGCCGGGCGAGGAGGGACTGGCGCATTTTTGCGAACATACGACCTTCAAGGGCACGGAGCGCCGCCGCTCCATGCAGATACTGAACAGCCTCGAGAGCGTCGGCGGCGACCTTAACGCCTTCACCAACAAGGAGGACACGGTGTTCTATTCGGCCATACTCAAGGAGCACCTTTCGCGCGCCGTCGACCTGCTTTCAGACATAGTGCTGCACAGCACCTATCCGCAGGTCGAGCTGGACAAGGAAATCGAGGTGGTGTGCGACGAGATAGAGTGCTACAACGACTCGCCGGCGGAGCTTATTTACGACAAGTTCGAGAACATGATATTCGACGGCCATCCCCTCGGACACAACATCCTGGGCGAGTCGGAGCGTCTCAGGCAGTACACGTCTGACGACACGCTGCGCTTCACTCGCAAGTTCTACCGTCCCGACAACGCCGTGTTCTTCGCCTCGGGCGACATCAGTTTCGACCGCCTTGTGCGCCTGCTCGAAAAGGCCACGGCCGGCTTCGCGCCCAGCGCCCCGCGTTCGGGCAAGGGCAGGGGAGCGACCCTTCCGGCATACGTCCCCCGTGAAGAGGTCGTCAGCCGGGGCACCCACCAGGCACACGTGATGATAGGCAACCGTGCGTATGACGTACACGACCGCCGCCGCTTCATACTGTATCTGATGAACAACATGCTCGGAGGCCCCGGCATGAACGCCCGCCTGAACATAGCCCTGAGGGAGAAGAACGGACTGGTGTACACCGTAGACAGCTCGATGGTGAGCTATTCGGACACCGGCCTGTGGTGTACATACTTCGGATGCGACCCACACGATGTTAAAAAATGCCGCCGCCTCGTGGCTCGCGAGCTTGACAAGCTCGCCTCGAAACCTTTGTCTGCCATCGCCCTTGCCGCCGCAAAGCGCCAGATAAAGGGGCAGATAGGCGTGGCGTGCGACAACCGCGAAAACTTCGCCCTCGACTTCGGCCGCAGTTACCTGCACCACGGCATAGAGAAAGACGTGGCAAGACTGATGGCGCGCGTCGACGAGGTGACGGCTGAAGACATGCAGACCGTGGCACGCGAGATATTCGACAAGGACAGGCTTACCACGCTTATGTTCGTATAGAATAAGCGTATTGGTAAGTACTTGATATTCAAACCGTTACTAAAAGGCTACCTTTTGCCCTGCGAAAGGTGGCCTTTTGCGTTGTAAAACATGGCCTTTTACCGCCTGAAAGGTAACCTTTTGGAAAACGGCAGTCCACCGCCTGCCGTTATGACAGCTTTTTGCGCTATTTCCCTCGCTTTTATTTTGCATTTCACTCGGCTTGCACTATCTTTTGATAAGATAGGCTGCGCCTCGGAAATGAAAATAAAAACTCGTTTCTCTCGTTTTTATTTTGCATTTCCCTCGGCTTGCACTATCTTTGCAACTTGTATGGTGCTAAATTACATTTGGATAGCATTCTTCCTGATAGCCTTTGTCATAGGGCTTGTAAGGCTTGTGTTCATGGGCGACACCGAGGTGTTTCCGGCCATGATGAACTCCACGTTCAGCTCGGCCAAGACCGCCTTCGAGATATCGCTCGGGCTTACCGGCGTGCTGTCGCTGTGGCTCGGCGTGATGAAGATAGGCGAGCGGGGCGGCGTGGTCGACGTGCTGGCCCGCGTGCTCAGCCCCGTGTTCACCAAGCTGTTCCCCGACATACCCAAGGGCCACCCGGCCACAGGCTCGATATTCATGAACATCGCCGCCAACATGCTCGGCCTCGACAACGCCGCCACGCCGCTCGGTCTGAAGGCCATGGAGCAGCTGCAGAGCCTTAACAAGAAGAAGGACACGGCCACCAACCCGATGATAATGTTCCTCGTGCTCAACACGTCGGGGCTTACCATCATACCCGTGTCAATACTCGTCTACCGCGCCCAGCTCGGCGCGGCGCAGCCCACCGACGTGTTCATACCCATACTGATAGCCACGTTCTTCTCGACGCTGGCCGGCATCATAGTGACCAGCCTCTACCAGCGCATCAACCTCTTGAACCGCACCATGCTGCTCACGCTCGGCGGCATGAGCCTCGCCGTGGCGGCGGTGATATGGCTGTTCGGCTCGATGGACAAGGAGCGGATGGATCTCGTGAGCACCTCAACCGCCAACATCCTGCTGATGTGCGTCATAGTGGGCTTCATCCTGGCCGGCGTGAGGAAGCGCGTCAACGTCTACGACGCCTTCATCGAGGGCGCAAAGGACGGCTTTTCCACGGCCGTGCGCATAATTCCCTACCTTGTGGCGATACTCGTTGGCATTGGCGTATTCCGCGCTTCGGGCGCAATGGACGCCGTTGTCGACGGCGTTAAGTGGACGGTCGAGGCACTGGGTGGCGACACCGAGTTCGTCGGCGCGTTGCCCACTGCAATAATGAAGCCCCTCTCGGGCAGCGGCGCGCGCGGCATGATGGTCGACGCCATGACAACCTACGGCGCCGACTCGTTTGTCGGCCGCCTCAGCTGCATATTCCAGGGCTCCACCGATACGACGTTCTACATACTCGCGGTCTACTTCGGCAGCGTCGGCGTGCGCTACACCCGCCATGCCGTTGCCTGCGGCCTGCTGGCCGACTTGGCCGGAGTCATTGCGGCGATAGCCGTGTGCTACCTGTTCTTCTGACGGCTGGTGCCGCGGCGAAGGGCGTAAGACGGCGTTGCCGTTGGCACGGTTGCGGTGGCGCGACGGTAGGTGCTTATATGATAGTTACAACTTATACAGAATATTATGGCTAATCTTAAAAGCCTTGCAAAAGACACTGCTATTTACGGTCTGAGCAGCATTGTTGGGCGTTTCCTCAACTATCTGCTCGTGCCGCTTTACACGGCAACGCTGTCGGCGGCCGACGGCGGCTACGGCGTTATAACCAACGTCTATGCCTATACGGCGCTGCTGCTCGTCATACTGACCTACGGCATGGAGACCACTTTCTTCCGTTTCGCCAACAAGGAGGGCGAAGACCCGCAGAAAGTCTACTCCACCACGCTCGTGTCGGTCGGCTTCACGTCGCTCCTGTTCATCGTGCTCGTGCTGTCGTTCATCTCGCCCATATCGTCTTTCATGGGCTATGCCGACCACCCGTCGTACGTGTGGGTAATGGCGGTTACGGTCGCCCTCGACGCGTTCCAGTGCATACCGTTCGCCTATTTGAGGTATAAGAAGCGGCCTATAAAGTTCGCCGCGCTCAAGCTGGCCAATATCGTGATGTCCATCGCGCTCAACCTGGTGTTCTTCCTCGCCCTTCCCGCGTGGTACGAAAGCACCGGCGGCGAAGGCCTTGCAGGCGCAATCTATTCGCCCGAGGTGGGCGTCGGCTACGCCTTCTACATCAACCTGTTCTGCACGGGCATAATGACGCTCTTCCTTGTAAAGGAACTTACGGGCTTCAAGTACGTGTTCGACCGTGCCCTGTTGCGGCGCATGCTCGGCTACAGCTGGCCCATACTGGTGCTCGGAATTGCCGGAATACTCAACCAGACGGCAGACAAGATACTCTTCCCTTACATCTATCACGGCACCGACGCCCACGCACAGCTGGGCATTTACGGCGCGGCGAGCAAGATTGCGATGATCATGGCAATGATAACGCAGGCCTTCCGCTACGCTTACGAGCCGTTCGTCTTCGGCAGCGCACGCTCCAAGGACAACCGCGACAACTACGCCAAGGCGATGAAGTTCTTTGTCATCTTCACCCTGCTGGCCTTCCTCGCCGTTGTCGGCTACATGGACATACTGCGCCACCTGATAGGGCGCGACTACTGGGAGGGGCTCCGCGTGGTGCCGATAGTCATGGCGGCTGAAATCATGATGGGCGTTTACTTCAACCTGTCGTTCTGGTACAAGCTCATCGACAAGACCATCTGGGGCGCGTATCTGTCAGGTGCTGGCTGCCTGGTGCTCATCATCGTCAACGTGGTGTTCGTCCCCCGCTACGGCTACATGGCCTGCGCATGGGCCGGCTTCGCAGGTTACGGCACGGCGATGCTGCTCTCTTACATTGCAGGACAGAAGCACTACCCCATAAACTACCCCGTGAGGGAAATCATGTTGTACGTGGGCGTGGCGCTGGTGATGTTCGCCGGCATGACGTTCGCCAACCGCCAGCTGCCCGTGTGGGCCGCCCTTGCGGTCAATACGCTGCTGATTGCGCTCTTCGCCGCACTGATAGTTAAGCGCGACTTCCCGCTCAAGCAGGTGCTTGCGCGGCTTAAGCGGTGAGCCGCGGGCCGGCTACGGGCGCGCTGACGGGCGCCGCACTGCCCGCAAAAGGCGGTCTGCGCGCCGTCAAGACATTGTAACCTTACATGTAATACACTATAAAACCATATTTAAACAATACGCAATGAAAAAATTATCGTTATTATTCTTGGGTCTGCTTACACTCTTGCCGGCTAAGGCCGACGAAGGTATGTGGACGCTGTACAACCTGCCCCAGGCGGTGTACAACCAGATGCAAGCCTATGGCTACAGTCTTCCTTACGAGAGTCTTTACTCTGCCGACAACGCAGTCAAAGGCTCTGTCGTTCTCTTCGGAGGTTTCTGCTCGGGCGTGGTAGTTTCGCCAGACGGCCTCGTGTTTACCAACCACCACTGCGGTTTCGAAGCCATACGCAGCCATTCGACCGTTGAACACGACTACATGCTCAACGGCTTTTACGCCAAGGACTTCAAGGACGAGCTGCCTAACGAGAACCTTTACGTCAGCTTCATGATTGAGCAGCAGGACGTTACGGCGCGTCTGCAGGCGCTTGGCATCGACAACATGACTCCCGACAAGCAGTCGGAGCTGATTGACTCGATAGCCACCGTAATGACAGACTCGGTCAAGAAGATCGAGAAGACATACCATGTGGAGATTGACCCGTATTATGAGGGTAACCAGTATTTCGCCACAACTTACCAGCTTTTCCCCGACGTGCGCCTCGTGTTCACCGTTCCCAAGTCGATGGGTAAGTTCGGCGGCGAGACCGACAACTGGATGTGGCCGCGCCAGACCTGCGACTTCTCTGTGTTCCGCATCTACGCCGACCCGAAGACCAACGGTCCGGCTCCTTACTCAAAGGACAACGTGCCTTATCATCCAGAACACTGGGCTCAGGTGTCGCTCGACGGATACAAGGACGGCGACTTCGCCATGACCATGGGCTATCCGGGCTCTACCGAGCGCTATCTCTCATCCTACGGCATACGCGAGATGCGCGACGCCCAGAACACTCCGCGTGTACAGGTGCGCGGCATCAAGCAGGAAATAATGCTCCGCCACATGCGCGCCGACGAGGCCGTACGCATCAAGTATGACTCAAAGTTCGCCCAGAGCTCCAACTACTGGAAGAACTCCATGGGTATGAACAAGTGCATCGACAGCATCGGCATCATACAGCAGAAGGAAGCCTACGAGAAGCGCATACGCCAGTATCAGGACCAGACGGGCCTGCTCAAAGGCAAACTCGACTTCGACAAGATGGCCGAGCTCTACAAAAAGCGCTTCAATCTCGCCCGCACGCTCACTCTCTTCAGCGAGACTTTCGGCCGTACAAACGAATTCACCACACGTGCCATCAGACTTTCTTACGGCATGGAAGTGAAAGGTCCGAAGGACAATCCTAAGAAACAATATGTGGAATTCGCCGACAACAGCGACGAATGGGACGAGGCTCTCGACAAGGAAGTGATGGCCGCCCTGCTCAAGAACTACGCCGAGCAGGTGGACGCCTCGCAGCTGCCTGACTTCTACAAGACCATCAACGGCAAGTTCAAAGGCGACTATAAGAAATATGTGGATTATCTCTACGACAAGTCTATGATAATGAAGAAGGGAGAGAAAATCTACTTCAACAAGAAATCCTACAAGAAGGACCTTGGCGTGCAGTATGGAATAGACCTCATCGACCTGCTTCAGAAGCTGGGAGAGATGACAAAACCGCTCGACGACTCCATAGCAATACAGGAGCGTTATCTCTGCGATGCCAAGCTGCGCATGGAACAGGACCTGCCCCACTACTCTGACGCCAACTTCACAATGCGTCTCAGCTACGGTCAGGTGGGCGGATATGAGCTCGGAGGTAAGCCTTCAGGATACTACACCACAGCCGAGAGCATCGTGGAGAAGATGAACCGTGCCGACGAGAACATAGAGTACGCTGCCGAGCCGATAATGAAACAGCTGCTCTCAAGCAACGACTTCGGTCCTTACACCGACAAGACCACGGGCAAGATGCAGCTCTGCTTCCTCACCAACAACGACATCACGGGCGGCAACAGCGGCTCGCCTATGTTCAACGGTAAGGGGCAGCTCATCGGACTTGCATTCGACGGCAACTGGGATTCTCTCTCAAGCGACATCCACTTCGACACACGTCTGGCACGCTGCATCGGCGTTGACATACGCTACGTGCTGTTCATGATGGACCGCTGGGGACACGCAGACCGACTGCTCAAGGAAATAAACGCTAAATAACATAAGTCGGCGGCAGGCAGTTCATGTGCCGGCCGCCGCTTTTCTTACAACAACCTTTATAATCCGAATGATTTATGAAAAATATAGAATCAGTTATTTTGTCCGCACTATGCATGCTGTCCGTATCCTCCGCATATGCTCAAATCAAGATATCATACGGCCCGTACCTTCAGAATGTCAAAGCCGACGAGGCCACCATCGTATGGGAATCTGACAAGAACTCCGTGGGATGGGTTGAGCTTGCACCCGACGACGGAACACACTTCTACGGTGTGGAGCGTACTAAATATTTCGACACCACCAACGGTGTGAAGAATTCGTCGCAACTGCATGCCGTGAAGCTGGAAGGACTACAGCCCGCCACCACCTACCGTTACCGCATATATTCCATGGAGGTACTGTCGCATGAAGGCACAAAGGTGAGATATGGCGACGTTGCAGCGACAGATGTATACAACAAAAAACCACTGAAATTCACGACAAGCGATTATTCCCGACAGCATGCCTCGTTTGTCATGCTCAACGATATTCACGGCCGCAGCGACATCATACCGAAACTATTGCGGCTCGCCGACTACCAGGACAAGGACTTCGTGGTGTACAACGGCGACATGGTCTCCATATTTTCAGACAAGCAGTCGGATTCATGAACGAGAGCATCTCGCTCTTCGCTTCCGAGAAGCCCATGTACTACGCACGCGGCAACCATGAGACAAGAGGGAACTTTGCTACTTCGTTCCAGAAATATTTTTCGCCTAAGGAACCACATCTATACTATGTTTTCAGGCAGGGACCGGCATGCTTCATCGTTCTCGACACGGGCGAGGACAAGCCCGACTCAGACATTGAGTACAGCGGCATAACCGACTACGACAATTACCGCACGCAGCAACAGAAATGGCTGGAGAGTCTTGCTGACAACGAACTGGTGACCGGAGCAAAGTTCAGAATCGTCATTGCGCATATGCCTCCGTCGACATCAAAAGACATATGGCACGGACAGAAAGAGGTGCTCGAAAAATTCGTTCCCGCATTGAACAAACTGGGGACAGACCTCATGCTATGTGGCCACCTGCATGTGAATCAATACGAAGAACCTGGCGACACGATAAGATTTCCCGTCATAGTTAATTCCAACGAAAGCGTACTGTCCGCAGAAGTGTCTCAGGACCGTATAGACGTTACGATAACCGACATCAACGGCAAGACCGTAATGAAAAAGACATTCACAAAATAAAGACCCACATCCATTCTACCGCCACAACAGAATCGACATTCCATACAGAAGGACATACAACATCGCGCTGTATGTCCTTCTGCACATATTGTCAATATCGTTCCACCGCGTCCACGACCCGCGTTTTCCGTGCCTTTCCCAACGTCTTACATCAGCGTCTCTTTGAGAAAACCAGAGCGACTGGTTACGATTTCTCTTGACTTTATTTTGACAAAATATTTTCTCAAAAGAGGTGTGAACGGATGTTAAATTCGATAGAATGAAGGGCATTTTATACAATACCGCCTTTTGACATACCCCATCTCATAGTCCGAAAAAGTTCGTTCCGCTTTCTGATAATGCCCATTTCGCAGTCCGATTAAGCCCATTTTAGGGTGCGATATGGTGCTTTTCAGCCCCTGAAATGGGCCATTTCGCATGCCGAAATGGTGCTTTTTGCAATGCGGCAAGATGTCCTTTGAATTTAAGTTATTGGTAGTCAATGACTTATATAAGCCTCTTATAATTCGCATATTTACGTCCAAAGGAAAGTCCGACAGCAAATACTCGCTTATTTTTCGGGGTATATCAGGAAACTCGGACCGAAAAATCAGAATCCGGTTACAATCTGTAAGCAACCTTCATCGCATCGCTCACAACAAAAATAAACGACGCTTATTCGTGAATGATGCCGCAATTTTTTGTTGAAATCCATCCCCATTTGAATTCCGATGAGTCCTTTTTTAGATGTCATACACAACAATACACACTGCCACAACATAAGAATATCGCATAAATTTATTATATTTGCATCATACTTCTACAACATCGGTGCATCCACTCTTCACCGACATTGCTATCTATCGAAGCCTGACTTATATCGGCATACAGCGTATAACTGAAAATCATATTTCCTGAATCAGAATAAAAAATACATACTTATATGGGCATAAAACTCGCAGGACGTGTTGCAGCGATGCTTCTGCTCACGGTGTCCGGACCTTTATTCGCACAACGCAGCGAAACATTAGTCGAGAAAAACTGGAAATTCTCAAAAGGTGATTTCAAGCAGGCGGCAATGCCTGAGTTCGACGACAGCCGCTGGCAGACGGTATGCGTGCCGCACGACTGGGCCATATACGGACCGTTCGACATAAAAAACGATTTGCAGGACGTGGCCATCACGCAGAACCTTGAGACGCAGTCGTCGCTCAAGACGGGGCGCACGGGCGGACTGCCATTCACCGGCTGCGGATGGTATCGCACGTTGTTCAGCGCTCCCGAGGGCAAAACGGTAACGCTGCTCTTCGACGGTGCCATGAGCGAGGCGCGGGTATATGTAAACGGCAAGGAGGCGTGCTTCTGGCCGTACGGCTACAACTCGTTCCACTGCGACGTCACTTCCCTGCTGCGCCACGACGGAAAGAAGAACACTTTGGCCGTCAGGCTGGAGAACAGACCGCAGTCGTCGCGCTGGTATCCGGGCGCAGGACTCTACCGAAACGTGCATCTCATCATCACCGAGAAGACCCATGTGCCCGTATGGGGTACGTATGTCACCACCCCGCATGCCGACAGCACCTATGCCGCCGTGCGTCTCCTGACCGAGATTGCCGACGCCGCCGACAAGAAGATAAACATCGACACGCGCATCATCTCGCCCGAAGGAAAGGTGGTCGCACGCAAGAACTATGAGACAAGGATAATAGGTGACCGTCCCGTGGAGCAGAATTTCATCATCGACCGTCCGTCGTTGTGGTCGCCTGAGAGTCCTGCACTCTACAAGGCTGTGTCCAGAATATATGCCGACGGACAGCTCACCGACTCATGCACCACGCGCTTCGGCGTAAGAAGCATTGAGTTCGTGGCCGACAAGGGCTTCTTCCTCAACGGCAGGCAACGCAAGTTCCAGGGCGTGTGCAACCATCACGACCTCGGTCCTTTGGGCGCAGCCGTGAACCGCGCGGCACTGAGGCATCAGATCCTTATGCTCAAGGACATGGGCTGCGACGCCATACGCACATCGCACAACATGCCTGCTCCGGAACTCGTGGAGCTGTGCGACGAGCTCGGAATGATGATGATGATCGAGCCGTTCGACGAATGGGACGTGGCGAAATGTGAGAACGGATACCACCGTTTTTTCAATGATTGGGCTGAGAAAGACATGGTAAACATGCTGCGACACTACCGCAACAACCCGTGCGTGGTGATGTGGAGCATCGGCAACGAGGTGCCCACGCAGTGCCGTCCCGACGGTTATCGCGTGGCGGAATTCCTTCAGGACATCTGCCATCGTGAGGATCCTACACGTCCGGTGACCTGTGGCATGGACCAGATAGACTGCGTGCTGTCCAACGGTTTCGCGTCCGTCATCGACATTCCGGGCTTCAACTACCGCACCCATCGCTATGAAGACGGCTACCGCATACTGCCTCAGAACCTGCTGCTCGGCAGCGAGACTGCATCGACGGTGAGCTCGCGGGGCGTTTACAAGTTCCCCGTCGAGGACAAGAACGGCGCGACATACGAGGACCATCAGTCGTCGTCATACGACGTGGAGGCAAGAGGATGGTGCA
>ERZ826146.154-NODE-154-length-81868-cov-34.838534_pt1 | contig 81868 bp, 73 predicted proteins | sample MGYA00519857_ERZ826146 | MGnify/ENA primary metagenome ERZ826146 (study PRJEB31778, sample SAMEA3449222) | human gut metagenome | biome: human gut; feature: human-associated habitat; material: faeces | place: United Kingdom | collected 2010/2012 ...
TTGTTGCTCAGGCACTTATAAATAATGTTAAACTATAGTGTTGCGGAATTAAGGAAAAATACAAAAAGCCGCAAAGAGGCATCAAAATAATTGCACAAAATTTGCTAAATGAGTAAGAATTTGACTACTTTTGCACCATCTTAAAGAAATATTATGGATTGGCTGATAAATTTGTTTACGGCGACCGACTCCGTAGCGCACATAGCCCTGCTTTATGCGAGTGTAATAGCCGTGGGTGTGTTTCTTGGTAAGATAAAGATAGGGGGAATATCCCTCGGTGTAACGTTTGTCCTGTTCGCAGGAATAGCTGCCGGCCATTTCGGTTTTACGGCGACTCCAAGCGTGCTTTCATTTTTGCAAGAGTTCGGGCTTATCCTGTTTGTGTTCATGATAGGTTTGCAGGTAGGGCCTGGCTTTTTTGAAAGCTTTAAACGCGGTGGAGTGACGCTTAACGCCCTCTCAGCCACTACGATATTGCTGAACATCCTTGTGATGTTCGGCTGCTATTATATCTTTTTCGACACGTCAGATCCCAAGAACCTGCCGATGATGGTAGGTACATTGTATGGGGCTGTGACCAATACTCCGGGTCTTGGTGCCGCCAACGAAGCCTTGGCTTCGGTGTTCAGTGGCGGCAATGTTCCGCAGATAGCTTCCGGATACGCCTGCGCATATCCGCTCGGCGTGCTTGGAATTATCGGTGCTACAATAGCCATCCGTTACTTCTGCCGTGTAAATGCAGACAAAGAAGAGCAGAAGCTTGAAGAGGAGGAAAACGAAAACGAGGAGATAAAACCCCATTTCATGAGCATAACGGTTGAGAACGGCTATCTTGAAGGCAAGACGATAGCCCAAGTACATGAGTTCCTCAACCGCGACTTCGTGTGCTCACGCCTGCTGCACGACGGCCATGTGATAACACCTATGGGCAAAACTATATTCCACATAGGCGACAAGCTGTTCGTAGTATGTGCAGAGAAAGATGCCGAAGCAATCATAGCCTTCATCGGTCCGGAAGTGGAAATCGACTGGAAAACGCAGGACGAGCCGATGGTAAGCAAGCGAATAGTCGTAACGCGTCCGTCGATAAACGGTAAAACGCTTGGACAGATGCACTTCTCGCGCGGTTTCGGAGTAAACGTGACGAGGGTTACACGCCACGGAATGGATCTTTTTGCACATTCAAGACTTTCGCTCCAGGTTGGCGACCGCGTGATGGTTGTAGGTCCGGAGGGTGCGGTCAACCGTATGGCTGCTGTTCTTGGCAACTCTGTGAAACGCCTCAATGCGCCCAACATTGCCACCATCTTTGTCGGGATTTTTGTAGGAATTATTTTCGGCAGTATACCAATCGCATGTCCGGGCATACCTGTGCCCATCAAACTCGGCATAGCCGGTGGCCCGCTTATCATAGCGATTCTCATCGGACGGTTCGGCTATAAAGTTCATCTCGTGACATATACCACAACAAGTGCAAACATGATGCTGCGCGAAATAGGTCTGGTGCTGTTTCTTGCAAGTGTTGGCATCAAAGCCGGTGACGGCTTCCTTGAGACCATTATACAAGGCGACGGTTTGAAATATGTCTATACAGGATTTTTGATTACCGTCATACCTATTATTATTATAGGCCTGATTGCAAGGTTGAAATATAAATTCAACTATTTCACTATAATGGGAATGATTGCCGGAACATATACAGACCCTCCGGCATTGGCATACGCAAACGCCGCATGTTCCAAGGATGCGCCGGCAGTAGGATATTCAACAGTCTATCCGTTAAGCATGTTCCTAAGGATATTTACGGCGCAAATCATAGTGCTTTTCTTCTGCGGAATGTGACAGAATGCCAAATCCTGGCGCAGGGTTATCAATGGTGCAGGGCCTGTATTCATGCAGCTCTGCATCAGAAAAGAAAACTTATACCGCATACTGACAACCACCTAACCATATAACCTTAAAACAAAAAAAACATCAAGACATGAAGAAAACCTTTATTCTGCTTTGCGCCTTGATGGCAGGTACTGTCTCGGTGTTCGGCCAAGGGGCAAGGAACATCAAGATAAACGAAGTACTTACCAACAACAAGGCCAATCTTCAAGACGAATACGGGAACCGGGGCGCATGGGTAGAGCTTACCAACGTCGCCTTTTCTACGTATGACGTGCGCGGAATGTACATAACGACAGACCGGCGCGTGCTTGACAAAAGCCTCTCAGTGCCAGAACGCACGGCGATGATGAGCTGTATACCTAACGGTGACAGCCGCACGTCCATGTCGGCGCGCGAGCACATTGTGTTCTTCCTTAACGGCAATCAGGCACAGGGAACATTGCACCTTGAAGCCAAGGCGGCGAGTGGAGAACCTGTGTGGGTTGCCCTGTATGACGGCAATGGCATCGACCTGATAGACTCTGTATCAGTTCCAGCTTTGGCGGCAGACCAGTCTTACGCAAGAATAAAGGACGGTGCTGTACAATGGGAAGTGAAAAATCCTGACAGCGTAACGCCGGGAATAGAGAACTATATACAGATGAGCGAGACAAAAATTGCCAAAATCAAGCGCGAGGATCCATACGGATTTGGCATCACCGTGCTGTCGATGGGTATCGTATTCTTCTGTCTTGCCTTGCTTTATGTGTTCTTCCGCGTGTTGGGGCTGTTCATGTCACATAAGCAAACACTTAAGAAAGCTGGTAAGATACAGCCAATCAAGGCGGCCGTAAAGACCGGGGAAAAGATTGTTGAAACCGGACATAAGACCAAAGTCATATTGAAAGACGGCCTACAAACCGGTGGCATCGACAAGGAAATATACATGGCTGTCATCGCAATGGCGCTCAAGCAGTATGAGGATGATGTGCATGATATAGAAAGCAACATAATAACCATAAAGCCGCACCATACCAACTGGAACATGTATCCGGAAGAGACAATAATTCCCTGACGGATTATAAAAAGAAGAAAAGCAACATTTTACTACCCGAACATAAACATAAAGAAAATGAATAAATATCAATATAAAGTACAGGGCGTCGATTATGACGTGGAGATTGTCAACGTAGAAGGCAATATAGCACAAGTAAACGTTAACGGAATACCTTTCGAAGTGGAGCTGAAACAACCCATAAATCCTGCAACCATGCCGCACAAGCCGGTTGTAACACCGCCACAACCCACTGTCTCCGCACCGGTAAGCAAGCCTGAAAAGCCTGCGGCAAACGTTCCGGCTGGCGGCACCAAAGTTACAGCACCACTGCCAGGGACAATCACCGATGTAAAGGTGAAGGTCGGCGACACCGTAAAAGACGGCGACACTGTAATTGTGCTTGAGGCCATGAAGATGCAGAACAACATTGAGGCGGAATGCAACGGCACGGTGACAGCCGTACTTGTAAACAAGGGTGACACCGTAATGGAGGGAGATGCGTTGATAACAATTGGATGAGGAACAAAGGTTGAAACGGCATAATGCAGTATCTTACACTGCCAAATAAGCGTGTACTCATAAAGCCGGGCAACTTTAAAAACCGTAAGAGCTTATAATCAAAAAACGACAAGCTATGGGATTTACAGATTTCATTTCAAGCAACTTCAATGAGTTCCTGACATATACGGGCTTCGCCAACGCCACTACAGGCAACATCATTATGATAATAGCCGGCGCGTTCTTCATTTGGCTGGCCATAAAAAAGGATTTCGAGCCTTTGCTGCTCGTTCCTATAGGATTGGGAATCATTCTCGGAAACATTCCGTTCCGCGCCGATGCCGGACTTGAAATCGGCCTTTACGAGGACAACTCCGTGCTAAACATATTCTACCAAGGCGTGCGCCAAGGCTGGTATCCGCCTCTTGTGTTCCTTGGCATAGGTGCAATGACTGACTTTTCCGCGCTTATAAGCAATCCTAAACTAATCCTTATCGGAGCTGCGGCGCAGTTTGGCATCTTCGGCGCGTACATGATTGCCTTGGCTCTTGGCTTTGAACCGAACCAGGCTGCGGGTATTGCAATCATCGGCGGAGCCGACGGTCCTACGGCAATATTCCTCTCTTCAAAGCTTAGTCCGAACCTTATGGGAGCTATCGCCGTATGCGCATACTCGTACATGGCGCTTGTACCAATCATACAGCCGCCTTTGATGCGTTTGCTTACAACAAAGAAAGAGCGTCTCATACGTATGAAGCCGGCACGCCAGGTGAGCCAGACTGAGCGCATACTTTTCCCGATTATCGGACTGTTGCTTACGACGTTCATTGTGCCTTCGGGTATGCCGCTGCTCGGTATGCTGTTCTTCGGCAACTTGCTTAAGGAGTCAGGCAAGACCACGCGCCTCGCCAAGACCGCAGGAAGTGCGCTCAACGACATTATAGTCATGCTGCTCGGCCTCACGGTAGGTTGCTCCACGCAGGCCAGCGAGTTCCTTACACTGAAAACCATCTACATCTTCTTCCTCGGTTTCATGGCTTTCGCCATCGCATCAGCTTCGGGTGTACTCTTCGTAAAGTTTATGAACTTGTTTTTGCCGAAGTCAAAGAAGATAAATCCGCTTATCGGAAACGCCGGTGTGAGTGCAGTGCCTATGAGCGCACGAATATCCAACAATCTCGGGCTTGAGTACGACCGCCACAACTTCTTGCTGATGCACGCAATGGGGCCAAACGTTGCCGGAGTCATCGGCTCGGCTGTAGCAGCCGGTGCTTTGCTCGGATTTATGTCTTAAAAAATTAAGAATTAAGAGTTAAGAATTAAGAAAGTTGCCTCTGTCTTATGATGAAACAAGGCATATTTTCTTAATTCTTAACTCTTAATTTTTTAACTTATTAATCTCCATGTCTCTCAAAATTGCAATAATACATTCTGATACTCTTGCGGCAATAGGCTTGAAGCAGTTGCTGCAAGAAGTTATGCCGGTGGTTGAGGTTGACACGTTCCGTTCTGTCAGCGAGATGCCTGAAGGTAGTTCCGGCGATTATATCCATTACTTTGCGGCGACGGGAGCGGTTGTGGACGACATCCGTTTTTTCACAGAGCACCAGCGAAAGACTATTATCCTAAGTATGTCAGACGAAGGCCATCCTCCTTTCTCCGGCTTCCATAGTTTGTGTACGTCGGTGCCGGAGAAGTCGCTTGTAAAGTCCTTGCTTGCTTTGGAACAAGGTGCGCATGCCGCAGGACGAAACTTGCCGCCGCTTGAACGCACGGCGCATGAAAAGCGGTTGTCGTCGCGCGAAATAGAAGTGATGGCGTTGATAGTGAAAGGTTACATCAACAAGGAGATTGCCTCGTGTCTGAATATAAGTCTTGCTACCGTTGTGACCCACCGCCGCAACATTATGGATAAGCTCAATATAAAGAGCGTGTCGGCATTGACAATATACGCCGTTACACGCGGTTACGTTGGCATCAATGAGATATAGGCACAAGGAGCGTTACAAGCTTTGCGCCTTTTTGAAACTATCCGTTTTACAATAGCGATGCGCCTGTTTTACAAAAGGTGGCCTTTCACATTGTAAAAGGCCACCTTTTGACACATGAAAGACCGTCTTTTGCAATGTGAAAGACGTTCTTTTGTTAACTGTTTTGCCTAAAGTTGAAATGCATTCGGATGCGGCATAAAAAATCATGAGGTCTTAATGCGTTAAGACCCCATGACCTAATAACTTTTATGTTGTCAGCAAACTTTCTCCAGCTTCTTCATTATCGAGAAGATGAAAACAGCCGAGAGAACACAGAGCACTACGAGTATGCCCCACAATACCCATAAAGGCAGGCCGCCCCAAAGCATTCCGATAATTGAAACGAGGTAGTTGCCAACCGCTGTTGCGGCGAACCAACCGCCCATCATAAGACCCTTGTATTTTGGAGGAGCTACTTTCGACACGAACGAAATACCCATAGGGGAGAGGAACAGCTCTGCAAATGTGAGCACGAGGTATGTGCCTATCAGCAGGTTTGGCGTAACCCTGTAATCCGTTGTAGTGGAAGCGAGGTCGTCAGGTACGGGCAATCCGAGCGATCCCCATACCATAATCATGAAGCCTACAGCGGCGATGAACATGCCGATACCGATTTTACGTGGGGCGGAAGGCTCTTTGCCTTTGCTTGCAAGATAGCTGAATACAGCCATCGAGACTGGAGTCAGTGCTACGACGAAGAACGGGTTGAACTGTTGGAACTTTTGCGGGAGGATGTTAATCACTTCGTCCATGCTGTTGTAATTACTGTACAACATAGCCAATGCCGCGCCCAGAACAAAAGCCGAGATGACACGTCCTTTGGCTTTCTTTGACTGGAACAGGCTGAACAGGGCGTAAACCATAATGGCGATGAGCACAAGGTTCCATACGTCAAAGCCCATACGGGTCAGCCCTGTGGCAGTAGCTGCAGTGTAATCGCGTGCAAAGAACGTAAGAGTAAGGCCGTTCTGATGGAACGCCATCCAGAAGAATATCACCACGGCGAACACAAGGCAAAGTGCAATGACGCGTGATTTTGTCTCGGCCGGCGTGAGTTCCTGCGTGTGTACAGCCGTTTCCTCATTGCTTGAAGCCTGTTTCGTGTTGTTGTTTATATCGGCATGCTTGAACGTCTTTCTGCCCAATACGTATATCAGCATCGATACAATCAGTGACACACATGCTACGGCAAAGCCCATGTGATACGACTCGGAAAGGACGTTGATGTAGTCGTTTGCAAAGCTTGTGAGCGAAGCTGCATCCGTGCCAACACCTTGTGAAGATGCAAGCGAGATAAACTTCTGCATGGCCTCGCCCGAAAGAGAGCCGTCGAGATACTGGTGTGCCAAAGCCGGAATGTCGCCGTTGTAGATGAAGTTGTGGCTCTTCATGTACCAGTCGGTAATCTTTTCCGCTGCTGTGGGCGCGAAAAGTGCGCCGATGTTTATGGCCATATAGAATATCGAGAATGCCGTATCACGCTTTGACGCGTACTTCGGGTCATCGTAAAGGTTGCCTACCAATACTTGCAAATTGCCTTTGAACAGGCCCGTTCCGAGTGCAATCAGGAACAGTGAGCCAATCATCGCCGCGATGCCAAGCGCGTTGTTGCCTGCAGGGATGGCCAGGCAAATGTAGCCGATGAACATGATTACGATACCCGATGTCACCATCTTGCCGAAGCCGAACTTGTCGGCCAAAATTCCGCCTACGACGGGCAGGAAATAGACTAACGCCAGGAAGCCGGCAAAGATGTTTGATGTAACTGTGGCCGTAAAGCCGAATTTAGCTTGCAGGAACAATGTGAAAATCGCAAGCATGGTGTAGTAACCGAAGCGCTCGCCCGTATTGGCAAGGGCAAGTGCATACAAACCTTTTGGTTGTCCTTCAAACATAGTATTATTATTTTAAGTTGTTAATATGCAGACATAGGGCATCCGCCGTGCCTGGAAACCGCATTACGATGAGCCTGTCAGCGTCCGCCTTCGCGGTTCTTGGTGCGTATGATGTCGAAGAGGTATGTCAGTTTGACCACGATATTGCCGAAGTTCGACTTTCCGAAAAAGTCTTTCTTCGAGTCTCCGTATATGTTTCCAAGTCCGTAATAATATCGGGCTTCCAGTTGGAAGTGTCCAATTTTTGGATGGGAATATTCAAGTCCGAGTCCGGCGGCAATGCCATAGTCGAATTTGTTTTCAACGGCCATCGTGTCTTGTGCCACTACCGAGTTGACACGGTCGTCGAAGTTGGCGTCGTTTACGTTGAAGTTTGTTTTTGTTTTCTCGCCTAAGCAGAATCCGATTTGCGGCCCAGCTTGGAAAAAAAACTGGAATCCCTTTTCTTCGCGACCCCATCCGAGATGTGCGAATATTGGTATCTGGATGTAGTTCATCGTGCGGCTGTACTCTTCGGGCAGGCCGGTCACGGTATTGATTACAGGTGCGTCGTTCACGTCGAGTATCTGTTCCTTCCATCCTATCTGTGCATAGTTCACCTCTGCCTGTACCGCGCATATGGTACTAAAATACTTCTCGCAGACATAGCGGAACGAGATGCCGCCCGTTAAGCCGCCGTGGAATGTTTGGTTGACTTTTGGGGTGAAGCCGACATTGCTCAACACGTAGCCGCCGTTGACACCTATGCTCATGTCGTTACGGTACTTGCCAACCTGCGCCGATACCCCAATGGCAACAGACATAAATATTAGTAAACAGAACTTGCGCATACGTTGCAATGAGGATGTCAGAATTTTATTATTGATATGGACTTGTCACGGTTGTAGTGAACAAACATAAGACTTTCATTGCGGTAACCTCCGCCGCGCGTCTTGGTGAAGTGCAATGGTGTTTGGAGTGCATCCTTGTTCTCTACCGAACCGTTGAATGCCTTTCCCTGTTTCAGCATCCCTCCTATGAAAAACATTCCGTGGTCATATCCAGTCATTGCGAACCGCGGCAGATAGTCCATCATTCCGCATTTGAATTCAGATTGATACCTACGTTCAAATGCTGCAACCTTGTTGGAATAAGAGTTGTAGTAGAAGTTTGTGGGAATGTAAGTGTCATACCGGCAGAAACTGTCGAGGTAGTGGCTTGCGTACATCAGCCATTCTGTGTATCCGAACAATGACACCTTGAGTTCTGGATGTGTGCCCGTAAGGATGTCAAGCATTTCGAGAATGGTGCCAAGTTCAGGCGAACGCGCCGTATTCAGCACCACGATATTGGGTTTTACCGCGCTGAAAGCCATTGCAAACGCGCCACTGCCCGAACTGATATTGGTGATGTTGCACGGCACGTCTTTCTGTTTCAGCCGTTTTCTCAAAGCCGAAGTGAACACGCCTTTGTCGCTTGTCTTGTCGTTGCAGTCGACAACAACCACGTTGTAGTCCTTGAAACGATAGGCAAAATGGTCGGCCGCCATGCCGTAAAATGTTTCCGGTGACTGGTACACTTGGAAAATATTTGGGTTCTTATCAACATCGTCACCTGTTATAGAGAACGGTATTACGAGCTTTATGCCATTGTCTTTCGAGAAAAACGACAACGGACTCGCCTGCTTGGAATAGAGCGGACCGAATATCATGTCGCACCGGCTCACGCCGTCTTTCACCAAGGTCCGGTATATGTCGGCGTCTGAAGGCACGTTCCATGCGCTTATATCCACGGAATATCCTTCTTTCTTAAGATCTTCGCAGGCCATCAGCAAGCCGCGGTAATATTCTACCATACGACGCCCGTCGCCGTCTAAATTGTGAAGAGGCAACAGCACACCAACCTTCAATGCGCCGGGTGTAGATGCTGCTGCGGCTGTCTGGTTGGCGGTTTTCACGGTTTGTGTGGTAGTTTCTGTCTTTGAATAAGGGATGAAGATATAATCGCCTTTTTTCAGTTTATAACCCGGAACACCCATGTCGGGGTTTGCTTTAATCAATTCTTCTACGGTCAGACCGTATTCGCGCGCAATGCCGTAAATTGTCTCTTTGGCCTCAACTTTGTGCATTTCACGCCATTTGCCATTCTGCGCCGTACCGTCCATGCTCGCAAAAAGCAGCATGCACAATAGTAATATGTATCTTGAAAAATGTTTCATGCAATCGGATTTTCACTTTACCGTTTGCAAAGATAATGCAAACCGAGTGAAATGCAAAATAAAAGGACGTGAAACGGCGTTTTATTTTCACTGCAGAGGTGTACTTCCAGCCATGCCAGTGTGCGATTGCCGTTAGCTGCAGCCGATATTGTTTTGATTTTACATGTTGGCATTGTGTTATTGTGAACATTTGTTTTATTTGTTGAAAATATAGCTTATAACTTGCATGTCGTATTGAAAAAGCTTATCTTTGCCCGTAGATAAGTTGTATTCGGGAAATAGATGGAAAGTCCTCTTCCCGATCATTGACATAGCTTCGCTGTAAAGAGGGCATGGCGGTGCATGTATGTGTTGTATCCATTGTTGAGTTTAAATATTTTTGTTAGACCTTAATTATCATGGCTATGGACAAAACTGTCGAAATGAACGCCAACGACCTTGTGGCGTTTTTCAGCAAACCGGCTTCTGAACTGACAAAAGCCGACATCATTGCATTCGTTCGCGAGAAAGGCATAAGGATGGTTGATTTCATGTATCCTGCCGAGGACGGGCGTGTGAAGACGCTTAACTTTATGATTAACAACCTTGCTTATCTTGAGACAATCCTTACTTACGGCGAAAGGGTTGACGGTTCGAGCCTGTTCCCATCGTTTGTCGAGGCGGAGAGTAGCGACCTTTATGTCGTTCCACGTTTCCGTTCTGCGTTTGTCAGCCCATTTGCCGAAATCCCTACGTTGTGCCTGCTTTGCTCGTTTTTTGACAAGGACGGCCAGCCTTTTGCCTGTTCGCCGGAGCAGACTTTACACCGTGCCGCCGAGGCTTTCGTCAAGTCTACAGGCATGACTTACGAGGCAATGGGCGAACTGGAGTATTATGTCATTGCTGAAGATGACGGGATGTTCCCGGCGGTCGACCAGCGCGGCTACCATGAGTCTGGGCCTTTTGCCAAGTTCAACGAGTTCCGCAAGAAGTGCATGGCATACATAGCGCAGACCGGAGGACAGATAAAATACGGTCATTCGGAAGTGGGCAATTTCGCGGCAGACGGCAAGGTGTTCGAGCAAAACGAAATAGAATTCCTGCCATGTCCTGTTGAAAGTGCCGCCGACCAGCTTGTTTTGGCCAAATGGGTGATACGAAACCTTGCCTATGAATACGGTCTGGATGTGACGTTTGCTCCTAAAATAACGGTAGGCAAGGCTGGTTCCGGCTTACATATACATATACGTATGATGCGCGACGGGCGCAACTGCATGACGCTTGGCGGTAAGCTGTCGGCAGAAGCGCGACGTGCCATTGCTGGCATGATGGTGCTGGCACCGTCAATAACAGCTTTCGGCAACAAGACTCCTGTCTCTTACTTCCGCCTTGTACCGCATCAGGAAGCCCCGACAAGCGTTTGCTGGGGCGACTGCAACCGTTCCGTGCTCGTGCGAGTGCCGTTGGGCTGGACTTCAGACAAGGACATGTGTGTGCAGGTAAACCGTCAGGAAAGCTGTACAAAGGGCGATACGTCGCAGAAGCAGACTGTGGAGATGCGCTCGCCCGACGCCTCGGCTGACGTCTATCAGCTTATGGCCGGATTGTGCGTGGCGTGCCGTCACGGGCTGGAGATGCCGGAAAACGAGGCTCTTGCCATAGCTGCAGACAAGTATGTAGGGCCTAGTGAGAGCGGTAACAATTCTCGTTTCGAGCAGCTTCCAGACTCTTGTAAGGCCTCGGCGGACTGCCTTGAAAGACAGAGAAGCATGTTTGAGGCCGACGGAGTGTTCTCGCCACGCATGATAGACGGTATCATCGGCAAACTGCGTAGTTATGATGATGCCTGCCTTAGGGCGGAAGCGGAGAAGGACGATGAGCTTATGCGCAGGCTTGTAAGCCGTTCGTTCCACTGCGGCTGAGCATGATTAAGACAAAAAGTGGATGGGAAGCATGCAACGTGTACGTACCAGACGTTGCGATGCTTCCCGTTTTTTGTTTGGCAAATGACGGCATTTTGTTTATTTGCAGGTGAACAAAGCCTTTGCAAGATCGCTGAGGCCGTTTTCTCCGGGCAATCCCGGATAAGCTTGTTTCATGGCCTCAATGAACGCCTGCGGTGTTGTGCAGGTGTCAAGAAGTTCCTTTACCTTTTTTTAATATGCAATCTTGAACTCAACGGCATCGCGCTTCGCCGCGCCGCCATGGCCGCCGATGAAAAGCTCTGCACCTGTTGCCAGCGACTGTCCGGCTTCTTCAATCTCAGCATCTATAGCCGCAGGTGATGAAATTTGCAGATGGCTGGCATGCGCCTTTGCCGGTGTCCAATGCGTATAGTATACTTTCCCACCAATCAATATGCTTGCTCCAGGGAAGTCTGATGTCGCCCCGTGGCTGAACAAGAACGGTATTCCAATCCATGTCTGGGTGCTTCCGAATGCAACTTCAGTAGCCTTTCCTGTCGGCATTGCGGTGAGTGCGTCGCCGAAAGTTTTGGCGAATCCCTGCATCATGCCACCGTAAATTTCTCCTTTCGTAAATTCAGGCATACCCTCGACCATCACAACGTTGTGGCTGCCGGTGCCGCCTACGTGATAGTCGGTTATACGCTGCACTACAGGTTTGTTCAGTTTGTCGAGATACTTGTCAAATTCAGCCACGTTGTCCTTGAAGAGAGGTTGCTCCATAGTAACGAGAGCGTCGTCTCCTTCGATGATGTAGCTTGCGTCGCCAAGTGCGTCGTTGGTGTAATAAACATGCAGTTTGAACTTTTCGAAGTCATGTACTTCAAACCTTCCTCTTGTCTGTGCCATAGCTGTAATAGTTAAAAGATTGAACAAAATTAATACTACCTTTTTCATTTTCATTTGTTTTTGAAGTTGTACATACATCTTTTGGTTACTTAAAGTTACTTTGTTTACTTTTGTGCTACAAAAATACGGTGAAAATTCAGACTCTGCAAGAAGGCACTTTTACGCCACATAGTTACGTCAAAGTAACGATTGTTGACAGTGAGATAGTTACGGTTGGAAAATTTTTTGAAAAAAGTTTCTTGGTGTTTGTAATAAAATTGCTTACTTTTGTAGAGTAAAATGAAAATCAGAGACTTATGGACAGAACTACTATTGTTGACACGATGTTTCCCGACTGCCCTATACGCAACATCCTTGCGCGTATAAGCGACAAATGGTCCCTTCTTGTTTTATATATGCTTGACAGGCCGGACGGTGGAGTGGTGCGCTTCAAGCAACTGCTGCGTGACATTCCAGACATATCCCAAAAAATGCTGACTGTGACGCTTCGCACGCTTGAAGAAGACGGCTACGTCAACCGCAAGGTTTATCCGGAAGTGCCGCCGCACGTGGAATACTCGCTTACAGACAGGGCGCGTTCGCTGCTGCCGCATGTCAACGGACTTATAGAGTGGGCCTTGGAGAACAAGGATGCCATAATGAAAAACCGCCGTAAGGCCGTTCAAAAACGGTGACACGTAAACGGTTTGATTGTCAGAGACTTACGGGCAAGATACATGACGGTTTGCAAAAGGTGTCCTTTTGCATTGCAATATACGTCCTTTTATAATGCGAAAGGTGGCTTTTTGCAATGCGTTTTGTGGCATATTGCATGCCTCTAAGTCGTTGCCTGAATGTTAGATTGGATTTATCGGATATTATTCTTGTGATTTTATTCGTCAGTTTCGGCAATGTTTCTTATCTTTGCAAAAGATATGCGCAGCCGGTGTGGCATTGCAGCCTGATATCCGCTGATAAATCTGTAAAATATGAAAAACATTGCATCAACGAATAGTGAGGACGAAATATTGAAACGGCTTGGGATAAATGCCCTTAGCGACATGCAGCAGGACATGAAGGAAGCGATGCTTTGCGGCGGAGGCGATGTCGTGTTGTTGTCGCCTACGGGTAGCGGCAAGACCATAGCCTATTTGCTGCCGCTGACCAGTATGGTTGATGCAGCGTTGCCGTGCGTCCAGGCTGTAGTGATAGTTCCAGGCCGTGAGCTTGCCTTGCAGTCGCATGATGTGTTGAAAAGCATGGCTTGTGGAGTAAGGTCAATGTGCATGTATGGAGGCCGTCCGGCGATGGACGAGCATAGGGAGATGCGCCGTGTGATGCCACAAGTGGTGTTTGCTACTCCCGGACGCCTTGTAGACCATTTGGAAAAGGGCAATATCGACGCACGGACGGTGACCATGCTTGTAATCGACGAGTTTGACAAATGTCTTAAAATGGGCTTTTCCGGGGAAATGTCAAAAGCGATGGATTTGTTGAAGGCTGTCCGCAGGCGTTTTCTTCTGTCTGCGACTGATGCCCAAGAAATACCGTCGTTTGTCAATATGGGCCGTGTCAGACGGCTTGACCGCATCGGTAACGGCGATGTCCAGAGCCGTATAGGACAGTATGTGGTGAAAAGTCCCGACAAGGACAAGCTTGAAACGCTTTCCAAACTGTTGTGTTCATTCGGCAGCGGCAGTACAATTGTGTTTCTCAATTTCCGTGATAGCGTTGAACGTACGAGCGAGTTTCTTCAGGGAAAGGGGTTTGTTGTTAGCGCTTTTCATGGCGGAATGGATCAGAAATCACGTGAAGCGGCCGTGTATAAGTTTGCCAATGGCTCGGCCAACGTACTTGTAGCTACCGATTTGGCGTCGCGTGGACTCGACCTTCCAGATGTGGACAATATAGTGCATTATCATTTGCCGGTAGGCGAGGACGAATATGTGCACCGTGTTGGACGCACCGCGCGATGGGAGGCTACAGGCAGGGCTTTTTTCTTGCTTGGTCCGGATGAGGAACTGCCGGAGTATGTACCGTCAGGGCTTGAACATTATATAATACCTGAAGGCAGCCAGATGCCGCCGCAGCCGCGCATGGTTACTATATATATAGGTAAGGGGAAGAAAGATAAAGTGTCGCGAGGCGATGTTTTAGGCTTTCTCTGCAAAGCTGGCGGTCTTGACGGCTCGTCGATAGGCAGGATTGACGTTATGGAGCGTTGGGCATACGCGGCGGTGGACAGCAGTAGGTGGCGCGATGTGATAGAACGTGCGTCCGGTGCAAAACTGAAAGGCATAAAGACGTTAATCGAGCTTGTAAAGTGACAAAATGTCGCGTATTCCGCATTTTTAATGTAAAAAGTTTGTGCAATTCACGTAAAAGATATAATTTCGCGACAGCGAAAAAAGAATAACCGATTTAAATAATTTCATCATGAAGAAGTACAACTTTAACGCCGGCCCTTCAATGCTTCCGCGCGAAGTTATTGAAAACACGGCAAAGCAGATTTTGGATTTTAATGGAAGCGGTCTGTCTTTGGCTGAAATCAGCCATAGGGCAAAGGACTTCCAGCCGGTTGTAGACGAGGCTGTAGCTCTTATCAAGGAGCTGCTTGGTGTGCCTGAAGGCTATTCGGTACTTTTCCTCGGTGGAGGAGCTTCGCTCGAGTTCTGCATGATTCCATACAACTTCCTTGTAACTAAAGCCGCATACCTCAATACTGGTACATGGGCGAAGAAAGCCATAAAGGAAGCCAAACTGTTTGGCGAGGTGGTTGAGGTAGCATCCTCGGCAGATGCCAATTACACATTCATCCCCAAAGACTGGACTTGCCCGGCGGATGTTGACTATCTGCATATAACCACAAACAACACGATATACGGCACGGAGATACGTAAGGACTTGGACGTGCCGGTGCCGATGATAGCCGATATGTCGTCAGACATTTTCAGCCGTCCGGTAGATGTGTCGAAGTACATGTGCATCTATGCCGGCGCACAGAAGAACTTGTCGATGGCAGGAGTGACTGTTGTAATTGTCAAGGATGACGCACTCGGAAAGACTCCGCGCACAATCCCGACGATGCTTGACTACAAGACACATGTAGACAAAGGCTCGATGTTCAATACCCCACCGGTAGTTCCGATTTATACTGCGCTTGAGAATTTACGCTGGATAAAGAAGATGGGTGGAGTAGAGGCTATGGACAGACGTGCACGGGAACGTGCCGACATGCTTTATGCAGAGATTGACAGGAACAAGCTGTTCCACGGAACAGTGGCGGCAGAAGACCGCTCGGTTATGAACATATGCTTCGTGATGAACGATGAATATGCCGAGCTTGAAAAGCCATTCCTGGAGTATGCTACGGCTCATGGCATGGTAGGAATAAAGGGACACCGTTCGGTAGGTGGCTTCCGCGCAAGCTGCTACAACGCCCAGACAGTAGAAGGCGTGCAGGCTCTAATCAAGTGCATGAAGGACTTTGAAGCAGAGCACTGATTTTTACGGTATTGATAATGACAAGGGGAACATGTTGCGGCGGCATTTGAAAGACAGGTTTGGTGCCGGGCGTGCTTCCCCTTGGCGTTTCCCGTTAGGTAATAGATTTCAATCAACCAATTAAATCAAATGATATGAAAGTATTAGTGGCGACTGAAAAACCGTTCGCACAAGTGGCGGTGGACGGCATAAGGAAAGAAGTTGAAAGCGCAGGTAATACGCTTGAGTTGCTTGAGAAATATACAGACGCATCACAACTGCTTGACGCTGTTAAGGATGCGGACGCTTTGATTGTACGTTCAGACAAGGTTACGCCTGCGGTTTTAGATGCTGCAAATAATCTGAAAATCGTTGTGCGTGCCGGAGCCGGATATGATAACGTGGACATTGCGTATGCAAAGGAGAAGGGGGTTGTTGTAGAGAATACTCCCGGACAGAATTCAAATGCGGTTGCTGAACTTGTATTCGGACTTCTCGTATATGCGGTGCGCAATTTTTATAATGGCAAGTCGGGTACAGAATTGTTAGGCAAGAAGCTTGGAATTTTGGCGTTTGGCAATGTAGGACGCAATGTGGCGCGTATAGCCAAGGGCTTTGGAATGGATGTCTATGCCTATGACGCATTCTGCCCCAAGGAAGCTATCGAGGAAGCTGGAGTACATGCGGTAAATTCGCAGGACGAATTGTTTGAGAACTGTGACATCGTTTCGCTGCACATCCCGGCTACGCCTGAGACAAAGCAGAGCATCAATTATGCCTTGGTAAGCAAGATGAAGAAGGGTGGTATCGTGATAAATACCGCACGTAAGGAAGTTGTAAACGAGGCGGAACTGCTAAAATTGATGGCCGAGCGTGAGGACTTGAAGTATATAACGGACATAAAGCCCGATGCAGACGCGGAGTTTATGAAGTTTGAAGGGCGTTATTTCAGCACTCCTAAAAAGATGGGCGCACAGACATCTGAGGCCAATATAAATGCCGGTATTGCCGCAGCAAGGCAAATCAACGCCTTCTTCAATGACGGTTGCACAAAGTTTCAAGTAAACAAATAATGTTGGTTTATGGCCATTATCAAACCTTTTAAAGGCGTTCGTCCCCCGAAACAGTATGTTGAGGAGGTAGAGTCAAGACCGTATGATGTCCTTGATTCGGAAGAAGCACGTGCCGAGGCTGGCGATAACGAGAAAAGCCTTTATCATATAATAAAGCCTGAAATAGATTTTGCTCCGGGCACAAGCGAGTATGATGCGCGTGTTTACGAGAAGGCGGCAGAAAACTTTAAGAAGTTTCAGGACAAAGGCTGGCTCGTGCAGGACGATAAAGAACAATATTACATTTATGCGCAGACAATGAATGGCAAGACACAATATGGTCTTGTCGTATGTGCATATGTTGACGATTATCTTAACGGTGTAATCAAGAAACATGAACTTACACGTCGCGATAAGGAGGAAGACCGCATGAAGCATGTTCGTGTGAACAATGCCAATATAGAGCCTGTATTCTTCGCGTATCCCGACAACAGCGTTCTTGATGCGCTGATAATGCGCTATGCAGGGACTGAACCTGAATATGATTTTATCGCTCCTGTTGACGGATTCCGTCATCAGTTCTGGATAATTTCAGACGATGCTGATATTGAAACCGTTACAAAGGAATTTGCAAAGATGCCTTCTCTCTATATCGCTGACGGGCATCACCGTTCCGCTGCGGCAGCTCTCGTTGGGGCGGAAAAGGCCAGGCAAGATGCAAACCATAATGGAACGGAGGAATATAATTACTTCATGGCGGTTTGTTTCCAGGCTTCACAACTTACAATCCTTGACTATAACCGCGTAGTGAAAGACCTTAATGGACTTACATCTGCCGAGTTCTTGTCTGCATTGGAGAAGAATTTTAATGTCGAAGAAAAAGGAGCGGATGTCTACAAGCCTGATTGTCTGCATAATTTCTCACTGTATTTGGATGGCAAATGGTATAGTTTGACCGCTAAGTCTGGCACGTTTGACGATACAGACCCCATAGGAGTACTTGACGTAGACATATCGAGCCGTCTGATTTTGGACGAAATACTTGGTATAAAGGATTTGCGTTCGGACAAGCGGATTGATTTTGTAGGCGGCCTGCGCGGTTTGGATGAATTGAAGCGCAGAGTCGATAGCGGTGAAATGCGCATGGCTTTGGCGTTGTATCCTGTTACGATGAAGCAGATAATGGACATCGCAGACAGTGGAAAAATAATGCCGCCTAAGGCTACATGGTTTGAACCGAAATTGCGCTCAGGCTTGGTTATACACAAACTTTCATAAGTATTGTTGCCTTGTATGGGTGCAGATGAGTTTAAGACCATAACAAATATAGGTGAAGGAACTTACTCCGAGAAGAGGAGTAAGTTCCTTGCTTTCTCGCATCATGTAGAGAGTGTTGACGAAGTTAAAGACATATTGCAGTCTTACCGTAAAAAATATTATGATGCCCGGCACATCTGTTACGCTTATGTTCTTGGACCAGAGCGCGATGTCTTTCGGGCTAATGATGACGGGGAGCCGAGCAGCACAGCAGGTAAGCCTATACTTGGACAAATAAACAGCAATGAGTTGACGGATATCCTCGTTGTTGTAGTACGCTATTATGGTGGCGTAAACCTTGGGACAGGAGGCTTGATTGTTGCATATAGGACAGCCTCAGCGGAGGCGTTGGCCGCCTCAAATGTGGAATTACGCCAGGTAGAAGAAATTGTTTCATACCGTTTCCCATACGTAATGATGAATTCCGTGATGCGTGTTGTCAAGGAAATGAAGCCGAGGATAATATCTCAAAGTTATGAAGGTACGTGTGAGATAAAGCTTGGAATACGTCGTTCTGAGGCTTCAATACTTAGGTCGAAACTTGAAAAACTTTCATTTGAATGATGAATTTTTTGTCGGAATAAAAAAATGTATTATCTTTGCACACGTTAAAAGAACGGATTGGAACTTGATTCTTATTCCGTTTGCAGATAAAGGAAGATTGGCAGAGTGACCGAATGCGCTGGACTCGAAATCCGGTATACCCATTACGGGTATCGGGGGTTTGAATCCCTCATCTTCCGCAATTGTTTTTCAAAGGAAGAGTGACAAGTATTTGTCCCCTTCCTTTTATTTTTAATAAGGATAATCTTATTCAAGTCATTACAAAAAGAGTCTTAGGGCAATGTGAAAATAAGGACTTGACGAGATTGGTGGTAGAGATTTTTATTTATGAAAATATAAAAGACAAGGTGATTGTTCCTCACGGAGCAACCACCTTTTAATTACTATGATGCTAAAAATATATAAGTTATGCTTCAATTGCAGCTACGCCAGGAAGTGTTTTCCCTTCAATAGCTTCCAATAATGCGCCTCCACCAGTTGAGATGTATGAAACCTTGTCTGCCATGCCAAACTTGTTGATACATGCAACTGAGTCGCCTCCGCCAATGAGTGAGAATGCACCATTTGCAGTAGCTTCAGCTATTGCGTCAGCAATTGCTTTTGAACCACCTATAAAATTGTCGAATTCGAATACTCCGGCAGGACCATTCCAAAGAATTGTTTTTGCTCCCTTTATCGCTTCTGCAAATGCTTTGCGTGTTTCCGGACCAGCATCAAGACCTTCCCATCCGTCGGGAATGTCGTTTGCCGGGCATACTTGAGTATGTGCATCGTTTGAGAAGTCGTCTGCAGCTATGCAGTCTGTGCCAAGAACGAGATTTACTCCGTTTTCTTTAGCCTTCTTTATGACATCGAGAGCAACGTCGAGTTTGTCGTCCTCACATATTGATTTGCCAATCTTGCCACCTTGTGCTTTAGCGAATGTGTATGTCATTCCACCGCAAAGAATAAGATTGTCAACTTTGCCGAGCAGGTTCTCGATTATGCCGATTTTCGTTGAAACCTTTGAACCTCCCATAATGGCGGTGAAAGGACGCTTGATGTTGCTAAGAACATTGTCAACAGCGTTTACTTCTTTCTCCATCAGGTAGCCAAGCATTTTATGGTCTTTGTCGAAATATTCGTCAATGACAGCAGTAGAAGCATGCTTGCGATGAGCTGTTCCGAAAGCATCCATTACGTAGCAGTCTGCATAAGAAGCAAGTTTCTTTGCAAATTCCTGCTGACGTGTTTTCATTTCTTTTTTCGCCTCATCGTATGCAGGGTCTGTCTTGTCAATGCCAACAGGCTTGCCTTCCTCTTCAGGATAGAAGCGCAGGTTCTCCAACAGCAGAGCCTCGCCTGATTTCAGTTCTGCAGCCTCTTTGTCAGCATTTGCACAATCAGGAGCAAACTTAACGTCTACTCCAAGGTGTTCTGATACGTTTTTAACGATTTGGCTCAAGGATAATTTGGGATTGACTTTGCCTTTTGGCTTTCCCATGTGGCTCATCATGATTACACTGCCGCCGTCAGAAAGGATTTTTTTCAGTGTGGGTAATGCTCCGCGGATACGTGTGTCGTCTGTTACGTTTCCGTTCTCGTCCAATGGCACGTTGAAGTCAACACGCACGATTGCCTTTTTCCCGGCAAAATTAAATTGTTCGATTTTCATGCTTGTCTTGAAAATTAAAATGAATGTTTTATACTGCAAAAGTAACAATTTATGTTGACAATTGGCTGGCTGTAAATGATAATTTTATGATTTTTGACATGGTTGCAATATTAATGCAAAGTCTGCTTTGCAAATATAAATGGAAATGATTATTTTTGCAATCGGAAAAGTATATTTATGGTGGAAGCAAATAGATGGCGTGTTGTGTATTTTGACGCTGTTATTGTTTGTTTATTTTTGGGAAAAAGGTATTGAAAATGAAAGATTGTATATTGATATTGAGTGGCGGCATGGACAGTACGACATTGCTCTACGACATGCAGGAAAGGATTGCTTTGGCTGTTTCTTTTGATTATGGAAGCAATCATAACGCACGTGAAATAGGCTATGCCAAACAGCACTGTTGCCGTTTAGGTATAAGGCATTTTGTAATAAAGCTTGATTTCATGCGTGATTATTTTAAGAGTTCGTTGTTAGACGGAGCAGATGCAGTGCCTGAAGGCAGCTATGCCGATGAGAATATGAAATCGACAGTAGTGCCTTTCCGTAACGGTATAATGTTGGCTGTTGCCGTAGGGATAGCTGAAAGTGAAGGATTGAGATATGTTATGATGGCAAATCATGGTGGCGACCATGCAATCTATCCTGATTGCCGGCCAGAGTTTGTCCGCGCCATGAGTGAGGCAACCAAGGCTGGAACTTATCCAGGGATAGAGGTGCTTGCGCCATATACCAATTTGACAAAAGCTGATATTGCGCGCCGTGGTAAACAGCTCGGTATCGACTACTCTGAAACTTGGAGCTGTTATAAAGGTGGTGACAAGCATTGCGGCAAGTGTGGTACGTGCGTTGAACGCAAGGAGGCTATGCGCGAAGCAGGAATTGACGACCCGACTGAATATGAAATAAGTTAAGAGTAAGAATTTAAGATTTGAAGGTTGAATATAAACAAGAAAAAATCCAAATGCTTGCAGTTAAATAGCATTTGGATTTTTTCTTGTTTATATTTAATGATGATGTGTTCTAGAAGTTATAGTAAACACCGAGCATTATGTTGTTCCCGTTGAAGTCCATGCCCCAAATGCTTTCGTCAGTATTGTCATCTTTCTGATAACCGATGAAACCAACATGAGCTATAAGGCTAAACTTGTCGAGTTTCAGTTCTACACCTGGCTTCAATCCTATTGACAATACGTCATCACCGCCGTTGTAATGCTTGTAACCGAAACCTCCGTCGCAGAACACATTGATGAGTTTCGTATGTAGGAAAGTGTAACGTGCGTAAGGATTAATCTCGAATGTCTTTGCAAGATGTTCTAATGCAAGGCCGTTGCTGGTTGATGTGAGACCGCCTTTTGACCAACCGAACATTACGCCGGCAGCCCAATTGTCGTTGAACTTGTAGCCGACTTCAGGCAGGATACTATACACGGTCTCGTCTTCGTTGTGTACTTCGTAACTTGCAATGCCAACGTTTCCACCTACATAAATCTGTGCGCTTGCACATACCGCAAACATTGCGGCAACCAATGTCATGTAAATCTTTTTCATAATTTTCTTTTTTTATTAGACAATCATTTGACTCCATGTGAGCCTAAAACCGCGATAAAGGTATGAATTAAACGTAAGACGGCAAAATATAAAAGGATTGTTTTGATTAAATTCGGTAAAATGTGTTAAAAAATTGGAGCAATAGAACAAATTTAGATACCTTTGCAGGTCAAAAAAATTAATATTGAAATCAATTTTCCCAATATGAGGAGATATGTCCTTTTAATATTGTTTATCGTTGTTTGCGTGGGCGTTAATTCCCAGACATCAGACTCTTTGATTGTTGGCGAATTGCGTAAAGAGGGAGTGTCATTTTCCGATAATAATTCTGTTGCCTTGTTGATGAGTGGGCAAGAGAAGTTCGACGATATGTTTGAGGCGATACGTCAGGCTCGTAGCAGCGTGCATCTTGAATATTTTAATTTCCGTAATGATTCTATAGCCTCGTTGCTTTTCAAACTGCTTGCGGATAAAGTGTCGCAGGGAGTGGAAGTGCGTGCGCTTTTTGACGGTTTTGGCAACGATTCAAATAACCAGCCTTTGAAAAAAGAGCATCTTGACAGCATCCGCTCAAAAGGCATAGAGATTTATGAGTTTGACCCAATACGGTTTCCTTGGGTCAACCATGTTTTCCATCGTGACCATCGTAAGATAGTCGTGATTGATGGGAAAATGGCTTATACAGGCGGAATGAATGTGGCTGACTATTATATAACCGGAACGGAGCAAGTGGGAGAATGGCGCGATATGCACTGCCGTATTGAAGGTGATGAGGTCAACACTTTGCAAGCGATATTTCTGAAGATATGGAATAAGGTGACGGGGCAAAATGTGCATGGTGCTAAATATTTCCGTGGTTATCATGGTGCAGATTATATTACAGGGCTGAAAAAAGACACTTGCTGTACAGCCGGGAAAAAGCTTGTGGGCATAATAAACCGTGAGCCGAGGACGACAAACGGGATAATCAGAAAATTTTATACGGAGGCAATAAACAATGCCAAAGACAGCATAAAATTAGTAAATCCTTACCTTACTCTTAACGGAACGTTGAAACGTGCGTTGCGCAATGCCGTGAAGCGTGGCGTGAAGGTGGAAATCATGGTATCCGAAAAAAGCGACATTCCATTGACTCCTGACTGTGTTTTTTACAACGTTCACAAGCTGATGAAGCATGGGGTAGACGTATGGATATACCGTAATGGTTTCCATCATACAAAGATTATCATGGTTGACGGTCGTTTCTGCACAGTAGGAAGTGCCAATTTGAACGCCCGAAGCCTGAATTTCGACTACGAGGAGAATGCCGTGATAGTAGACCCTTGCACAACAAAGGAGCTTGACACTATGTTTGAACGGGACAAAAAGCATTCATTCAAACTGACAGAGGAAATCTGGGATGAATGGCGTACGCCTTGGCAGAAGTTTGTAGGTTGGTTCGCCCATCTGTTGACACCGTTCCTTTAGTGTGATGCCTGCATGTTATTCTATGGTCAGGAGGTCGGCCATAAGCCGTATGTCGATTTTGCTTATGCCGTGGTCGGATAGTATGTCCATGTCGTTATAAAAGTCATTGTCAATGCTATAGCTTTCCGTGTTGTTGCATTTGTTTATGAATGTCTTGAATAGCATTGCTGCTTCACTCGTATTTCCCATGAACCACTGGCAATAACCGGCGTTGAGCCAGTCGCCGTTTTCGGCCTCGTCGCTGTTCATAAGGCGGTTGTATGACTTCTGTGCCTGTTCATATTTGCCAAGCCCCATCAAAGTCCAGGCAAGTACACGTGTTACATTTATCGAGTCGGGATGTTCTATGTCAAGTTTGTAAAGTATGTTCTGTGCCTCTTCATACTTCTTTGCCTTGGACAGGGCAATGCAGTAGTTCAGTGCGAATGTGCCGTTGCCGGGTTTTGATTGCATCAGAATCTTGTAATACATTGCGGCGCTTGTATAGTCGCCGCATTCGAAATGTGCGCGTGCGAGCAATGACAACGCCTTTTTATTGTCAGGCTCAAGCTGGTTTAATGCTTTGAAATAAGTCACGGCCTTCTGCGGATTGCGCTCAAATTCAAGTTCGAACAATCCGTGCGCAAGCAGGCTTTTAGGGTTAGTCCTGTCGTCATATTTAGCCATTATGGCTTTCAGTGCGGTCTTGTTTTTGTGCTTTATCAGGAAATAGCATAAGTCCGGGTATGCTGTATCCATGTCTGTACCGTTGAATGCATCGTCAACGACAAACAGGTATTTGTTTGTTGCGAATGGGTTTGTAAGTTGTCCTCGTTGTGGATAAAGGCGGAAAAACCGGTACATGTCCTGTAATATTGTCCGCCTTATGTATGCAGGTTTTTTCCTTTCTTCCATCCCCATTGCTGGCATGATGGCCTCTTTCGTGTTCAGCATTTCCTTTATGTTTTCAGGCAAATGTGCTATTACCGAAGACACGGCGAGGGTGAACGAGTATTTGTCACTGTCGCAGAAAGGTCCGTTTTCAAGGATGTTTGATACCAGCGACGTGTTCTCCATTTTGTCGATGGACGATGATATTTCTGGATTTTCAATGTAGAACGGACAAAACCAGTTGGCAGCCTTGTAGAAGAACGGAAAGCGTTTCATCTGTGAGAAGCCGCCGAAGTAAATGTCAGAGCCGGCTTTTTGCATATTCATCATTTTCTGGAAGCTTTCTTCCATTTTTTCCATTGCGCGGTCAGACGCTTCCGGGTCGAATATGTCTTGCATCGGGTCGTCTTCTTTTTCCTGTATGCCGAACCGTGTTATCTTGAGGTTGTTGTTTTTTATAAGTTCTGGCATGATGTCCCGTTGTATCTTGTCATTGTCCTGTTCGGCGTTTATGCAGAATATCATCTGTTTCTGCAAGTCGGCCAGTTCGTCGGTTACACCGGGGTGTCTCATTGCCTCCGTCACCCTTTGCACGGTCTTTTCCTGTTGCCTTGTGTCAGCGGAAAGGGCGAAAACCCAGCCAATCAACGCTTTTTGGCGTACTTTTTCGTCGGTTGCATTAAGGTAAACGTCAATCAGGGTGCCGAATTTATTGTCGTCCATGTTGTTCATCGTTGCTATAGTTATTGCGCTGACGAGCATCTGGGCGTCCATTGTGTCGACCGTAGGCGACAGTATCAGGGAGCTGAAAAATTCCTTGTCGTTTCCTGTCCAACTGTCGGACACAATGATGCTGCAAAACAACGACTGTATCATGTCATTGTGTCTGAGGTACAGTTCTTTGCTTTTCTCCGTCTTTGCAGGCTCGGTTTCAAGGCTTAGCATGGCTGTCTCGGCCACAAAATTTTCAAGTGCAGACTTTATTTTGTCTTTCTGTAACGGCATGTTTGCCGCCTTTTGCGACATTTCCGTGAAGAACGGGACAGACTGTATCAGCCATTTCATGCGCAGGTCGCATGCAATCCGGTACAGCCGGTCGGCTATGTTGTTGAACACTTCATCCCTTTGGGGGTCGTTGAAGCCGCGCCGCATGAAGTCGAGCATCAGGCTGTAATCGCGTTCGACGCTTTCCATATCTCCGCTGTATGCAAGTTTTGAATTCCCGTTTATGAGCGAACGTATGGCCCGTATGGCGTTGCCGATTTCCTGTTGCCTGATGAAGTTGAATATGTTGTTTAGCTGCTTTGTCCCGTTGTTGTCCATAGTCAGTTGTTTTTAAGCCATTGGTCGGCCGTGCTTATGTCTTTCTGCCGTGGGGCTTTTGTGTGTTCGAATTTGATTTTTGGCAAGGAGTTGAGCGTTTTCCTGTCGATTTTGTAATATTCGGCTATTTCTGAAGCATAATGTTTCAGTCCGTTTTTGTTTATTGAATCGCATGCTGCGTTGTAGCCTCTGATGAATTCCTTAAGCTGTTCCTGCCTGTTTTTGTCTTTCATTTTTTTTCCGTTGAAGGCTATGACGCCTAACTTCATGTCTTTGTCACGGCTGTCCATCAGTACCGGATTTTTATACAGCCTGGCAACGGTGGCCTGCGGTTCGGGCAGCAGTACAGCATCCATCTCATTGTTGAGAAGCATCTGTAGCCTTAGGTTCACGTCGTTTATCTGGATTTTGAACACCATGTCGCGGTTGAGCTTTGCGCTGTCCACTGCGTAGTCGGCAAGCAATGACGTTGCGGAGAAGCGTGTCTTCGCCAGCATTTTGTCGTCGAGCTGCGACAGCCTTCTTATTCGTGCAAGGCGGTTGCTGATTAATTGCCAGTACATGTTTGTTGCCGTCACATAGTCGAGCGCCATGCCTTGGCTTTTCATGCGTTGTCCCCGTACAAGGTCGGTTACGTTTCCTTCAATGCGTCCGCTTTTTAGAGCCTCGTCACAATCAATTTGTGACATGAATCTTACGAGCCTTATATCGGCCTTTGCAGTGTCGAACATTGCGCGTTCCTTGGCCACATAAATGGGCAGGCAGTCCAAAGTAGGCAATACTCCGATTTTCAAGGCCGCCGAATCTTCCTTGCGCAGCCTTTCCTGCTCGGCCTTTGTATGCCGTTTCATCTCGTCGTATGACGGGCCGCAGCTTGCAGTCGCGATGATGACAGCTAATAATATGAATAATGAATATCTGATTTTCATACGTCTGCATTATTAAAAAGGGCAGCCCTGCGTTGAAAAACACGAGTCGCCCTTCAGAGTTTATAAATTAATGTGCGATATTAGTCGTCTGTATTAATGGTGGTGCAAAGTTAATGATTTATTTTGTAACTCAAAAAAATATTGTTACTTTTGTACAACAAAATAGTGGCGGACGGAAAGGTATAGAGCCATCATTGAAACAGCCTTATGCTGCGTATTATTGTGGGTGGTACGGGCTCAAGTTTTGCAAAAGACCGTCTTTCGCCGTGTAAAAGGCCATCTTTTGCAATGTGAACGACGGCCTTTTGCAAGCTGAAAGATGGCCTTTTGTAATTTGTTGGTTACCAGTTGGTTATGTAATAGGCAGGAAACGTTGGTCCTGCTTGTGCCAATACGTCTTTCCGCCAGTGTTTTTCTTTTTATATTTATATAAGGTAATGGCAAAAGATAAGATAGCTTACGTCTGCTCGAATTGTGGACAAGAATCGTCAAAATGGATTGGCAAGTGCCCTAATTGCGGACAGTGGAACACTTTTAAGGAGATTAGGGTCGCAGCTGACAACGGTCAGGCGGCCGCTGCTTCGGCCGCCGCTTCTGTGCGTGGACGGCTGCGGCATGACAAGACCCGTCCACTGTTCCTGCGTGAGATTTCGTCCAAGGACGAGCCGCGCATCGACATGCACGACTCGGAACTGAACCGTGTGCTCGGCGGCGGACTTGTTCCTGGCTCTATTGTGCTGCTTGGTGGAGAGCCGGGAATAGGCAAGAGCACCCTTACATTACAGACAATCCTGCACATGACAGACCGCCGCATCCTTTATGTAAGTGGTGAGGAAAGCGCGCATCAGTTGAAGATGCGTGCCGAAAGGATTGCCCATGACGGCGCAGAAAATTGTATGATATTATGCGACACGTCGCTTGAAAGCATCTTCGCGCATATAAAGAACACGTCTCCCGAAATCTTGGTGGTTGATTCCATACAGACAGTCAGTACAGAGAGTATTGACAGTTCGCCGGGCAGTATCGCCCAGGTGCGTGAATGCGCATCGGCTTTGCTCCGCTTTGCCAAGTCGAGCGGCACGCCGGTAATACTTATCGGACATATAAACAAGGAGGGAACGCTGGCCGGACCGAAGATACTTGAACACATAGTAGACACCGTAATCCAGTTTGAAGGTGACCAGCACTATATGTACCGCATACTCCGCTCTACGAAAAACCGCTTCGGCAGCACATCGGAATTGGGCATTTACGAGATGCGGCAGGACGGATTGAGACAGGTGGACAACCCTTCCGAACTGTTGCTTACACAGGACCGGGAGGGACTTAGCGGCATAGCCATATCGGCGGCAATCGAGGGTGTGCGGCCGTTTCTTGTCGAGACGCAGGCTCTTGTGTCGTCAGCCGCTTACGGAACGCCGCAGCGCAGTGCCACGGGATTTGACCAGCGCCGCCTGAACATGCTGCTTGCGGTACTTGAAAAACGTGTCGGGTTCAAGCTTATGCAGAAAGACGTGTTTCTGAATATAGCTGGCGGATTGAGGGTAACTGACATGGCAATGGACCTTAGCGTGATAGCTGCCGTGCTGTCGAGCAACGTCGATACAGCCATTGAGAGCGACTGGTGCATGGCCGGCGAGGTGGGGCTTAGCGGCGAGGTGCGCCCGGTAAGCCGCATCGAGCAACGTATAACGGAGGCGGAAAAGCTCGGCTTTACCCATATGATAGTGCCAAAATACAACTTGCAGGGACTCTCCCGGAAGAAGTTTGGCATAGAATTGGTGCCTGTCCGCAAGGTAGAGGAGGCGCTTAGGGCTTTGTTCGGGTGAGGCGGGGATGACAAAGTTATACGTATGTGAATTGCAGATACAAAAAAGTCCGCAGAATTACGCGATGTAATTCTGCGGACTTTTTTGTATCTGCATCAGATGTTTCCCTGTCTGATGTTACTGCTTCGCGTTGCTTGAGCCGTCAAGTTTTTGTGCAATGAACGACCTAAGCTCTTCTCCACGCAGGCCGGCAGTCAGCACTTTTCCTGTGCTGTCAACAATAATGGTGAATGGAATTGCCTGTATGCCGTACATCTGTGCCGCGCTGTTTTGCCAGCCTTGAAGGTCTGACAGCTGTGTCCACGTCATGCCCATCGTACTGACCGCATTGCTCCATTGCTCTTTGTCTTCGTCTAATGACACGCCGACAATGCCCAGCCCCTTGTCCTTGTATTCGTTATATGTCTTGACAAGGCTCGGCATTTCCTGCCGGCACGGACCGCACCAGCTTGCCCAGAAGTCAATTATTGTAAGCTTGTGCTTGGCAAACTCGTCGGTTACAGACACGTTGTTGCCCTTGATGTCTGCCATCGTGAAGCTTATGATCAGTTCGTTGCTGTTGCTGGCAGTGTCTTGGGGAACGGCAGCCGTTGTTTCGGCTTTACCACTTTGGCCTTGTGTCTTGCCCGGTTTGCAGGCTATGACGGAGATTGCCACTACTGCGGCGACGGCGCATGCGATGCTTGTCTTCATTCCTTATGATATTAAACTAAGTACTGCGAACTGATGCTCTCATTGTTGACAACGCGCCGTATGGTTTCGGCAAACATGTCGGCTACGGACAATTGTTTCACCTTTGCGCAGCGGTTAGAGTAGGGGATGGAGTCCGTGAATACCATTTCTTCAAGCGCGGAGTTCTGTATTCTCTCGCTTGCAGGCCCACTCATGACACAGTGTGACGCACAGGCCCTTACGCTCTTGGCTCCTGCCTCTTTCATTATGTCGGCTGCTTTGGTGATTGTCCCAGCAGTATCAACCATGTCATCGATTATCACTACGTTCTTGTCTTTTACGTCACCGATAATCTGCATGCTTTCAACTACATTCGCACGTGCGCGAGTCTTGTTGCAAAGCACGAGCGGACAGCCCATATACTTGGCATAAGTATTGGCGCGTTTGCTGCCGCCGACGTCGGGCGATGCGATAACGATGTCGTCCAACTTGAGGCTTTGCAGGTAAGGAAGTATTACACCTGAAGCATACAGGTGGTCGACGGGAACGTCGAAAAAGCCCTGTATCTGGTCGGCATGCAGGTCCATTGTAATAAGACGGTCGATGCCGGCAACGCGCAGAAGGTCGGCTACGAGCTTTGCTCCTATGCTTACACGCGGTTTGTCCTTGCGGTCCTGACGCGCCCATCCGAAATATGGTATTACAGCATTGATGCTTTTAGCCGACGCACGCTTGGCCGCGTCAATCATCAATAGCAGCTCCATCAGGTTGTCAGAGTTTGGAAATGTACTCTGAACAAGGAAAACGTCACGTCCGCGGATGGACTCTTCGTATGAAACTGCGAACTCGCCGTCAGAGAATTTTGTGATGAGCAGATTGCCCAAGGGACAACCCAGACTGTTGCAGATTTTCTCCGCAAGGTATCTGGTACTGGTGCCAGAAAATACCATGAAAGAGTTTGTTTCACTCATTTTTGTTGCAGGTGTTTTTATGTTTTGTATTCTTATGATACAGCTTTTCTTAGCTTGTCGAAATGATTTATCAGTTCCTTATAGTCGAGCTGGCTGTGTATGTCGAATTTGTCCCACAAATCATCGCATACCACTACACCACCGAAACCAAGTTCTTTGGCTTCCTTTATGCGGTCAAGGCTTACTCCGCCTAATGCGTACACATGCTTGTCTATGAGGTCGTTACGCAATGCTTCGTCAAGTATCTGACCGTGCGTGCCGTGTAAGCCGAATGTGTTGTCGAGGAAAACGTAATCGCCTTTCTTTTTCATTACACCCAAGTCTTTCGTATTATGGCACGTAAAGCTGTATTTCCCCTTATAGTCTTTTGGCGGTTCCTTGCCTTCATCGTCAATGTGTATTCCGGCCAGTCCGTATTCGTTTTTCAGGTAATAATGATCGTGTACAGTTATTTTGCCGTATGTCATTTCAGGAAGAAGCGAGAGCAGGCGTTCAGAATACATTGGCGACGTTCCGGGTTTGTACAGGTGGAGGTGTTCCATGCCTTCCTCGAAAAGTGCCGTCAGAATCTTGTCTTCTTCTACAAAGAATGTAGGCCGGGTCATTATAACGAGCTTCATCGCTGATTTTTTATTTTCAATGCAAATGTATAAAAATTTTGATAAACCCACAATCTATTGTTGATAAAAGTTGTTCCACATGGCATAAAACGGCTTGAACATGGTGTTGTGGCATTGCATGACAGTCTGTTCCGGTTTGTATGTTTACCGTATTCGGCCTTTGTCTGGTTTCTTTTTTGCCGGTGTTTGCAGGGCTTCGTTCCATGCTTTATGTCCGTTAGTGTATCTCGTTGATAGCCAATGCGTTGCAAAAGACTGTCTTTTGCCTTCCAAAAAGTCATGTTTTAGAAGGTGAAATGTGCCCTTTTGTATTGTAAAAGGCCATATATTGGATGTGTGATGGATTGACGCGGACAATCAGGCGGTGCTGTTTTTGTTAGCTTTCAGTCTTGTAAAAAGTTATGGATGACGTTCTTTGTGATATTCGGCAATGCTTTTTTCAACAAAAATTCGTATTTGTTTTGGAGTTATGAAAATATTATTTACTTTTGCAATTGCAAACTCGGGTTTGCAAAACCTTGCATGAACAACATGAATAAAGATATAAAACATAGTGGTGTTGTTGAGGATGTGACGGCCGAATTTACGCGGGTACGGATTGTTCAGTCGTCTGCATGCGCGTCGTGCAAGGTTGCCAGTCGGTGTCATGCTTCGGAGAGCAAAGAGAAAACGGTCGATGTCCTCGGCGACTATACAGGCTTGTGCGCTGTCGGTGACAGTGTTGTTGTTGCTGCGTCGCAACGTGCAGGGATGTTTGCCGTTACGTTGAGTTCCGTAGTTCCGCTTGCATTGGTGATTGCGGTGCTTGTCTCCGTGCTTTTGATTACCGGGAGCGAGCCGGTTGCTGCATTGTCGGCATTGCTTTCGCTTATACCTTATTATATATTACTTTACCTTTTTCGTGACAAGATAAGGTCACGTTTGACGTTCAGAATAGAAGTGTAGGGTGGCTGATGAATGATTGAATACAATAAACAACTAAAACAAATACAAAACTTATGAACTTTATTCTTATTGCAGTAATAGTTCTTGGAGGCATTGCGCTGATTTCTTCGGTCGTGCTGTATGTCTGCTCCAAGAAATTTGCTGTGCATGAAGATCCACGTTTGGCGCAAGTAGCGGCAGTTTTGCCTGGTGCCAACTGTGGCGGATGCGGCTATCCTGGATGTTCCGGCATGGCCGCCGCTTTGGTGAAGGGAGCCGATGCCGGCTCGCTTGAAGGCTTGTATTGTCCTGTCGGCGGCTCGGCTGTGATGGGGCAGGTTGCCGATTTGCTCGGAATGGCTGTTGCCAATACCGAGCCGAAGGTGGCCGTTGTGCGTTGTAACGGAACATGCGATATGCGTCCGCGTATAGCAGAATACAATGGCTTGCGCACGTGTACAGCCATGAACTCGTGCAGTGCGGGCGAGACGGCTTGCGGTTATGGTTGCCTTGGTTGTGGCGATTGTGTTAATGCGTGTGCCTTCGGAGCTATAAAGATGAACCCGGAGACAGGGCTGCCGGAAGTGGATGAAGAGAAGTGTACTGGTTGTGGCGCATGTGCGAAAGCTTGTCCGCGTCACATTATTGAACTTCGTAAAAAAGGCTTGAAAGGACGTCGCGTGTATGTGCGCTGCGTCAATAAGGACAAGGGGGCCGCTGCAATGAAGGCCTGCAAGGCTGCCTGCATTGGTTGTGGAAAGTGTGAAAAGGAATGCAAGTTTGATGCTATAACCATTGAAAACAACCTGTCGTACATCGACCCTGACAAGTGCAGGATGTGCCGTAAGTGTGTAGAGGCTTGCCCTACGCATGCAATCGTTGCAGTGAACTTCCCTGCCCCGAGACCCAAAGCGTCCGCAAACCAACAAGAAGCGGTTAATGTTGAACCTAAACAAGAGGAGGTAAAGGCATGAAACTCAAGACGTTCAGGATAGGTGGTGTTCACCCGGAAGAGAACAAGCTGTCGTCAGAGGCGGCTACACAAATAGCCAAGCTTCCGCAGCAAGCAATATTCCCCCTTTCACAACATATTGGAGCGCCGGCCAAGCCGGTAGTAAAGAAAGGGGACAAGGTAAAAGTCGGAACGCTTTTGGCAGAGGCCGGAGGTTTTGTTTCAGCCCCGGTATATTCGTCAGTTTCAGGCACGGTGTTGAAAATTGACGAGGTAATAGACGCTACGGGCTACCGCAAGCCGGCGATAATAGTAAAGGTTGAGGGTGACGAATGGGAGGAAAGCATAGACCGTTCAGATAAGCTTGAAACGCTTGCAGCTCATCCTGAACTTACACCCGAGGAAATTATAGAGCGTATTAAGAAAGCCGGGGTAACAGGAATGGGTGGTGCCGGCTTTCCGACGTTCATCAAATTGTGTCCTCCCCCGACGGCAAAGGCAGAATGTGTGATATTGAACGGTGTTGAGTGTGAGCCTTACATAACGTCTGACTACAGACTGATGATGGAGCACGCGGACGAAATTCTTGTCGGTCTCGAACTGCTGATGAAGGCGGTGAAGGTAAGCAAGGGCTACATCGGAATAGAGGAAAACAAGCCGATGACGATATCGTTGTTCGAAGAGAAAACCTCAGGCAGGAGCGACATAGAGATAGTTCCGCTTAAGCAAAAATACCCTCAAGGCGGTGAGAAGCAGCTTGTTGACGCTGTAATACGCCGCCAAGTGCCCGCTCCTCCGGCAATTCCTGTGAATGTTGGAGCTGTGGTACAGAACGTGGGTACTGCCTTTGCAGTGTATCAGGCGGTAATGAAAAACAAGCCGCTGTTTGAACGTTATACGACCGTTACAGGCAAGAAACTTGAACGGCCAAGTAACTTCCTCGTGCGAATGGGTACTCCGATGATTGACCTTATCAACGAGTGCGGCGGCATGCCGGAAGGTGACAACAAGCTGCTGGCCGGAGGGCCGATGATGGGCAAAGCCCTTATGTCTGTTGATGTGCCTATATGCAAAGGTACAAACAGTGTAACCATATTGAGTGGTGACGATGCAAAACGCAAGCCTGTGCAGCCTTGCATACGTTGTGCGAAATGTGTCAGCGTATGTCCGATGGGGCTCGAACCTTACCTTCTGGCCACTGCCAGTGCGCTGCATGACTGGGAAAAGGTTGAGGCAGCCGGAGTTACATCGTGCATTGAGTGTGGTTCATGCCAGTTTACATGTCCTGCACACAGGCCGATGCTTGATAACATAAGGCTTGGCAAGTCTACTGTTATGGGCATAATAAAGTCGCGTAATGCGAAAAAATAACAAACTTCTTAATTAATGTTTTGCTGTAAGGCAGTATAAAATACAACTATAAAATGAGCAAATTGATAGTTTCATTATCGCCGCACGCACATGGTACGGACAGCGTGGAGCGTAATATGTACGGCGTTATAATAGCTTTGGTGCCTGCGTTGCTCGTGTCTTTCCTTTATTTCGGTTTAGGCTCGGTGGTTGTTTGTGCGTCAAGCGTGGCCGCGTGCGTGTTCTTTGAGTGGGCGATAACAAAATATTTGTTGAAAAGGCAGCCGACTATAATGGATGGCTCAGCTATGTTGACGGGTCTGTTGCTTGGTTTCAATCTTCCTTCAAACTTGCCTGTTTGGATTGTGATAATAGGCGCTTTGGTGGCTATAGGCATAGGCAAGATGACTTTCGGTGGGTTAGGTTGTAATCCGTTCAATCCGGCTTTGGTTGGCCGTTGCTTCCTTTTGGTTTCTTTCCCGGCGCAAATGACATCGTGGCCTGTGGCCGGACAGTTGACTTCTTATGTGGATGCACAGACAGAAGCGACGCCTTTAAGCATAATGAAGACGGCTATAACTACGGGGGATGCTTCCGTGTTAGACCAGCTTCCAAACTCATTGTCATTGCTGCTTGGAAATCCCGGAAACGCTTTCGGAGCAGGAACAATAGGCGAAGTGTGTGCGCTTGCCTTGCTGATAGGCTTGGCTTATATGCTTTGGAAGAAGATAATAACATGGCATATACCTGTAAGCATCCTTGCAACGGTATTCGTCTTTAGCGGACTTTTGCATATTGCAAATCCTGTTTATGCAAATCCTGTTGCAACGTTGTTAAGCGGCGGTCTGATGCTCGGCGCAATATTCATGGCTACAGACTATGTTACATCGCCTATGACGCATAAAGGGCAGCTTATTTACGGCGTTTCGATAGGTCTCCTTACTGTTGTTATAAGGAATTGGGGCTCTTATCCCGAGGGAATGTCATTCGCAATTCTCATAATGAACGCACTGACACCGCTCATCAATACATATGTGAAACCTAAGCGTTTTGGCGAAATCGTAAAAAAGGAGGGTGGAAAATGAAAAAGTTGGAATCTACCATAACAAACATGGTTATTGTGCTTGTAGGCGTAGCATTGGTGACGGGAAGCATATTGGCATATGTAAACCATGTGACTGAAGAACCGATAAAACTACAGGCTGAAAAAACTCTTGCTGACGGCATCAAGGCCGTCATGGGCGGTGTTGAGCTTACCGTTGCCAAGGAAGACACAGTGAAACAGACTGCCGCAGGCAAGGAACTGACGTTCATAATACATGAAGCTGTCGGCAAAGACAACAAACCTGTAGGTGCGGCAGTTGAGAGTACGACAGGCGGTTTCGGTGGGGATTTGAAGGTGCTGGTGGGTTTTGATACTGACGGCAATATTCTCGGGTACACCATTTTGCAGCATTCCGAGACTCCGGGACTTGGCGCAAAGGCCGACAAATGGTTCCAAAAGGACGGCAAGGGGTGTATAATCGGAAAGAACCCGGCAACTGACGACCTTACTGTCAAGAAAGACAATGGCGACATTGACGCCATAACGGCCTCTACGATAACAAGCCGCGCTTTCCTACTTGCTGTCAACCAGGCATATCAAGCGTATAAGTCAATGCCTGTTGACGCACATACAGGCGCATCAGGCAAACATTGATGAAAATCCTTAAACTTTAACAGTAGAAGCAATGAATTACATAAAGATATTGATTAACGGCATAGTCAAGGAGAATCCTACGTTCGTGCTGCTCCTTGGCATGTGTCCAACGTTGGCTACAACCACATCGGCGATAAACGGACTGTCGATGGGTTTGGCTACGATGTTTGTGCTTATATGTTCCAATATTGTCATATCCCTGATAAAGAACCTTACCCCGGATATGGTGCGCATACCTGTTTTCGTGGTTGTGATAGCATCATTCGTGACAATTCTGCAGATGCTCATGCAGGCGTATGTGCCTGCAATATATGCCACTCTCGGCCTTTACATTCCACTGATTGTGGTAAACTGCATAATACTTGGTCGTGCGGAGGCGTTCGCCTGCAACCATGGTCCGGTGGAGAGTTTGTTCGACGGAGCCGGAATGGGACTTGGTTTTAGCGTCGCTTTGACGTTGCTCGGTGCTGTACGTGAGCTTCTCGGAGCAGGTTCTATATTCGGCGTCACGTTGTTACCGGAAACAAGCAATATGCTGCTCTTCATCTTACCTCCGGGTGCATTTATAAGTTTGGGGTATTTGATTGCAATAATTAACAGATTTAAGAAGGCTTAGTTTATGGAATACTTACTTATTTTCATTTCGGCGATATTTGTGAACAATATTGTATTGTCACAATTCTTGGGCATCTGCCCCTTCCTTGGAGTATCGCAGAAAATATCGACTTCGCTCGGTATGGGTGCGGCTGTAGCCTTTGTGCTGACGCTTTCTACCATCGTGACATATCTTGTTCAGATATACATCCTTAACCCGATGGGGCTGCAATATCTGCAAACGATAGCTTTTATCCTCGTTATTGCGGCGCTTGTGCAGATGGTTGAGATAATATTGAAGAAGGTTTCACCGTCGCTTTACCAGGCGCTGGGCATTTACTTGCCGCTGATTACGACCAACTGCGCAGTGCTTGGCGTTGCGATATTAGTCATTCAAAAAGACTTTTCGCTTATACAAAGCGTTGTTTATGCTTTTTCTACGGCTGTAGGATTTGCCGTGGCACTGGTTGTTTTCGCCGGAATACGGGAGCAATTGGCTATGGTGAGCGTGCCAAAGGGGATGCGTGGAATGTCCATAGTGCTTGTTACTGCCGGTCTTTTGAGCCTCGCTTTCATGGGCTTCTCCGGTGTTGACGGCGGTTTGAGAAAGCTTTTCGGACTTGAATGATAGTCTGATGAATTGTAAATAAGTCGAAGGCAAAGCTGTAGGCTGTGGCGAATGATATTTCAATCTGGGTCACTAAAGCCTACAGCTTTGCCTTTTTTGTTGTCTTTATCAGCCATATTTTCGTCATACTGCGCACTTTTTTATCATTTATTTGGCGTTTTATCTTTTTTGTACATATATTTTTGAGCGAATGCTAAAATTTATATAGCTTTGCAATCAATACAAACATTCTTATCACAAGACTTATGAAACAGACTATTTTGGTAACAGGCGGAACCGGGTTTATTGGTTCGCACACTGTTGTAGAGCTGCAACAGGCCGGCTACGATGTTGTAATAGTAGACAACCTTTCAAACTCAAGGGCAGACGTGGTTGACGGCATTGAGAAAATAACGGGCGTGCGTCCGGCGTTTGAGAATGTTGACTGCTGCGACTTTGCGGCAATGGATGCCGTGTTTGCAAAGTACAAAGAAGTGAAGGGAATAATACATTTCGCAGCGAGCAAGGCAGTTGGCGAGAGTGTGCAGAAACCTCTGCTTTATTATCGAAACAACATCACCAGCCTGCTTAACATGCTTGAACTGATGCCTAAACACGGGGTTAAGGGCATCATATTCTCGTCAAGTTGCACGGTGTATGGGCAGCCTTCGCCTGAACATCTGCCAGTAACAGAGAATGCGCCCATACAGAAAGCCTTAAGCCCTTACGGCAATACAAAGCAGATAAACGAAGAAATAATACAAGACTACATACACAGCGGCGCACCGATAAAGTCGGTTATTTTAAGATACTTTAATCCTATCGGGGCGCATCCGACGGCTCTCATCGGCGAACTTCCAAACGGAGTGCCGATGAACCTCATCCCGTTTGTGACGCAGACGGCTATCGGAATACGCAAGCAGTTAAAGATATTCGGCAATGACTATAACACTCCTGATGGTACGTGCATCCGTGATTATATTTATGTTGTAGACTTGGCCAAGGCTCATGTGAAGGCAATGGAGCGCGTGCTTGAGAACGAAGGTACTGACGCTGTAGAGATATTCAATATCGGTACGGGACGTGGTGTAAGTACCCTTGAGGTTGTCGAGGGCTTTGAAAAAGCAACGGGAGTAAAGGTTAATTGGGAATACGCGCCGCGTCGTGAGGGCGATATAGAGAAAGTTTGGGCCGACCCGACCAAGGCAAACACAGTGTTGGGATGGAAAGCAGAGACCGGACTTGAGGAAACTCTACGCTCTGCATGGAAATGGCAGCTGAAACTTGACGAGGAAACGAAATGTGGCAAATGATGCTTATCGCATCATCAACCATAAGAAAACAGGGAAAAAGCAGACTGCTTTTTCCCTGTTTCGTTTGTAAGAAATCTTATGTGGCATATCATGTTGGCGTGCAATGTTTTGCAATTGATGGCCTTTTACCTTGTAAAAGGTGGTATATTGCGTAGTGAAAGACGGCCTTTTACATGATGAAATGTGCCTTTTTGCAACGTGCCTGTACGGCATTCATCTATTGATGTCTGCAATTACCCTGTAATGGAGGGATGGGAATGGCTACAGTCAGAGGCGTGCCCATATGATAGGTTAAGGCTGTCTGCATAGAGTGCGCGGTGCGGCGCGGCAATAATCATTGCCGCGCCGCACCGCGCACTCTATGTAAATTTTATCTGCTTACAACCTTGTTGTGCTCTGGAAATACTACGGTCGGTTTGTATGTTTTTGCCTCTTCAAAATCCATTAAGGCATAGGCGATTATTATCACCGTGTCTCCTACCTGGCATTTCCTTGCCGCAGCTCCGTTCAGGCAGATGCATCCACTGCCACGTTCGCCTTTAATGATATACGTTTCAAAGCGTTCGCCATTGTTATTGTTGACTATCTGGACTTTTTCCCCGGCAATGAGACCTGCCGCATCCATAAGGTCCTCGTCGATTGTAATGCTGCCCATATAGTTGAGGTTGGCTTCAGTCACCTGTACACAGTGCAGCTTGCTTTTTAATACTTCTATCATCATGGCTTTTTCAACTTTTGTATTTGATGTGGTCGATGAGCCTTACTGGCCTTGCGCCACAGTAAACGGTTATGCAGCCTACTGCATAGTCCGTGGCATTCCAGTTGTTTATGGATTGCAGGCTGTTGCCGTCAACTATCTCAAAATATTCAACGTCAAGTCCTTTCACGGCGTTTATTTGATTTACAACGTAGTCATGCGTTTCCTGCACCGTATGTTTTTTAGCGTATTCAACGCTTTCTTTCAGCGCTTTGAATATGTTTGGGGCAATCATTCTCTCTTCAGCTGAAAGCAACGTGTTGCGTGACGAGCGTGCAAGTCCGTCGGTATCACGTATTATTGGGCATTCAACTATGTTCACATTTAGCCCTAACGACTTGACCATAGCTTTTACTACGGCTATCTGCTGCCAGTCTTTTTCCCCGAAATAAGCCCTGTCTGGGCGTACAATATAGAAAAGACGGCTGACAACCTGGCAAACGCCATTGAAGTGTCCGGGACGGTGCGCGCCTTCCATTACTGTGGATATAGGGGGGAATTCAAAATGCCTTGTATCGGGTGTAGGATACATTTCCTCGACAGATGGCGCGAATACATAATCGGCACCGACGCTTTCCAGCAATTTGCAATCCGCTTCAAGGTCGCGTGGATATGAGCTTAAGTCTTTCGGGTCATTGAATTGGGTTGGATTGACAAAAACGGAAACAACCGTGATGTTGTTTTCCTTTACACTTTTCTTGACCAAGGAAGCGTGTCCGTCGTGGAGTGCTCCCATAGTAGGGACAAGCCCTACGCTCCTGCCTTTTTTCCTGTCGTCGAACAAAGTGTTTTGAAGTTCGACTATCTTATGAAAAACCTGCATGATATATGATGTTTCAATGCTTGTTGAATTGGCGTGCAAAATAACAACAAATTTCTTAAATAAAGAAGAATAATAGGGAAAATATGTCGTTAAGAAAGCCCTTTTGCCTAATAAACGAAAAAAAATACTCGTTTTACGAAGTTTTTTTATACCTTTGCAAGGATAAAAATAAACATCATGGAGGCAAAGAAAGTATTATTCATAAATCAGGAAATCACTCCGTATGTTCCGGAAAGTGAAATGTCGCATTTAGGCAGGGTATTGCCGCAGACAATACAGGAAAAAGGATACGAGATAAGGACTTTCATGCCTAAGTGGGGCAATATCAACGAGCGTAGGGGACAGTTGCATGAAGTGATACGCCTTTCAAGGATGATGCTTATCATTGATGAAACCGACCATCCTTTGATAATTAAGGTCGCGTCGATTCCATCCACGAGGATACAGGTATATTTTATTGACAATGAAGACTATTTCACAAAGCGCCTTATGGCTTTTGATGAAAACGGCAATGAATATGACGACAATGGTGAAAGGGCGGTTTTCTTTGCCCGTGGTGTCCTTGAAACAGTTAAGAAGCTGCGTTGGACGCCGGACATAATACACTGCCAGGGGTGGATGTGTTCGGCTATACCTTTATATATAAAGACAGCTTACCATGACGAGCCTTCATTCGCCAATGTCAAGGTTGTAACTTCATTATTCTCGGAAGAGCTACATGGAGACCTTGGCGCCAATTTCAGGAACAGCATAGAGTTCAAGGATGTCAAGCCGGAGATACTTGACCGTTATGGTGAGAATTTCAGTTTCATTGATTTTGAGAAGCTTGCCATTGATTATTCTGACGGAGTGGTGAATGCCGGTAGTAATGTAAATCAGGAACTGATAAGATATGCCGAAGAGAAAGGTCTTCCTGTCCTGGTTAATCCTGACGATGAGGACTTATGCCAGGTGTACGAAGATTTTTATGACAGGGTATTGGAACGGTAAAATAAGATAAAGGATAATTGTTATTGTTCATAAGATTAATCCAAATGAAAAATAGGATTTTATTGTTCATCGCAACGTTCGTATCTGTAATGTTCGCGTCATGTGATGATACAACAAGTACGATAGGTTCTTCTTTGACAGATGGAATGGACATGCTTGAGGTTTCAACAGACACGTTTCCGGTGGCCTCGCAGTCTATTGTTGCAGACTCGGTCTTATCACGTAATACGACGGGGTATTTAGGTATAATCCGTGACCCGGAAACGGGGAATTATATAACTGGCAACTTCATGGCACAGTTCGGAACGCTTGAAGACTACGGTTTGCCTGAATTGGACAGTATTGTCAGTCTTACGGAGGATTTTCCTGAAACAGGCAACAGGGCGGATTCAATAAGTAAGGTGATGGCAGATTCTTGCCATATCAGGTTGTTTTTTGAAAGCTATTATGGTGATTCGCTTGCGACTATGAATATGACTGTCCATGAAATGGCGAATGCTATGGAAGACGGGGTGCAATATTATTCAAATTTTGACCCCAAAAAGGAGGGCTTTGTTGATGATGCTGGATTTAAGGTAAATAAAACTTATGCATTGACAGACTTTACCGTAAGCGATGAAGACCGTGCAGACGCAGGTTCTTATACACCGAACATAAAGATAAACCTTAATATGCCTTATACCGATAAGGATGGGGTTACATATAATAATTACGGAACTTACATAATGCGCAAGTATTATGAAAATCCTAATAGTTTCAAAGATTCATATAGTTTTATACATGACGTGTGCCCGGGATTTTATTTTGAGATGAATGACGGGTTAGGGGCAATGGCCTATGTTACAGTGAGCCAGCTTAACATATACTTCAAGTATAATGCCGATACAACCTATGTTGGCACATCTACTTTCGCAGGAACTGAAGAGGTTTTGCAGACTACAAATATCGAGAATGACGGTGGTGCGTTAGATGCATTGGCTAAAGACGAAAGCTGCACGTATCTGAAAACACCTTCCGGAATATTTACAGAACTTGAATTGCCTGTTGATGAAATCAAGAGCGGGCATGGGAACGATACGTTGAACACAGCCAAGTTAGTGCTTACGCGCCTGAACAATACTACGGCGAGCGACTATTCTTTGGATATACCGACAGCTCTGTTGATGATACCGAAAGACAGTCTTTACAGCTTCTTTGAGAATGGCGACATAATTGATTATCAGAAATCTTTTTATGCGAGCTTTGACACGGATTCGAGTAACCGCAATACCAATACATATACGTTTAATAACATTTCCGAGCTTATAAATAGTATGTATAATTCCAAGCTCAACGGGCTTGCGAGTGAAGACTGGAATAAGGTTGTTGTTATTCCTGTAACTATAACGACAAACAGTTCGCAGCAGATTGTAAAGGTTGTGCATGACATGAGTTTAACGAGCACGCGCCTTGTCAGAGGGACAAAGGATGATAATTCTCCAATAACCATCAGTGTTGTGTACAGCAAATTCGGTCAAGAGTGATGGCGGATAATTTTCTCGAACGTCATTATCAGGAATATGAGAAGCGCAAGGAAGAATGGTTGCGGAAGAAGAAACACATTCCCAAATCGAAGTCTGTGTCATCTCACAGACGTTTAAGTAACGATAAATAAGATGGTTTCATAGAAATAGACGAATAATAGAAATAAAGAAAGCGGCAGGGAATGATTGAAATCCCTGCCGCTTTCTTATATCCTCTTGGTAGAGTGACATCATTCAATGACTACGAGCGGAGTGTCTTCCATGACACTTTCGCCTTCTTTCACAAGTATGGCTGTAACCTTTCCGCCCTTTTCTGCGTCAAGGTTGTTGGCCATCTTCATGGCTTCAAGCACAACAACGGTGTCGCCGGCTTTGACTTCGTCGCCAACGGAAACCTTTATTTCGGTTATGACTCCTGGCAATGGTGACTTTACAGCGTTGTTCATATTCACACGTGGGCTATTTCCACCAGCTGAGGCTGGTGCTGCCGCCGGCTGCTGTGCAACGGGTTTTACAACGACCTTTTTCTTCTGAGGTTCAGGTTCTTTTTCCATTTCAACCTTGTATACCTCACCATTGACAACCACATTCGCGATGTTGTCCTCGATGCTGGCAATGGTAACCTCATACTTATTGCCGTTTATTGTATATTTATATTCTTTCATAAAACTTCGTTTTTTAAGGGCGTTGTGTCATTGATAGGAAACGCATTTCCCATTCAGAGCATTTTTTCTTTATTGTGATAATGCCTGTTTCCTTGTCATGCACATTGTTGCCGTTAAACTCATGCAACGCCAATGCAATGGCTGCATAAACCTCGTTTTTGTTCATTGTCGTTGATTTTATATGTTGGAAACATTACATCGGAATGTTGCCGTGCTTCTTTGCGGGCAGGCCGTCCCTTTTTGTTGCCAGCTGGGCCAATGCGCGGCAGATGCGGAAGCGCGTGTTGCGCGGCTCTATCACATCGTCGATGTAGCCGTACTTGGCAGCCTGATACGGGTTGGCGAACATTTCGGTGTACTCTTCTTCCTTCTCTGCAAGGAATGCCTTGGGGTCTTCGTGCTCCTTAGCCTCTTTTGCGCATAGTACGGCTACAGCTCCGCTTGCACCCATAACGGCGATTTCTGCCGACGGCCAAGCATAGTTGATGTCTGTGCGCAGCTGCTTGCATCCCATGACGATGTGGCTTCCGCCGTAGCTCTTACGCAGTGTGACGGTAACCTTGGGCACAGTGGCTTCGCCGTAAGCGTAGAGCAGCTGTGCTCCGTGCAGGATGACAGCGTTGTACTCCTGACCTGTGCCGGGGAGGAAACCGGGCACATCGACGAGGCTCACGATAGGAATGTTGAACGCGTCGCAGAAGCGGACGAAACGTGCACCCTTGCGGCTTGCGTTAACGTCAAGCACTCCGGCGTAGCATGAAGGCTGGTTGGCCACGATACCAACGCTCTGTCCGTTGAAGCGTGCGAAACCCACGATGATGTTGCGTGCGAACTTAGGCTGTACTTCGAAGAATTCGCCGTTGTCGGTGATTGCGCCGATAACCTTGTACATGTCGTAAGCCTGGTTGGGGTCTTCGGGTATGATTTCGTTGAGCGAATCCTCCATACGGTTGATGGGGTCGGTGCACTCCTTGCGCGGAGCTTCTTCCATGTTGTTTGAAGGAATGTAGCTCAACAGGGTCTTTATCATCTCCATTGCCTCTTCCTCTGTAGCGGCAGTAAAGTGTGTCACACCGCTCTTTGTCGAGTGTACGCTCGCTCCGCCGAGGTGCTCCTGGTCGATGTCTTCGCCGGTTACGGTCTTAACAACCTTCGGGCCGGTAAGGAACATGTATGATGTGTTTTCCATCATCAGGGTGAAGTCGGTCAGTGCCGGTGAATAAACCGCACCACCTGCACACGGGCCGAAGATACCGCTGATTTGCGGAATTACGCCAGAAGCGAGGATGTTGCGCTCGAAAATCTCGGCAAATCCTGCTAATGCGCAGATGCCTTCCTGTATGCGCGCGCCGCCAGAGTCGTTTATTCCGATAACGGGCGCACCCATCTTCATTGCCATATCCATGACCTTGCAGATTTTCTGCGCCATTGTTTCAGACAGCGAACCGCCGTTTACTGTGAAGTCCTGTGCGAAGATGTAGACCAAGCGGCCGTCTATCGTTCCGCATCCGGCAACGACACCGTCGCCGAGATATTGCTTCTTTTCCATTCCGAAGTTGGTGCAACGGTGCAGCTTGAACATGTCAAATTCCTCGAAGCTGCCTTCGTCGAGAAGCATGTCTATACGTTCGCGCGCTGTGTACTTCCCACGTGCGTGCTGTTTCTCTATGGCTTTTTCCCCACCTCCAAGACGTGCTTTTTCGCGTTTTGCGATAAGCTCCTTGATTTTTTCTACTTGTTTGCTCATTGGTATTTGTGTTTTTACAACGGTTAATGTTGGAAATCCTTGCCGTTTGTGGCAAAATCCGCAGGCGGCAAGGTTTGTCTTATAACCTTATTTATATAATTATTGTTCGCAAAGCTCTGTGAGTATGCCGCATGTAGACTTCGGATGCAGGAACGCGATGTTCAGGTTTTCCGCGCCTTTGCGTGGAGCTTTGTCTATCAGGCGAAGTCCTTTGCCCTCGCATTCGGCCAAAGCTTCTGCAACTCCGTCCTCTATACAGAAAGCAACATGGTGTACGCCATGGTTGCCTTTGTCGAGCCATTTCTGTATTGTACTGTCGGGCGATGTAGGCTCAAGCAGTTCCAGTTTCACCTCGCCACACTTGAGAAAAGCCGTTTTTACCTTCTGGTCGGCCACTTCTTCAACTGCGTAGCATTTAAGTCCCAACACATTCTCGAAATAGGGCAGAGCTTCTTCAATGCTTTGTACGGCTATGCCCAAATGTTCAATACGTGAAATTTTCATATTATTATATTTTAAAATAATGCTGCAAAGATAGTGTAAATAGAATGAAGTGCAAAATAAAAATGGATGAAAAGATTTTTTATTTTGCACTTCACTGATGTATTGTGTTTTTAGTGCGGCCATGCGCCAAATGTTTGAGGTATGCAGGGGAAATGCTGAATGAATGAAGACGTGCGGCATTTGTCAGGTGCTGCAGTTTTGGCAAAGCTGTGTCCTGTTTGTTCTGGCATAATGAAAGACAAGCAGGGGGTTGTCTTACAATTTGATTTCCGTTGGGTGTTGAGAACAGCCTTGTTTCTGAATGGAAATAATGTTTGCGGAAATAATCCAGAGAAATGTGTGCAAACGCAAGTGCCGTTGTTACAGACCATTGCATTTTCATACGGCTTTAGTGTGCAATTATTATGTCTGTTTTAGAGGCGGAAAACCGTTATTTTGAATGGCGAAATATACTTTTCCGGGCTTTTTATACTGTGCAGCAGACCTATTTCCATGCTTTTCGGCAAGCTGAAAGGCCGTCTTTTGCAGGCCGAAAGGAGGTCTTTTATACAATCAAAGGTGCTGTTTCGTTATGTCTGGCGTGTGCGGTTGTGTGTTGGAAAACTTAGTTTGACGGTTTTCCCGTACATTCTTTAAGTGACATTTTGACAAGCAATCTTCCATAAGACGTGTTGTTTTGACATTGTAATGCAGCTGCATAGCATGCTTGATGCAGCTGCGCAGGTAAAGGACAAGTAAAGAGCAGGCGATTTTTTTATATTATTTAATAGTGTAAACCGCTGTTCGAATGAAATATTTTTTGTAATTTTGCGGTCGAAAAAAGAAGAGCACGGGCCGATGCTGAGCGTAAACATCGTCAGGCTCTTGCAGCAACGCCGTTTTCAAGGCAATAGGTATGATTTAAGGAAATTATTTTAACCCTTTTAAAATAAACAAAGATGATTAAAATTGGTATCAATGGATTTGGCCGTATCGGCCGTTTCGTTTTCCGTGCTTCTCTCGAAGAGGCTAACAAGAACGATGTAGTAGTAGTAGGTATCAACGACCTCCTGCCTGTTGACTACATGGCTTACATGCTGAAATATGACACGATGCACGGCCGTTTCGATGGCACTATCGAGGCTGACGTGGAGAAGAACGAGCTTATTGTAAACGGCAACCACATCCGCGTTACAGCAGAGAAGGACGCTGCAAACCTGAAGTGGGACGAAATCGGCGCTGAATACGTAGTTGAGTCTACCGGCCTTTATCTGACAATGGACCGTGCAGAGAAGCACCTCCAGGCTGGCGCTAAATATGTAGTGCTGTCAGCTCCTTCAAAGAAGGGCGAGGACGGCCGTCAGGCTGACATGTTCGTATGCGGCGTAAATACCGACACATACGCTGGCCAGAAGATTGTTTCAAATGCATCTTGCACAACCAACTGCTTGGCTCCTATAGCTAAAGTCCTGAACGACAAGTTCGGCATCGAGACTGGTCTTATGACAACCGTTCACTCTACTACCGCTACACAGCGCACCGTTGACGGCCCGTCTATGAAGGACTGGCGTGGTGGCCGTGCTGCTTCTGGCAACATCATCCCGTCTTCTACGGGTGCTGCTAAGGCTGTAGGCAAGGTTATTCCCGAACTGAACGGCAAGCTGACAGGTATCTCAATGCGCGTTCCTACTCTGGACGTATCAGTTGTTGACCTGACTGTAAACCTGAAGAACCCCGCAACTAAGGAAGACATCTGCAACGCAATGAAGGAAGCTGCAGAGGGCGAACTGAAGGGTGTGCTCGGCTACACAGAGGACAAGGTCGTTTCTTCAGACTTCCTCGGCTGCCCGTTGACATCTATCTTCGACGCAGACGCAGGCGTTTACCTGACAGACAAGTTCGTTAAGGTTGTATCTTGGTATGACAACGAGATTGGTTACTCTCACAAGGTAATCGACCTCATCAAGATAATGAAGAAGCACAACGGCTAATCTTAAAATTACCGATATGAATAAAATAAACCGCCAGGCATTTGCACGGCGGTTTATTTTTTGTATATTTGCAAGGTAAAAAAATGTAAAAAGTCTGCTCCATAGTTCCATGTTATGAATAAGATGATAACCATACTCGGTCCAACAGCTTCCGGCAAGACGGCTTTGGCGGCGGCTTTGGCAGTCTCAGTCGACGGTGAGATAATAAGTGCCGACAGCCGCCAGGTGTACCGTAGGATGGACATTGGAACAGGAAAAGACCTTGCCGACTACAATGTAGAAGGCGTGCATGTGCCTTACCATCTAATAGACATAGTCGAGCCGGGCACAAAGTATAATGTTTTCGAGTACCAAAAGGACTTCGCCAAGGCTTATGACGACATCCGCAACCGTGGGCGTATGCCAATAATGTGCGGCGGCACGGGGCTGTATATTGAGTCTGTTTTGAAGGGATACAAGCTTCTGCCGGTACCGGAAAACAAGGAGTTGCGCCACAGTCTTGAAGGCAAGACGTTGGCGGAGTTGACCGGGTTGCTTGAAAAACTGAAGTCGGAAAACGGCTCGGCCATGCACAATACGACAGATGTGGATACTGCGAAACGTGCCATACGCGCCATAGAAATCGAGACTTATTATAAAGAACATGCTCAGGAAGAGGTACAGCCGTTTCCCGAAGTCCGTTCGGTCATCATAGGTGTGGATGTTGACCGTGACGAGCGCAGGCGTAGGATAAGCGCACGTTTGAGCCAGCGGCTCGACAATGGCATGGTAGACGAGGTCAAGGGATTGCTTGCTGAAGGCATATCTCCAGAAGACCTGATGTATTACGGGCTTGAATATAAGTTCTTGACGGAATATATAATAGGCAAGTTCACGTATGACGAGATGTTCCGCTCATTGGAAATAGCAATACATCAGTTTGCCAAGCGGCAGATGACATGGTTTCGTGGGATGGAGCGACGCGGTTTCAAAATAAACTGGATTGACGCGATGCTGCCGTTGGAAGAAAAGATAAGACGTATAGTTGATATATATAATAAGGAATAGAAAGGTAATTCAGTTATACTAAAAGTAAGGTAAAATGACGATGTCAAATACTCGTTGGGGAATATTATACTGTCCGAAGCACGGTGTGTCAGGAGCGAAAAAACGTTGGAGCAAGATTGAAAGTAGCCTGAAATCCAACGGAATTGATTTTGACTTCGTGCAATGTGAGCGGCAGGAGGGGGTAGTCCGTCTTGTCAATATGTTCATAGACAATGGTTATAAGACAATAGTTGTTGTAGGAGGAGACTCTGCTCTCAACGATGCGGTGAACTGCCTTATGTCCGCAAATAAAGAAGTGCGTGAATCCATAGCCTTCGGACTTATCCCCAATGGTATGATGAACGACTTTGCCCGATATTGGGGGATAAAGGAAGGTGAGCTTGAACAGACCGTAAAGTGGCTGAAAGAACGCAGGATAAGGAAGATTGATTTGGGCTGTATCAGATACACTAACGCAAAAGGAGAAAAATGCCACAGGTATTTTCTTAATTGCGTGAACGTCGGTCTTATTTCGGCAATAATAAAGTTACGCAGGAGTACACGCCGTTTATTGGGATATAGAACCTTGTCGTTTTTCAGCTCATTGGTATTGATGGTTTTTCAACGGCTTGATTATAAAATGTCGCTGAAAATCAATTCAGATGTAATCAACCGTAAGGTCATGACCGTATGTGTCGGCAATGCGTTGGGCTATGGACAGACTCCTAACGCCGTGCCTTACAATGGACTGCTGGATGTCTCCGTTGTATATCATCCAAAAATAACACAATTATTTGAGGGCTTCTATCTCCTTTTTACGGGAAAGTTCTTAAATCACCATAGTGTTCATCCATACCGGACACCGGAAGTATTGGTTAATGAAGCCGTGAAAGCCCCTGTCAGCGTTGACGGAAGGCTGATAAAGAAACCTGTAGGACCGTATAAGATAATGGTAGAACAAGAGGTGATAAATTTTATAATACCAGCTTAAAGCGAACTCTTTGTACCAGTACTGGAACCAGTGCTGGTATTTTTTATGCTTTTTCTGTGCGTAATTTGTTGTAAGGTGAAAAAAAAAGTATATTTTTTTGCCGTAAAAAAATAATTTTATTACCTTTGAAAGGTCATTTGACGTGCTTGTTTAATATTGGCAGGTCAGATTGTTTTGATATTCGAAAAACTTTAAATCTTCTGAATTATACCATGAGTTATCTTAAATTTGAAAAAGCTCTGATGACAAACTTGGAGGAATCGCTTTCAAGGGAGTTGTTACGTACCAACCGTTCGGGGGCTTATGCTTGCTCAACTGTTGTGGACTGCAACACGAGCAAATACCACGGCTTGTTGGTTGTACCAATTCCCGAGATGGACGATGACAATCATGTATTGCTTTCCTCTTTGGATGTCACAGTAGTCCAACACGGAGCGGAATTCAACCTTGGGCTTCACAAGTATCAGGGGAACAATTACAGCCCGAAAGGGCATAAGTACATCCGCGAGTTCAATTGCGACAAAGTACCTACAACGGTTTACCGTGTCGGAGGGGTGCTGTTGAAGAAGGAAGTGGTGTTTCAACATTATGAGAACCGCATCCTGATACGTTACACGCTTGAGGACGCACATAGCGAGACGATATTGAGGTTCAGACCGTTTCTCGCATTCCGCAGCGTAAGGCAGGTGACACACGAAAATGCGACGGCGAGCCGTGAGTACCACATGGTTGACAATGGAATCAAGACCTGTATGTATGCCGGTTATCCAGATTTATATTTGCAATTCAGTAAGGCCAACGAGTTTGTTTTTGTGCCTGACTGGTATAGGGGCATAGAGTATCCTAAGGAGCAGGAATATGGATATGCTTCAAATGAGGACTTGTATGTTCCGGGATATTTCGAGATGAATATAAAGAAAGGTGAGAGCATCGTTTTCGCCGCGTCTACTTCAAGCATCAAGACGAACACTCTGAAGCATCTCTTTGAAAAAGAAGTGGCAGACCGCTCTCCTCGTGATAACTTCTTCCATTGTCTCGTAAACGCAGCTCATCAGTTCCATAACCGGACAAGTAAGGACGAACGTTATATTCTTGCCGGTTATCCTTGGTTCAAGTGCCGTGCGCGTGACACATTCATTTCCCTTCCGGGCTTGACGCTGGCTATTGACGAGCAAGATTATTTCGAGCTGGTAATGAAGACGGCAGAAAGGGGAGTGCGTGAGTTTATGAATGGTGAGCCGCTTACTGTGAAAATCACGGAAATGGAGCAACCGGATGTATTCTTGTGGGCTATTTGGGCTATCCAGCAGTATGCCAAGTTCGTTGGTGACGAAAAATGTCTGGAAATGTATGGAAAGTTTGTCAAGGATATACTTTGTTACATAATTGAAGGGAAACATCCGAATCTGCGTCTTGATCCGAACGGTTTGATTTATACTGAGGGCCGCAATAATCCTGTTACCTGGATGAACTCTACTGTCAATGGACATCCAGTTGTACCGAGGACAGGTTATATTGTAGAATTTAACGCCTTATGGTATAATGCTCTAAAGTTCGGTGCAAAGTTGGCGGCATTGAAAGATGACAACGTAAAGGTTGAAGATTGGGAGAAAAGGGCGGAGCTATGCAAACAGTCGTTTGTTGATACTTTCCTTAACGATTATGGTTATTTGTTTGATTATGTAGACGGAAGCATGATGGATTGGAGTGTCCGTCCGAACATGATATTTCCCGTTGCATTCGACTATTCTCCTTTGTCGCAAGACCAGAAGAAAAGTGTGCTCGATGTTTGTACGCGTGAACTGCTTACTCCGAAAGGGCTGCGTTCATTGTCACCAAAAAGCGGTGGATATAATCCCATGTATGTAGGGCCGCAGCGTGATTATGCCTACCATCAGGGTACGGCGTGGCCGTGGCTCGGCGGTTTCTATATGGAAGCTTGCCTGAAATTATACAAGCGTACACGTTTGAGCTTTATTGAGCGTCAGATGGTGGGATATGAGGATGAGATGTTGATAAACTGTCTCGGAACTATACCTGAACTGTCAGACGGGAACCCTCCGTTCCGTGCGCGTGGAGCAATATCATTTGCTATGAACGTTGCGGAAATTTTAAGAACATTGAATTTACTTGAAAAATATTCTTACGTTAAATAATAAGGAGGGTCTATATGAAAGTTTTAATGTTTGGTTGGGAGTTTCCTCCTCACATTCTTGGCGGTCTTGGCACAGCGAGCTACGGCATAACAAAGGGACTTTCTGAGCAAGGAGACATGGAGATAACATTCTGTCTGCCGAGACCCTTTGGTGATGAGGACAAAAGTTTCATGAACATAATATCCATGAATACCGTCCCGATAGTTTATCGTGATGTAAATTATGATTATGTTAAAGAGCGGATTGGACATGTAATGTCGCCTGAGACATATTATAGCTTGCGAGACCATATCTATGCCGACTTTAATTACATGTTGGTGAACGACCTTGGTTGTATTGAGTTCTCAGGTAAATATCAGGACAATCTGCATAGTGAAATAAACAATTATTCTATCGTTGCAGGTGTAGTGGCCCGTCAACAGGAGTTTGACATCATACACGCCCACGACTGGTTGACTTATCCGGCCGGTATTCATGCGAAGAATGTAAGTGGCAAGCCATTGTGCATCCATGTACATGCTACTGATTTTGACCGTAGTCGCGGAAACGTAAATCCGACGGTTTACGCGATAGAGAAGGATGGGATGGATAATGCAGACTGTATAATGTGTGTCAGTGAATTGACCCGTCAGACTGTCATAAACCATTATCATCAAGACCCACGCAAGTGCTTCACGGTACACAATGCGGTTTATCCGTTGAGGCAGGAATTGCAAGATATACCTCGTCCAGACCATACCAATAAGGAAAAGGTTGTAACGTTCCTTGGCCGTATAACAATGCAAAAAGGTCCGGAGTATTTTGTTGAAGCGGCCAATATGGTTCTTCACCGTACACGTAATGTCCGTTTTTGTATGGCAGGAAGTGGCGATATGATGGATGCGATGATTTATCTTGCCGCAGAACGTGGCATTGCAGACCGTTTCCACTTCCCGGGATTCATGCGTGGTAAACAGGTTTATGAATGCCTTAAAGATTCAGATGTGTATGTAATGCCTTCAGTGAGTGAGCCTTTCGGCATTTCTCCATTGGAAGCCATGCAATGTGGCACGCCGACAATCATATCAAAGCAAAGCGGATGTGCCGAGATATTGACAAATTGTATAAAAGTGGATTATTGGGATATCCACGCTTTGGCTGATGCGATTTATTCAATATGCCATAATGATAGTCTGTTCGATTATTTGCAGGCGGAAGGAAAGCATGAGGTAGATCAAATCACATGGGAGAAAGTCGGTTTATGGATTCGTGAACTTTACGAGCGTACACTTGGACTTAGGGATAAATAACTGAAATAAAAAATTAACCAAAATAAGAAATACTACAATGAAAACAATATGCTTATATTTTGAGATTCATCAAATAATACATCTCAAACGCTATCGTTTCTTTGACATAGGTACAGACCATTATTATTATGATGACTATGAAAACGAGCGCAGCATCAGCGACATAGCAGAGCGTTCGTATATGCCTGCGTTGGATACTTTCCTTGAAATGATAAAGAGCAATGGCAAATATTTCAAGGTGGCGTTCTCCATTTCGGGTGTAGGTCTGGAACAGTTGGAGATGCACGCACCGCAGGTTATAACGAAGCTTCAGGAGCTTAACGATACAGGTTGTGTGGAGTTTTTGGCCGAGCCGTACTCTCACGGACTGTCTTCGCTTGTAAATGAGGAGGCTTTTGCAGCCGATGTTAAGAAACAAGCAGCAAAGATGCAAGAGTATTTCGGAAAGAAACCTACGGTACTGAGAAACTCGTCTCTCATATATAGCGATGACATTGGCGGTCAGGCCGCAGCCATGGGCTTCAAAGGCATGCTGACTGAGGGCGCTAAGCATGTGCTCGGATGGAAGTCTCCGCATTATGTCTACAATTGTGCGATAGCTCCCAATCTTAAGCTTTTGCTTCGCGATGTTGACCTTAGCGACGACATCAGCCTGCGCTTCAACAATACAGAATGGGATGGCTACCCATTGTTTGCAGACAATTACATTAATAGAATAGCGTCTTTGCCTGATAACGAGCAGGTTATAAACATATTCATGGAACTCTCTGCGCTTGGCATAGCACAGCCATTGTCGTCAAACATTCTTGATTTTATCAAGGCTTTGCCGATGTATGCTAAAGAAAAAGGCATAACGTTCTCAACGCCAACTGAGATTTGCCTTAAGATGAACAGCGTTGGAAATCTTGATGTGCCAGACACTTTATCGTGGGTTGACGAGGAACGTGACGTTAGCTGCTGGCTCGGCAATCCGATGCAGCGTGAAGCTTTTAACAAGCTTTATAGCGTGGCTGACCGTGTGAGGATAGCCAATGACCCGAGGATAAACCAGGATTGGGACTATTTGCAGGCAAGCAATAATTTCCGCTTCATGACGACGAAGCCTTCAAATGTCGGCCTAGACCGTGGCATTTATAGTTCACCGTTTGATGCGTTTACAAATTATATGAATATTCTCGGCGATTTCATTAACCGTGTCAATTCGTTATATCCTGAAGAAATTGATAACGATGAGCTTAACTCATTGCTTACAACGATTAAGAATCAGGGTGACGAGATTGAGATGAAAGACAAAGAAATTGTCCGCCTGAAAGCCAAGGTTGAAAAGATGCAGGTTGCGGAAATAAAGCTGAAGGCCAAAGTCGGAAAGACTAAGACGACGGCGAAGAAGCCTGTGGCAAAATCTGCTGCAACAAAAAAAACTACGGCGGAAACTGAAAAAACAGAATGACGAACGGTATAACTGCATTCTTCCATTTTTTGATGGAAGTTTCATAGCAGAGCCATTTATTAAAGCCCCTACCTATTTAGAGGAGGGGCTTTACTGTTTTTGTAGTATTGAAAAGTTGTAATTTAGCTAATTTTATGCTTCTAATAATCTTGTTCGAGGTAAAAAAGGCTTATCTTTGCAGTCAATATGCGATGCGGCAACATCTTTTGAGTGGCAAATCAAGGTGCTTGGCGTAGTCGCCAAACATATAGAAGCAATGTTTCTCCGCAATAAATACAGAATAACAAAGAACAGATATTTAGCCGGTTTCTCGGTAGTTGTGTTGATCTTGGCTTTAGTGCGACTTATATTTCCATCCGTGGCAGGCAATCATGAGAATGTTGAATTTGTACATGATAAAGATGCATCTTCGGTTGATATTGTAAAAGCAAATCGGCAAGACACGTTAAAGCCACGTTTTATTACGCAAACGCAAGTTCTTCCTTTGGCCTCTTTTTTTGACAATACAGGTCGTATTGTCAAGCATAGGATAAACAGTGTTCCGGGTTTCAGCCGTACATTTCCGGATAATAATGACGTGCAGTTAGTAGCTGCAAATACTCATGGTGTAAAGCCTGTCAGTGACCGCGAAGAGGCGGAGCGTCGCAAGAAAGACCTTGTTTTTGTCGGTGCCAGTCCTTATTTTCATGTCGACCCGTTGAAGAGCAGCATTCCATATCTTGTTCCACGTGCGGCCATATTGTTGAGCGACATAGGGCGGGCGTATTACGACAGTCTTCAAATAAAGGGCATTCCGCTTCATCAGATAATAGTTACGAGCGTGCTTCGCACCCGTAATGACGTAGAGAAACTTCGTGGACATAATGCCAATGCTACCGAAAACTCATGCCATCTTTATGGCACAACGTTCGACATCTGTTATAATCGCTATAAGACCGTCAGTCCATCAGAAGGGCGTCCTCGCCGTGCTGTCCGTAACGATACATTGAAATGGGTACTTAGTGAAGTGCTGCGTGATATGCGCGAGGCCAATCGTTGTTACGTAAAGTATGAGGTGAAGCAGGGCTGTTTCCACATAACAGCAAGGTAAAGGGGCATATCCAGTCGCCAACTTTAGCGCATTTACAGATAACAGGTTTATAGTTTGCTAATGTTAACGTAAGTTCGGTATAAGAAAACGATTGAAAAAGTTGTGGGAATGGATGTTTTTATGTAACTAATTGATTATCAGCTATAAAGATGCTAAAAATATTTCATTTCCACAACGTTTTCAATCGTTTTCTTATACCGAACTCACGTTTTATAAGTACGAAAATAGGCGTTAACCATTCTTTTGCTTGCCTTATCATGTCGGTTACCGCCAAGTTACCTTTAATCCTGCAAGCATAAAATAGTCCACGCCTAACAGGGCGTGAACCTTCAGTCTGCTTGTCCTCGGATTAAGTGGTGAATGTTTGGCGGTATTCACATGATAGGAGAACAAGAGCCAAAAGCCCAATATTTGTAATTATTTTATGATATGACTTTTTATCGGTGCATTAGTGAATGTATAAAGCATGCACCTTAGTCATTGTTGTTTCTTATGTCTGTTTCTTTAATTTCAATATTAAGGGTGATACTGTTTAATCGTTTCTTCAGTTTTGCAAATATACTGAAATTTTTACAGAAAACCGCTATTAACGTTGATAAATTTATTATGTGGCATTTAGTGTTATGGAAGTCTGAGGCTTAAACTAAAAAGGCCGCAGGCAGGAATGACATACAATCATTCCTGCCTGCGGTCGGTATTGTTGTTTTGCGGCCTGTGCCTGTGTGTCATTCACTGACTTCTGGCCGGCTTTCTTCCTGTATTGAAGCTTGTATCGAGGTGAATGTCAGCTCTTCCTTGTCTGCGCTCTTGTCTGCTGCGATGGTGTCTCCGATTGTCAGTTTGCCGTCAAGCAGCAGTTCACATACGCCGTCTTCGATGTAAGTCTGGATGGCGCGCTTCAGCGGACGTGCGCCGAACTGTACGTCATAGCCCTTCGTTGCGACGAATTCCTTGGCCTTGTCTGTTATCTCGAGTTTGTAGCCAAGTTCGTTCACGCGGTTTATAAGGCCGCGAAGCTCGATGTCGATGATTTGCTTTATTGCGTCGAGGTCGAGCTGGTCGAAGGTTATTATCTCGTCCAAACGGTTCAGGAATTCCGGGCTGAACTGTTTGCTCAGGCTCTTTTGTATTATGCTGCGCGCATATTCCTTGTCGCTTTCGTTGAGGCTGAGCCCCATGTTGCCGCCTGCCGTGAAGCCGACTCCGCGTCCGAACTCCTTTAGCTGGCGTGTACCGGCGTTGCTGGTCATTATTATTACCGTGTTGCGGAAGTCTATTAGACGTCCGTTGCCGTCGGTAAGACGACCTTCGTCAAGCACTTGCAGCAGCATGTTGAACACGTTGCCGTGAGCCTTCTCGATTTCGTCGAGCAGCACGATGGAGTAGGGGTGGCGGCGCACACGTTCTGTAAGCTGGCCTCCCTCTTCGTAACCCACGTATCCCGGCGGCGCTCCGATAAGGCGCGACGTGTTGAAACTCTCACTGTATTCGCTCATGTCTATGCGGATAAGAGCGTCGCTGCTGCCGAACATGTATTCGGCCAGTTTCTTTGCAAGATATGTCTTGCCCACGCCTGTAGGGCCAAGGAACATGAACGCGCCGATGGGGTGGTTAGGCTCTTTCAGACCAACACGGTTGCGCTGTATTGCTTTCACCATTTTCTCTATGGCCTTGTCCTGTGCCACTACGGCCTTCTTTAGTTCCGCACCCATGTTTTTCAGGCGCACACCTTCGGCCTCGGCCATTCGTTGCACGGGTACTCCGGTAATCATAGAAACGACGTCGGCCACATCCTTCTCGGTTATTGTGTCACGTTTGCCTATCTCGTTGTTCGCCCATTTGTCCTGAAGTTCCTCCAACTCAGCCTCAAGTTCGGTTTGCTTGTCGCGGTAGCTTGCGGCCAGTTCGAAGTTCTGGTTCCTAACGGCCGCTTGCTTCTTCTCCTTTACATAGCTGATTTCCTTCTCCTTTTCACCGATTTCTGGCGGCATCTGTGCGTGTTGCAGGTGTACACGTGCGCCGACTTCGTCCATAGCGTCGATGGCTTTGTCGGGGAACGCCCTGTCCGTGACATACCTGTCTGTCAGTTTGACACACGCCATAATGGCATCGTCAGAATAAGATACGTGGTGGTGATATTCGTATCTTTCTTTTATATTGTTAAGTATTTCGACGGTTTCTTCGGCTGTGGTAGGCTCGATTATCACTTTCTGGAAACGCCGTTCCAGTGCGCCGTCCTTTTCTATGGAGTTGCGGTATTCGTCAAGCGTGGTGGCACCGATGCACTGTATCGTGCCACGTGCCAGTGCCGGTTTCAGTATGTTGGCAGCGTCCATGGAGCCGGGTGTTGAGCCTGCGCCTATCAGCGTGTGGATTTCGTCGATGAAAATAACCACGTCCGGGTTTTGCTCTATTTCCTTGATTAGGGCGCGTATGCGCTCCTCGAACTGTCCGCGGTACTTCGTTCCGGCCACTACTGCTGCCATGTCAAGGCTTATTATGCGCTTGTTGAACAACACGGGCGACGTGTGATGCTTGCATATCATCTGCGCCAGACCTTCTACAATGGCGCTTTTGCCTACGCCAGGCTCGCCAATAAGGATAGGATTATTCTTCTTACGGCGGCACAATATTTCGGTGACACGCTGTATTTCGCGTTCGCGGCCAACAACGGGGTCAAGTTTTCCCTCGGCGGCAGCTTTCGTCAGGTCGGTGCCGAAGTTGTCAAGCACGGGTGTCTTTCCCGTAGGGCGCTGCGTGGTGGCTGTGCCCGTAGTGCGCGACTTCTGTGAATTGTTGCCGTTGATGCTAAGCATTCCGTCGTCCTCGTCTTCCTCCTTGTCGGGCAGCCCTATGCCGTCATTTACGCTGCTTGCCTTTTGCCGGAAATATGTAAGTGCGTCTTCGTAGTTCATATTGTTGAATTCAAGCACTTCTTTTGCCCCGTTGTCCACGTGGTCGTGCAGTATTGCGAGCAGCAGGTGCTGTTCGTCAACCATTTGTGTCGCCTGTATGCGTGCTTCGAGCACGGCCAGTTTAAGTATGTTGCTTGCCTTTTCGTTCAGCACGAGTTCGTGAGTACGGAGCGGCTGCGCAAAGTCTTCTTCGTGCACTTTCTGCTCCAATTCTTCTTTTATTGTCTGGAAATTGATGTCTGATTTTACGAACAGTTCGTGTACTGGGCCGGTTTTGTCGCGCAGCATGCCTAACAACAGGTGCTCCGGGCCGACCGACCTGCTGGCCAACCGGGCCGCTTCTTCACGGCTGAAAGCCAGTATTTGCGATACTTTCGGTGAAAATTGACTTGTCATTTAACTCTCCTAATTGTTAAAATTATAATGTCTTGTCCCTGCAAAGGTACACATTTATTTATACAAACATTGTGCCAATGTGTAAATTAACTATTTTTTTTCGGGCATTCATTCTGTGCTTTTCGTTGCTGTGCCATACAGGCATGCACTTGGCAAAAATAAACTAAAAAAGTTCATAATATGGCAATGTGTCATTTGAAAAATATACGCCGGAATTTGCAAAATAAGATTTTGAGCGGCAGGGATAGGGCTTCGCTTAATGCGGTTGACGGCTTTTTGTATTGTGAAACATGACCTTTTACGATGCAAAACACGGCCAAACGCAAGGCGAAAAGCCGTACATTCTTGATTGAAAAGCCGTCAAGGCTGTGCGGAAAAACGGCTTTTCTGACCGTAAACTGCGGTTTTTACTACCTGAAAAAGTCGTATTTTATGCACAGTTTTGTTGTGTTCCGGCTTAAAACATTGAGCGTTAGGTGGTTGCGTTTGCACACGTTTATTGGCCGTATTTTCGTCCGTCCGGCATTTGTTTCAAAATAACGCGTCAGTGGAGTGTCATTTGAAATCAAAATGTCAGCTGTCAGGCGTTTTATGCGTCAAGGTGTCTGTCGGCGTGTCTGTCGGTTTCGTCGATGCTGTTACATTGTCCTTTAATTCGGGAAAACAGTCGTGTAATGCTGAAATATAAGATTTTTTATGATAAAACAAGCCTGCGTTTTGTTGGTAAGTTCTGGAAAAGTTGTAATTTTGTGCATGTTAAACCATTAAAACCAAATTAGGATTATGAAGAAGTTAAAGTTTATAACGCTTGGTTTGTGTGCGGCTTTGGTTTTGAGTTGTAGTACCAAGACTGGCACAGGCGCGCTTATCGGCACAGGTGCCGGAACTTTTGTTGGAGGCATTATAGGTAAGATAGCAGGCAATACGGCAGTCGGCGCGGCAGTCGGCGCGGCAGTCGGCGCCGGTACAGGTGCTCTCATCGGCCGCCATATGGACAAGGTGAAGGCGGAAACGGAAGCACAGCTTGCCGAGGCCGCGACCGTAGAGGAAGTGACTGACAAAAACGGCCTGAAGGCCGTCAAGGTTACATTCGATTCTGGATTGCTGTTCGCAACAAGCAGCTCGACTCTGAATTCGTCGGCAAAATCATCGTTGAGCAAGTTCGCGAATAATGTGTTGAAGAAGAATGCAAGCGTGGATGTCAACGTTTACGGATATACGGACAATCAGGGATGGAAGAACTCTACGGCAGAACAGAGCGTGCAGAAAAACATCGACTTGTCGCAGGAGCGCGCGCAGAGCGTGGCTTCTTACCTGATGGCATGTGGCGCGGCAGCAGACCAGATAGCAACTGTGGAGGGGCTTGGAGAAGCTAACCCCGTGGCTGACAACAGCACGGAGGCAGGCCGTGAGCAGAACCGCCGCGTGGAAGTGTATCTGTATGCAAGTCAGGAGATGATTGACGCAGCAAATAACGGAACGCTGCAATGACATCCGTTAATTAAGAGTTAAGAGTTAAGAATTAAGAAAATATGCTTCTGTCACTTGTGTTGTTCGCAGCGACAGCATATTTTCTTAATTCTTAACTCTTAACTCTTAATTCCAAAATTATTATGTTACGACTTAGGATATTCGGCCGCATAGTGCGTTGGGTGCTCGTGTTCTTTTTCGGCTCTACCATACTCGCTGTTGTGGCTTTGCGTTTCATTCCGGTATATTTCACTCCATTGATGTTTATCCGCTGCGTGGAACAAATGCAGCGCGGTGAAAGTGTGAAACTCCATCACGAATGGGTGCCGATGGAAGAAATATCCCGCCACATGCCAGTAGCGGTAATGGCGAGCGAGGATCAGCGTTTCCTGCTGCATCATGGGTTCGATTATGATGCCATAGAAAAAGCCGCCAAGAGCAATCTTAAAGGTGGAAAAATACGTGGCGGCAGCACAATATCGCAGCAAACGGCAAAAAACGTGTTCCTCTGGCCGGGCCGTTCGTGGCTCCGCAAGGGGCTTGAGGCTTATTTCACGGTGCTCATAGAGTTTATGTGGAGCAAGCAGCGCATTATGGAAGTGTATCTTAATTCAATCGAGATGGGGGATGGAATATATGGCGTACAGGCCGTGGCGCACGACAATTTCAACAAAGATGCCGCTGACCTGTTCAGGGATGAATGTGCGTTGATAGCCGCTACGTTGCCTAATCCGTTGAAGTTCAGCTCCAAAAATCCCAGTGCATATATGTTGAAACGCAAGCGGCAGATAGAGCGGCAGATGAAATTCATACCGTCGTTTCCGGCAGAGGGAGAAGACTATGACCCAAACACATCTTCCGGCGGAATATACAGTGGTAAGTAGTTGAATAGGTTAGAGGAAGTCAAAGTAGTTAAGGGCAATGCCTTCATCATGCATTTGAATCGGCAAAGCACGTGTATTTAACTACTCTAACTTCCTCTAACCGCTTCAATTATATGATAAAAAGAATGCAGAAATGAATTTTCTTGATGATTTGAACGAGAGCCAGCGTAAAGCCGTTGAGTATTGCGACGGCCCTTCATTGGTGATTGCCGGTGCGGGTTCGGGTAAGACCCGTGTGCTTACTTACAAGATAGCATACCTTCTTAGCCAAGGCATGAAGCCGTGGAATATACTTGCCCTGACTTTCACAAACAAGGCAGCCAACGAAATGAAACAACGAATCGGCGCATTGGTTGGCAATGACATGGCGCGCAGCCTTAACATGGGGACGTTCCATAGCGTGTTCTCGCGCATATTGAGGGTGGAGGCAGCCTCTCTTGGTTACTCCCCGAACTACACCATTTATGATGAAAGCGACTCGCGTAGCCTTATTAAAACCATCATCAAGGAAATGCAACTCGATGACAAATTGTATAAGCCTGCATCCATAAGTTCACGTATCAGCATGGCAAAGAACCATCTTGTGCTGCCACAGGACTATGCAATAAACAGAAATCTGTTGGAACGTGACCGCGAACAGCGTGTTCCAGCCATGTGCGGTATTTACTCTTCATATTGTGAACGGTGCCGGAAGGCGAATGCGATGGATTTTGACGACTTGCTGACCAATACGTACACGTTGTTTAATGAGCATGAAGACATCCGCCTGAAGTATGCAGACAAGTTAAAGTATATACTCGTAGACGAGTATCAGGACACCAATTCCGTGCAGCAGAAAATCGTATGGCAGTTGGCAAAGGATCATCTGCATGTTTGTGCTGTCGGTGATGATGCGCAGAGCATTTACGCTTTCCGTGGTGCAAACATAGACAACATTCTTGATTTTAAAGACCAATTTAAGGGGACGCAACTATTCAAGCTTGAGCGGAACTACCGTAGCACGCAGCGTATAGTGCAGGCCGCGAACAGCCTTATACGCCATAATGAAAGGCAGATACCCAAAGATGTCTACAGCCGTAATGACGAAGGGGAACGCCTTGTGTTGAAAGAAGCATACAGCGACAGGGAAGAAGCGCTGATAGTATGTAACGAGATAAAGCGGATACGCCGTGAAGAGAATTGCGAGTATGGTGACTTTGCCGTGCTATACCGCACCAATTCGCAGAGCCGCAGTTTCGAGGAGGCTATGCGTAAGGCCGTAATACCTTATAAAATATATGGCGGTTTGAGCTTTTATCAGCGTAAGGAAATCAAGGACGTCATCGCTTACTTCCGTATGGTGGTAAACCCTGATGACGAGGAAGCGTTCAAGCGCATAATCAATTATCCTAAGCGTGGAATTGGCGGCACAACAGTTGATAAGATATCAGGGCTTGCGTCAGTAGCCGGTGTCAGTCTGTGGAACGTCATTTGCGAGCCCGACCGTTACGGCTTGTCGGTAAGCAAGGGTACGATGGAAAAGATTGGCGGTTTCAAGGAACTTGTATTGGGCTTTATCGACAAGCTCGTAACCGTTGATGCGTACACCTTGGGCCTGGATTTGGTGAAAGCCAGCGGAATGTCTGCTGACATTTACGCTGACATGTCGCCGGAGAATTTGTCGCGTCAGGAGAATCTTGAGGAACTTCTTGGAAGCATGCAGGAGTTTGTTGAAAGCCGTAAGGAAGAGGGATTAGAGAATGAGATAGGACTGGTTGACTTTCTCAAGGAAGTTTCCTTGCAGACAGATATTGAGAGTGAGACGGCTGATGACGGCGCGAGCCGTGTCTCGTTGATGACGGTACACAGTGCGAAAGGGCTTGAATTTCCTACAGTTTTTATTGTAGGGTTGGAAGAAAACATCTTTCCGAGCCTTATGTCTCTTAACAGCAGGCGCGAAATCGAGGAAGAACGGCGTTTGCTTTATGTAGCAATAACACGTGCGGAGCGCCATTGCATACTTACATACGCCAAGAGCCGTTACCGCTACGGACGGATGGAGAGCGAGGCTCCAAGCCGCTTTTTGCGTGACATTGCTCCAGATTTGCTGAAACTTGACAGCGGTATTGGTGGCTTGTCAAATTTTGGAGGGCGTTCTTTTTCTCCGTTCAATACGGCAAGCCGTTGGCAGAACAGCCGTCCGGTGGCTTCGCAGTTCAGGGCAGACCCTAAGCCGAGGGTGGCCGTTCACCGCGAAGAACCGCCTGTGCATGATACTTTTTCACCAAGTTTCCAGCGCCTTCGTGCCGTTGCTTCTATGCAAAGCCGCCGCATAGTTGCGGGTGATGATGGCGGCAAGGCAACGGTCGGCAGCCTGAAAGAGAACTGTGTGATTGAACATGAACGCTTTGGAATGGGCAAGGTTATACGGCTTGAGGGTTCTGGCGAGAACATGAAGGCGACCGTACAGTTTGAGAACGCCGGCGTAAAGCAGTTGTTGGTGAAGTTTGCAAGGTTTACTGTGGTCAGGGAAGGATGAATGATTTGGAGATAGTTTTTCGCTGCATAATGTCTTGACATACAAAGGGTTGGCATGCTTTGTGAAATGTCTTGTCGCAGGCAATAATGTAAAACATGGCATATTGGGCTGCAAAAGACCACCTTTTGCATTGTAAAAGACGACCTTTCACAACCCAATATGCCATGTTTTGCAATGTCGGTAGTATCAGGCTGATTTTCAGCCGGTTATGTATGAACGTGTGATTGAATGATTGCCATGTCTAAACATGTCGAGCTAAATACTTTTGTGTGTTTCGTCCTTGTGCTTGTCAATCAATGATTTTGTTATAAATGCGACAATGATTGTCGGCATGATTGAGGTGACAATCCATATTCCCGATAGCCATAATGGCATGAAAAAAATATCCGTGGATATTTCGCAACTTACTGAAGAAATAGCCGATGTTACTATAAATACAATCAAAGAGGTAAAAAGTAAGATGTAACCGGCTAATTTCAACCAATGGTTGCCTTTGTAAAAGAATAACGCACAAAGGCCGCCTATGAGGTAAGATATGGTGGGGAGGAATTTAAATACGATAAATAAGGCGGAGATTTGGCTAATCCAATAATTGTCAACGGTTAATAATATAACTATGAATATCAACGGCATTAGGCATCCGCAAGCGAAAAGCATTGCTAAAAAGATGAAGAATGTCTTGTTGCTAAGTTTCATTTGCGTAACGATGTTGAGCGGTTTATTATATGGCTTGGTTTATTTCCGATATTTTGTTTTCCATTACGTACCATACGTAACCTTTCACTTCAGCATGCCCCATGCGGCGAAGTAGGCTGGCGTATTCGGCCACTTGTGTTATATGAGCTTTTTGCGGCTTGCCGAACTTGAAGTCGATGACTATGGTTTGCGCCCCGTCGGTTATTACACGGTCAGGCCGCCGCTCGGTCACTTTGCCTGTAGACGGGGCATATTCCAATATCGAGCATTCGTTGAACGTGTGCCAATGCGGTGAAAACCAGTTCTTTACCTGTTTGTTGTTAAAGCGTTCCGTGAGAAAGCTCCGCATCTTTTCAACGGTCAGGTTTTCATCATAAATGACACCGTCAAACTCCATTTGCCTGAGTTGAGGCTCTATGTCGTCGATTGTCCGTATGCTGGAAAACAGCTTGTGCATTACGTTGCCGGCCTCTATGTATTGGCTGCGCCAGCTCTTTCCACCTGATATGAAGTCCCGGCTCTTGTTGCTTTGTTTGAATTGCGCGGTGAAGTGGGGCGTTGCCATCTTGACTTCGTGCTGTACGGCAGGTATAAGAAACGCGTTTAACGTTGGCTTGCTGTCGGTTATATGGCTATCCTTGTCGCGCCTTAGGAGCGTCCCGTATTCGAATATTGTCGGCTTCCCGTCTTCTCCGTCGCCGTAGAGGATTGCTCCGTTGAGCATTCCTGTTACAACGGGCAGGCATTTCTCCAGCAGTTCTGATCGGTTGGCCTGCCCGCCTTTTTTCTTTCCTTTGCGTCCGATTACGTGCAAACTGCGCTCTGCGCGTGTAAATGCTACATATAAAAGGTTCAGGTTGTCCACGCTGTTTTGTATGTGTTCGTTTCTGTAGTCGTCGGCGTATATGGTGTCGAGCAGTTTTTTTGAATAGTCTACCGGTATTATCGGCAGATTGTTGAATGGCTGTTCGTCGGGTTTGCACCATAAGGTCGTGTCGCGGCTTTCCAGCGTCCATCCGCAGAAAGGTATGATTACGTGTGCAAATTCAAGTCCCTTGCTTTTGTGTATGCTGATCAGTCGCAGTCCGGATGTCATGTCGCTTTGTATTGTAGAGCTGCAGATGTCGTCGTTCCATGCCTCGATGAACTTCGCGATGTTGCCGGGGTTGTTGGCCGTGAAGTCGGCCATCTTGTCGTAAAATGCGCAAAGGTACGCACCTTGGTCGTTTAGCCGTTCGAGCTGGAAAGCGGAGCAGATGTTGTCGATTGTTTCTGAAAGCGGCATTTTGTTTAACCTGTCGATGTTGTTTGTGAAGCTTGCAGGCAGCAGCTTGTCGAGGTATCCTTCCGTTCCAGTTGTGGGTGTGAGCAGGTCTTCATGTCCCGATTGCGAGCCAAGTACGGTTTTCTGATAGTTTATCGCAAGTTTTGCTTTTGCCAGAATGTCAGTCGGACGGGTCAGAAGAATTAATGCTTGAATGATGATATTGACCGCAGACGAGGCGTCGAGTCTGAATGCCTCATCGCTTACAATGTCGAGTTCGGGCATTATTTCACCGAGATAGTCAGCTATGAGTTGTATGTGGCGGTTGTATCTGACTATTACAGCTATGTCTGAAGGCTGCGCTCCACCGTGTTCAAGCAGTTCTTTTATGGCTTGTGCGGTGTGTTCCAGTGTACTTTGTTCGTAGTCCTCGTCAGGTAACATGGCAATTTTGACATAGCCTCCACGGCTTCCGTTCGGCTGTTGGTGTACATCCGAGTATGCGGAAATCAGTTCCTTGGCTTGTTGCTCGCCGCCTGTTTCCTGTTCTTGGTCGTATTCGGTTATGGCTGCGGCTTTGAAAAAGCTGTTGTTGAAGTCGACGATGTTGCATGCAGAACGGTAGTTGGCCTGCAAAGTCCTTATTTCCAGACTGCTGTCCGGGTGATTGAATTGTGACTGGATGTTGTTAAGCAGTCGCCAGTCGCCACCACGCCATCTGTATATGCTCTGTTTCACGTCGCCTACGATGAGGTTGCTTGTCAGTTGCCTGTCGCTTTGGCTGTGGCTCATGCATTCCTTCAGCAGTATTTTGAAGTTGCTCCATTGCACAGCGCTTGTGTCCTGGAATTCGTCAATCATTATATGTTCAAGCCTGCATCCCACTTTTTCAAAGATAAACGGGGTGTCGCTGTCCTTAATCAATGTGTGCAACAGGTGTTGCGTATCGCTTAAAAGGAAACGGTTTGCCTCGTTATTCAGTTCCCTGACTTTGCTCTCGATATTGCCCAGCAGACGCAGTTTGTCAAGGTGCTTCAGAGTGCATTCCGCCGTGGCATACAGCTTCCATTGCTTCGGTCTGTCGGCCTCTGCCTTGTGCAGCAGAGGCATCAGCCTGCTTTCTGCCAGCTCGATTATTACCTCGCGGTCAGGACTTGTCTTCGAAGCCCAGTTTTCAGCGTCGTCCATACATTTCCCGACTATTTGTTTCTTACAATTGTCGTCGCTGAAGTTGTTGCTTTTCAGCTTGTTGAAATAGCTGCAGATGCCTTTTGCCTTGCCGGCGTATGACGTAGGTGTCAGCCCTGCTTCGGCGGTTGTTTTCTCAAATTCCTGGGCATATCCGGCCATGTGCTTTTGGGCGTCCGTTCGTATTGTTTTCAGACGTTTGGTGTAATTGTCGAAAAAGTTTTGGTCTGACATGGCTTTTTCAAGGTCGGCACTCACAGCCTTGTAAAAGTCCCGGAATATCGTCTTTCCGAATTTCTTAACCTGCCCTATGATGTTCCATCCCTTGTTTTCGCTTATGTTCGAGAATATATAGCTTATGAGCCATTGCAGCATTTCGCTGGTTGAGCTTAACGATTCAATGAGCAGATCAACGGCCTGTTCTTCTACTTGCGTGTCGTTCAGACCTATTTTCAGGTTTGACGTGAGGTCGAGTTCACGTGCAAGGTTGCGCAGCACCGATTGGAAAAACGAGTCAATGGTCTCTACGCGGAAGTAATGATAGTTGTGTATAAGCAGCTTTAAAGCCAGCCCTGCCTGTCTGCTGGCCTGCTGCTCGGTTATGTCGAGGCTGCTGCACACGGCCTTCATGTATGTTGCGGAGTCGGGAAGCATCTTCCAAATGCCGTACAGCTGGCTTAGTATGCGCAGCTTCATTTCCTCTGTGGCCTTGTTTGTAAAGGTTACTGCAAGGATGTTCTTGAAGCAGGCAGGATTGTCAATCAGCAGTTTTATGTATTCTACGGCCAGTGTGAATGTTTTTCCGCTGCCCGCACTTGCCTTGTATACGGTTAATGGTTTCATGTATTTACAGTTTCTATTTCGTATTTTCTACTTTTCGCCATTTCTACTTTTTGCCGTTCCTTACCAGTCTCTGAACAGTTCGAAGCCGAAGCGGCAGCCAAAGCCGTCAAATTCTTTGTTGCGTGTAGCCATGAAGATGCCCATCGAGAAGAAGCGGTTTGTGAAGCCGTAACCATATTCGATGTACGGCGTGAGATGCTCTACGAACAGGGCGTTGACGTATATCCGTTCCATCTCAATCATCCTGCCGATGTAAGGTATGCGTGACAATACCATTAGCGGCGACTCGTATGTGGCGTTGGCTCTTGCGTAATATTCCGACACATTGTACCAGTTGCTGTTCAGGAGTTGGAACTCTCCCGTCCAGTTGTCGTTCCATCCTACGGGTATGTTTTCGTCCCTGAAGTTGGCATAGTCGAGGAAGTAGGAGTTTTGGCTCTTTGAAGTATAAAATCCTCCGCCCAACCTTAGCGATAGACTTCTAAGTGAATAAAGCCTTTTTATCCATGCCACGTCAAGCTCGAAGCGTTCGTATTCCATGTCTGCCTTGCCTGCATGTATGCCGCGTTCATAGTCTGTGGTGATTATAGGGCCGCCCCATCCGGCCGGTCGGAACTGTACTTGCAGTGACGGTGCAAGCGAATAGTACGACGTAGGGCGGCCTGCCATCTCGAAACCAGCCTTGTCTACAGCTGAACGTCGGTGGAATACGAGACCGGGTTTTACGCTCCATTGGTCGGACAAGTCGTAGTTGGCGGCAAACTTTATGTAGAAATCTTTGAAGTAGTCGAGGTTCATCTTGTCCCAGTCAATCGAGTCGAGAGTCTCATGTTTCACCTGGTCTACTATGCTGGAATTGGTAATCCTGTTGCCGTTTCCTATTTCCAAACCGACGTATCCGTTCCTTTTCTTGTTGAAATTGAACTTTACAGGGATATTGAAGTACAGTTGTTTCTGCTTGAACGAATAGCCGGCGTTGAAGGCTATGGAAAAGTCGCTGTTGAGCGAGAACTTATAACTGCCGTTAATCTTGAACTTGTATGTAAGGCCGCGCCGTCCGCTATAGCTCAAGTATAGAGGGTTGAGTATGGGCGAAATCCTGAATGCTCCCTGCCTGTTTGTTCCGAAGTTGCCTTTTGTCCTGTTGATGACGTAGTCTCCAAACGAGTTCCATAATATTTTTTTCCACATGCTCTCTTCTTTTTTCAGCCTTGTGGAGTCGGCTTTGTTGCGTGCAGAATCGTTCCTGGCATAAAGCTCCTTTATCTCTACGGGCAGAGGGTCGGGCCTTATTCCTGCCATCATCCGTGCATCGTGCGAGTTCACTACAGAATCCGGGAGGTATATTGGATTGTCGTAGACGGAATGGAACGATGCCTTGATTTTATTTCCTATGAAATGAAACGATGCGTCAATGTCGCATGTCTTAGGCAGCAGTGAGCGTATGCCTTTTTTGCCCATTTCAGCGGAAACGTGGAATTCCAACATGTCGAATTCTCCGCTGAAGTTGATTTTTATGATGCGTCCCGTATTTCTGTCGGTTATCGCCGAGCCGCTTACAAGCTGCGTATTGTACCGTTTCGGGCGGAACACTATTTCAGCCCTGTTGCCTGTAAGGTTGGTTATTGTATACCTGTAAAGGCTAACGTTATGGCGGTTGAACGGCGAAAGCAGCTGGTTGTCGATGATGGTTATTCCGTAAATATCTGGCAGCAGGTATTTGTTGAGTATCGTCATCGCGTTTTTGTGTCGCGGTATTGTGCCGGTGTTGAGTTGCAGCACGGCGTCCTTTACCGTGTTGTCCTTAATGTATATTGTGCTGTATGATTCGCCTGCGAACTCCCTGTGGCCGCGTGATATGGCATACATTGACGGCACCGTCATGAGCGTAAAGTTGCGTTTTTCGGTATTGAAGTAATACCTTATATATATATTCGTGTGCGTTCCGTTAAGGCTTACGGGCATACTTTGCCTGTAAGCCAGCACCCGTTGCAGTGTCAACGAGTCGGTGGCGGCTTTTGCATCGGCTGCAGATGGGCGGAACAGCAACAGCAAGACGCACAGTGCGACGAAGCCAAAACGGAGTTTCATAATGCAAATATACGAGTATTTTTCCAATCATATTAAAACCCTACAGTTAATTTTGGAATGTTTTGTCCAATATTTGTTTACAGTCAAGGCATTCTTGCCAGCAGGCTCTCTTGTATGGATTGCACGGTCTTTACGGCGTTTTTCCCAAACCTCGTCTATGTTTTAAGATTTGACGGAATGTCACAGAAAGCTTTGTATACATTACAAAGTGTCAATTGGAAAATGTCTTGAAATACGGCCAAACTACATAGTTGTGACACTTGCAGTAGGTTGTTGTGCCTCCGGTGGCGTTTTCGAAATGTCGCAATATGTGTTCTTTTTAAGAACAATTGACTGTTTATCCCCATAGAAAATGCGGCTAAAATGGTTGTAAAAGGCCGTCGACAGGAAGCCGAAAGATGGCTTTTTGTTGTGTAAAAGACGGTCTTTTGGCTGCCAATCAGGCGTGTTTCATTGCACACTGCATGGCCGTTGGCATGTAAGCTGTTGACTTTCCGGATGTTAGGTTTGCACACATTTCTTTTCGTTTTTTGCGGATTAGCCTGATAGTTATCAGAATACCGCATTGTGAGAGCGTTTGGAAAATCCATTATGTCATGCCTGGACGGTTTTTTGAAACATCCTGTAGTTGTGGCTGCATGATGTGAAACATCGTGTAGCCGGAAGTCATGCCGATTGGCGTAGGATGTTTTTCGCTGACAGCATGTTTGTTGCCGGATACATATAAAAACTGCACAAATAATTTGCTTGTGTGCAATAAATAGTCTATCTTTGCACAAATTTTTGAATTTTGTGCAATGGAATCAATACCAAGTTTCAACTCGTACATCGAGAAAAGCGTGATAGACAACTGGGACTGTGACGCACTTACCGACTACAAGGGTGTCACCCTGCAATATAAGGACGTGGCGCGCAAGATAGAAAAGCTGCACATCATGTTTGAGAACAGTGGCGTGCAGAAAGGTGACAAAATTGCCATCTGCGGCCGCAACAGTGCGAGCTGGGCTGTTGCATTCCTTGCAACGCTGACATACGGAGCGGTGGCCGTGCCCGTACAGCATGAGTTTACGCCCGACCAGATATACAATGTTGTCAATCACAGCGAGGCCAAGCTGCTGTTTGTCGGCGACGTTGTGGCCAAGTCGGTGGATGCTACCAAGATGCCGAACCTCGAAGGCGTAATCTACATTCCAGACTATTCGCTGCTCGTATCGAGGACAGACAAGCTGACATTCGCGCGTGAACACCTGAATGAACTGTTCGGGAAAAAGTATCCCAAGGCGTTCCGTGCAAACCATGTGGCATACCACAGGGAAGCGGACCCGGACGAGCTGGCCCTAATCAACTATACCAGCGGCACGACGGGCTTCTCGAAAGGTGTCATGCTGCCTTACCGTGCATTGTGGGGCAACCTTGACATGACAATCAAGATGCTTGGCACGCACATCCCCAAACGTTCGAACACGGTGAGCATATTGCCGATGGCCCACATGTACGGAATGTCGTTCGAGTTTCTGTTCGAGTTTTGCCACGGATGTCACATATTCTTCCTTACACGTGTGCCAAGTCCTGCAATAATCGCACAGGCATTCACTGACATAAAGCCGGCGATAATAATAGCCGTTCCGCTTGTGGTTGAGAAAATCATAAGAAAAAAGGTGTTCCCAAAGATTCAGACGCACAAGATGCGCCTGCTTATGAACATGCCAGTAATAAGCAAGAAGGTGAAGCAGGGAATATGCGAGGAAGTTATGGAAGCTTTTGGCGGTAATCTATATGAAGTTGTGGTCGGAGGCGCGCCGTTCAACCAAGAGGTGGAGTCTTTCCTTAAAAGTATCGACTTTCCGATTACGGTGGGTTATGGAGCGACAGAGTGCGCCCCTATCATAACATATACCGATTACAGCGAATTTGTGCCTACTTCATGTGGAAAGCCGGTAATTCACATGGAGGTCAAGATTGACAGCCATGACCCTGAGAACGTGCCGGGCGAATTGCTCGCACGCGGAACAAACGTGATGCTCGGGTATTATAAGAACGAGGAAGCCACCCGGCAGGCTCTTGACAGTGACGGTTGGTATCACAGCGGAGACCTTGCCCTGATGGACAGCAATGGATATGTGTACATCAAGGGACGCATAAAGAACATGCTGCTTGGCGCCAACGGCCAGAATGTCTACCCGGAGGAAATCGAGGACAAGCTCAACAGCATGACACTTGTGGTGGAAAGTCTTATCGTGCAGAACGGCGACAAGCTTGTAGCCCTTATATACCCCGATTATGAAGAGGCGAAACATTTAGGCTTCTCCAAAGAAGATTTGAGGCATGTAATGGAGCAGAACATCATAGAACTGAACATGCTTATACCGTCATACAGCAAGATTGCGACTTTCAGGCTGATGGATGAAGAGTTTGAGAAAACTCCCAAAAAGAGCATCAAGCGGTATCTTTACAAAGATGCCGGCCTGTAAGGCTGATATGCGTTATTCCGAGGGGTACGGCCAAGAAAACCGTACCCCTCGGACGTTTAATTGAATACGTAGTGCCGGAAGATTGCGACAGGTGTAGAGGGGAAGGCGTTTGGATTTGTCGTACTTGATTAAATTCTCGTTAAACATTAAATTTTTTCGTGCGACAAACTTTCATGTTTTAATATTATTTCGTAATTTTGTGGCTGAATATATGAAAATATCATGTCACTTGTAATTGTTTCCATCTTGCTGATAGGCTATATCATTATCGCTACCGGACATGCCACCAAGGTAAACCGGGCGGCGATAGCGATGTTTGCCGGTACGGCAGGGTGGGTGCTTTACATCTGTTACGGTACGGATTTTGTCATGGGGCAGCACGCCGGGGAATATGCCGATTTCCTTGCCGGTGCCGCACCGACAAGCTCGAATGTCAAGCAGTACATAGCGGAAGACATATTTATAAAGTATGTGGGCAAAGGGGCGGAAATAGTGTTGTTCCTGCTTGCCACGATGACTATTGTCGAGATATTGAACAACAATGGCTGTTTCGACTTCTTGCAGGAGCTGATGAAGACGCGCAACAGCAAGAAACTGTTGTGGATAATGTCGATTATGACATTTGCCATATCTGCCAACCTTGACAACCTGACGACAACAACGATGATGCTTGTAATAATGCACAAGCTGCTGCCCAACCGTCGGCAACGCATGATTTACGGGTGTGCGATAGTGTTGGCTGCCAATTGTGGAGGTGCGTTGACCGTAATAGGCGACCCCAACGGGCTTGTGCTTTGGAGTACAGGGATTGTTACCGCAACAGATTTTTCGGCGTCACTTGCGCTGCCTTGCCTTATCGCATGGTGCCTGCCTACTTATTGGCTGAGCCGCAGTTTGCCGGAGCATATTGATTTGCAACTGTCAACCATGCCTTATCGTGGGGACGATACGAACCTGAACAAGTGGCAGCGTGTGCTGATGTTGATACTCGGCATCGGCGGTTTATGGTTCATCCCGACATTTCATAACATTACAAAGTTAAGCCCGTTCCTCGGCGCATTGTGTGTGCTTTCGCTCTTATGGATTGTGAATGAGATATTCAACCGCAAGCTGATGAATGTGGACCAGATGATGCAACGGCCTGTACCGCGCGCGTTGCAATATGGGATAATACAACTTATGCTGTTTGTCATGGGTATCATGCTTGCCATTGGAGCAGTGCGTGAAACAGGCGTAATATCGCATATGGCCGCTTTCTGCGACGCCAATATACAAAATGTGTGGATAATGGGAGTGGTGACCGGTGCAGTCAGCAGCGTGCTTGATGCTTTTGCTTCATGTATGAGCTTTATTTCGCTTTATCCGGTTGTCGACGCTGGGAACCTTCAGCATTTAGCTGATTCTGAATATATGTCGTCGTTCGTTCAGAACGGTATTTATTGGAAGATTATAGCTTTCTGCTCCGCAATGGGCGGGAATATCCTTCCTTTGGGATCTGTAAGCGGTCTCGCTCTTATGAAAATGGAACGCGTCCATGTAGGATGGTATTTCAAAAATGTTGGTTTTGTGGCCATGATAGGCTGGCTGTTAGGGCTTGCCGCCATGTGGGTTTTAAGTTGAATTGTGAAAAACAAAAAATATTATGGGGAAGATTAAGACTATAGGTATCATGACTTCTGGAGGTGATGCTCCCGGAATGAATGCCGCCATACGTGCGGTTACAAGGGCTGGCATATGCAACGGTTTCAAAATCAAGGGTATTTACCGTGGATATGACGGCTTGATAAACAATGAGATAGCCGATTTCACTACAGAAAACGTCAGCGGTATAATCATGTCTGGCGGTACTATCTTGAAAACTGCACGCAGTAAGGAGTTCACGACTCCGGAAGGCCGGCAGAAGGCTTATGACAACATGGTGGCAAACGAAATAGATGCCCTTGTGGTAATAGGTGGTAACGGTTCGCTTACAGGCGCGATGTTGTTTGCGCAGGAGCATGATGTGTGCTGTATAGGATTGCCCGGAACGATAGACAATGACTTGTATGGCACGGATTCTACCATAGGCTATGATACTACTCTCAATACTATTGTGGAATGTGTTGACCGCATCCGTGATACAGCGCAGAGCCATGAGAGGATTTTCTTTGTTGAGGTCATGGGGCGTGATGCCGGGTTCTTGGCACAGAACAGTGCCATTGCTTCAGGTGCCGAAGCTGCCATCATACCTGAAGATTCAACCGATGTAGACCAGCTTGCGCGTTTCATGGAGCGTGGAATAAGAAAAAGTAAGAAGAGCTGTATTGTCATTGTGTCGGAAAGCCCGAAGTGTGGAGCATTGTATTACGCAGACCGTGTACGTAATGAGTTTCCCGATTATGATGTGAGGGTGTCTATACTTGGCCACTTGCAACGTGGAGGAAGGCCTACTGCGCATGACCGAATCCTTGCAAGCCGTACTGGCGTAGGCGCAATTGACGCAATCATGCAGGGGCAGCGCAATGTGATGATAGGTGTACGAAACAATGAAGTCGTATATGTTCCGTTGAGTGAAGCCATACGTTCGGACAAACCGTTTGACAAGAAATTAATAACAGTTCTTGATGAATTGAGCATATAAGGAACAGTGTGAACATTAAAGTTGTTAAAATGGTATCTTTTGAATGCAAATAAAAGTTTATAGAACGATTTTTTAACTGACAGATACTTGCAGGAGAAAAACTATTTGCTAATTTTGCGTTTTCGAAAAGATATACTTAAAAAATAATTATATGGAACAAATTAAAGGACATATTTCCCAGATTATCGGTCCTGTCATCGATGTGTTTTTTGACACAAATGGTGGAGATCCTGAGAAAGTGTTGCCTAAAATTTATGATGCGCTTGTAGTGAAACGTCCTGACGGGCGTGACCTTGTAATCGAAGTGCAGCAGCATATCGGTGAGGATACGGTTAGGTGTGTCGCAATGGATAATACCGACGGCTTGCAACGTGGGTTGGATGTGTTGTCTACAGGCCGTCCTATATTGATGCCGGCAGGCGAGCAAATTAAGGGCAGGATGATGAATGTCATCGGGCAGCCTATCGACGGTATGGCTCCACTGGATATGGATGGCGCTTATCCTATCCACTGTGAGGCTCCAAAGTTTGATGAGTTGTCTACTCATAAGGAAATGCTTGCCACGGGAATAAAGGTTATCGACCTGCTTGAACCGTATATGAAAGGCGGGAAAATTGGCTTGTTCGGCGGTGCCGGTGTGGGGAAGACTGTGCTCATAATGGAGCTTATCAACAATATTGCCAAAGGACATAGCGGTTATTCTGTTTTTGCCGGAGTCGGCGAGCGTACCCGTGAAGGCAACGACTTGATTCGTGACATGCTGGAGTCTGGCGTTATACGTTATGGCGAGAAGTTCAAAAAGGCGATGGAAGAGGGCAAGTGGGATTTGTCCCTTGTAGACCCGGAAGAACTTAAGAAGTCACAGGCAACGCTTGTTTATGGCCAGATGAACGAACCGCCAGGAGCACGTGCTTCGGTCGCATTGTCAGGTCTTACCGTTGCGGAGGAATTCCGTGACCATGGAGGCAAGGACGGAGAAGCTACGGACATAATGTTCTTTATTGACAATATATTCCGTTTTACACAGGCAGGTTCAGAAGTCTCGGCATTGTTGGGACGTATGCCTTCGGCCGTTGGTTATCAGCCTACGCTTGCGAGTGAGATGGGTGCAATGCAGGAGCGTATTACTTCAACAAAGAATGGAAGTATCACATCCGTACAGGCTGTATATGTTCCGGCGGACGACTTGACAGACCCTGCGCCGGCGACAACGTTTACCCATCTTGATGCGACTACGGAGTTGAGCAGAAAGATTGCCGAACTTGGTATTTACCCTGCGGTAGACCCGTTAGGTAGTACATCGCGAATACTTGACCCGTTGATTGTGGGTAAAGAACATTATGAATGCGCACAGAGAGTTAAGGAAATATTGCAGCATTACAAGGAGTTGCAAGATATAATTGCAATTTTGGGAATGGACGAGCTTTCGGATGAAGACAAGTTGACCGTAAACAGGGCGCGCCGTGTTCAGAGATTCTTGTCGCAGCCGTTTACAGTGGCTGAACAGTTTACCGGACTGCCTGGTGTAATGGTTCCCATTGAGGAAACCATCAGGGGCTTCAATGCCATACTGGACGGCGAGGTGGATGACCTTCCGGAGCAAGCCTTCTTGAATGTTGGTACTATAGATGACGCAATAGCCAAAGGCAAAAAACTTCTTGAAGCTGCCAAAGGCTGACATAGCATATACGGATATGAGCTTAAAACTTAAAATAGTTTCACCCGAGAAAGTGGAATTTGACGATTACGTTGAAAGCGTAAAGGTTCCGGGCGTGATGGGCAATTTTGAAATACTTGACAATCACGCGCCCATTATCTCTGTGCTTCAAAATGGCATCGTTGAATATACCACAAAGGACGACAAAGGACAGTTGACTGTTTCGGGAGGTTTCGTTGAGATGCATAAAAACGAGGTATCGCTATGCGTTGAAAAAATACAATGAGCGTACTTTCTGCATCTTTGTCGATATCTTATTTTGTTGTCATAGGGTTGGCTTATGTTAAGGGATATGATATTGTAAAGCGCTATTCTCCGAGCCATCTGGTGCATTTCTATCTCGTTATGGCGGCCATACGCATGATTTTGACGGCAACGATAGTGGTTGTATATGTGCTTTTATCCGACAACAGGGCTGATTCAATCAGATTTGCGGCAATGTTCATGTCAATGTATGCTGTGATGATGGTTGTGACACTGATATTAAAACATTAATAGAGAATGAACCATTTAATAAGGTTACTGTGTGTGACGGCATTGATGTTGCAGGCATTTGTGGGCACGGCTAAGGCTGCAGGCCAAGATGCTGACATAAAAGAAGTCGTGCTTGAGCACATTAAAGATTCTTATGACTGGCATATAACCGATATCGGTGACAAACCGTTGGTTATACATTTGCCTGTAATTGTTAACAGCTCTACAGGTTTCCATGTGTTCAGCAGCGCACGGTTTTCAGAAGAAGCCGATGCCAATGGATACAAGCATGGGCCTTTTAACCTTGCAATAGCGACAAAAGGTGATAATGCTGGAAAGATAGTAGAAATTGATAGTGCAGGCAAGGAGTCGCGTCCGTTTGACATTTCCATAACGAAGACGGTAGCCGTCATGTTTATAAATGTCATCATTCTGTTTTGTTGTATATTGATCCCGGCGCGTTGGTATCGCAACCGAAAGGTCAGTGACCCTGCTCCAAAAGGTTTTACGGGCTTTATAGAAATGCTTGTAATGTATGTTGTGGATGAGATAATAAAGCCAGGCGTAGGCAAGGGATACGAAAAGTACACTCCTTATCTGCTTACTTGCTTTTTCTTTATTTTCGTCTGCAATGTTATGGGGCTGATGCCGTTTCCTCCTGGGGGAGGAAATGTGACGGGCAATATTGCGGTCACATTCTTTTTGGCATTGTGTACATTTATCATCGTCCAGTTCAGTGGCAATAAGCATTATTGGAAAGATATATTTTGGCCGGATGTGCCGACATGGCTGAAAGCGCCTATACCATTGATTCCTGTAATAGAATTCGTTGGTATATTCACCAAGCCTTTCGCGTTAATGATCCGACTTTTTGCCAACATGATGGCCGGTCATGCGATAGCATTGGCTATAACTTGTATAATATTCCTTGTTGCGAGCAAGGCGATGGTAGTGTTCTTCAGCATGTCAGTGGTAAGTGTTGTAATGAGCATTTTCATGATGTGTCTTGAGTGTTTGGTATGCTTTATCCAGGCAATGGTGTTTACCATGTTGAGTGCTGTGTTCATTGGTTTGGCGAGGGTTGAGCCGGAACATAGCAAGTAAGTGTAAAAATAAAATTGAATAAACAATAAATTAACACAAACGATTATGATTTCATTATTATTAGCAACGGAAGTTGCAAAGTTGGGTGCCGCTGTAGGCGCAGGTCTTGCAGCCATTGGTGCAGGTATCGGTATTGGTAAGATTGGCGGTCAGGCAATGGATGCTATGGCGCGTCAGCCAGAAGTAATGAACAAACTTTTTACCAACATGATTGTTGCAGCCGCTCTTATAGAAGGTGTTGCCCTTTTTGCTGCGGTTATTGCATTCTTGTGTATTTAATAAGACGAGTCTGTCTTCGCGGTTGTAATGACGATTGCGAAGTTGCTCTTTCAAAAAACAGCGTATGGATTTATTGGTTCCAAGTACAGGCTTGCTATTTTGGATGACCGTCACGTTTCTCGTGGTTCTTGGCATCTTTTGTAAGTTCGGCTTCCCGGCGATAATTAAAATGGTCAATGGTAGGAAGGCTTACATCGATGACAGTCTGCGAAAAGCGCATGAGGCAAACGAAAAGTTGGCCAATATACAAAGAGAGAGTGAATCCATCTTGCAGGAAGCCCGTGAAAGGCAGGCCTTGTTGTTGAAAGAAGCCGCTGCTACGCGTGATGCAATAGTAGAGTCTGCTCAAGGTAAAGCGCGTGAGGAAGGCAATAGGCTTCTTTCGGAAGCCAAGGCTGAAATAGATAATCAGCGCCGGGCTGCAGTTGGCGACATCCGAAGGGAAGTTGCAACGTTAAGTGTCGAAATAGCGGAGAAGATACTCCGTGAAAAGCTTGGCAACGATAAGGCGCAGATGGATTTGATTGACCGTATGCTGGATGAAGTTTCTTCTGAAAAAAGGTAATTGTTTATGGATTTAGGATTAATATCGGTAAGATATGCGCGTGCTTTGCTTAAGGCTGGCATTGAAGAAGGGCGTGACGGTGATGTCTATACTGAGATGCAGACATTGGCTGACAGCTATATAAATGTTCCAGAACTAAAGTTTACCATAGATAATCCGATGCTCTCAAAGGCTGACAAGGAACAGTTGTTCCTTACGGCATCAGGCGGAAATCCTTGCGAACTGACAAAAAGGCTTTTCAAGTTGGTATTGAAGGAGGACCGCGAGAGTGTTATGCAATTTATTGCTAATTCATATATCACATTATACCGGAAGCAGAAAAATCTAATCCGTGCTAAACTTTTAACCGCTACTACCGTGTCTCCTGCGATTGAACAGAAGTTGCGGAATTTGGTGGAAAGTAAGACGAGTGGAACTGTAGAATTTGAGACTAAGACAAATCCTGAATTGATAGGAGGCTTCATATTGGAGTATGATACATACAGATTGGATTTGAGCGTCAAATCTATGTTGAATTCCATTTTGTCAAAACTTAAGTAACAAACGATTGTAGTTTATAATATGTCAGATAAAATTAAACCGAGCGAAGTCTCACAAGTCCTTCTCGACCAACTCAAGGGCATAAGCGGCAGTGCCAAGTTCGACGAGGTGGGCACGGTGTTGCAGGTCAGTGATGGCGTTGCCCGTATTTACGGACTGCGCAATGCGGAGGCTAACGAATTGCTTGAGTTTGAGAACGGTACGATGGCTATCGTCATGAACCTTGAAGAGGACAATGTCGGATGTGTGCTTTTAGGCCCTACTTCAGACATTAAGGAAGGAATGCACGTAAAGCGTACCAAGCGTATTGCCAGCATTAAAGTCAATGACAATATGCTGGGGCGAGTTATAAATCCCCTTGGACAGGCCATAGACGGGAAAGGCGATATTGACTTGACCGGATCTTTTGAAATGCCGTTGGATCGTAAAGCTCCAGGAGTGATTTACCGTCAGCCAGTGAAAGAGCCTCTGCAAACCGGACTTAAAGCCGTAGACTCGATGATTCCAATCGGGCGAGGGCAACGTGAGCTTATTATCGGCGACCGCCAGACGGGAAAGACGGCGATAGCTGTCGATACGATAATTAATCAAAAGAGTTTCTATGATGCCGGCAAGCCTGTATATTGCATTTATGTGGCCATAGGGCAAAAGGCTTCAACAGTGGCGGCATTGGTTGCCAACTTGAAGGAGCATGGGGCGATGTCTTATACCATAGTCGTGGCCGCTACGGCTGCCGATCCTGCCGCCATGCAGTATTATGCACCTTTTGCAGGTGCTGCAATAGGCGAGTATTTCAGGGACAGGGGATATTCTGCGCTTGTTGTATACGATGACTTGTCAAAGCAGGCTGTGGCATATCGTGAGGTATCACTTATCCTCCGCCGTCCTTCGGGACGTGAGGCGTATCCAGGTGATGTGTTCTATCTGCACAGCCGTCTGCTTGAACGTGCCGCAAGGATTAACGACCAACAGGAAGTTGCGGAGCAGATGAACGATTTGCCTGAGTGCATGAAGGGGCACGTAAAGGGCGGAGGATCGCTTACGGCGTTGCCGATTATCGAGACGCAAGCAGGTGACGTGTCAGCGTATATTCCTACTAACGTGATTTCCATCACTGACGGACAGATATACCTTGAAACAGATTTGTTCAATCAAGGTTTCCGTCCAGCAATAAATGTTGGTATTTCAGTGAGCCGTGTCGGTGGTTCTGCGCAGATAAAGAGCATGAAGAAAGTGGCCGGAACGCTGAAGATAGACCAGGCACAGTACAGGGAGCTGGAGTCATTCTCAAAGTTCTCGAGTGATATGGATGCTGTCACGGCAATGACTCTCGACCGTGGACGAAAGAACAATCAGTTGCTCATACAGCCGCAGTACAGCCCTATGCCTGTAGGTGAGCAAGTGGCAATTCTTTATTGCGGTACACACGGCTTGATGCACGATGTGCCGGTGGAGAAAGTCCGTGAATGCCAGGATACATTCTTGGAGAAGATGCGTTCATCGCATTCCGATGTCATCGATACACTTGCCAGCGGCAAGATTGGCGATGAGGAGACTACTGTCATCGAGTCTGTAATGGCAGACATTGCAGGCCAGTATAAAAACTGATTGATTTATGCCGTCGTTAAAGGAAATAAAAAACCGCATATCGTCTGTAAACAGCACGCGTAAGATTACCAGTGCGATGAAGATGGTGGCTTCGTCAAAACTCCATCATGCACAGGTGATGATTGAAAATATGCTGCCTTATGAGACGATGCTTGAACATATCCTCAAAAGTTTCTTGGCTTCAGAGGTAGATGCCACGACAGTGTATAGTGTCGAGCGTCCTGTCAAGCGTGTCGCGTTGGTAGTGTATTCTTCAAACAGCAGCCTTTGTGGCGGCTTTAATGCCAATGTCATCAAGATGATGCAGCACGTCGTCGACGAATACAAGGATTTGGGTAAGGACAACGTGATATTATATCCCGTTGGTCGCAAGGTGGCAGAAAAAGTCGCCAAGCTGGGGCTTTCATGCTCTGGTGACTATTCGGGCATGGCTGACAAGCCTTCTGTAAATCCTTGTATAGACTTGGCAGAAACGCTTGCCAAGCAGTTTGTCGCCGGCGAGATAGACCGTGTTGAAATTATATATCATCATTTCAAGAGTGCCGGTTCGCAAATTCTTACGCGTAAAACGTTACTTCCGATTGACGTAAAAAGTGAACTTGAGTTTGACGACGAGCGCGACCTTTCATCGAATATTGCAACTCTCGAGGCACAGGCATATTTGAGAAAGAAAGGGCAGAGATCTACAGCATCCGAGAGGGAAGAGGTAAAACCCCTCAATGACAATTTCATTGTAGAGCCGGATATGGATACAGTGTTGTCTATGTTGATACCAAAGTTGTTGCACCTGATGGTTTATACAGCTTTGCTTGACAGCATCGCCAGCGAACATGCGGCCCGTATGGTTGCTATGCAGACCGCGACCGACAATGCCGACGAACTTTTGCGTGAGCTGAACCTGCAATACAACAAGAGCCGTCAGCAAGCCATTACGAACGAGTTGCTTGACATTGTCGGAGGTTCGGTTAACAATTGATGGTAAAACGACAGTATGGTAGTCCGATTATAGGCTGGCTATGATATTCTAAAAGGTGGCTTTTTGCTTTGCAAAAGGCCGCCTTTTATGTTGTCAAAGACCGTCTTTCATATTCCAAAAGGCCGCCCTTGGGGATGTTTCTCATAAACATTTGTCTTTTCCTGAAATAGGTTGACAGTTTTTGTTTAAATAAACTACATTATTTTA
>ERZ826146.181-NODE-181-length-76658-cov-10.085976_pt1 | contig 76658 bp, 97 predicted proteins | sample MGYA00519857_ERZ826146 | MGnify/ENA primary metagenome ERZ826146 (study PRJEB31778, sample SAMEA3449222) | human gut metagenome | biome: human gut; feature: human-associated habitat; material: faeces | place: United Kingdom | collected 2010/2012 ...
GATTTTATTATGAAAAAATGGGTGTGCAGATTATCTATCGTATGCTGTTGGTGTTCCACCTCTTTGCATATATCCTAAGATTGTACATCTAGAATCTAAACCAGTTAATTCTTTAAGTTGTTTTGCAACTCTATTTCCTTCTCCACCGAATTTTACGCTTATTCCGGCTTTGTTATCGATACCTTCTGCTGCATGTGTTGTTTGTTCTGCATTTATTGGATGAGCTCCTTCTGATACAACAACAACACTAAATCTTTTTCCGTTTTCCTTTCTCTTATTAATTGCAGCAGCAGCTTTATTTATATCATATGGAATCTCTGGTATTAAAGCAACATCCGCACCTCCGGAAATTGCTGATTCTAATGCAATCCATCCTGCAAATCTACCCATAACTTCTAGCACCATTATTCTGTCATGTGTTTCTGCAGTTGTGTGTAATCTATCTAAAGCTTCTGTTGCAACATGAACAGCTGTATTATATCCAAATGTAACATCTGTACATGCAACATCATTATCTATTGTTTTTGGAACACCTATTGTGTTAATTCCTTTTAAATATAAATCTCTTGCAGATTTTTGTGTACTATCTCCACCCAACGTAAATACACAATCAAATCCTGCTTCTTTTACATTTCTTACACATTGGTCTGATAAATCTTCATAAGTAACTGTTCCATCTTCGTGCTCAACTTTGTAATGGAATACTATAGCATTTGTTGAAGAACCTATAATAGAACCTCCCTTTGTTAAAATACCAGAAGCTTTTTCGTTTCCATCTAGACGAATATAATTGTTATTTACAAGACCTCTGTATCCATCAATATAACCATAACATTCAATTCCATTTGTTTCACAAGTCTTTTTAATTGCTCTTATGACAGCATTAAAACCTGAAACATCTCCACCATTTGCTAAAATTGCTACTTTTTTAATCATTTAAAAAACCTCCCTAATTGATTAGTACAAACTGCGACACATAATATTAATTTATTTGTGTCCTAATTTTCCAATAATCGTTCACTTGTTTCTTTTAAGTGTTCAAAATTAGTATGTCTTAAAACTTCATATGCTAAAATAGAAACAGCATTTGATAAATTTAAACATCTAATTCCATCTATCATTGGAATCCTCATAGTTTTATCAATATATTTTTTCATTATATCTTCTGGTAAGCCTTTTGTTTCTTTCCCAAATAACAAAAATACTTCATCCATATTTTCGTATTTAGGTTCATCATATCTATGTGTACCTTTAGATGTAATAAAAAACATATTTGTTTGTGTAGGGTCATATTTTTTTAGAAATTCTGCAAAAGAAATATGTTTTTCTATTTCTAACTTGTCCCAGTAATCTAAACCAGCTCTTTTTAAATATCTGTCTGATATTTGAAATCCTAATGGTTCTACTAAATGTAATTTAGCTCCTGTTGCTGCACAAGTTCTTACAATATTACCTGTATTTTGTGGTATTTCTGGTTCTACTAGTACAATGTTTAATTTCATTTATATGCCTCCTTACGCAAATTATATGATATCAATTATATTATTTTATTTCAAGAGTTTTTACTTAATTTACCAAAAAAATTAACAGGTTCTACCCTGTTAATTTTACTGAAGAATCCATAGTGCTGTTGGCACTATATAATACAAGCCATTGGCAGTTTCGACAACATACCACCCGATTGCTTCTAAGTCTTCGCGGTTTGCCTTATATAATGAACCTTTTGCGATTGGAAGATATAAAACGTTCTTCCACATTTCAGCATTCGAAAGTTTTTCCTTATTAGAAAGGATTGTTTGTTCAATTACTTTCCACTGAATTCTTCTTTTTTTGCCAAACATATTATGTCCTCCTTGTACTCTTTCTGGGAGTACCTTTGTCTTTTGTATACAAGCCTTAAGTTTATATTCATTCTTCCTTCCAATTTTTTGGAGTACTTACCATTACTGGCGATAAATATAATACTTGCAAAAAACACTTGTAATATATTATATTATACAACATTATGTAAAATACCGCAAATTATTTATTACTAATATGTATATTCTCTATTTCTGCATTCATTTCTCTTGCTATAATATTTTGTATCTGAGCTATAGTATCTTGTTCTAAAGTATCAGCTTTTACTATTACATTTATACTTTTATCATTTACAAAAATAACAACATCACTAATTCCTTTAGTTTTTATTAAATTCTCACAAATCATAATGCTATTTTGCGTATTATTAATTTCTGTAATCTCTTGCGTTGCTACAGTCTTTTGCTCTTCACTCACATTTTGATTATCCAATAAATTTTGATAGCTTTCTATCATTTGTGAATACATAGTATCTCTACCTAACCTAGAGCTTGCAAAATAATCATCAGTTTTAGAAGAGGAACTACTACTAGTTGTAATACTCACTTCATTTAAACTATTAGAATCTATAATATTATTGCTAGAAACTAACCTAGCATCTCCAATACTAGATACCTCATTTTCTGAAACAATGTTACTAGAAACAGGGGTTCCTTTCATACTATAACTTAAATATCCTGCTGACACTAGCATTAATGCTACAACAAATAAAATAATTTGATTACTTTTAATATTCTTTAAATTCATAATATTCTCTCCTTTTATTTATTTTGACATTTGGAAAACTTGTATTTTATGTGATGCAAGTCCTGTAGCTGCTGATACTGCTTGTATAATATTTTCCTTTACGTTTGCATCACCAGCACCTTCTGCAGTTATTATTGTTCCTTCTATTTTTGGCATAATAGTCTTTTGTGTAATCGGTGTTTTCTCTCCATTATCTTCCTGGAATATGACATCTCTTTGAATATCATTTTCTGTTATAATCCTAGTACCTCCAGACTCATCTTGTTCTTCTGTAGCTGTTTCTTTTATGTTCTCGTTATACATTGCAACAACTTCTGTGCTTTCAGAATAATTAATTAATACCTCTACCTTTCCAACACCACTAATTTTTGTTAATATGCTTTCTAGTCTTTCTTCTAAACTATTATTGGTAGCTTGTGTTGTTTCTGCTACTGTCGTGTTATTTGCTGTATTACTATCCTTGCTTGTTTCTTTTTTATCATCATCTGCCAAGATGGTATTAATTGCAATTACTGTTACTATTAATATAAGTATTCCAACTACTAAATTTTCTACTTTTTTCTTACCAGTTTTATTATCGCTTTTAGTCATATTTTCTTTTAATTGATGTATTTTTTCTTTTAACATTCATACCACCTCCTTACTTTCCATTTATATAAATCTTTTCTTTTTCTATTTCATATTTTCCTGCCAAGACTTCTTTTAATTTATTTACTTCACCTGATGATAAAGTGGATTCTTCTACATTAGATTCATCTGTACTATTACCTATCTCTACTTTGTTTACTTTCTTTATATCTTTTTCATTTTGCTTTTTAGTTACTTCTATATCAATTTTGTATATTTTAGCTTCTTCGTTTTCTACATTTATATCTGCTGTTATATTAATCTTTTTACTTTCGTAGCCTTCCTTATCTAATTCTGTCTTTATATCTGTTTTAATAGTATTTAAATACAAATTTTCTATACTTTGATTATTAATACTTGTAATTTCGTTTGCACCTTGCATAGAATTTGAATTAAATAAATCTTCATATTTACTAACATCAAGTTCAAAATTATTTCCAGTAACTTTTGTAATTATTGGAGAAATTATTGTAAATGTAATATATACTCCCATAACAATCTTTATGTATTTTTTATTTTTTCCTTCTGGCACAATCATCTCTAAAATAGTTACAATAATAACTGCAAGAATAATTCCTTGTGCCCAACTATTAAACCATGAAATCATTTTAATACCTACCTATACATTAGTCCTGTATTAGAAATATTAATAACTAAAGTTATTCCAATTATAAGCATTACACTTATAGAACACAGTATTGCTAGTAATATCTTAAATGTATCTGCCATTTGAGTTATTAATGATACAATTTTGGAATCTGCTATTGGCTCACATAAAGCCGCAGTAAGATGATATATTATAGTTATAATTGCTAGTTTTAATATTGGTGTTATACATATAGCAATTACTACAATAACACCAACTATTCCTATAGCATTTTTTAAAATTGCTGAACATCCAATTACTGTATCAACTGCATCTCCTAGTACTTTACCTACAACAGGGATAAAGCTAGAAACTGCAGCTTTGGCTGTTTTAGCTGTTATACCATCTACACTACTACCTAAAGTTCCTTCTATTGACAAAACTCCTACAAATATTGTAAGTAATATTCCTATTACCCAAACTGAACTAGATTTTAAAAATTTTGATAATTTATCTATTTGAATTCTATCTGATATTTTTGAAACAATTGCAAGTGCTGTACCTACTAAGATTATTGGTATAATTATTGATTGAAATATATTTGAAATTAAATTTATTATAAATAATATTATTGGCTGTACTAAATTTACCGATACAACACTTCCAGACGCAAGCATTAATGTCATTAGAAGAGGAAATAATAATTGGATAAAAGAAATCATATTTCCCACAGCTTCTTTTGTAAGTGTTATAATACTTGAAAAATTTGTCATTATTACTGTTGCAATTAAAATATATTGTACATAATATGTAATTTGTGCCACACTTTTATTATTTAGATTATCACTTATACTTTTTAGCACACTATGTATTAAAACAATTATTAATATACTTCCCATCACTTTTAAGGATTCTTTAATTTCTGTGCCGAGAAGAGGGAAAATATTTTTTAATAATTGATTTGTATCTAACTCTCCTTTTATAGCATTATTCAACAATTCTTGTATATCAATGTCTTTAAGAATATCATTGGAATATTTGTTGGCCTCATCTATAAAATTTGAAATATTAAATGAATCCATTTGCGAATTTATAACATCATCTTCTGTATCCGCCTTAGAAATACTTGTACTAAAAATACAAATTAGAATAGCAAATATCGTAATTAATTTTTTCATTTTCAAACTCCTTTAAGGTAGAATTTGTACAACAGATTCTACTAATGAAGATAGTATTGGAATAGAAAGTGAAATTATTATAACTTTTCCGCCCAAATCAACTTTATTAGCCAAAGCAGACTCTCCTAAATCCATACATATTTGAACTGCAAATTCTGCTAAAAAAGCTATTCCTGTAATTTTTAGAAGTATTTTTATAAAATCACTATTTAAATTTGCTTTAGTAGTTAATTCATTTATTAAATTAATTATTCCAGAGAGCTGGTCAAAAACCATAAAAAAGATAATTATGCCGGCAATAATAGAAACATAAATAGCAAATTCTGGTTTATACTGTTTTATTAAAGTTATTATAATTACTGCAACTATAGCAATTCCCACTATTTTTACAATATCCATATTAGCTCCTTTAGGGATTTTATAGGGATTTTTGGACGGTCCTTTTTTCCTTTTTTGTATAGAATAGAGTTTTAAGGATCGTCCCTAGTTCCCTACTATTTTTCTATAAGTTAAACATTGTTCTTACATTACTAAATAATGAGCTTATTTCTTTTATTACCATTGTTAATACTATTATTAGACCTGCCAATGTTGTCATCATAGCTTGATCTTCTCTCCCTGCTCGTACTAAAACTTGGTATAAAACTGCTACCAAAATTCCTATTGCTGCTATTTTAAATAATAAATTTATATCCATATTGCTCTCCCCTTATATAAAAATAATCATTATAGCCAGTCCGACAGTTGCGCCTAATGTTTTATATAATTTGGTATTTTTATTTTGTAAATTTGTTGCTTCTATAATTTGTTCATCTACTAATTTGGTTGTTAATTCTATTTGCATAAGTTGTCCTTCTAAATCTGTTTTTCCTAATAACTTTGATAATCCTTTAATAATATTTATATCTTCATTTGTAAAGTTATTATTACTTTCATCAATTGCTTTTTCCCATGCCTGTCCTGCGTTTAAAGTTTCCATAAATGTATGTGCTTTAATAAAAATATTAGCCATATTTTCATTTAAATCTTTTGATATTTCTTTAAATAACTCCGGTAATGGTTCATATGTATATCTCATTTTTGTTATTGCCAGATTTAAAGCTTTTTTTATCTCTTGCAAATCAATTACTCTTAATTTATATTTATTTGCTTTCATTATTCCTAGAGCTGTACACATTCCCATTACTAGTGTTAAAAGTATAATTTTAACAAATTCCATTTTATCTTCCCCTATTATATATATTCATTAATTACCATTTTAGAACTAATAATTTAAATTGTTACATATTCATTATTTATTTTGTCTAGTGCATATACTGTTTTCACTTTTCCTTTAATTGTTTTATCTAAAAAAATTATTCTTTCAAATATATGTTTGTTTATTATTTTAGATATCGCTGGATTTAACTGTAATTCTTTTAAATTTCCACCATGTGCAGTGAAAATCCCTTTAATTCCAGAGCAAACTGCATAATTTATAGCTTCTACATCCTCATCTTTTCCTATTTCGTCCGCAACAATTATTTCTGGTGACATTGACCTAATTAATAGTTTCATTCCAATACTTTTATCTACATTGTCCATAACGTCTGTTCTAACTCCTATATCATTCTGAGGCACTCCTTTATATACTGCTGCAATTTCTCCTCTTTCATCTACTAAACTTATTGTTTTACCTTTAAAATTAATTTGTTCTATTCCATCACTAAGTCTTCTAACAACGTCTCTTAAGATTGTAGTTTTACCAGCTCCTGGTGAGGATGCAATTAAAGTATTATATATGCTGTTTTCTTCCATATTAATTATGTATCTTAAAATTTCATTACTAGCACCAATTATTTGTCTGGCTATTCTAAAATTAAGGTTTGAAATATAATTTATATTGCTTATTTTTCCATCTGTTTGTACTACACTTCCAGATATTCCTATTCTATGTCCTCCTTTTATAGTTACAAATCCGTTGCAAATCTGGTTTTGATATGTATATATTGAATTGTCACAAATATGTTGAAGTGTTTCTAATATTTCATTTATTGAAACCGTTGTTTTTAATATTTCTTCTCCTTTTGAATGTTTTATTATTATTGGTCTTTCTGTTCTTAATCTAATTTCTTCTATAACATAATTCGTTTGTTTAAAAACTTCTTCTAGGCTAGTACTTATTCTTCTTGGAAAATATCTTAAAATCTCGTTATATGTCATTACCTTGTCCTTTCCATATTTATCTTTTCATATTCTTAAAATTTAATAATAGAACATGAAAAAAGCACATATATTAAATATATATGTGCTTTATATATAAATTATTACTATTTTTTAAATTATTGCATATGAAAAATTGCCAAATTCTTCATATGAATTATCTGTGTGATTGTAAAGTAATTGTTATTATTGTTCCCAGTTATGGTATACGTTCATAACATCATCTAAATCTTCTAGATTATCTATTAATCTTTGCATTTTTTCTCCGTCTGCTTCACTTAAAGAAACATATGTAGTTGGAACCATTTGTACTTCTGCTTCTACAAATTCTAATCCAGCTTCTTCTAGTGCATCTCTTACACTTGAGAAATCAGAAGGATCTGTTGTTATTTCATAACAATTTTCATCTGAAGAAAAATCTTCTGCACCAGCATCTAATGCTAGCATCATTAAATCATCTTCTTCCATGTTTGTGCTTTCTTTATCTATAACAATAATTCCTTTTTTGTTAAATAAATATGATACGCAACCTGTTGTTCCTAAATTTCCACCAGCTTTATCAAATACGTGTCTTACATCTGCTGCTGTTCTATTTCTATTATCTGTACTAGCTTCTACTATAACTGCAACCCCATTTGTTCCATATCCTTCGTATGTAATTTCTTCGTAATTTGAAGTATCTGTTGCTCCAGAAGCTTTTTTAATAGCATTATTTATTGTATCATTAGGCATGTTATTTGCCTTACATTTTGAAATTACATCTTTTAATTTGGAATTACCTGCCGGGTCAGGTCCACCTTGTTTTACTGCGATTAATATTTCTCTTCCTAATTTTGTAAATATTTTTCCTCTTGCTGCATCAGCTTTTCCTTTTTTGGCTTGTATATTGTGCCATTTACTGTGTCCGGCTCATTTTTAATTCCTCCTTCTCAATTTTTTCAGTATTTAAGCCACTTTCGGCTGTTCTGTCATATAAACATTAAGTGAAATTTCTTTATTGTTCTTTGCCCATTTATATAGGGTTTCGAGGTTCTTTATTGAACGAATTGTGCCAAAATTGTGCCAGAAATTTCAGATTGTTTTTTATGTAAATAGATTATTTTGTTGTTAAATTTATCCAATTTTTAAACAACACTACAAGTATTTTATCATACTTTTTTTATTTTGTGTAGTGTTTTTTACAAATTATACTTGTTTTAATTTTTTTGCATATTTTGTTGCATTATTTTTTGATCTCATCTATTGTAAAAAAAGTATATGTAAAAATTCCTCCAAGAGTCGAATATTCTTTAACTGAAACATGATTTAGTTTATATGTTCATTGATTCAATAACTTGTAATTTGTACTAATCCTTAAACTTTCTCTTACACTTTTAATTAGCATTCATTTCTTTTCTTAACCCAGTAGGCATTTTTACTGAACCTCTAAAAAAATTTACTCCATATTCTTTCAATTTACTAAATGGATATTCCTTTTCACCATATCTTTCTAAAACTTTCATTTCCATTGCCTTTGTTATTTTTAAATTTTCGTTTTCAAACTTGTATGGAATATTTATATTGGTTATTTGACATTTATATAAAATTGCTGAATATGGCTTTGCAAGATAAATATATATGTAGTCTCCTTTTTTAGCACCTCTTACTTGTCCCCAATTTGTACTAACTGCAAATGTCATGAAAAAATTCCTACTAAAATTGTTCTTCAAATGGATATGACTGACCCTGGTGATTCTTCTTATCCTCCTATGTTTGATTGTGAAAAGTGTGGTGGCTTAATGAAACCTGTTTATTTCGTCGGATACACTGGTATTGAATACACTTACGACGGCAATTAATCATTTACATATATTACCATTTAACTTTTTTATTAAGGTCTATTTATTATGTCTTTATTTTTCTGTGCAACGTTGTTTTTTACCTATTTTATTAAAGATTTATTTTTCTAATTTATTTTCTTTTGATATATAAATAATAGATAATATTATTCCTACTAAATTAGTACCTACTGATAATCCTAGTAATAATCCTTGAGTAAATTCTCCAAACGAACTCACTTCATTACCAGTAAAAAAAATATATGCTAAATATAGTATATTTCCTAAAATTATCAAGCAAATTCCTGCTTTTAGTTTGTTCATTTTAAATTTTCCCTTCTATTTTATATTTTCTTAAAATTAATTTCAATTAACTATTTTTGCTAATATAATAGTTCATGCATTATTTTATTTCCTATTAAAGTCATATTAATATCTTTTTGTGGAGATATATTTGACAAAACCACAACTCCTATTTTCTTTTTTCTATTAAATCCAATATAACTATTGAAATTTGTGGTAGAGCCATTATGCCAAATGATATTGTTCTTGTTATCAATCATCCATGTCATTCCCACACTATCAATATTTACATCAAGCATATTATAAATTTCATTTTCTACATTTATGTCTGTTAATGGCTCTGCTACATTTATTACATAATTTTCATCAGATGTAATTAATGTTTCTAAATATTTTGACATATCTTCAATATTAGAAATAATTGCTCCAGATGGAATATATCCATCATTTTCATTCCATTTCCAATATCCACTTAAATTACCTGTCCCTGTTGCAATAGTTGTATTATTCATATCTAGCTGTTGCAAATATTCTTCTAATAATTCATTATAGTTTTTATCATATACTTTTTCTAAAACCAACCCTAATGCTGAAACTCCAAAGTTTGAATAATTAAAATTATAATCTCTCTCTTCCAATCTTGTTTTATTTAATTCTTTCAATAATTGTTCTTTTGAAATATTATAGAAATCATTTCCTCCAGCAAAGTAATTTTTGATTTTTTGAAGGCTTAAATAATAAGGTTTAAGCCCTGAGGTATGTGTAATTATTCTTTTTATTGTTGGATAATATCTATTTTCAAGTTCTAAATAATTTGAAATGCTATCATCTAAATTTATTCTTTCTTCTTCTATTGCTTTAGAAACTAGCATTGCTGTAAAAGTTTTAGTAATTGAACCTATCTCATAATCATAATTCAAGTTATAGTCTGCACCATATACATTATAAGTTATACCATTCTCATTATATATAGCAACTGATATAATTGCGTTTTCATTATTATTTAAGGTATAATCTATCATTTGGTTAGATGTATATTGGCTAATCTCTTTCATCTTATTTTTATATATAATTCCACTAATAAGATTATATATAAAATATAAAAAAATTATTATGATTACTATAATTGTAAAAATCTTTAATTTTCTTTTTTTCATCTAATTTCAACTCCAAAGACAAATTATAATTGTTTATCTATACTTTTAATTTTGCTTATACTTACAGGTATATAATCAACTACATCACAAGAAACGCATACATGATTTTTCTTGTCAAATTTTTTATCTATTGGTTTATCATGTATATGCCCAAAAACATTTACTTGATTTTCTTCTACTTCTTCAGTTGGTTCTTGTAAATCTGGAATCATAATTGCTCTCATTCCAGCTCTACAAATTGATAAAACGCCATTAATACTATCTTCGATCCCTATACACTCTTCGATAGGTAGATTTAGTAATTCAGCTGATTTTAGATATATTTCTGGGTCAGGCTTGCCTTTCGTAACCATTTCTCCACTTAAGATTACTTCAAAATCTTTTATAACATTTAGCTTGTCTAAATATGTCCTAATGTTTTTTTCTTCTGAAGAACTTGCAACTGCCATCCTGTAATTATTATTTTTTAAGAAATCTAAAAGCTCAATAAGTCCATCTTTAGTCTCTATCCCATTTTTTGAAATTTCTTTTGCTATAAATTCTTCCCTTATCTTAAATAATTTTTCAAAATTCAATTTATTAAATCTTTTACCTAAATATGATTCAATGTATTTATTAGTAGTTCCTCTTATTTCTGAAATAATTTCATCTGTAATTGTTATTCCTAAGCATTTCCCGGCATATTTCCATCCATTTTCTTTTATTCTTTCTGTGTCAAGCATTGTACCGTCCATATCGAAGATTACAGCTTTAATCATATAATTCATCTCTCTTTCATATTTAACTGCTATGGTTTTCTAATAATTATACTTTTAAAAAATCTCTCCTGAAATTCTGTTAAAGCTCTTATTGCGTCATCGGAATAATCTTTACATTCTGAAGTTATAATTAATTTATCATCATTATCATTCAATCTATGTATGACAGCTATACATTTTCCTTTAAAAGTTTTAACAGGTTCAAATACACCTAATATATAGCAATCAAGCTCTTTACCATCTCCACTAACTGTATTAGGAATATATCCATAATTAATAGGATATATTGATTCTGGAAATTTAGGATGTTCTGTTCCCATAGGTCTATCTATCTCTGCTTCCAGTATTTTACCAATGTATTCTTTTGAATTATCCATTCTAATCTCCTCCTATTCATTAATAAATTTTTCTACACTATTGCGTATTTTGTCTAGTTCATAACCATATGCATTACAAGTATTCCAGCCTCTTTCTTTAGCAGGTTCCAGATTTTTTTGAACATCATCTATAAATAAGATATTATTTGGACTTATATTACAATCTTTTTCTACAATTTTATAAACTTTTTCATTAGGCTTACTACATTTAAGTTCACATGATAACCATACATAATCAAAAACTTTTAAATCAACTTGCTTATCTAATCTTGCTATATCCACTTTACCTAAATTAGATAATATCCCTATTTTACATTTTGATTTTAAACTATGTGCATATTCTACAACGTCTTTATAATATTCTATACGATTAAATTCTTCTTCGTAAAATTTATAAAAGTCATCTTCACTGCATTGTAGATTAAATTCATTTCTTATTTTGTCAAACCATGTATTTTCTTTATTTCCTTCTTCTACTTTCCTTGTGCACACATCAAAATATCTTTCTATTAAGTTATTCTCATTTACTTTATTGTTAAAATGTTTTATAAAATTTGTTATAGCTGTATTTAAAGAATATTCTCCTTCTCTATGGCTTTCGATTACCCTCCCCAATCAAATATTACTATTTTATTTGCATTATACATAATAAAGCTCCTTTTCTCATCTTTTTGAATTTTATCATTAATTTATTTTGTTTTCTATATTTTTAGTACAAAAAAAGATTGATTTATAAATAAATCAATCTTTTTATTAATTATAGATTTAAATAATATCTCTATTTTTTATTCTCATTTTCAATTATCTCTAAATTTGCTTGTCTTTTTATTTTGCTTGTTGTTGTTTTTAATAATGGTTCTTCTGAAATTAATATTCCTCTTATCGCTTTGTATTTTGGCATGATTTGGTTTACTTCTTTAACTTTTTCTGCTAGAACTTTATAAATTTCATCATCTGTTGTAACTTTGTATGCCTCTTGCATAATTTCTCTATCAAATATTATTTTTACATTTATTTTTATATCATCTTTATCATCTGATTGTTGTTTACCAAAAATAAATGATTCTTTAACACCTTCTATTTTATTTACTAGTGCTTCCATTTCTTCTGGGAATATATTTTTACCATTTTTTAATACGATAACACTCTTCTTTCTTCCACAAATAAATATATATCCATCTTCATCTATTTTTGCTAAATCTCCTGTACGGAACCATCCATCTTCTAAAACTTCTTTTGTTGCTTCTTCATCATTATAATATCCAAGCATTACATTTGGTCCTTTAACAACAAGTTCTCCCATTCCTTCTTCATTTGCATCTTCTATTTTAGCTTGTATATGTGGAAGTGGTTTTCCTATTGATCCAACTCTAAAGTTTTCGTTTGTTTCTACACCTATAACTGGAGAAGTTTCTGTTAAACCATATCCTTGGCATAAGTTAACTCCCCATGCTCTAAAATCTTCTTCTACTTCTTTTTCTAATGCTGCAGCTCCACTAACAAATAATTTAATTTGTCCTCCAAATACATTATGAATGTCCTTAAATATCTCTTTCTTTTCTGCCATTGTTTTATCTTTGTTTGCTTCCATAAGCTTTCTAACTGCTTCTAGTTTGCCTTCTTTTTCTAAGTTTTTAATTATAGTTTTATGCATACTTTCATATATAGCTGGTACAAAAGAAGCAAATGTAATTTTGTATTCGTTTAGATTTTCTACTATATGTCTAATTCCTTCGCAGAATGATCTTTGTGCACCAATATATAGTGAATATAACATACCTACAGTACATTCAAAAACGTGATGTAATGGTAAGAATGATAATATTCTATCGCTTGAATCTATATCTAATACAGAAGCAAAATCCATTACGTTTGATACCATATTTTTGTGAGAAAGTGCTACTACTTTTGATTTTGATGTTGTTCCTGAAGTAAATAACATTATACTCATTTCTTCTGGATTTATTTTTGCATCTATAAAGCTTCTGTCTCCAGCTTCTACAAATTCTTTTCCTTTTTCTATTAATTCTTTTTGTGAATATATTCCTTCCTTATGTATATCTGAATCCATAGAAATTAAGTGTTTTAACTTATTTTTTTCACTATATTTAATTTTTTCTACTATCTCTTCATATTTTTTAGAATAAAATATTGCTTCAACTTCTGATCTTTCTACTAATTCTTCCAATTCGTTTGCTGGTAATGATTTATCTAATGGAACAACTGTACCTGTACCACATACTACAGATAAATATGCAAGTTCCCATTCATATCTATTTTCACCTATAACAGCGATTCTTTTATCCTTTAATCCTAAGTTAATTAATGCTGTTCCTAGGTAATCTATCATATCTCTAATTTCATTATGTGTATATACTTGATATTTTCCTTCTTCAAGTTTTATTTTATATCCTGGTCTATCTCCATAAAGTTCTCTTGTTTTATTTAACATATCTTTTAAATCGCTTACAACTAACATGTTTTTACTCATTTTATCTTTCTCCTTCACTACTTTTTTTCTATTTTATTGCCTTTATTAGAATAATATAAATAAAAAAAATCGTCAATTATTTTCCAAGTTTTTGTACCGTGAGTACAAAAACTTATAAACAACTTTTTTATCTTATGCTAATAACAAAAAGACTCTGCATACAGAGCCTTTATTTTAATTAATATCTATCCTTTTAATATAATTCATTCCGTCTTGATCTTTTTCTACCTTTAAAACAAAATTGAATTTGTTTACTTCTGTTGCTAGATAAAAGTCTCGTTCTGGAAAAATGTCTTGTAAGTTTTTATCAAAAAATCTTTTTCCTGCTATAATTTTTAATTCTTCTATTTCATTATCTAAATTTGAATTTTCGCCTTCTAATAAACTCTTTATATATTCTGCGCATAAAGTATCTTCTTTAGCCTCTGATTTTCCCATTCACCTATTGATATTTCAGTTATTCTTTCATCACAAATTGGTTCTGTCCCAGGAAATATTGCATTTAATGTTTGTCTGGCTCTTTTTAACGAAGAGCAATATATTACATCAAAATTATTATTTAAACTTTTTCCTAGTTCTTTGGCGGCTTCAATACCTTTTTCAGTCAAATTACAGTCTGCCCTTCCAGCCCCAATACCATCTCTATTATATTCTGATTCAGCATGTCTAATAAATACTATTTTTGTCACAATAATACTCCCTTCGAAATACTATTCAATTAAATCTGTATAATATAAGATTTCTTTATTTAATGACTTAGCATATTCAATTTCACTTTTTGTACTGTTTCCAATATATCTGTCTACATTAACAACTAATATAGCATCAGAAAGTTTTATTTTTTCTTTATGCATTTTATCAATCATAGACGCTTCTTCTTTTGTATATGCTTCTTTATTAGGCTTTGTAAGTTCAATTGGAGTTAGCATACAATTCCCTTTTAGTGCCATTTTCTCCGTTATTTCTTTCATTTCATTTTTGTATTTATAACTACCACATACAGTTATTACTTTCATTTTGGTTCCTCCTTGCATTATTATTCATCATATAATTTGCATTGTTCTTTGCTCCAAGCAGGTGTACATACAATTGCTACCTTAAAATTACCTTCCCAATAATAAATATCTTTTTTATTTAAAAAGATAATGTCTCCTGCTTTAAATTCTATTGTTTCTTCTCCTTTTTGTATATATGACCTGTTCCATCCAATACATAGCATAATTCTTCACATTCTAAATTAGAACAATATCCCTTTTCTGGATATCTACCTGTAATTGTATTTATGCAGAAATCCAAATTTCTCTCATTTAAATCAATTGAATATTCTAATACTGAACTAGTATCAGCATATTTAAAGTGTTTTGCATTTTCTTTTTTTACTATTTTCATTTTTTCCTCCTACAGTGAAATGGGGACGTTCCTTTTTTCCCTATTTTATTTTTTATTTATAGAGATTTTAGGAGCACCGCCTAAATCCCCTTTTTTAATACATATACTAGCCATTTATTATTATTTGAGCCACCTTCTTTGTGAAAGTCATAAACTTTGAAGCCTGTTTTGGTAATGATTTCATTCATATCTTCTTCCGAGAAATATTTATAATAACGCTCTGCTCCCATATGATATTCATTAGAAAAATCAACCCATTCTTCGTCAACATTTTTCCCTTCACGGTTCATTACATTAAAAACAAATAATCCATTATCTTCTAAGGCTTCATATGTTTTTTCTAATACTTTTAATGCATCTTCTTTAGTAAAATGAACAAATACTCTCCATGCAAATATGCCAGAATATTTTTCATCAAAATTATCTTCTAATACATTAAATTTTATAGTATTTACACCTTTAGATTTAATTGCATTAATAAAATCTTCTGCCACATCACTTGCAGTTACATTATATCCTAAATCTACTATGTATTTTGCATTTACTCCATCACCTGAGCCAAACTCAAACACCTTCGAACCTTTAGGTAATGTTCCAATATTAGTTGTAATAAATTTATGTAATTTATCACTTTTACGTTTTGCCTTCTCTGGATCAAGATTATCATGTGCAATACTTGTCTTTAAATATGTACCTGCCTTTCTATCATATATTTTTAATGTTTCTTCATTTTCTTTACTCATAATTTTTATCTCCTTATATTTAAATTTTTATTTTTACTATATCTAAATTATTTACACCTTCTACTTTTAAATTTAAAACTCTTTGAAAAGCATAAATTACTCCCGCATGTGTAACAACAAGAATCTTTTTACCTTCATAATTTTCTTTTAGAAAATCAATAAAGTCCTCTACTCTTTTTGCAACATCAGTTATTAACTCTCCATTTGGTGGTCTTTTTTCTATATTTTTAAGTAAAAAACTTTTTTCATCTGAAATAGGTGTATTTTCCCAGTCTCCTAAACTTCTTTCAATTATTCTTTCATCACAAATTATTTTTAAATTTGGAACTAGAATTTTTGCAGTTTGAAGAGTTCTTTTTAGTGGTGAAGAAAAACATATATCATAATAATTGCTATCAAAGTTCTTTGCTCTTTCTTTTGTTTTTCTTATTCCTTCTTCACTTAAATTACAATCAATTCTTCCTTGTAATAATCCTATCTTATTGAATTCGCTTTCTGCATGCCTTAATAAATTCAACTCCATATTTATTTCTCCTTAGATTTCTCGCATTATAATATAAATAAAATTATCTTATAATTATTTACTACTTTTCTCTCCAAAAATCATAAATCATATTAGATAAATCTTTTGGATTGTCTACATTCAATACATGTGATGCGTTGCTAACTGTCTTAAAAGAACTGTTTTTTATAGTCTTATTTAATAATTTTGCATTTTCCATATTCTGCTTATCTTTTATTCCGCATAAAATTAATGTTTTGCAATCTATTTTATCTAAATTAGTTTCTATATCTAAATCGCCCATTGAAGCAACTAGTGAAATAAAATCTCCTTTTGTGCATCCGATTTTCTCGAATGTAGATTTTGGAGTAATATGAAATATTATGCCTTGAAGTTTAAAAAGAAATTTTGGTATTTTGTAAGGTGTTCCTATTAAAATGAGCGAATTCACTTTCTCAGGAAATTCCTTTGAATAGTCTAATGCTAATATTCCCCCAAGAGATAAGCCACATAAGTTTAATTTCTCGCTAAAACTGTTACAGTAATCCGCAAATTTTTTATATAAAATAGAATAATTAATTCTTGTATCTTTTAACATTGAATATAAATTTGGCTTTTCTATCTTAATATTATGAAGATTTAATTCTTTTTCTACTATATTCCAACTAGTCTCGTTTTGCCCTAACCCATGTATTAAAATATTTTTCATATTTAAGGCTCCTTCCATATTTTAATCGAATTGTACTTCCCAATCTTTATCTTGATTAGCTTTAAAACACATCTCTATCTGTTCTTTGTTGTTTTTTGCCTCTGATAATTCTGGTAATTCGTCTAATGAAAAATATGCTATCTCTGTTGTTTCTATATTTTTTTCGAATTGTCCGCCTACCACATCACATAGAACAAAAACCTTACATACGCCATAAGCATATACAGGTTTATTATGCTGATTTCTATCCTGAACTGCAATTAGTTTTTTTGCCAAAACATCTAAACCAGTCTCCTCTTTTACTTCCTTAACTGTATTTGATTTAATTGACTCTAGCACATCAACCCGTCCTCCTGGCAAAGACCATGTTCCATCATTTTCGTGAGTTAATAATATTTTATTATCTTTAAATATTGCAGCTCTTGTATCTAATTTAGGTGTTTGATAACCTGTTTCATTACAAAATAAATCTTTTACTTTCTCTAACGAAAATTCGGTTTTCATACTTAACATTTCTGCAGATATATCTCGTAATCTTTTATATCTTTCTATGTCGTATGCATTGTTTGTATAAGCCAAACCATTTTGTGCTAAACTTTGTATTTCTATTATTAGTTCTAACCATTTATCCATTATTTCATCTACTATTTAAATTGTTAACTATTATGTTTATGATTTCATCAATTTCTAGCTCTTTACCTAATAATGTTTCCGGAATACAGTCTAGTAAATCTTTTTCGTTCCACCATTTTCGTAATTCTGTTTTTCCAAATTCATTTGCATTAGGTTTAGTTTTATGCCTTCTTAAAGTTTCATCAAATGGAATATCAAAGTAAAATGCATAAATATCCTTATTAAATTCTTTAAGCAGCTTTTTAAATAAGGGGTCATACCATTTTGAGTTTAATATTCCCTCTAAAATTACTACTTCACAGTGCTCTTTACCATAAACTGCAAGTTGAAAAAGTAATTCACTTACTTTAGGCTTTTCGCCATCTTTTACATATAGCATTTCTCTTCTAACAACATCTTGTGAAATAAGCATCGTTCCATGTCCTAATTTCTGTTGCAAGCCTTTTGCAACAGTTGTTTTGCCGCTTCCAGAGTTTCCTCTTAATATAACTAATTTAGACATTTTTATTTCTCCTTAAATTATTTGCATAATAACACAAAAGTAGGTAACTTACAATAAATTACCTACTTTTTAATATACTTATTTTTAAATTTTTACAAAATAGGGATTTAAGCACCGTCCCCAAATCCCTGTCTGCCTCAAAACCTTATTTTACTAAATTAATGCCACCATTTTTTAGACTTTTTTGAACATCAATTACTCTTTGGTTAGAGGAACCTTTCCATTTTAATGTTGGATCATGTAATTCATCTTCATAATTTCCATCTACTAATACATCAATATATTTTAGTGCATCTTTATCTTTTATTTGTTCGTATTTATAGCCAGACCATGCCCATACATTTTTTTCTGGATATTTTTCTTTAAAGGCTTTGGCAAGTTTTGCAGTTCCTTCAATATTAGTAGGAGCCATTGGCTCCCCACCTAATATAGATAACCCTTTTACTTCGTTTTTATTACTTAATTCTAATACTTTATCAATTGTTTCTTGTGTAAATTCTTTTCCACCTTCGAAATCCCATGTTTCAGGATTAAAACAGTTCTTACAGTGAAAAGGACAACCTTGCATAAATATAGATACTCTTACTCCTGGTCCGTTTGATATATCCATTTTTCTAATTAAATTGTATCTCATAATTATGCCTCCTTGTTATCTATATGTAAAACTCTTTCTTTTATTTCCTGTGTTCTTCCTTTATTCCAGAAGTTTGTTCCAATATATCCACATGTACGTCTTGCTACATTTAGTGTATTGTGATCTCTATTTCCACAATTTGGGCAATACCATTCCAAATTATCATCTATTAATATTTCTCCAGTATAACCACATTGTTGACAATAGTCAGATTTAGTATTAAGTTCTGCGTACATGATATTATCATAAATAAATTGTATAATCTCGATTACTGCATCTATATTTCCTTGTAAATTTGGTGTCTCTACATAAGAAATAGCTCCACCAGGACTTAATACTTGGAATTCACTCTCTAATTTTAATTTAGAAAATGCGTCTATTTCTTCGAATACAGGAACATGATATGAATTAGTAATATAATTTCTGTCTGTAATTCCTTTTACTGTTCCAAATCTTTCTTTTAAGCATTTAGCAAATTTATATGTCGTTGATTCTATTGGTGTACCATAAACAGAATAATCTAAATCTTCTTCTGCTTTCCATTTGCTTGTTGCATCATTTAAATGTTGCATTACTTTTAATCCAAATTCTTTTCCTGGTCCATTATCTGTATGACTGTGTCCTGTCATAACTTTAACACATTCATATAGACCTGCATATCCAAGTGAAATTGTAGAATATCCATGATGTAATAATTCGTGTATTGATTCGCCTTTTTCTAATCTTGCTAATGCTCCATGTTGCCATAAAATAGGTGCTACATCACTTGTTACATTACTTAATCTCTTATGTCTTATTTGTAAAGCTCTGTGACATAACTCCAATCTTTCGTCAAATATCTTCCAGAATTCATCCATATCACCATCAGCAGAAAGTGCAACATCTGGTAAATTAATCGTTACAACACCTTGGTTGAATCTTCCATAATATTTACCTTTTCCTTCTACATAATTTTTAGCTTTTGCTATATTTCCTATATTTAACATTCTATCAGGTGTTAAGAATGATCTACATCCCATACATGGATAACAATCTCCATCTCCTAGGATATTTTTCTTATATTTTAGCATCATCTTTTCTGATATATAATCTGGAACCATTCTTTTAGCTGTACATTCTGCAGCAAGTTTTGTTAGATACCAGTATTTGCTGCCTTCATGAATATTATCTTCTTCAAGAACATATAAAAGTTTTGGGAACGCTGGTGTTATATATACACCTTTTTCGTTTTTAAATCCTAATATTCTTTGTTTTAAGAACTCTTCGATTATCATTGCAAGTTCATCTTTATATTCTTCTGTTTCTCCTAAATACATGCAAACTGATAAGAATGGTGCTTGTCCATTTGTGTTTGTCATAGAGTTTACTTGATAGTTAAATGTTTGGACACCATCTTCAATTTCTTTTTTAGTATCTTGCATAGCATATTTTTCACAATCTTTTTTGCTAAAGTTTCTTGCTTGATATTTCTTTAAATACTTTTCATAGCTTAATCTAACAAATGGTGCTAAATGTGTAAGTGATACCGTAGCTCCGCCATAGCTTGATGATGTTACTGCTAATATTATTTGTGTTGCTATTGTTGCAGCTGTTAAAAATCTATGTGGTTTTTCTATCATAACTCCATTTATTACTGTTCCGTATTGTAACATATCATCTAAGTTAATTAATTCACAATTATGAAGAGCATTTTGCGCAAAATAATCAGCATCATGAAAATGTATAATACCTGCATCATGTGCCTCTACTATATCTTCAGGGAGTAAAAATCTTCTTGTTATATCTGTACTTGTTATTCCTGCTAAGTAGTCTCTTTGTGTTGTAACTACTTCTGCATTTTTATTAGAATTTTCACTATTCCAATATTCGTTTTCTCCTTCAATTAATTCTTTAATTGATTTGTCTGTTGTATTTGCTTTTCTTACTAATTCTCTAGTATATCTATATGTAATATATTTCTTTGCTAATTGATATTTGTCAAATTCCATTAGCTTTTGTTCTATTATATCTTGGATATCTTCTACTAATATTCTTTTTTTGTTTAAATCTTCGATGTATTTTATGATTTCTTTTATTTCTTCTTTAGTTGCTTTTTCTCTTCCTCTTACCTCCTCATTTGCTTTTCCAATTGCTACTCTAATTTTTTCTGGATCGTAGTCCACAATGTGTCCGTCTCTTTTAACGATTTTCATTCTTTTGTTCCTCCCCTGATTTATTTTTTGTATTATTTATTACGAGTAAATATTATATATAATTTTAAATATATACAAGTTGCACTTGCAACTTTTTTGTTTTTTTGTTAAAATTTTTTTAGGTGATAAAAATGAGGCTTCCTTTTGAAGGATTAACAAAATTACAAATCGGTAAACTCTTTGTGCTTCTAGGCGTTCACAGGTATAGATACACTAAAGGTGAAGAGATTGTTCCTACTATAAAAAATGATAATATTATTGGAATTGTACTTAGCGGATTTGCCCAAATCATGAATATAGAGTACAATGGAAACGAAATGGTACAGGAAAATCTTGGAAAAGATAGTGTGTTTGGAACAACAATTTCTGCAACTAATAGTGAAGACTGTCAAATAATAGCTAAAGAGGATACCGAAGTACTTATTATAGATTATATAAAACTTATGAGGCCTGAAAATACTAATCATAATTATTTTAATATTTTTTTAAGTAACTTATTTGATATAATTAATACTAAATTTAGAGAAACCAACGAAAGAGTTAAAGTACTAGAAAAAAAACAAATACGTGAAAAATTATTAAAATTTTTTGAGATTGAACATAGGAAAAGTCATTCTAAAAATATATATTTAAGTTTTCCTTTCAAAGATTTAGCAGATTACCTTGCAATTGATAGATCTGCTATGTTTAGAGAATTAAAGCATTTGAAAGATGATAAACTTATAGAAGTTGATGGTAGGAAAATTAAAATATTGTATGAGATATAATTTATGGCATGTAAAAATCACAAAAGTCAAACGACTTTTGTGACAATTTCACACATTTTTCAAAGGACTTTTATTTTCATACTATAACATCAAAATCTTTTTTACAACGAGGACATGTACAAACATGTTTACCTTTTTTCTTTGGTAATCTGAGTTCAGCTTTACAATTAGGACATTTTCTATAAATATGAGTTTTTCTATCTGCCCATTTTTTCTTATGTAATTTTATCTTTTCTATAACTTTATTTTTAATCTTTAAAAATTTTGCATTTTCATTTTGTCTTTTATAAATGTTTCGTGAAAGTGCTCTAAACATCATATAAACACAAATTATTATTTCTAATAGATATATAATTGGATTTCTAATGACTATACTTATAATTGCAATAATCCAAAATATAATAAATAAAAATTTATATAATTCATCTATTCCATATCTGCCTTGCATAAAATCGGCTAATTTATATATAAATTTATTCAATATGCATTCCTCCTTTAACATATAAATCTTGGGCCACAACAACAATTACATATAGAATCTGCTAAACACCACCAAAAACATATATTTTGCATATCAAAAGGTCTTCCATATGTTCTACTTTGTTCTCTATACATATTTCCTCCGCCTTGCAATTGTTGTAATAATTCTTGATATCTTAAATTATTAGGTTCCATTTGTACTGCCATTTTTGCATGGTTTAATGCTGTTATTCTATTACCTGTATAATAATTTGCAATACTACTTAAATAATACCATTCAGCAGTTTTATCCTGAATTTCAGAAAGCACTCTTAATGCTTCCCTATACATTCCAATTTGTATAAAATGACTTGCTACTTGATAAAGATTTGTACTTCCACTATTATTACTATATGAATTATTTTGACTTTCTGAATAGCTATTATATTGATTTGCAGTACCATTTTTTATTTGATCATATGCTTCATTTATTTCCCTCATCTTTTTTGCTGCTTCTTCGTCCCCTGGATGTAAATCTGGATGATATTTTTTTACTAGTTTTCTGTATGCTTTCGTAACTTCTGCATCTGTTGCTCCATATGACACCCCAAGTACTTCGTATGGATTTTGTATCATTTATTTTTCTCCCTTCTTTTTATGTATTTCATATTTTGTCCAAATTCCAGAATATAGAATGTTTTCAATTATTTTATTTGAAATATTTAGCTCCTTATATTTTTCTACACAATCTGATAAAAGTAAATTAAGCATATCATCAAATTCTGTTTTTGAATTTGTAATTAGAGGGTTATACCTCTTATTTTTTATATCTTTCTCAAAATCTATACAAGCATCTAAAATATATATAAATTTTCCTAGTGCATCTCCAAAATTTCTTAATTTTTCTTCGTGTTCATCTTCGTATGGTGTAAATATTTCTCCAAATAATTTGCCACAGCATTGTGCTGATAAATCTGGATTTATAATGTTTTTAGCTTCTAACTCATTTAATTCTTTTAGAGAGTTTTGTACAATTTTAGCTTTCTTAGGATATTTCTCACATATTTTTTTAAAACTCTTTTTTATTAATTTTGCATAACCATTAGCAAATACGTTTTTGTCATCTTGCCAATCATCAAGTAAATTATAATAAGCTAATAATATATTCATATCTGCTACATAGTCTACAAATTTGCCCTTTATATAAGTATGTTTATTAACAGGATGCATCATACATCTACATTCAAATTTTTCGTTATTTTCTTTATAAACTTCATTTAACAATATTATTAAGAATGTCATATCATAATTTAATGTAAATCTGCTTATGTTTTTGTGTTCTTTTTGTAATGATTTACATAGACCACAGTAACATTCTCTATAATATCTTTTATCTGTATCTTCTAATAAGTTAGGATTTGTAACTATATTACCAAGCATTTTACTTCTCCGTTTTAGTAAACTTATGAAATATAGTTTATTATTTTTCTTTGCTAAAATCAACAGCTATAGCTAAGATTTCACGTAAGTTTCACATATTAATAAAAAAACGGAGGCCTAAGCCTCCGACTTTCTCCCGAATATTCAGTTTTTCTTTCTGTTATCTGGAAATAGTCTTAACCAGATGTACTCCTGTATAGATAATATTTGTGCCATAGTCTATTATCAATGCAGAAAGTCCAGCAATCATCAGGAAATTCTGTTTGTTTGCCATTCCTACAAAGCAATATGCCAGGCAAGTTCCTGCAATAATTGCAAGTGTCATCTTACTTAAATCGAATGCAATTCGTTTTTTCAAAGACATTTCATGTTCCTCAGTAGTGTATTCGCTTAACATGAAGCATAATGCTACAAAGAGGATCATTAAACCAAAAATAATTAACTTAGTCATACTTTTTACCTCAATAAATATTCATTCATCTTGTTTATAGTTGCCTCAGGAGAAAGATTTTTATTAAACTGAATATACATAACATTGTATCACATTATGTTAAATTAATCAATTTTTTTACTTATTCTACAACTTTCTTAAATAGCTCTTCGTAACTTTACAATAAAAAGGGAACCTACCATTTCTAGTAAGTCCCATGCTTTATTCATTTTATAAATCTTACATTATTCTTCTTTTTCTAACTCTATAACAACTTCTTCACCAGTTGTTTTAAACAAATGCACTTTTAATGTATCTGTTGCATCATAATTTGTTAAATTAAATGTATTGTAGTATGTTACTGTTCCATCTTCTTTAACACTTATTTCTCCATCTCCATCTGATCTATGTGCAGGATAATATTTAGTTCCATCAGTTGTTTCCACATACTCTTTTTCACTCCATGCAATGTCTTTGCAATTATCTAAATATATTCTAAAGGCAGTATTTGAAACTTTAGCACTTTCAAATTTATAATTTTTATCACTAATAGAAACAAGCTTATAGTCTATAATATTTGACTTAGACATTTTAGTAGGTACATCTATTTCATAACTCCATTCACCATTATAAATAATAGATTTTTCTTCTCCATTTTCCCAATATTTATTTCTTATTTTATTAAATGTTACTTTTAGTGTTTTAGATTCTGGGAATTCTTTTTCATTTCCTGTAGCAGTTAAATAAAATTTTAAATCATGTTCATCTATTTTCTCACTTGCTTGACTATATCCTCCAGTATAGCTGTCATAATTTGCTTTTGCTTCTTTCTCTGTTTCATATAATGATGTCATTTCTTCTGATTCTAGTTCTCTTGTTGCAAAAACTTTTTCATTATTTTCATTTACTACCTTCAAGTCCATTATATCTATTTTACCTTCTTTAGATAGCATATTGGTCAAATTATAAGTTTCATCAAATTTTATATTTATAGTTATGTCAAAATTATAGTCATCTAGTAAAAAAGATTCTATATTTGCACTAATACCATTAGCCTCTTTATATTCTGTATTTACATCACTATAATATTCATTATTAATAGCTGTTTGAACACCATCACTACTATTTTTTCCAAACTTATTAATAATTTGAGTTGTAGCAAATACTACTCCCGTCATAGAAAGTGCAGCACATGCAGCTATTCCTATTTTTTTAATAACATTAAATTTATTTTTATCCATAGCTATATCCTCCTCTTTTATATTTGATATAGCTATTTTTAATTTTACCTTTTCCAAAATTTTATAATTATCCATATTATTTAACCTCTTTCTTTATTTTATTTCTAATTCTGTATAGTCTTTGCTTTACACTAAACTCAGAAATGTTATGTTCTATAGCTATATCCTTAATTGATTTAGAAGAATAATAAAAATCTAAAAATATTGTTTTATCAATTTCTTTCATGGTTTCTAGTTTCTTTTCTATATTCCTAATTTCTTGTATCTCAGTATCAAGAAAATCAATTTTATCATAACTATACAAATTATTCTCATAATCAGAAATATCTACATCAATTTTAATTTTTCTTAAATATTCTTTTACTAAGTTTCTTGTTACTCCCGCAATATACGAACTTAGATTTTTGTTAACATCTAATTTGTGTTTATTTTTCCATAGTATAAAAAATACTTCAGAAACAATTTCTTCTTTATCTTCGTTACTTAAATTAGTACTTGCCATGTTATTTATAATAGTCGCTATATAAGATGAATATTCGTTTATTATTTTTTCTAAATCAAGTTCATTATTTTTTATATATTGTTTTATTTCTTTATCTTTGCTCACTTTAGATCTAAACTCCTTTTTTACTTTAAGATATCTTACATCTTTATATTGATAATTTTATAAAAAAAGTAACATTTTTATAATTATTTTAACCAAAAATTAAAGACCTACCATTTCTGGTAAGCCTCTAAAGTTTATTAATCTCTTAATTTAGCTCCACATCTCTTGTCTAGCGTTTTTAATATACTATTCATTTTCTCATTTATTTGTTCTGATGTCATAGTTGTTCCTTCATTTAGTATTTTTACTTTTAATGTAATTGATTTTTTACCTTCTGGAATTTGATTTCCTCTATACTCATCTACAAATTCAACTTCTTTAACTTTTGCTCTAATATTTTCTTCAATTTGTTTCCATGTAATTTCTTCATCAACTATGATTGATAAATCTTTTTCTACTAATGGTAGTTCTGGTAATCTTTCATATTCATTTGTTCTTGAAGCATATGGAACAAATTTTTCTGTATTAATTTCAAACATTGCTACATTTGTTCTTTTTATTTTAGTATCTGCCATTACTTTTACAGAAACTAATCCTAATGTTCCGATTACTTCATTACCTTTAACTACATTTAGGTATGCATTAACATCTGCCCAATATGGCTTCTCCATTTTTTCTAATTTAAGTTCTTCCATATGGCAATATTCAGCCATATTTTCAATTACACCTTTTGCTTCATAGAATATTTCTTTAGCCTCTTTTCCTACTATACATCCTGTTAAATAATTCTTTTGAATTGGTAAGACTTCATCTTCTGAAGATGGTCTATAATCACCTTTTTCATAAACTTCTTCACAATCAAATAATCTAAATTCATCATAATATCTTAAATTTTTAGCAACTGCTTCTAACATTCCTGGTATTAAAGAACTTCTTAAATATGCTAAATCTGGTGCTGGTGGAGTTGCTAATTTTAAAGATTTCTCCATATCTATTCCTGCTGCTTTAATATATTTTTCTTCAATCCATGGATATGTAAAAATTTCATAAAATCCGCATCTATATGCTAAATATTCTTTAATTCTTCTTTCAAGTAAAACATCATTTTGTTTTACAGAATGTTCAAATGTTATAGTAATTGGTTTTGCCTCAAAACTATCAAAGCTTAATATTCTTGCAATATCTCCCATTACATCATCTTTGATTGTTACATCACCTGTTGATCTCCATGTTGGAACTATTACATCATATTCTCCGTTATTTAATGATATTTCATATCCAAGAGCTGTTAAAATTTGTTCAATCTTCTCTTGTGGTATTTTCTTTCCTAATCTTGTATCTAAGAATTCTTCACTTACTTTTATTTCATTCTTTTTAGTTTCGTTTGGATAAACATCTGCATATTTAATTATTTTGCTATCTGGGAATATTTCTTTAATTAATCTTAATGCTAAATTTAATCCTTCATCTACTCTTTGTGTATCAACACCTTTTTCAAATCTCATTGAAGCTTCTGTTTTTTCTGCAAATTTTTTATCTGTTTGTCTAACTGTATCTGCAGAGAAGTTTGCTACTTCTAATACAACTCCTTTTGTATCTGGCAGAATAGAATCTTTTTTACCACCTTTAATTCCAGCTAATGCCATTGCATCACTTTCATCACATATTACTAAATCGTCTGTTGAAAGCTCAATAAAGTTATTATCTAATAATAATAATTTCTCATTTTCTTTGGCATTTCTTACTATTATTTTTTCTCCACTTACATGTGTTTTGTCAAAAGCATGAAGTGGTTGACCTACTGCCATCATTACATAATTTGTTATATCAACAATGGCATTTATTGGTCTTTGACCTACTTTTGATAATAATGATTGCATCCACATTGGGGATGGTTTTTCATATATACCATCTATTTCTACTGCTACATATCTATTACATTTAGTTGTATCTTTTATTTCTACACTATATTCTGGAACTTTTGGTATTTCGTATTTTGGTAATTCTTTTAATGGTGCATCATATATAGCTGATAATTCTCTTGCAATTCCATAATGTCCCCATAAATCTGGTCTATTAGATAATGATTTATTATCTATTTCTAATACTGTATCATTCATTCCAAATAAATCTGCAACACTATCTCCTGGCTTGCAATCAAATCCTTTTAAGTCAACTATTTCTTCTTCACCTTCATTTGGGAAGAAATCACTTAAATATACTTCTGTTGAAGCACAAATCATTCCATAAGAGCTTTCTCCTCTCATTTTTGTTTTTGTTATTTTAACAGGTTCTCCTTGACCATGCCAAACAACTTCTGCTCCTGGTTTTGATACTACTACATGTTCTCCCACATAAAGGTTAGAACCACCACATACGATTTGTACTGGTTCTTCTTCTCCAATATCTACCATACAAATTCTTAATTTATCAGCATTTGGATGCGCTTTTATTTCTAAAATTTCTCCTACAACTATGTCATGAAATTTTTTAGCAGTATTTTCTACATCTTCTACTTCTACTGTTCTTAATGTCATATCATAGGCAATTTGTTCATCAGTTAAACCTTCAGGTAAATCAACATATTTTCTAATTAAATTTAATGATACTTTCATATTCAAAATCCTTTCTATTTAAATTGTTTCAAAAATCTTAAATCTCCACTATGGAATAAACGTACATCATCTACTCCATATCTCATCATTACTAATCTATCTAATCCAATATTAATATAGAATCCTGTCCATTCTTCTGGATCTAATCCTGCTGATTTTAATACGTTTGGATGAATTACACCACCTGGCATAACTTCTATCCATCCATTATGATTACATACTTTGCATCCTTTTCCACCGCATACTAAGCATTCCATATCTATTTCATATCCTGGTTCTGTAAATGGGAAAAATCCTTCTCTCATTCTTGTTTTTATTTTTCTTCCAAAAACTTTTTCTAAGATTGTTTGAATCATAACCATACCAGATGAAAAAGATATATCTTTATCAACTATTAATGCTTCATATTGGAAGAATGCTCTTTCATGTCTAGCATCTGTTGTTTCGTTTCTATATACTTCTCCTGGATATACAAATCTTGCTGGTGCTCCATGTTTTAATAAATATCTTACAGAACCACCTGTTAAATGTGGTCTTAAGCATAATCTTTCTGCTCCTTCTTTATCTTCTGTTCCCTCAAGCCAATATGTGTCCATAGATTGACGTGCAGGATGGTTTTTAGCAAAATTCAAATTATCAAATGCATATTTTTCACTACTTATATCATCTTCACTAAATACTTCAAAACCTAAAGATAAGAATGCATCATTTAAGTCGTGTTTCATTTGAGTTATTGGGTGAAGTGCTCCTCCACTTACCTTTTTACCAGGAATTGTTAAATCAATTGGCTCATCTAATACACTCATAGAAGCAATAATTTCATCATCCTTTTGTTGTAAATTACTTAAAAATGTATTTTTTATTTCTGTTGCCATCATTCCAATTGTCTTTTTCTCTTCTACTGGTAAATCTTTCATAGATTTTAGAACTTCTGATAATCCGCTTTTTTTACCTGTTAATTCTTTTCTGACTTCTTCAAGCTCAGCGATAGTCTTTACGTTTTTAATTTTCTCTAAACCTTTTGTTTTGATTTCTTCTAATTTCTCTTTCATAAACCTTTTCCTTTCTTCGGGATTTTGGGACGTTCTTTTTTGTTTTCTATGGAAATAGGGACGGTCCTTTTTTCCTTTTTTTTTGTTTTCGAATAGGGATTTAAGGAACGTCCCTCTTTCCCTAGTCCCTATTTCCTATTTGTATGTGGATTGAAAATCAAAAAACGAGCAATCTTCCATAAAGGACGATTTGCTCGTGGTACCACCTTTTTTTATAGTATTTCTACTACCTCATTACAGATTAACGCTCTTACACGATTTGACTCCATTACTGAAATTCGTTAATTTGCCTTTCTATTGTAGCTTCCAGTCTATGGCTACAATTCCCTAGTTAGAGTTTCAAATTAACTACTTATATAATTTCTTCGTCAACATTTATTGGTCGTATAGATTATATTGCCTTTTTTGGTATTTGTCAAATGTTTATGGCAAATTTATAGTTATAAATAGTCCTCAAATATAAAATTATTTCAAAGTATAAATTTGAAATATAGAAAAACTGTTGCATATGTTATATAAACATGTTATATTAATTGGTGATACCCAAAAACGTTGTTTAAGTTTCTGTTGTAACGGAAACAACTCATCAAAAGGAGGAAGAACTATGACAAATGTTTCTGTGTGGATGATGATTCTCTGGCTTATAAACTGTTATATTGTTATAAGCAGTTTATTTTCAAAGCCACGGCCCATTAAATTCGATTCAGAGGACAATGATGTAGTTACAGGAACAGCCATCGTCACGCTTATTATGGGAGTTGTGTTTATGGTTTTAAGCGTTTGGTATTTGTGTGCATCTGCCACAATAATAAACCATACGTTATTCACATTGTTTTCGGCAGCATTAATAATTGTTACAATTATTAAATTACCCAAACTCATTGTTCTTACTGGCAAAATCGCTAGTAAGCAAACAATCGAACCACCAGAAAAAGGATTATCCGCTACCAGATTGGTAAAGATTCTTCATCTGGCATATTTTGGATACTACGTATTCACGGGAGTATCGCTTTTTGACGTTTTGCTAAAATAAGCGTCTTATCATTTTAATAGTTTTAAACTTTAAAAAGAGGAGAGTCTACTCTACATGAGCAAAGGCTCTCTTCTTTTTAATTATTTAAATTTACTATTTTTTAAAGCTTTTTTCTCTTTTTTCAGTAACTGTACTTAACCTGCAATTTTTTCTGTGCTATTAAAATCTTCAAATGTTAATGTTAGTGGTAGCATTTCTAATAATTCTCTTGAAGCTTGATTATCATCTAGTTTTACAAATATTTCGTTACCATTTACTGTTAGTTTTATTCTTGCATTTTCCATATTCTCTTCTCCTTCTACTTGTACTTTTTCTACTGTATTTGCCTCAGTATTTATTTTTTCTTTGTTATTTTGATTTTCAATAGTTTCTATAGCTATTTGATTTGTAATATTAATATTTTCATCTTTATCTGAATTAGTAAATACAAAAACTAGAATAATTGCAATTATAATTATTGCTAAAACTATAACTAATAATACTTTTTTATTCATAAACAACCTCCACTTATTTAATCCTTCATCTTTATAATTCATATAACTTACTATTTTCATATTTTCTCTCATTTACTTAAAATTTATTTGCCCATTCTTTTAGTTCTTCTATGCTTGTATTTACTCCAAAACGTTTTCCTTCCATTATTTCTGTTTCACTTGATATGCTTTGTTTTAAGTCTGCCACAGTATTTCCAAGACCACTTCCACCTGATGTACAAAAAACTATTATTTTCTTTCCTGAAAAATCATAACTTTCTAAAAATGTATTTATTATTCTTGGAGCAACATACCACCAAATTGGAAATCCAATAAAAATAGTGTCATAATCTTCCATATTACTTACTTTTGTAGCTATTTCTGGTCTAGAATTTTTATCATTCATTTCTAAAGAAGATCTACTTGTTTTATCAGTCCAATTTAAATCTGCGTTTGTATATAATTTTGTTGGTACTATCTCATACAAATCGCCTCCTATAGCCTTTGACAAATTCTCTGCTACCTTTTTAGTTGTTCCTGTGCACGAAAAAAATGCTACTAATTTTTTACTCATACCCTTCACTCCTTTTTTATTTTAACAATTTTAAAGTTCCCATGTATGCAATTTCATATATTGTTAATTTTTTAAATGGCACATCAGCTTTTTCCATTGCTTCTTTTTGCTTAGCTGTTACAACTGCATATGGATATATTCCATACATAAATGGAAAAAATGAAAGTATAAAGTTTGTTTTTTCTTCTTCGTTCATGTTAGTAACAAATTTATCAAGACATCTTTTTACTGCTTTTATTGAATTACCATATGCTTGTTTAAATTCTACTAATGCTTCCATTTTGCTATTATCTTCCATATCATATAAATTCATGGCTAATAGCTTTAGTAATGTTGGTCTTTTTTCTATTGTATGGGCTAATTTATTTGCTAACTCTTCGATCATTAATCTTTCATTTTTTTCATATATTTTATTTAAATCTTCTATCCATTTTTCATATTCTCTCTGAAAAAGTGCTAAAAAAATCTCTTCTTTTGTTTGAAAATAGTTATATATTGATGTACGGGAAAATGTTGTTTTTTCTCCAATTTGTTTTAGTGTTATATCTTTAAAATTCTCTTTTTTATATAGTTCTTCACATGCGTTAATTATTTCTTCTCTTCTTACATCTACTGGTTTCTTTTCCATTTTACATCTCCATTTCTTTATTTCCCTGACATCATGTCAGGCTGATTATTATATATCACTATTCTGACATTGTGTCAATATATTGTTCAAAAAAATACAACTTAAATTTATTGTTTTTACTTGTAAAGTAGGCACTTTTTTGTAATATAGTTTCCTTAAAGATACTCTTGCCTATTTTTCTTAATTTAATCAACTAAATTTTTTAGTTTTATTTTAACTCTTATATCCTTTCGGAAACTATTGCATATTTTTATAGCTTCTCTGTTGTAATTTTTAAATTGTTTGATATAATTTAATTAAGATTAAAAGTACGGAGTTGATATTATGAAAAAAGAATTACCAGCTTGTCCGGTAGAAATTACAATGGGCTTAATTGGAGATAAATAGAAAGTTTTAATTATTAGAGATTTACTAACTGGAACTAAAAGATTTGGAGAATTAAAAAAATCTTTAAATGGTATTACCCAAAAAGTTTTAACAAATAACTTAAGACAAATGGAAGCTTCTGGTCTTGTTAATAGGAAAGTATATGCAGAAGTTCCACCTAGAGTTGAATATTCTTTAACAGAAACAGGTTGGAGCTTAAAACCTATTTTAGATTCTATGGTTGTCTGGGGAAATAGTTATAGAGAAAAACAAAACTAGCAGATTTATTCTATCTGCTATTTTTAAATTACTACCCTAAACTAATTATTCCTAAATGTTCTAATAAAATCTTAAGCCCTATAAGTATTAAAATTATTCCTCCTATAATCTCTGCCCTCTTCTCGTATTTTATACCAAATTGATTACCGATTTTTACACCTATTACAGATAACATAAAAGTTACTACTTCTATTAAGATAACTGCTAATACTATATTAGTTTGTAAAAACGCAAAAGTTATCCCAACTGCTAAAGCATCAATACTTGTTGCTATTGCTAAAACTACCATTGTTTTAAAACTTACGCTATCATTATACCCTTCAGAATTATTATCAAATGCTTCTTTAAGCATTTTTCCCCCTATAAATGCCAAAAGAATAAATGCTATCCAATGGTCTACTTTAGTTACTAAACTTTCGAATGTTGTTCCTAAGAAGTATCCTATAGCTGGCATAAGTGCTTGGAATATGCCAAAATAAAGCCCAACTATAATAGCTTTTTTCCAATTCATTTTTTTCATTGCCAAACCTTTGCATATTGAAACTGCAAAAGCATCCATAGCTAATCCTATTGCTATTAATAATAATTCTATAATTCCCATATTTCTCTTCCTTTTATTTAAAATGTCAATGTTAAATATTATATATTTTTGAAAATCTTCCTAAGTTTGGAGCTATCCATATTACATAAAATCAGAAGTAACATTTGAAATTTCTCCATTTTCATTTACAGTAAATTTAATTCTTATAAAAAATTCTTCTGCAGTTAATGAAAAGTCATATTCTCCACTTGCTAATTTTCCATATATGTTTGTCCAATCACAAGTCTTTCTTACAGTATCTTCTGTTGTATCTTCAGAAATCACTGTTTCTTCACTATTAACAGTTGAAAATTTTGAAGCCTCTTCCCAAAGCGGAATACCACTTCCTTCATATGATGATGTTGTATTACCTGTTACTATTGGCATATCTGGAGCTTCTACTTGTTCAGCTTCTGGATTCTTTTTAAATAATGTATATTTATTTGTATATTCATATTTATATTCATTTGTATCTTTTATTTCAAAAGATATACCTGTTTGTGTTACATTAATATTTGAAACTAATACATTATCACGTGAACTATAAAAATACTTTAATGCTTTTTCTGGTATTATAACATCACTATTTTCTTTTAGAATCTCTATCTTAAAAATCTTTCCAAAACTACCTGGATATGATTCGTTTATTATTCCATCAAAATAAATTCTAATTTCTTGGTTTTGTTTGTATTCATTAGTATCACCAGTCGGAATACTTACTCGCATCAAACCTGTTGTATCATCTTTTTCTACAACTCCAAGATATGTATCATATACTCTTACTATTACTACATCCATTGTAGCTATTGCGTCTGTATTATCATAAGATATGCTATTTCCTGTAAGCTCATTACTTACTTTTTTCGTTGTAAAGTGGTTAACAAGTAAAATAGTTACTGCTACAACAGCTAAAATCACTAAAATAATTATTAAAATTTTTAATCCCCTTTTCATATAACCCCCTACCTTTCTATAATTTAGACAAGTTTTATCACTTGTTTTGTTAGGTTGATAATAACACTAAAGGAAGTAATTATCAATATAATCACTTCCTTATCTTTGTTATTTACAGCTCTATTAAAATTTATAATTGTTTCTTCAATTTGATTCGAATCTGGTACTAGCTCTGTACTTAGTGCTTCTAATTGTTCTTCTATATTAGCGTAAATGTTTTCGATTTCTGCTAGCCTATCATTTGGATTTTCTATTGCCCCCATTATGTCTAACACATTAGCAGCCATATTTTGTAACATACTTGTATAGCTATTACGTTTCTTTTCTCCTTTTACTGTTAAACCTGTTCCATTTATTTCGTCAGTTATTATTTCGCTTTTAATTTTATCACTACCTAAAATATTCACCACAAAATATCTAGACATATTTTCTCTTTTTTCTTCGTCTAAATCAGTATTTTTTTCTAAATATTTAGAATATCTTTTTTGTAATTCATCTGTAGATAATTTTCTTGGTCTAAATGGATTTAACCTTTTACTCCAAATGTGTCTTTTGGATAGTTCTTCGCTTTCCTCACAAAGACCAGCTACATATGGCTTTATTATTTTTTCTGTTAATTCTCTTTCATTGTATATACCCATTATTATGTCTCTGAAATTATCTGGAAAAGGTTTTTCTATATCTAACTTTAACTTACCGTATTTATCAACTGTTTTAATTACTTTAAGTTCTTTTGACAAACCTAAAATTCCATTATCTCTCATTATTACTCCAGCTTGTACTGAACCTATTGTATTTCTATCACTTAATAATTGATTAACAATTTCTCTTATATGACCTATTGAAGTTGTACTTTCGTATTGCCTTAATTCTCCTTCTGAATTTTTTACTAAAGATTTACATTCATTTACAATAACATTTATTATCTTTCCTGTCTCTTTAACATAATAATTAGAAAATTTTCCGCTAATTCCCTTCCCAGTCCTTAATAATTCTAATAAATTTCTTGCTTTCGCTCTTATCATAAATTTTCTCCTACGTATAATTTTATTATTATTCTATCATTTAAATAATTTTTATTCAATTTTAAAAGCTTATTTTATATTTTTTTATAAAATAAGCTTTTGCTACATCATTATAATTTAATTATTTTAGTTCTTCTAATTTATATAATTCCTTCAAAGGAATATTATTCTCTTCTGCTATTTTTTTCATACTTTCATATTCTGGATACACATATGTTTCACCATTATTTGTTACTTTTTTTGCTCTTATTTTTCCATATTTAGTATCTATTTCAACAAATTCTCTACCTAATTCTGTTCTACTTTCAAAACGATATCTAATTCCTATTGTTGTTGTCTCCTTAAAAATAATATTTTGAAGTTTAAACATATCTTCTTTTCTACAAGCAACAGATAGTTTATATGCAGGTCTGTTTTTCTTCATAAATATTGGCGTATAAAATACATCTAGCGCTCCGTTTTCAAATAATTTTTCTGATGTATATCCTAATATTTCTCCAGAACAATCATCTATATTTGTTTCCATTACTACAAAATTTGGGTTTTCTTCTTGCATTTCACCATAGTATACTTTTAAAACATTTGGTATTTTTAAATCTTTTAGTCCTGTTCCCCAGCCAATTTTTTCTATTATCATTGCAGGTAATATTGTAAAATCTTCTGCAAGCTCTGCTATAATTGCTGCTCCTGTTGGAGTTACAATTTCTGTATCTATATCTATTTGTCTAAACTTCACATTAGATGCTGCAAATATTTCACTTGTAGCTGGAACAGGTACAACCATAGTTCCATGTGCACATTCTATAAAACCATATCCATCATTAACAACACTTGCAACTATTTTATCTGGATTAATTTTATTTATTAAAATCGCTGTTCCAACAATATCTACAATGGAATCAGTTGCTCCAACTTCATGAAAATGTACTTCATCTAGTGGTTTATTATGAACTTTTGATTCTGCCTTTGCTACTCTTAAAAATATTCTTTTTGCCAAATCTTTAGTATTTTCATCTAATGAACTATTATCTATAATAGTGTTAATATCATATAAATTTCTATGTTCATGATGGTGATGCTGTTCATGACCGTGGTCGTGTTCATGTTCATAATTATGTTCGTGATTGTGATGATGTTGCTCATGTTCTAATATAACATCAACATATGTTCCTGTAATACCGTTTTTCACTTGTTTAGAAATTTCTATTTTATACCCGTCAACATTTAATTTTTTTAATTCTTCTAATAAATATTTTTCGTCTCCTACAATTTCTAATAATGCTCCTAGTGTCATATTTCCACTAATTCCACTAGAACAATCAAAATATAGTGTTTTCATAAATTTATCTTCCCTTCTACATATTTTTAACCTATTATAACACAAATATGATATATCATTTAGAGTTTACTCTAAGTCAATATTTTAACATATATTTTTATCTTTATTCAATAAAAAATACCCAGCCTTTCTAAGCTAGGTATTTACATTACTTATATTTCTCTTGAACTTCTTTTGGCAGCTCATCAAACTGAACTTCTTCCCAATTTGTGACTCCTCTAGTTAACATTACTTCTAATTTTAAATATGCATCTTCTCTTAATTCTCTATTTGTTTTAAACGTTACTTCTTTCTCTTTGCCTTTTTCATCATATGCAGTTAGTGTATACTGATATTTCATATTATCTGTCGTGGAAAGACTTTCTACCTTGCTATTATCTATTTGTGTATAATATTCGCTATTTTGAATAACCAACAAATAATATATTCCATATAAAAATAAACTAAAAACTATTATTCCTATTGCTACAGCAATCTTACCTTTTATACCATCCATAATTATCATCCTCCTCTATGATAATTATAATGTTTATTAAAATAATTGCCATTTCTTTACCTTACATTAACCTTACAATTTTGTCATTTGCTTACATTTCAGTCCATGTCTTTCCATTATCTTCTGAACAATATTTTTTAGAATCTCCACCATTATAATCTCCATCATTTCCTTGGCCAACTTCTAAATAAAGTTTTCCATTTTTTATAGTTGGCAAATAATAATAATCATAAATTTGCTCATCACTTAGAGTAACTTTTGTAAAATTTATACCTCCGTCTTCAGAATAATATATGTCAGAGTCATCTCCGCTGGCATATGGCATTGTAATAAAAGCAATATTTTCATTTACAAATAACAATTGACTTCCACTTCTAAATGTACCTTCATTAGAACTTCCAATTCCATTATTTATAATCGTCCATGTTTGCCCACCATCTGTAGTTTTAGCAATATGCCCAAAAGTAACTCCTCCTAAGGCATAGTCTTCAAATTGTAATATAAACCCTACATCTTTATTTAAAAATTGTATATTCTGAATCGTTCCATTACTTGGTAATTTAGCTGTATTCCATGTATTTCCCATATCATCTGAATACACTAAATATTTTGTCTCATCTTTAGTATAGAAAAATACCGTTTTTTCTTCAGAAATTATATAATTATACTCATTATACGCTGATTTATCATCTGTAAAATCTCCTGGAACTTCTATTATGTTTTCGCCATCATAACTAAAATATAAAATTCCATTATCTATTTTAAAATTATTTGCTTCTACTGTTATACCATTATAATTATTTAAATTCTCATCCTTATATACTGTACAATATAATGTTTCTTTTATTGTCTTTTTCATAGAAATATCACAAAATGTAATTGTTCCACCATTCTTTATATATGTAGTATCATCATCGATTTCACAATCATCGTTTAGTGCAATTACATATTTAGGAATATCCTCTTTATAAAGAACTAATGCTGTAACACCATATTGTTTGCAATCACTAAATTCAAATTGTTCAGCTGTATCATCTCGTGTTACTTTTATCCCTTTTTCATCTACAGTTAACTTTGTATTTCCCACAGAATCTGCCTGTGTTTGCCATCTTCCTAATAATGCATGAAATACATAATAATATGAATCTGTTCCTTTTCTACTTTCATATGTTGCTACATAATTTCTTAAATTATCATCTTTATCCGTATAAGTTATATTACAAATGTCATTTGTAAGCCACTGATGTTTTATATCTTCACTTACTGAATATTCAAAAAGTTCATATGGTTTTGCAAATAAAATTAGTTTGGCATATTTATATAGTCTAGTTTCACCATTTTCCTTATTCTGTTTTATTACTAATTCATTTGAAAAGTCATTAGAAAAACTAAATATAGTTCTTATATTAATTGCATTATTAATCATAAAAGCTAGATTAATAATACTCAAAATAACTGCAATAATTATAGCTACTATCTTTACACTCTTTAACTTTTTTATCTGTAAAATAAGAAACTCTACTCCAGTAATAATTATAAATTCATTAATAATATAAAATATTAAATCATTTATATATTCATATCCATTTGGCTTCATTATGCATAGATATCCTAATTGTAATAAAAGCATTAATACAAATATTATAATAGATATTATTTTTACAAATTTAATTAATTTTCTTTTTCTGTTTTCTTTCCTTTCTTTTTCTTTCGTTACTTTCTCTACAGCTTCTTGTACTGCTTTTTCTACATCAACAGTCTCCTTTTTTCCTATTTCTGCATTTAACACTTCTGATGCTGTAATACCAAAAGTTTCTGCTAATAAATTAATAATTGTAATATCAGGGAAGCCTAAGCCTCTTTCCCATTTTGAAACAGCTTTATCTGTTACATTTAATTTCTCTCCTAATTCCTTTTGAGTCATATTTGCCTTTTTTCTTAAGTCTCTTATAAATCTTCCGAATTTCTGATTATCCATTTTTAGTCTCCTTAAAAGTTTTTGATATAAAAATGTTATCACTCTTATGTATTTTTAGCAATCTACTTTTAGTAGAATTGTTATTTTTGTTTGAAATATCAGCAAATCTAGTTTTCGAAATTTTCTATACAATTTTGTAAAAAAATAAGCCACAATTAAATCGCGACTTAAAATTATTCGTTGGAATAGAAAAAGGGATTTTAGGAACGTCCCCAAATCCCTGCCAGTACTCCTTATGGTTTTTCTGTAAAATCTTTTAATTTACCTTTTTCTATTTCTTCATACTTTTCTATTTTATAATTTAATCTATCTAATGTAGCTTTTATATTTTCCTGCTTCTTTAATAATTTTTCTCGTTGTTCTATAAGTAATATTTTTCTTTCCCTTACAGTTGCGGTTCCTTGCCTAAATAAACTTACATACCTTTTTAAAGTTTCAATTTCTAATCCTGCACTTCTCATACATTTTATAAATTCTATCCAGCCACAAGAATTTTCATCAAAATCTCTTATACCATTTTTATCCCTTGGTACTGCCGGAATTAGTCCTTCTTTTTCATAATAACTAATTGTATCTGCTGTTATATTATATTTTCTACTTACCTCAGATATTGTCATTTTACATCCTCCAAAATTTTATAAATTATTATATTGCTCATCTGTTACTGGTTCACACCATTCATTGTTTGTATTTTCTCCTGGCACTTCTATAGCTAAATGGCTAAACCAACTATCTTTTTTAGCTCCATGCCAATGTTTAACATTTGCAGGAATTACAACTATATCTCCTGGTTTTAGCCTTCTAGCTTCTTTTCCTTCTTCTTGATACCATCCTTCTCCATCAACACATATAAGAATTTGACCACCATCTTTTGTAGCATGGTGAATATGCCAATTGTTTCTACAACCTGGCTCGAATGTTACATTTGCTATAAAAATACTAGATTCACCTGGTTTTGTTAGTGGATTTAAATATGAATTTCCTATAAAATATTGTGCATAGTTTGAATTTGGCTCACCTAGTCCAAACCATCCACCATGTTCTTCTTTTGCAGGTTCGTCATCTGCATATACTTCTTTTGCCATATTAAATACTGCCCATGCATTTGGCCAACCAGCATAAAAAGCAGCATGTGTAATAATCTCTGCCATTTCTTCTTTTGTTATTCCATTATTTTTTGCATTCATAATATGATATTTTAAAGAACTATCTACTAATCCCTTTCCCATAAATACACATATTGTTACTAAAGATCTATCTCTTAATGATAGTTTATCTTCTCTTGACCATACTTCTCCAAATAATACATCATCATTTAATTCTGCAAATTTTGGTGCAAATTCACCTAATTGTTCTCTTCCAGCAGTTTGTTTTTTCATAATTCATTCCTCCCTTTAAACTTCTTTTATAATAGCACTTAAAGTTAACTCCAAGTCAATATTATTTTTTAATCTATTAAAACTTTTTTTGTTTTAATAGTTTTTTCTGCTTATCCTCATCTATATAAATCCCTAGCGAAGAAACGGAGCCTTGGTTCATCGAACCAAAGCCCCTTCGCTTGAACAAATTTTACATCAGAGCTAAATGATGAGCATTCGCAATTGCTCTTTTTAAAGCTCTTTGATGTTTGCCACAAAGACCTGTCGTCCTCGCCGGCTTCATCCGAGTTCCCTCGAAAACAAACTTTTTCAGTTCATTAACCCGTTTATAATCCGGGTTTTTATGTTGCTCGCAGTAATAACATTTTTTACTCATATCGAAACTCCTTTCATGATGTGTATCTTGGATTTGTATAATCCGCAAATGAACTGTTAGCCATACTTTCAGCTTGCGCTTTTAAGATTTCCACATAAGTCATTGTAAACGTACTAAGAAATTCTTTTTCTGTAAGATACAAAAGTTCTTCTTCCACATCATTAAGTGTCTTTCCAGACACTGTAAAAATGTTTTTCAGTGCATTTGATAAAATATTTACTTTTGTATTTACTTTTAGTGACACTAAAAAGTCACTTCTTAGACTTTCAATATCTGCATCAGAAAGATCAAACTGCGACTTATTTTCATTTACAAACCGCATAATATCTTCGAAGCAGATAGAAAAACTTTCTGAATTGAAGAATTCTCTTAATTTTACCTCCACCATCGGGTATTGCCTTAAAATTTCTTCAACTTGTGAAGTTTTTGCTAGAAGTGGTATCTGGAAATAAACTTCATTTGCTTCTTTGATTTCACTCATAAAAGCCCTCCTTTTAAAGATAAAAAGCAAAAAGTTATTAAGTTACTTTTGGCAATGTGAAAAATATTAATTTTACTCACTTTTCAGCATTTGCCACATGATTATTATATAACCGATTTACATAATTTTCAAGTACTATTCTATTTTATTTATCTTATTAGAATATATATAATCCATAACACTATCTGGATAATATTCGTCACAGAATCTATCTAAACTGCTATTTGCTGCAACACCTTCAATTCTTTCTCTTTGTCTATTTGCTGCTATACAGGAAATTCCAACATCAAATGCAAGTAATACTAATAAAATTACTGTTATTTGCTTTAAAGCTAACACATCAATTTTATTTATTAATTTTTCTATAAAAGGATATACATATTTAACAAATAACACTCCTCCTGTGCCCCAATATAAGCAATGCAACAAACTAGTTCTGCCATTTATATTAAACCATAAATTACTATAATCCCAAGAAACCGTTCCAAAAAACTTTTCTTGGAAGAAAGAAAATAAATATTCTACAATTCCACCTAAAACCATAGTAATAATAAATATCTTTAAATTACTCTTATCTTTTATTTTTGAAATAACTAAATAATATGACACTAATCCAACACCATATACTGGAATTAAAGGTCCATATAATAGGCCTTGCCTAGAGGCAAAATGTCCCTTTTGTATAATAGCTACTATTGTTTCTACTCCATATCCTATCATGCTTCCTATAATAAACACCCAAAATATAATTAGCACAAATTTAAAAACATCTTTCCTTTTCATATATCATCACCTCAATTTACTATAAATTAGCATATAATAATTAATATAATTTTTATAATTTATTAAAATTATATTAATTTTCGTAAATTGAAACATCGATATACATGAAAAGAAGCTTACATTTCTGTAAGCTCTTTTATCATTATTATGAATTTTCCTTTTCGAGTTCAAGCAGTCTTCTCTTTAAATCAAGTCCTAAGGCATATCCACCTAATTTTTTATTTTCATTTATCACTCTGTGGCATGGTACAATTATTAATATTGGATTATTATGATTTGCCATGCCAACAGCCCTACATGCTTTTGGTTTTCCGATTTTAATAGCAATATCTTTATAAGAAACTGTTTTTCCATATGGTATTTTTAAAAGTTCATTCCATACTTTCTTTTGAAATTCTGTACCAGTCAATTTAATAGGTATGTCAAACTCTTTTCTTTTGCCATCAAAATATTCTTCTAACTGCAAAACTGTTTTATCAGTTAACTCATTTTTTATTCCTTGCTCTTTTTCATTTTCTGCAGAAGTAATTCTAGTTATTGCATCATTATCATATTCAATTTTTAATTTTCCTATTTTAGTATTATATACTGCAAACATTAATAAATCTCTCCATTTAATTTTTTATATTCATTAAATAAATGTATGCAATCTTCTCTATCTATTTGTTTTTCGTCTAGTAAATTCTTATTGTTTGTCTCTAAAAATTCATATATTGCGTCATCTCTAAAACCAATTTTTCCTGCATCTTTTCTAGTACAAGCATAATATACTTCTTTAATATTTGCCCAAATAATTGCAGATAAACACATTGGACATGGTTCGCAAGATGTATATAAAATATATCCAGATAAATCATGTGTATTAAGCTTTTTGCAAGCCTCTCGTATAGCTTGTACTTCGGCATGTGCTGTTGGATCATTATTTTTTAGCACTTGATTATTAGCTACTGAAATAATATTTCCATCTTTATCTGTAATAACAGCTCCAAAAGGACCCCCTTCATTACTTTTCATACCTTTTTCTGCTTGTTCTCTTGCCATTTTCATATATTCGTTCATTTTGTCCTCCTACATAACATATAATAATATTGTAAAAAATTGTAATAAACTTCCTAATAAAATAAATAAGTGAAATACCGAATGCATATATTTATGCTTCTTTCCTAATCCATACAGTATAGCTCCTATCGTATACGCTAAACCTCCTAGTAGTAACAGTACAAATCCTGCTGTTCCTAATAATTCTGGTAATAGGTTTATTTTAAATACAATGCACCAGCCCATTACTAAGTAACAAATCATAGAAAACACTCTAAATTTCTTTATATCGATAGAATTTAGTATGATTCCTAATATTGCTACAAACCAAATAACTCCAAATATGGTCCAACCTAATGCAGTACTATACTCTCTTAAAGTACATAATGCAAATGGCGTATATGATCCTGCAATTAATAAGTATATAGAACAATGGTCTAATACCTGAAATACTTTTTTAGCTTTTCTTTTAGGATTTAAGCCATGATATATACTAGACATTGTATATAAAATTACCATAGTAACCCCATATATTGCACCACTTACAACCCCATAACCATTACCATGAACTGCTGCAAATACTACACATAACACCAATGCAACAATTCCTAATGCTCCACCTACAATATGTGAAGTCATATTAAAAATTTCTTCTCCCTTTGTATATTTAGGAAGTATTCTATCTCTTAATTTCGTTCTCTTCATAATTCTCCTAACTAATCTCTAAATATTCTTTTAAAGCATCTAAATTCTTTTCTGTTTCAGCAATTCCTTCTTTATATAAGTTTTCTAATTTTTCTTTATCTTTTTCTAGCCTAGAAACTGTTACTTCTTTTTCTGGTCTTATTATAAATATTTTGCCTTCTTTTTCTAAGTCTATTATTTCGTCTTGTAATTTATTATATCTTTCTGGCATTGTATTCAATTTTTCTATTAATTTTGGATATTTATGATATGCCAATTTATATAGTTTTTTCATTTTATTTGATAGCATTGGTTTTCTATAGGTTTTATCCCTTGTTAAAACAACAACTACTTTTTCATAGCCCTGTTCTAAAGCCCATTTTACGGGAATACTTGTTGTGACTGCTCCATCTAAATAGTGATTATTATTTATTTCTACCATTGCAGATGCAAGTGGCATACTTGATGACGCTTGTGCTGCTTTAAATAAATCGTTACAATTACTTTTTTCCAAGTACTCTGTTTCTGCTTTTTCACAATTTGTAGTTACTATTATAAATCTTTGGCTTGTATTTTCGAAAGCTGTATAGTCAAATGGAACCTTATTTTCTGATATATCACCAAATAGATAATCATATCCTATTATTCCTTTATTTTTTATAAATGCTTTTCTTCCTATATATCTTGGGTCATCACAATATTCTAAATTAATTTTTGCTGATCTTCCTGGCTGTTTTGATATGTAGCTCATTGCATTTAATGCGCCTGCAGAGACACCTGCTACACATTCAAATTCCATATTATTTTTTAAAAATGTATCTAAAACACCAGAGGTATACATTCCTCTTAATGCACCACCTTCTAATACTAATGCTGCTTTTATCATTTTCTTCCTCCTGGAATTATTTAATAATAATATTATTCTATCACAAATATTATTATTTAGTATAAATTTTTTGTAAATTCTTAATTAATATAAAAATTTTTAATTAAGATACAAATATTGCCTATTCAGTTGTACTTTATGTAAATTTGTTGTATAATATAATCGGTGTAACTGTTGGAAAGATTGGAATAGGAGGCTCTATGGATAACGTATTTGAGGAACTTCAAAAGTATATTGACAAGCGGGTGGATGAGGCAGTTGATGCAAAAATAGAAGATTTAAAAGCTTATCTTCTTAACCCTGCCAATATGACACTAAAAGAGTTTCTAGTCCGACTTGGGGTCGGAGCAACAAAATGGGGACATGGTCTAGACTGCACACTATTTGCAGTAGAATACTGCCATAAAAATAATATTAAACCTGGCGATAAATTGTATGCTGTACTTGAAGAGAATGGCTTCTCTGAAAGAGAGTTGCGTTCTGCAAAAGAAGTTGCATGCAAAATAAAAACTCCATTATATAAACGAGTATTTGAAATGTACGAAGTATCTTTACGACCACCTTCAAATACACAGTTTATAACAACAATTGAAATATATTATTATAGCTCCGATCCATCAAGCGAAAAGGCTGACTCACATTAATGTGAGTCAGCCTTTTTATCTTACTTTTATGTACTTAATTGGTTAACAATATTTCATCTCTAAAATTTTCACTTTTAAAAATTTCCATTGCAGCATCATGCCCTGCTTTAACACATTGTTCTACGTCTTTTGCATTTCCAATTATATCAACATCCTTACAGTCAACATTTATAATTAAATCCGCTGCCTCTCTTTGCCAAATTATTGCAGATCTCCTCATACTTTGAAAAGTATTTCGTATTCCTGTAATTATATTTACTTTCTTCTGATTTGTTTCTTTGTAATATACATTCTCTACTCCTATAACATAATCAGCAAATTGATTCATACGATGTGTCGGAATATTATGTGTCATTCCTCCATCCAAAAATTGATGTAGTTTTCCATCTATATAAACATTATTTGGTACATATAGCAATGGTAATGAACAAGTATTTTTTACCGCCTCTTCTATTGGTCTATCCATATAGCATTCTTCATTTTTAATCTTTCTTGAAGTATAATATACAGTCTTTTTCTCTGTAATATCCATTGTTGGAATAAATACCGGCATATCTAAATCGCTCATAAGTCTTTTCCCTTTGGCCTCTGATGCTTCTTTTATAGTTTTAGTAATTATAGTTGGATTTTTGCCTCCACCTCGTACTAAAAGTTTAAATGGAGCTAATATTTTATCTTTAACTGTATATTTTGGATATTCTATTGCATATATTTTTAATTTTTCTTTTATTTCATCTGTTGTATATCCCATTGCATATAAAACTGCTATACAACTTCCAATACTCGTTCCAGAAATTGCTGATATTTTTATATTTAATTCTTCTAATGCTTTTATTACACCTAAACTACTAAGAGCTTTTGTTCCACCACCAGTACATGCTAAACCTATCGTTTTCATTTTACGTCTCCTTTTATAACATCTTAGTTAAATTTATATATACTTGATTTGTTAGTAAACAATCATTTAATGCTCTATGCTCGTCTCTTTTTACTAAATTAAAATAATCTATTAAATTATCTAGTTTGTGATGTCTAAGATTAGGCAATACCTTCCTTGAAATTCTTAATGTATCTACAAAATCATTTGTTAGATATTCATTCATATTTTTATACATGCAATCATAAATAAAATTAATATCGAAATTAACATTATGTCCTACTATAATGTCCCTATCTAAAAAATCTTTAAACTGTTGTAATACATAAATTAAATCTTTTCCTTCTTTTTGAACCATCTCATTTGTAATTCCAGTTAATCTTGTAGTAAATGCACCTAATCTATTTTCTGTTTTTATTAATTCAGAAAAAGTAGCTATTTCTTTTTTATCTCTAACTTTTATTGCACTTATTTCTACTATTTCTCCCGTAAAAGAATCTAAACTTGTTGTTTCTATATCTAATACTGTATAATCATTCAAATTTTTTATTACACTATGTCCCTTATGTAATCTGTTATATTTATCCATTATATCTCTCCTATATTATTGTAAAATCCATTTTATTCCCTTTGTCATTCTTAATACTGCATCTTTAAAATGGTTTCCATCGTTTTCTTCGTAAATTGTTTTTATTCCTTGTAACTTATACATTTGCTCGAGATTTTTAGTATTTTCTTCTACTTTAGCTAATACTTCATTTCTAACTTTACTTTCTTTATTACCAAGTGAAAAATATATTTTATCGATATTTTCAGAAATTGTATTTTTATTTGCAAATTCTATAAAGTTAGGATACCAAAAAGATCCTGACGCAGATGCAATTCTCGAAAATAAATTGGTCCTATATGCAGAATATATTGCAAATAGTCCTCCTAAAGAATAACCTGCAATTGCATAATATCTTGTATTTACATTTAATTCATCCTCTATATATTTTTTAGTTTCTGGAATAATTTTTTCTAATAATATCTTTAAATACGTATCTGCTTTTCCTAAATAGCCGTTAGAATAATTATTTTCTTGATGTGCATCCCATGGTGTCATATCATTATTCCAATCTAAATTTGAAATAGCTATTAGTATAAAATCCCTTGTTTGAATCTTGTTGCATCTTTCGAAAATTTTTTTTCCTTCATTTTCATATGTATTCAAGATTATAACAGGTATATTTTCTTTATGATTTTTGTTACAAAAAACACTAACAAATTTATTCTCTATTTTTATTTCTTTAATCATATTTCTCACCTTTATTCACAAGTATAATTACATAGTATGCCGAAATTAAAGATTTCGACAATAACTTATTTTTAATACTTTACTTAATTTACTAGTTACATTTCTTGGTTCTCTTATTGCCTTTATTCCGTATTCATTTATCTTTTTTAATATGCATATATCATTCTAAAAAAATATATATTTATTACTTCTAAAAAAATTCGTTCAATTAATAGTTTTTCTCCCTGTTTTCCTTTTGTTGTTTCTTTGGATAATGTGTATTTTGGTTTTCTACTAAAAACCCTATTATTATTCCTTTAATCTATGAGTGAATAATAATAGGGTTTAGTATAGTGCTTAAAGTTTTTTAATAGTTAATTTATCCTTCTTTCTAGTAACTTTTATCTTCTCTTTTGAAAAGTCAATCTTACTTTTTTAATTTTACAATTAAGCCAGTCTTCAAAACTATTGTAACTATTATAATCTAGTAATATATAAACTACTGATCTAAAATTTTCTGTTGTCAGAAAATTTCGTTAATAAATAGACAATACTCCGTAATTCTTGTTCTGAAACTTCAACATCTTCTTTGGAGAATTATCTACATTTTCCCCATTAGCATAAATATTTTTTTACCAAATCTAATAACTACTACATAGCATTAAACTTTTTTATTATATATTATTATTTTAAATTTGTCCATAAAACATATGTATAATTAAGAAAAAATGGGTAAAATTTTTCAAAACTTATAGCCATCATATTAATTTTTAGATATCATATGTATGCAAACATAAATTAAAGAGCCGTTTAATTTCTTCTCTTCCACATTCCAATAAATATCTTGTTCTTCTATAATTGGTTGGTTATATATTTTTTCAATACAGACTTTCTGCGATTAGCTAAACAACAGTTTATTTTTAGCTTTTTATTAAAATATTAATAGTTCCTATATATATTATATTTTTAAGATTTTATTTTCTATAATATGACGTGGATTTCTATATGATATATTGTAAAATCCTTCTTTTCCTACTTCTTTTTCTATCTTTTCCCTTATTAAATTTATTTTTAAATAAATACTTTCTGCTCTATGACAATCTGTTCCTAAAAAATGAATTGTATTATGTTTTAGCAACTTTATTACAGTTTTCTGAGCCTTTCTTCCATACATTCCTATAAAGCTTCCATAATTTGCTTGTAATAAAGATCCTTGTTCTAGCCAATCAAATACAATATTAGGATTGTTTTGAACGTATATATATCTTTCTGGGTGAGCAATAATAGGTATATACCCCATTGAAACTAAATCATAAATCATTTGTTTAAAAAAAATATTATTTTGATTCATAGGAAGTTCAATTAATACATATCTACTATTGTTTAAAGTTGCTATTGTTCCATCTTTAATAAGAGATAACATATTAATATTGCTATATACCTCTGTTCCATTACAAACTTTAATATCAATTTTTTCTTTAATTAAAATATTCTGAAGCAATTGAATATATTTTTCTTTTTGTTGTTTATTTGATATATATTTTCCTTCTAAATAGTGTGATGTAGAAATTACTGTTCGAAATCCTGCAACATATGATTCTCTTAACATTTTACACGTTTCTTCTATACTTCTAGCTCCGTCATCAATTCCGGGTAAAATATGAGAATGAACATCAATCATTTTAAACGTTTTCCTTTCTTAGTTTTTCTTATGTCATTCTTTTCAATATCTCTTGAAGAATCAAGATATTCTTGTAATTCATCTAATACTTCATCTTCTTTTTTTATAGTTGGTTCTGATATAGAAAAATCATATGATTCACTTATAAGATCAGTTGATTTATATTCATGTTTTCCATAATAATAAGAATTTTCATATTTTTTAATTGACATTGGCATTTTATTTAAAACAATACCTGCAATTTTTCCACCTACATTTTGAATATCCCTTTTTACCTTTTTTAGATTTTCCATTTTAGTTTCTTTATATGATGTTACAATAATAGTTGAATCAATCATTCTAGATAAAACAATTGCATCAGTTACTAATAAACTTGGCGTTCCATCAAAAATAATGATATCATAGTCTTTCTTTAATTTTTTTATTAATTCATTCATTCTTTCGTTCATTAATAATTCTGATGGGTTTGGTGGAACATTTCCTGCTGGAATTAGCCACAAATTCTCAATGTCTGTACTTTTAATATAAATATCTAATTCCTTTGTATTTTTTGACTTTGGCTTAGCATCTTCAGCTTTTTCTATTATATTTGATAAATAATTAGACAATCCTGGTTTTTGAAGTATATTAAATATTTGATGTTGCCTTCCTTTTCTCATATCTGCATCTACTAAAATTACTTTTTTACCAGCTTGTGCAAACGTAATTGCTAAATTTGCTGTAACCAAACTTTTCCCTTCTCCAGAAACAGTACTTGTTATTAAAATTGTTTTTAAATCTTTATCAGAACACATAAATTGAATATTTGTTCTTAAAGAACGAAATATCTCTGATATAGGAGATTTTGGATCCTTAAAAGTAAGTAATTCTTTTTTCATTATTTCTTTCCTCCTATCTTTATTTCAAAACTAATTTCTGGAATTTGGGCTAATACTAAAAGCTCTGTTGCATTTTCTACTGTTTCTTGATCTTTTATTGTTGTATCCAATAAATTTTCTATTAATATATAGGCCATACTAATAATAATTCCAACAAAAGTAAAAATAAAAATATCTTTTAAATGATTAATATTATATGGTTCTTTTTCTTGCTCAGCATTATCTACTACATGAATATTATTAATATTATATATTTCTGCAACTTGCTCACTAAAAACATGTGCAATTTCATTTGCAATATCTGCTGCTTGTCGAGAATCAGTACTACTTACAGTAATTTCAATTAGCTCTGTATCTTTTACAGAATTAACACTAATATTTTTCTTTAATTCTTCTTCATTTAAATCATAAATTTCAAGATTACTTAATACTTTACGTAAAACCGTTTTACTCTTAATTAACTCACTATATGTGGAAACTAGATTTTGATTTAAGTTCAAGTCTGTTTGAGTAATTGCAGACCCATTTATGGTATTTGAAACTATTTCTTCTGTCTTTGCAAGTACCAGAGTAGTAGATGACTCATATTTTGGAGTAATAAACTTATAAGAATATACTCCTCCTAAAATAGCAAACAACAATGCTATAATCAAAATGGAGCCTTTTTTATTCCATAAAATTTTCAGTATTTGTCTTAGATCTAATTCTTCCATTATTTTCCTCCGTTTTTCTTTAGTACTTTTTTATTCTTTGATAATTTTTTATTTATATTATCTTTATACAACAAGTTATTAAAGATAATAAGTAAGATTATAGATACAATACTCAAAATGATTCCATATAAATTCCATTTACACAAAATTTCTCTTAATATATTACTAATAACTTTTGAAAACGAATCACTTAAAATTGTAATATTTGAAATCTCTATTTTAGACGTTGTCCAAAATTTTGCAAATAATAAAAACAAACCTGAGCCTAAAACGGAAATTATAATTGTTATCATAAATTTCACAAAGTTCTTTTTATTAATAAAGAAAAGTATTCCTATAATAAGAAATCCAATAACTCCCATTTCAATTTTTATAATTAATACATTTTCAATTATTTTTGGAATATAATTTGCTAATTTATCAAAATATTGACTATGTGTAATTTGTTTTTTGTATTCATTTATAATTTCTTCTTCAAATTGAACTATTGATTTTTTTTCTTCTTCTGATAAATTATAATTTAATAAAGATTCATTTATATTATTTGATAAATTCAATTGTATTTCTTCTGTATTAATTTCATAGTTTTTTCCTGTATAAATATAATTTACTACATTTATAATATCTTGTTTTACTTTATCTTTTGAATAAATTCCATTTAATATTGTTTCTTCTAAACCAGATGGGCCAATATATCCTTCAAAACTATTTTGTATCTGATAATAAACATTCTCATAATATTTTTCTTCTTCTAATTGACTTAATATATAACTCTGATTTAAGATTGTCTTAGAAAAAATATTTAAACAAATAAAAGAAATTATATCAATCATTAATAGCCATATAAAAAAAACTTTAATTAGTTGTGTTATCCTTTTCATTCCTAATCCTCCTCTATTTTTTCAGCATAAACTACATATCTTTGAGTTGTGTATCCAATATTTTGAAAAGGATAGCAAGTATATAACATTAAAATTTCTTTTTCTTTTTGAATTGGAAGTAATTCTAAATCTGTTTCATTTACAATTTTCATATCATATACTTGATATTTAAATTCTCCATATTCAGTAGTAATCTGAATTGAGTCTCCTTTTGAAATCTTTGACAATCCACGAAATACATTTTTAGAATTATGTCCCATATAAATAATTGATCCACCTTCTCCTGGGAAGTAACTACCACTAGAATGTCCTACTCCTTTTTTTAAAATTTCCATTGTATCACCATAATATACATCTAGATTAATATTGATCTTAGGTATTTGAATTTTAGCATATTTACTTCCGTATTCTGGATAGTTTTTTATTATATTTCCCTCCAAAACTGGTTTATTAATAATTACGTTTTCTTTATTTAGAGACATTGCATTAATTAAAGTGATTGCGGTTTCTTTTTCTTGCCCTACCGCAATCTCTAAGATTATTATACTTAATACTACTAATAAAAAAGCAACTATTATTTCTATAATAGTCGCTTTAATAATATTTATTATTCTTTTATGCATTAATTTTTCTTTTTTTCATAATACATACAATAACAAGGGCAACTATTGCTACTGCAGAAATTCCAAAGATTACATAATTATTATTTCCTGTATATGCTAATTTTCCATTATTAATTGATACATTTTCAATTAATTTTCCATCTTTATATATTTCAACATTTCCATTTTTTATTACTAAACTAACCTTTAAAATACTTGCAGCTTCATTTGCAATTGATTGTATTCTGTCTTTATCTGCTTGTGATAATTTTGTAGGATCAGTTACACCTGCTTCTTTCATAATGGCATCTATCTCTTCAGCTTTGGAAATTAATGAATCTGCTTCTTGTTCTGTAACTGGATTGTCTGCTAAATATCTTTCAATTTTTACTTTATCAGCACTTGTTAAACCATATTTACTTCCTATATTGTAAACCGTATTTATTAATTCTGTATTTGAAGCAGCCTTTACATTTATTGCCCCAATTAGCATGACTGTAATAATAATTGACATTATCATTAATAATTTTTTCATCTTCTGTTTTCTCCTTTCAACTTTATAATCAAATTATAACATTTACATTTATTTTATGCAATAGTATATATACTTATTTTTTATCTATTATAAAAATTCTCTTATTGTATTCAAAATAAGTACATCAGGTCTTAAATAATTATTATAATATTCATAATTTTTATTCATCATATCTAATATTTTCTTTTTATTATTTATTAATTCACCAATTATTTCCACTACTTCTTCTGGTGTACGAAATTCATAATAGTTTTTATCTTTTTCAAATTTTCCTGTTACTTCATTATATAAAGGCTCAGTTACAATACATTTTGAACTTGCAATTGCTTCCGCTAATCTCCATCCGTTTGAATTATGCAAACCTTTAGTACAAATACATATATTAGTTGATTGCATAATAGAAATAAAATTGTCCTTTTTTGTGATATTTTTCGGTAAAATGTATTGCTTTGCAACCATTTGAGCATATATTGAATCTTTTACTCCAGCCAAAACTTTATCTGGATATGATTTTCTCAGTGCTTCTATACATTCAATTCTAAATTTATTAATTTTTTCTCTTTCTTCTTCTTTTTGTTTATTTTCCACTTCTTTTGCTTTTGGGTCATATAAATTAGTTAATAAAATTGCTTCATACTTGCCATTTTTTAAATTAGGTAAATCTTCAAATTTCTTATAATTATGTATAATATTATCTTTTTTTAAAATTTTTCTTATAATATATTCAATTAATATTCTAGGATTTGCCTGATAGCGAAATTTATTATCTACCCAATAATTAAAACCTAATGGTCTTATATTTTTTCCTTGCTTATCTGCATATATTTTTTGAAAACTCCTCTTAAAATAATAATCACATTCCTTTAACTCATCTTCAAAAAATATATCAGCATGATCTAATGTATCATAAATAATTTTTTTTTCTGCTATCTCTGCAATTGCTAATCCATTTGGTAATTCTGTATTTTCTTTTACCTTTAATCTTAATTTTTTTTTCTCCTCTAATAATGAAAATCCAGCTAAAATTTGTTTTGAATGAATTCCCGTTGGGTTTATTTCTAATATAACTTTTTTTAAATCAGTCCTCATTTCCACTCCTTCTTATTTTTATTAATCTTTTCAAAAAAACTGTTTCCTTGATTACATAATAATAAATTAGAGTAATTATCAAATTTATACATCCAATAATAAAGGTTACAATAAACAAATCTAATATATTTAAAAATTTAAATATTAATTTTAATTTAATAGTAATAAAAAATAAAATAATCATAAATATCATAAATTTAAATGTAGTAAAATAATATTCTATAAAATTTCTTTTAAAAATCTTCTTATAAATAATAACCGGTCTTATTAAATACTCTGCAAGAATTGAAGATATAACAGTAGCCAATAATACCCCTTCAATTTGTATTATTTGAACTAAAACAAGTGATAAAACTAAATTAATAATTGCACCTAAAATTGGACATATCTTTGTTTCTTTAAATAATCCTGCCGCTTCTGAAAATGTAATTAACGGAATTCTAATACAATATACAATAAATTGAACTGTAAACAAAATAGATACAGTAATTTTAGTATCTATTTGTCCTTTATACCAAATATTAATAAATTCATCAATAGCAAAAAACATTGGAATTCCAATTACTGTTGCAATAAAAAACATCATTGCATTAAATTCTTTAAAAATATAATTAGACTCACCTTTTTTTTCATTAATAATTTTTCCTACACTTCCTATAGTCGCAGTATAAAATTTGGTAATAAAAGCATTTATATTTGTAATAATCATATTATAAGTAGTATAGATAACAACATAAGACAAACCTAATACTTTAGAAAGAATTAGAACATCAATATTGTTTGTAATTAGATTACTTATCTTATGGACAAATAAATTTTTAACATCCTTTAAAACAGAATAATCTCTTTCTTTAGAAGTAGTAGATATTGGATAATTTTTCTTAGTTAAATATATTAGTGCAATATTTAATATACAATTAATTATTATAAACATAAATAATATCTGTGTTAAATTTCCGCCAAAATTTAACATTATAATCTCAAATATTCCTTTTAAAATTATACTCAAATTCATTAAAATGTTTATTTTATATCCTTTTTCGTCTGCTGTAAACAGGTTTCGTTCAAATACAGTAAAATATAAAATTAATTCTCCTATTAAATAAATCATAAAATTAAATTGAATATAATAATTAGAAAATTCATTATCTTTTATAAAATAAGGAATTATAAAAGATATTACTATACCAAGAAAGAATATTACAATAGCCAACCTTTTAAATATAGTTCCAATTCCTCTCTTTAACTTTCCTAATAAATTATAATCTTTTTCCATTAATGGTTTATATAAATGATAAATTGACGCAACTCCCATTCCTCCTTCTAGCAATGATAAATAAGCCATAATTTGACCAAATATTTGAAAAAGTCCTGCAGTTTGCTCACCCAAAAATTCTAACAAAGCCTGTGATTTAAACAAACCTATAATAGCAATTATAAATTGAGGTACCACCTCTGTTATAAAATTTTTAACTATATACTTTTCTCTCACTCTTGTCTCCTTTATCAATTATAGCATTGTCATTTATTTCTTGCTTTTCCATCACAACAATTGACCAATAAGCAACAATTAGCAATAATATTCTATCCCCTTGACTATAAAATTGTAAACTTTGTATCATAAATAATAATGTAACAAGTGGCATTATCATAATTGGCTCTATTTTATGCTGAACTTTCTGTTTCATTGCTTTAAAGAACTCAATATGAGTCATAACAATAAAAAATAATCCTAAAATTCCCCAAGCAATAATAATTTCTTGTGTTGCATTATGTGACTTTAAAGACATATCATATTTTTCTGCATAATTAGATATTCCTACTCCTATTAATGTATTATGTATAGATTCTTCCATCTTTTCAAAATATTCTGCTAAAATACTTCCTCTTCCTCCGAAAATTTCTTCTTCTGAAAAACGCTCTACAAAATTAGCATAAATTCCATTTAATAAATTTGGAATTGCTAAAATACCAATTAATGTAATTATAAGAAATGCAAAAAATATAGCCAAAATAGTAGTAATCTTTATTTTTTTTATTATTAAATATCCTATAATCAATAAAACATAAGTAATAAAAAAAGCTCTTGAAATAGTCAAAATTCCTGTTATTGTAAGAATTAACATACTAAAAGCAAAAAAGATATATTTTATTTTCTTTTTATCAATTAATAATAAAGCAATTGATATCGCAAATATATTATATAATCCCAAATCATTTGCATTAATATTTAATAAGTACTTAACATCATCATAATATAAAGTTCCTAATCGATATTTAAATGTCACAAACAATGAAATATCATATTTTTGAAATGTTGCGATTATGTAAATTAAATCTGTAAAAATGACAGACATAATAAAAACTTTTAAAATCCTTGCATAATTTACAGCTTTTCTATAGCATAATAAGACAAAAGATGTATATAAAAAAGGCATTATAAAATCTATAATTGTGCTAAGAGAAGATCTTGAGTCTATAATAGAAATTACTTCTAATACAACAATTAATATACTTGGAATAATATTTTTATTTATCGATATTTGTTTTATATTTTTAAAAATAAGTATAATCCAATTTGCTATTATAATAAAATTAATTGGAATTGATGTGCTAAATGGTAATAAAAATATTAAAAATTCAATTTCTTCTCCTTTTCTACAAATAATAAAATTAAATATAGAAATAGCTGTTACCATTTGCATAGAAATATCCATTTGTAGATTATTTTTAAGAATAATCAAAATAATCACTACAATATAGCTTAATCCTATAAAAAAGTTTCTAATATTAAATGTTAATTTATCTTTTTCAATTATTCCTTGTATATTCATATTATTCTCCTATATAGTAATATTTATTTTCAAACAAATTTGCTGTTTCTAAAATATCATATTTTTGGTTTTCTACATTTTTATACATTTTTTTTCTTTCTTCCTCTTTTATTTCGTTTTCTAAACATTCTTCAATTTTATTAACCCATTTTTCTTCTATTAATTCTAATGGTATAACATTATCATTAATAAAAACTTCTTTAGAAATATTTGACGTTACAATAGAATCAATTCCATTCGTTTGAGCCTCTATCAATGATAATGGAGCTCCCTCGTAAATAGATGGTAATATAAATAAGTCCATAGCAGATAAAAGTTCTCCTACATCATTTCTAATTCCTAAAAAAAATATTCTACTATCTATATTAAGTTTTTTGGCTTCATTTTCTATTTTATTTTTTTCTTCTCCGATTTCCAATTAAAATTAATTTTAAGTTTGAATGTTTTCTTAATTTGCTAAATATTTTTAAAATAAATTCATGATTTTTCTCTTTTGAAAACCTTCCAATATGTCCTATTACTTTGTCATTTTTTAAAATACCTAATTCTTTTCGTATTTTCTCTCTATTTTCATTTTTATATCTATATTGGTTTATTTTAATTCCATTTTTTACTAAGTAAACTTCTTTTTTATTTCCAAACAGCCATCTACCCGCTTCTTTACTGCAAGCAAATCGCATAATTGGCATAAATCTTAAGAAAAATTTACAAATGTAGTAAACTAATTTTGAATCTCCATCATAAATACTATGTGAATGTACAATAATTCTTTTTACTCCAGCTAATTTTGCAATAATCACATCAAATAATACTTTTGTAGAAGCTGTATGAATATGCAAAATTTGATACTTTTTAAAAATACCATAAACTTTTTTTATGTATTTAAATATAGAATCTTTTCTATATGGAATAGTATAAATATTACCTCCCATTTCTCTTATTTCGTTATTATAATACCCTTCTTCCATACCTAAAGTTAAAAAATCAAATTGTATCTTTGTACGATTAATTTGATTATATAGATTCATAATAAAAGTTTCTTGACCACCCATGTTCATAATACCAACATAGTGAAGTACTCTCGTTAAAGCCATCTATTCTCTCCTTTACTTATATATTTTTTTCATTCTGCATATTACATAATCAATATTAAATTTAGATTTTAACATAATATCATTATATTTTTCTAAATTTTCTCCTCGCCTTCTTTGCATGATAGTACTTATCCATACATCTATATTATCTAGTGGAATTTTTTGTATCAAATCTGTTAAAATTACTTCATTTGATATTTGAGAAGAAATAACTGCATTTAATCCATTTGCTTGTACTTCTAATAAAGTCAATGGTAGTCCTTCATAAATTGAAGGAAATACAAAAACATCAAATACATTTATAAGTTCAAAAACATTATTTACGTTTCCTAAAAAATGAATATCCTCATTTATTCCATATTCCTTTGCTTTTTTTTGTATAGCATCTTTTTCTTCTCCATCGCCAGTCAAAACAAGTTTTGCATCTGCATTTTTATTTTTTATCTTTCTAAATACATCAATTAAAAAAGCTTGATTTTTTTCATATGAAAACCTTCCTATATGTCCTATAACAAATTTTCCTTCTAATTTCATTTTATTTCTTAATAATTTTCGTTTTTCTAAATCAAATTTGTACTTTTCAAAGTCAATCCCATTTGGAATAATTTCAAATTTTTTTTTGCCATATAGCCATTCTCCTGCTTCTTGTGAACATGCTAATCGTACATCTGTAAGCATATTCATCATACCTTGAAATATTTTATTAATTATTCTATATTTGGAAGAAGAACTATGTGAATGAACAATTATTCTTCGTACTTTAGCTATTTTAGCTACTAATAAATCGAACCATATAATAGACGAATTAGTATGTCTATGAATAATATGATAATTATTTTCTTTTATAATACGATATAAATTTTTCATATGTAAGAATATATTTTTACTCATACTATCAATTTTATATATTTTTCCACCTAATTCTTTTATCTCTTTTTCATAAAATTGTACTTCTTTTGAGTGTACAACAAAATCAAATTGTATTTTTGATCGATCTATTTTTCGATATAAATTCATAATAAAAGTTTCTTGACCACCCATATTCATTGTTCCTACTATATGTAAAATTCGTTTTACTTTTTTTTCCAATTATTTTCTCTCCTTATTAATATAGAATTTTTCAATTTTTGCTACAGATTCTTTTATATCATATCCATTTGCTCTTATTTTTTTTAATTCGTCTCTCCTATGTTTAATTGGTAATACTTGTATCTTTTCGGCCCATTCCTTAGCACTTTTATTTAAAGATATTAATTCCAATTTATCTGTAACTTTTGTATTTGGATCTATACTATCTGATGTATAAGTTGGAAGTCCTGCTGTTTGAGATTCTATAAGTGTAAAACTCAGACCTTCAAATAAAGAAGGAAATACTAATACATCTAAGGCTGAATAAATATAATCTACATCAGTTCTAATCCCAAGAAAAATAACCCATTTTTCTAAATTTAACTTTTTCACCTTTTTCTCTATATCATTTTTTAACGGTCCGTCTCCTACTAAAATTAATTTAGAATTTCTATTTATATTATGATATTCTTTAAATATATCTAATAAAAAACTATGATTTTTTACTTTTAGAAATCTCCCAACATGCCCTATGAGTACTGTAGAATCATCTATTTGTAATTCTTGTCTTATCTTTTTTCTTTTTTCAATAGAAAACTCAAATTTTTCAACTTCAATTCCATTTTTTATAATTAACGCTTTATCTGCATTTTCTTTAAACAACCAATTAGCAGCTTCTTGTTCACAAGCTAATAAATCAGTAGCATTAGTATTAATTTTATTTTGTAGATATTTTTTATAAATTTTTCCAAAAATACCATTTGTATTTTTAGTACTATGACTGTGTGAAATTCTTATAGGTATATCACATTTATTCGCTATTTTTAAAATCAAACCAGAAACCTGATCTATATGAGAATGAATAATTTTATAGTTATGATGGGTTTTAAAAAATTCTTTTAGATTTTTTGTATATTCTATTTGTCCAACATCGGTAAGATATGGGATTTTAAATATTTTTCCTCCCATTTTCTTAATTTCTTGATCAAAAAAGCCATCTCTACTTACTAAAAAATCAAACTGAATTTGACTACGATTTATATTTCGATATAAATTCATAATAAATGTTTCTGCACCGCCAACATTCATTGCTCTTATGATTTGCAAAATTCTTATTGGTGAATTTCTTTTATTTGGATAAATATTTTTTTCTTGAAATTCCTTAATTACTTCTTCTATTTTATATTTATTTAAATCTATTTTTTGCTTATATCCATTTTTATTTATTTCATCTATTTTTTCTTTAATTTGATCTGCAGATATTTTCTTTAATAAATATTCAGAATCAATTAAATCTCTATGACCTCTAATATCTGTTGCAATTACTGGCACATTACAAAATAAAGCTTCAAGTATGTTCATTGGTAAGCCTTCTCTTTTACTTGCAGAAATTACAAAATCAGAAATGTTCATTAACTCTGCAATATCTTCTCTATATCCTAACAAAAATACATCATTTTGCAAACATTGTTTATTTATTTCTTTTTCTAATTTTTTTCTTAATTTTCCATCTCCTGCTAATAATAACTTCACATCTTTTTTGTATTTTTTTATTTCTTTCATTATATTAATTAATGCAATTTGATTCTTATTTTTATTTAATTCGGCCACATAAAGAATAATAAAGCTACTCAAGTCAACTCCTATTTTCTTTTTCTTTTCTATTATCTCTTCATTTGACATATATTTTTTAAATTTAGTTTGAGAAATTCCAACTCCGTGTACATACTCTATTTGTTTTGCCTTAAGCTTTTTCTTTGCTAATAGATAATCTTCTTCATTTATCGTCACAAGACAATCTGTAATATATGATAAAAACTTTTCAATTGGATAATAAATTATCCAATTGAATATAGGCGCCCCTTTAAAGAAATGAAAACCATGAGCAGTATATATTACCTTTGTTGCATAGCATTTTCTTGCTTTCATTGCTGCAAGTCTAGCCACTACTCCTCCCATTGGAGTATTACAATGAATAATCTCAAATTTTTCTTTTTCTATTATCTTTTTTAATTGTTGGATTGCTTTTATATTTTTAATTGAAAATGGAGAACGTCTTATTTCTAATTTATGCTTTTTATCACAAAAATAAATTTTATCTATACTATTGGTTGCAACATGAACTTCATATCCATGCTCTTTAAACCATTTCATATATGGCAAATGAAAATTATTAATATGAGAATCTACTGTTGCAACAAATAGGACCTTTTTCATGATTTTCTCCTTTTCTTAACTATTTTAATAAAAAATCTCTTATTTTTCCACTTCTCGCTGTTACAAATAATTGATATATTTCATTTGTAATAACCTAAAAGCCACCTATAATAAAGCTGCATATAATTTTCTTTTTACATCAATATTATAGGTGTTGATATAATTAAATATAAAAATTAGAACAAACTGCATAGACAAAAAAGTTATTTTCTCTGAATAGCCATTTACATTTTTTCTTCTAATAGTTATCTATATTCTATTAAAATTTATTAAAAATTAATATCATATTTATAAATAGCTTTAATTATAAATTTACTTGATTTTTCTTCCTCCTAATTAGGAAACATAAAATTATCGACATATATAATAAAAAACAAACAAAAAAATAATATTTTCTTTTTTACATTTTTTTATATTACTTCTCTATATGTATATTCAGCAGTCTTATTAACCATATTTTTCAAATTTTTCACAAGATATTCATGTTTTTCTTGCTCTGGTAGTTCTTCTTGTTTTTTATAATTTAACTTGTACTTCTTTAATTCTGATAATTCTTCTTGTATTCCTATCTCAGAAATTTCTGCATTTTTTTCATTTTGAATTGTTTTAAAAGTCCAAAATATAATTAGTACATCTAATTTAAAACTTAATTTTTGAACATATTCTATATCATATCCAATTTTCTTAAATATTGTAATTCTATTTCTTCCTTTTATTTGTGCTAGTCCTGTAATGCCAGGTAAAACATTACATCTTTCCTTTTGTTTATCTGTAAAATATTCATAATATTCTTTTATCCATGGTCTTGGACCTACAATACTCATTTCTCCTTTTAAAACATTAAATAGTTGAGGTAATTCATCTAAACTTGTTTTTCTTAGAAATTTTCCTACCTTTGTTACCATATGATTATGATCTATGTTGTTTTCTTTAAGCTCTTTATGAACAATCATTGTTCTAAACTTATAAATAAAAAATAACTCTCCATTTTTTCCAATTCTTTGTTGTTTATATATAACTGGACCTTCACTATCAAATTTGATTATGATAGAAATTATTACCATAGGTATTGCAAATATAATTAAAGCAATTACTGAACAAATAATATCCAGTATTCTTTTTACTCTTATATACATAAAAGATTTCTCCTTTGTAATTGTTCTTTAAATAAAAAATATATATAAATAATATAGAAAGCAACATTTAAAATAAAATGTCATATAAATGTCATACTATAAAGTTTTTTATCAATTTTAATGAATAAAAAATTACTTTTTAAACCTAACAATAGTAAATATGTAGGTGTTCTACAATAAATAATGAGATAAAAGGATATTGATATATTACTGATATCTCTAGGCACTCTTTAAGACATACTTTTGGAACACGTTGTATTGAAAGTGGTATGGCTCCTATTGTTGTTCAAAGATTAATGGGACATAAAGATATTACAGTCACATTAAATACATATACATCTGTTTTAGAGCAATTTAAAGAAAGAGAACTTGACAAGGTCAATCAGTATTATCTAAATGAAATTCTAATAGGGAATAATTTTCTAGATAATATTAATAATAGCAAAGATTTTAAAAAATAAATTTATAGAAACATACGTCTTAATAACACAACAAATTTTTCCTTTGTAATGATTGATACAAGCTTGTTATATCGTTTTACTAATTTTTGTTTTATTCCTATATTACTAATATTAACTCAACAATATTAAATTTATGATTTTTAAAAATTAAATTTGTTGAGTTGTATGTTTGAAATACTAAAAATTAGAACAAATTAAAAATCGTGAAAATTCATAAATCTCTAGTGAAAATTAAATATTATAAATTTTTTAAAATTATTTCTAGTTTTTAAAAAGTAAATAGCTTATATCCTTAGATACAAGCTATTTACATCAATTTTTTAGTTGGCTGGGCTGTCCTGACTACATCCACTTATGCTAAGGCTTTGAAGTATGCTTGTTGAGTTAGTTGTTTGAAAATTAGAAATGAAAATAAATTACTAGAAAATAGGAAAAATGAATAGAAATAAAATACTGCTTTAGGTAATGCTTGCAAATAGATTTTGCTAAAAGCAAAATCTATTTATAAAAATATGAGCTTGCGAGCGAATATTTTTATAACACGATTAGAATATTAAATAAAATAATTAATAATTATTTTATGGTATTTATTAAATTAATTTTAATAAATATAATATACAATCGTGCAATAAAAGGTTTATTAAGGAAAACAAAGTTGTCCTTAATCACACAGAACTTCCGTGAAGTTCTAGTGTGTTAGAACTTCATAAAAGTTTTCTATTAAGAAATTCAAAGGAGGTATTTATTTTAAGTCAAGCCTTCGAAGGCTATCTTACAAAAAAGGAATTATAAAAATGAGTTATGCAATAATCAGAAATGCAAATTATAAAAGAGATAATTTACCTGGACTATATAAACATAACGAAAGAAAAAATACTAATTACTCTAACAAAGATATTAATAAAAACAATTCTATTAATAATTATTCAATCAAACAATGTAATACTACATATTCAAAAGCTATTAAACAATTAATAGATGAAAATGATTTAAAGTGTAGAATTACAAGTTATACTAATCTTGTATGTGAATTTATTATTACATCTGATAAAGAATTTTTTGACTCAATCGGAGAAGATGAAACAAAAAGATACTTTCAAACTGCTTATAATTTTGTTGCGAATTATAAAAATTTAGGCAGAAAATATATCTTATCAGCAAAAGTTCATATGGACGAAAGCACTCCCCACTTGCATTTAGTTTTTGTGCCTGTTGTTTCTAAACTAGATAAAAAAAGTAGAAAGCAAGTAAAGAAAATTGCCTGTAGCGAATATTGGAAAGGAAAAGACAGTTATAAGCAATTACAGGATAATTTTTATAAATATATTGTAGATAATGGCTTTAATCTAGAAAGAGGACAATCTAAAAAGGTCGAACATTTAAGTACAGAAAAATTAAAACAAATAACAAATTATGATAATATAAAATATGAATTAACACAAGAGCAGATTAAGCCTATAGAAACAAAAAAAACCTCTTTAATAATTCAACAAAACAGTGAATTAATTAAATATACAAACAAATTAAAAGTTCAATTAAGTAAATCATATATTGCTATTAATAAGCTAGAAGAATTACAACAAGAAAATAATAATTTAAAATATGAAAATGAAGAATTAAAGAAAGAAAATTATAGATTAAAAAATTATATTGAAAAAACTTTTGAAGTTGTAAAAAATCTATTTAACTTTCCCATTGATAGATTTAAGCGTTTAGTAAATAATTTTGTTCAATATTTTGAAAAATAAAAGAACGAGCTTAAAAAGCTCGTCCTTCCCCCCTAATGAATCTCACATATTTTCTGTAAAAAACTTTATTAACAGTCTAATAAAAAATAATGTGCTAATTTTTCTTCTAGCTAGCCAATATTGTTTGTTCTAGGTTACCATCTTAAACTTTATGGCTCCGAGTAAACTCCTCCATCAGCTATAGTTGAGCCACTGATAGTAATCCAGTAGCCTTTACCGTTAGTTCCACGAACTAAGTCAGCCCAATGATGTCCCTTAGAATTCCATGTGGCAACAGTTCTTGAAGAACCACCTTCCGGTCGTACACTGATTGTAATTTTATTGTTAGTATACAAATATAAATGGATTTTTAAATTTTCTCCTTTACCAGGGAAAACCCGAAAACTGGTATTACCAATTACAACCGGACCAGGTGTCTTCCAGTAGTCGGTATTCAGCGTACTAATACCAGTGTCATCACTTGCAGAAGCAACTTCTGTATTAACGTACTGTTCATTTTCTGCAGCCAAAACTGATGTAGACGTGCCTACCACGAGCATACACATGGTTAAAAATAATGCAAAATATTTCTTCATGAAAATAACCTCCTTTAAGCATGTGCATTTCATTAGGGGATTATCCAACTCAATCGTTTGGGCTTTTTTATTATATTTTAAAAATGCTGAAATGTCAAGCTTTTTCGACAAAAAAACTGGAAAATTTTGTAAAAAGAGCAAGTAACTTTCTACTTGCTCTTTTTATTATATTTTTATTCCATATTTTCTACTTCAAACTTTTCTATATTAGGCTCTATAAAATCATTTTCTCCAACAGTATTAAACTCATACTTAAACTCTTTCGGTGGCTCATATTGTTTAGTTCCATCTGAATTTTCATATTCTTTTGCAACTGTACTAACTGGCATTCCTAATTCTTTGTCAATATATATACCAGAAGGATAATAATTATAAACTCCATTAAAATTTGATATAAAGTAGCAATTCTTTCCATTAATTTTGGTAGTATTAATTGAAGATGTTAAAACATTTTTCAATAAATCCCATAGATTCTCTGTATGTAATACATCTTGAAGTTCTACTAAAATTCCGATATTTCTATTTAAATAAGCTACATTATTATCATTATTATTTACATATATATTAGCTAAATATCTGCTACCATATTCATCTTCTGAAATTTTTTCTTTTGTAAATATTGTAATTGTTTGATGATTTTCATCATCTATATTACTAAATACCAACTTAATTTTATCTCCAAGCTTAAACTTCTCAATTTTTTCATATTTTCCATAATTATAATTATACTCTACATAATGATAATTATCCGATTTTACAAATTCTTCTGCTTTACTTGATAAATTTGAAATAATTATCATCTTTCTTGCTGTAGCTATTATAAAAATTATTAATATTATAACTATTATTAATTTAAATAAAAATAATCGTTTATTATACTTTTTAAAAAAGTTAATTTCTTTTTTTGTTGAATTTTCTGTATTGCTTTCTAATTTTATGTTCATCTTATTATAAATTTCATTACACTCTTTACAATTATCTAAATGTCCTTTTATAAATTCTGATGTTTCATTACTAGTTAAGTTCTCAATATAATTTGGCAATAAATCTTGAACAATTTTGCATTCATTGTTTGCCTTCATACTCTTTTTCCTCCTTTAACCTTTCTTTTCCTCTGTAAAAAGTTATTCTTGCCCAATTTTCAGTCTTGCCTAGAATTGAACCTATTTCTTTAAAGCTTAAATCACCAATTATTCTTAAATAAATCACTGATTTCATTTGTTCATTAAGATTGTTTATTCTTTGGTATAATTTTTTCTTATCTTCCTGAAAAATTATATTTTCTTCCATATCGATTTTTGTTTGTATTGATAAATATTCTTCTTCTCTAATGTCTTTTATTCGTTTACTCTTTTTTAGCTCATCATACCACAAATTTTTGGCGATTTGGCATAACCATACAGATATTCTACAATCATTTTTAAATGTATTAATTTTTTGTATTGCTTTATAAAAAGTTTCTTGCGTTAGTTCTTCTGCAATATCTTCATTATGTGTTAAGCATATTAAGTACTTATATACTGTTTGAAAATATTCTTTATATATTGTTTCAATATCGTGCACAATTTTGACCTCCTCATATATAAGACGATTTAACAAACAATTTGTTACAAAAATTATAATAATTTTATCATTTTTTTCTTTTTAAAAAGCAAAAGAGTAAATATTGACTATATTTACACTTTTTTAGTTTTATATTTTTTTATTCATCAATTACATTTTTAATATCGTCAAATAAAATAATCTTTGAATTCAACATCGAAGCCTTCGTATATAATCAATAATATAGAAATTTTTATAATGCATATTTTCTTCACAAAAGATATTTACAATCTGTCTACTAATAGGCATTTAGTTATTTCATTAATTTATCTAAGCCAATATATGCAGAAGAATTATCTTCTTGTACTTGATATTGAAAACCCATTATATTTTTTTATATTTCTCTTTCCCTTTAAAATCACGATAAAAAACTAATATCTCAATATTTACATTTTTCTCATAAAAATATCCTAATATAATATTTTGGTTTGGAAACAAATTAAATTTAGATATTACCCTTTTATTTTCCAAAAAAATTCTTCTGGCAATATTGTTTTTACTGAAATTCCTTAAATTATAAAACCTTATATTGGATAATATATTAACAAATTTGAAAAACATATTAAAATCTTCATTTGAAAACATTTCATTATATGTTTTTTTCCATATTTTATAAAAGCTAAATTTTGATTTTAAAAGGTTACTAATAAAAAGAAGATTAATAAATGCTATTTCTTTTTTATAATAGCATCCACTCCAAGTATTTCTGAAAAACCTTTTCAATTTTTTCTTTATTTTCTTCGTCCATTTCATAAATAACACTATTATTTATATAAGTATCTCATAGCTAGCTATTTTGTATGGAGTTTTTCCATATTCAACTTCAATAATATTATTTCGTTTAAATTCTTTTTCTTGTAAATATTCACTAATAGATTTAGTAGAGAAATATGTGACAATCCCTACTATAAGTGAGTTACCTAAAATTTCTAGCAAAACAACATCAATCATTCCAAATCCTTCCTTAAAAAAAGCTATTCCTAAATATGAACAGATAAAATAAATTATACTTATAATTAGTAATATTGCAAATGTAAATATCTTATTTTTTTCATTTATAACCATCCTTTACAATTTTATTATTATCTAAACAAATTAATATCTATATTTTTCATTATAAAAGCAAACAATCATGGAAACAATAAGCATGTCAATCATATATTTTCTCAAAGTATAGCATTACTAAACTCTTCAATAAAATTCTTATTTACAAATACATCTTCTGAATATTCAAAATTAAATACTCTTTTAAAGTTTTGCTTTGATTTTAACATATCTCTATGTGATAAAGCATAATTAATATTATCTTTTATTTTTTTAGGTGTAGTATTGTTATATAATTTTGAAATACTACAATAAATCTCATTAGCTTTATAATCCTCAAGTAGTATATTTCTGCTTTTAACATAAAATATAGTCTTCGCAAGTATCTTTGTACTTTTGTTGCAAGATTTAATGCCTAATAAACGAAGATTATTACGAATTATAATATTTAATTGTCTATTATCAAAATCTTGCAATCTCTTTCCCCTCTTTTCTGCTAAAGAATTTATTATTTATTAAAAATATACTATGATTATGTAGATTGGTCAAAATATAAAAATCTGCACACTACGCATTAAAAATTGCATAGTATGCAGATTTCAAGTATTTTTTCATATTTTTAGCCTAATTTTTATCAATAATATTAATAAATTTTAAGTAAATTCATAAAATAATGCACTATGTGCAAAAAAGAAACATGGGAGAACACGCAATTCCCATGTTTTCTTGGCTTATCGCCGGCATTTTAACTATTGCAGTTAGTTAAAATACTGATTATATTATACACTAAATATCTATAAATTACAATAAAAATATATAACAGGAGGGATTATCCCTCCTTTATTTGCCGAATGGCTTAACGCTGAAAGGTCTAACCACCTGGGCTTCCGCCCGCCAACAAACATCTCTTCCATTGCGTGTTCCCCCTCGTTTAAATTCTTTTAGTAAAAATTCAACATAATACAAACGGGAAAACAACAATGTTTAAAATCTCGTATGTATAAAAAATCCAAGCAACTGCAATGCCTGAATGTTTTAAGTTGAACATCAAGCATTACGCTTGCGGAATGGATTAATTAATTAAGATTTTAAGCCATTCTTTTTACTATAAAGTTGTAACAATTATATCATACATTTATGTAAAGTTCAAATCTTTTGGTTAACATAACTTGATATGGTTGTAAAAAACTGGTATAATAATGTTGTAGATATTTTTTAAGGAGTGATTTTATGCCGGAGTTTGATAGAAAAGAATTTGGCAGGAGATTACAAGCATTTAGAAAACAAATTGGAAGAAGCCAAGAAAATCTAGGAAGAGTTATTAAAAAAAGTGCAACAACTATTGGTAGATTTGAAAAAGGTACTCTTCTCCCTAATGCAGAAGAAATATATTTACTATGTAATGAATTAGGCATTGAAGAATATCAATTATTCAACAGTTTTGATAAAGTTATTAGTAAAAAAGAAAGTATCAATCCTTTTAATACTAATACCTTATATGTCTATTATATTGGTTATTACCCTACATTAAATAAATATGATAAATGTAAGTTTGTAATAAATCTTATAGAAAAATCTGATTATTGTAAAATCGAACTAGCTGATTGCAGAACTAAAAAAATTTATTTAGAGGGTTATTTGCAATCCGATAATTTCATGGCATTTTTCAGATTTAACAATTATAAACCAACAAGTATACGTTTAGAATGTTCTCAAATAAATTTAAACATTTCTAATGGTATTGATAACTTAATGAAAGGCGCTTTTTATTGTACAGATACTAAATATAATACTAGTGCTAGAAAATGTTTAGTTTCAAAGAATAATTTAGATTTTACAGATGAAATGCTAGCATATTTAAAAATTCAAGATAAAGAATTTAGCAAAATGGAAAATATAAATATTTGGTATATTGAAATGGAAAATAAAGAAGATTTTGAATACTAATACCATTTATCGTAATTTTATACATATATTTTTTTAAAGTAAGAAAAATAAACCGTTTTAAAGATTATTATATATCTTTTAAAACGGTTTATTTCGTTTTATATCAATTAATCTCAATTTGTCTAGTTTTATCACGTTTTTATATCAATTGTTCTATTTTATAGTCTATTATTATTTCAGTTCGAACTAAAAGACTTTCGAAAGTCTAATATATTTAAGGAGTTTCACTATGAAAGATAAAAGAAAATCAAATAAATATATCCTTTTTCCCAATGAGTACATTCAAAAGATAATTTCAGAAAACTATTATAAAAAATCAATTCAAGATATAGATAATTCAGACGTTAATATAAATCATTTAGAAAATATATTTTCTAACGAATTGTATTATCTAGCAATGAAAATTGTGCCTTTGATAGAACGAAAGGTATTATATCTTACATATGTTGAAAACTGTAAATTAATTGACATTTGTAGAAGATTAAAAATGCAAAAGAAAAAAGTTATCTCTTTAAGAGAAAAAGGAATAAGACATTTTAAGTATAACTTACAAACATTGTACAAAGCTAATAACTTAAAAAAATAATGAAAGGAGCTAAAATTATGGACGAAGAAATTGATTTTTCTGTTTCTAATGAAGTATCAAAAAAACCAGTTGGTCATATCTATGATTTATTCTATAAGGTAACCACTAAATATTACTGTGAGGCTAAATTATTAGCAGATTTTCAAGAGATGTTAGATTGTATGGGATATAACGCTGCTAGACCAAAAGTATATCCAAGAAAAAACAACAAAAGACATGGGCTTTCATATGAAATTATTAGAGCTTATTATAATGAATTTGGCTTAAAATATACAAAAGAAGATTATAAACGTTCTCTATCACATAAGGGAAAACAGCATATTGATGAAGAAGAAAGATAATGAGGTGTTTAGTTTTGAAAAAGAAAAACATTATTCCAAAAGCTGAAAATACAAATTCAATTAGAGTTTTATACAAAAAAGTGGGACAAACTCCAAAAGTCAAAATTATTAATAACATCTATAAATTAAAAAAAGCAATTATACAAAAAAAACTTGATATTGTTCCATACGAGAAACTATTTATTATTTGTCATAGTAATAAGTCTAAACTTCCTATGCGCCCAAATATTTTTCTTCCACTTCGTCGAATTATAGGAGATTTAGTCGTAGTTAACATTGATAAAAAATCTCGTGAATTTCAAAGTATTTCACAAGAAGATATTATATGGTTTTCAAAAGATTTAACTAGTAAATCAGCTAAAATTGTAAAAATAAATTCTCAACAAAGAAAATCAAATTTTCCATTTATATATGAAAGAGGTGTCGGAAATAACAAATATAATGACTCCCCTCCTTTTGATAAATTACTAATGAGCATGCTAATTAATATTCAATTAGCTTTAGCAACAGTTTTAAAAAATAATGGAGATGATAATAATGACAAAAAAGGAACTACAAAAAAGAATACTGGGACTTAATAAGTATATGCTTTCTGATACTGACAAACAATTAATATTACTAAATATTTCTAATGTTTATACATATAACAAAGCTATAGCCTTAATTGATAAAGATATAAAGGATAAAGACTGGTATTCTATAGACTCAAAAAATTGCTTTAAAACTTGGAATGAAGTAGGCATCTTTTTAGATGGACTATGTTTAGGAAAAAATACAAAATTTAATAATAATGAATGTGAAAGATAAAATGGAGGTGTATAAAAACTGAATATTAATGAAGAAAATATTAGCACAAATAATACTAAAGATTCTTTAAAAGAACAAATAGTAATAAATTATTTAAGTAAAATTAAGAACCCATTTATTACACTTTCAGTATCAGATGTTTCAAAAGATTTAAGCATTGGTATAAATCAAGCATATGAATTATTTAAACAAAAAGACTTCCCTTCTCTTCAAATTGGTAAAAGGAAAACTGTTACTTTAGCTTCATACTTATTATGGAAAATGAATAAAAAAGAAAGCGAGGTGTAATATATGTCATCAAAAGGAAATGGCGAAGGTTCGGTATATTATAATAAACAACGAAAAAAATGGAATGCTCAATATAAAGAATATGATACTAAAACAGGTAAAATGAAATATAAAACTAAAAGTTTTAAAACGGAAAATGAAGCACAAAAATACTTGAATACCATTATGTATCAAAAAGAAAATCCTATATATATTGAGCATAATGGAATACCTTTAATTGAAATATTAAAAGCGAATTTGGAACTTAAATATAATACTAATAAAATTGGACCTGCACAATATGGTAGACTATTAAATTCAATAAAACGATTAGAAAAATACCCTATTGCTAATAAAAAAATTGATACAATAAAAACAGATGAATTACAAGCTTATTTAAATTCTCTAAAAAATTTAAGTAATTCAATGATAGAAAAAGCACACCAGCAATTAAATCAAGCTTTTACTATTGCTATGAATAAAGGATATATAGTTCAAAATCCAATGGTTGATGTTATTAGACCAAAAAGCAATAAGGAAAATAAAGTTGTACGTGCATTAACGGTTGAAGAACAAGAAGCTTTTACTAATTGGCTTGTTGATAAGCCTATAGATGAATTTAAATATAGAAATGTATATTTGTTACAAATGTATACAGGCTTAAGAGTCGGAGAAGCTTTAGCTCTTACAACACACGATATAGACTTAAAAAACAAAAGATTAAATATATCTCGTACATTAACAACTGATGAAAAAGGAAATATTATTATGGGTAATAAAACAAAAACATATAGTGGCAAAAGAACTATCCCTATTCCCTACTTTCTTTATCCTTATATTAAAGAACAAATAAAAATAGCAAATAAGCAAATTAATAATGATGAAAAATTACTTTTTAAGCCTAATAATAGTAAATATTGTAGACGTTCTACAATAAATAATGAGCTAAAGCGAATATTCAAACAAGAATTTAATATTACTGATATTTCTAGCCACTCTTTAAGACATACTTTCGGAACACGTTGCATTGAAAGTGGTATGGCTCCTGTTGTAGTTCAAAGATTAATGGGACATAAAGATATTGCAGTCACATTAAATACATATACTTCTGTTTTAGAGCAATTTAAGGAAAGAGAATTTGACAAGGTCAATCAGTATTATCTTAATGAAAATTTAATAGGAAATAATTTAATTTCTGAAAAAAATGATAATGAAAAAGAAATATAACTATTTTTATTTTACACTAACTAAACAAAAAAAATTCTGTAAGCATTGATATTAGTGGGCTATCAAATTTATTAATTTTTATGTTTGAGGAAAATGTCTTATACTAACTAAACAAATAAATATTTTTTTATTGTTACAAATAGATTTGTTTAGTTAGTTGTTAGCAATACTAAAAATTAGAATAAATTAAAAATCGTGAAAATTCATAAATCTCTAGTGAAAATTAAATATTATAAATTTTTTAAAATTATTTCTAGTTTTTAAAAAGTAAATAGCTTGTATCCTTAGATACAAGCTATTTACATCAATTTTTTTAGTTGGCTGGGCTGGCAAGATTCGAACTTGCGCATGCCAGAGTCAAAGTCTGGTGCCTTACCGCTTGGCTACAGCCCAATATAATTTACTTGTCCATTTTTGTTAGGTGATTTTCTCAGTATTACCCCAATATAAAATCTGGGGTGAGTACTGGGATTCGAACCCAGGGTCTCCAGTGCCACAAACTGGCGCGTTAACCAACTACGCTATACTCACCATCTCTTGCGGACATTTATTATTTTAAACTATTTTATATCCTTTTGTCAACCATTTTATTAATATTTTAAAATATTTTTTATTTTCCACGCCAAATATTGATTTATAAAGGATTTTTCAAATCTAGAAAGGAGCATTATTATGCGGAAAAAAATCTTTGTAATTGCTATGGTATTGACATTAACTGTTGTTGGAGGTGTTGTTGTTGCAGCTGGAGCTAATTCTGGATCCTCTGAAAGTGTTTCAGATTCAGCCGCCGGCACAATTGACGAATACGAGATGTACCTCGTTCAGGATAACCCTGATTTCTGTGTTTATAGTGTCAGACCTAACAAGACCCTCTTGTTAATTGGAGCTTCAGACATGGCGGCATATGAGACATATGCCAATGTATACACAGAAGAAATTATTGGAACTCCGGTAGCACTTGCGGATGATCTTTCAGCGGTTGTAATCGAAAACGACGAAGGAAAATTTGTCGTTTCCACAGCCGAAGGAGAAGAAGGTTATCCAACAGAAGACGGCGCGGCAATTACACCATTTGATGAGGCGGACACCTCAATCGAATGGAACGAATTGTATTATTAATGCATTAAGCAGCGGAGTAGATAAATGTGCTAAACATCATCTGCTCCGCTGCACTTTTAGTTTAAATAAATGTTAATAACAAACTAAAAATTTATTTCACAGCTAATATTAAATTAAAAAGCATCTTATTTTTTTTCCAATTTATATATCACAAAAGCCGCAATCACACCTAATGTAGCTGTTATAAATTGAGTCATTCCCATTGCATTTCTTAAATTATCAACAAATTTTTCAGGAAATATTCCAAACAAATTAATTAAATTAAATAAAGCAAATATTATAGTGACTTTTGCTATTGTTCCAACAATTCCTGCTAAAAAATAATGTTTATTTTTACCTAGCATTAATAATTTATATGAGTATATTAATACAAAGTTACCAAGCCATATTGCAGGTATCATATATACCATATATACAGAAGCTGTTCCAAAAACATATCCACTTAGTATTGTAGATATACTTGGCATTGTAACTACTCCTAATATTTTCGCCCAGCCTTTTAAATTTATCGCTGATACCACTAATGCTGCATTTACAATAGTTCCTACTATCAATTGTGAATTAGTAGAAATAACACTTGTGCTACCAAAAATTTTACTTAAAATTCCACCCAAAAAAGTTGGTACTAGTAAAGCAATTAAAAATATTAATATCGTTTGCATAATATCAATACCTTTAGAAAAATCCTTTACCCTTTTGTTAATTATTCCTTCATTCTCCATTTTAAACCCTCTCTTTCTTTATTAGACAGAGCTTTAAAATATATCTTTACTTATTAGAATAAATAACTTTACTTGTTATTCCAGAAAGCTTTCCAATTTTTCCAGATAAAGTATTTATTTCATCCTGTGGAGCATCAATAACAATAGTGATAATGTTGATTGACTTTTTACTATATGGCATCCCCATTCTTCCTATTATTCTATTAGAATATTCATGTAAAATGGAATTTAATTTTTCCACTTCATCTTTTTTTTCTAATATGATTCCTATTATTGCTACTCTTGTATCCATAAATCCTCCTATATTTGCTTCTACCTTAATTAACTAATCCAATTCACTAAATTATAAGATGAATTTTCTAAATACATTTCGGTATTAGAAGAAATTATAATACTTTGCTATAAAGATATTCTTACTAGCTCAGTTTATAAGATTATAATATAACTTTTACAAAAAATCTACATACATAAAATATTATCCCTAATACTTTCTATTAAAAATTTACAACTTTCAGTTACCAATTCAGAATTTAAAGCATCATCTATTTTGCAAAACTTATAACCTTGACATTTATCTGGTTCCATTATTTTTATTTCGCCCTCAATATATTTTACAATATAGATTACAAATATCCAATTAACATTATTTTTGCAGCAATGATAAATTCCTTTAGAATCACTAACTTCAAGTTTTAAATCACTTCCAGCCTCTTCCTTTATTTCTCGAATAATTGCATCTTTAAAACTAGAATCTTCTGGGTCAACTTTTCCTCCTATATATTCATAAAGTCCATTTTCATCTCTAGATTTAATACCTCTTTGTTGTAACAATATTTCTCCATTATTATTTTCTATATGTGCAATTACTCCTATTTTTTTATTAGAAAATTTAAATTTATTTAAATCTTCTATTGTCGCTTCATGATTTAATAACCAAAATTTCATTTTCTCACTTCCATTAAAATTATAATATAAGAAAGGCATTTCTCCAAGTGTTTCTCTTTGAAGTCATCACGAAATACATACCACTAGCTTTTCTCTAGCATACATAAGTATCCTAAACTTGTTATATACGTAGAATCTAACGATTTTCCTATATAAAAAAGAACTCAATTTCTTAATAGGAATTGAGTTCTTTTTTACTAAACAATTAGTGGTGCGGGCGAGAGGACTTGAACCTCCACGCCATTGGCACTGGTTCCTAAGACCAGCGCGTCTGCCAATTCCGCCACGCCCGCATAAGCTTTAACATTACTTATAATAGCATATTAAAACTTTCTTTGTCAAGTATTTTTATTTATTTTATACAAAAATAATCTACTGGTTGAATTAAATTCTAAATGCACATTTAATATTTTTATATCCATATATAAGATT
>ERZ826146.183-NODE-183-length-76067-cov-8.243383_pt1 | contig 76067 bp, 62 predicted proteins | sample MGYA00519857_ERZ826146 | MGnify/ENA primary metagenome ERZ826146 (study PRJEB31778, sample SAMEA3449222) | human gut metagenome | biome: human gut; feature: human-associated habitat; material: faeces | place: United Kingdom | collected 2010/2012 ...
TTTTTCTTGGCTGCTATTTTTCCCTTTTCAAACGAAAAAGCCTGCCTTGGCGTGATTGCTAAGACAGACTTTTTCTACAGGCTGGAACTCCGTATCTGATACGGAGTTCTTTTTTGCTCTATGTGGTTTTTGGCTTTTTAGGCTTCCCGGCCTTTTGGATAAGGCCGATGAGCTGGCCGGAGAGCACAACGGTCAAAAGCGAGTAGATGATCTTGCTAAAGGGGATGTAAGTCAGCGACAGCGCGAGAACGATGATGTCGCCGAGAAGATACACCCACTGGATGCCGATCTTGAAATGATGCGAAAGGCTGAGCGCAAGCGAATCGTCGCCGGTCGGGGCGGCGTTTGCGCGGATACACAGGCCGACGCCAACGCCGACAAATGCGGCGCCTGCAACGGAGGCCGCAAGCGGCATCTGCGCGATCTGCGGCCAGAGCGGCGGGAAACGCTCGAAAATGGCGTAGAACAGTGAAAATCCTCCGCCGGCTATGAAGGAATAGAAGATGAATTCCCTGCCCAAAAGCGTGAGCCCAAGCGCATAGCATGCGCCGTTGAGCACAAGGCCGCTTATTGACGGGGAAATGCCGAACCAGTGTTCAAGCAGCAGCGTAAGGCCGAGAACGCCGCCCTCGGTGACGCCGGAGATGGAGTGAATGTTGTACAGGCCGAATGCAAGTATTGCACTGCCGAGGATTATGCTCAGGCAGTTTTTAAGCTTCAGTCGCGGTAACAATTATAACAAAACCTTTCTATTTTATTTGATGCTTATGGTGTCCCGTGCGCACTTCACAAAGCGGCGTACGGCAGGGGAGGAGTGCTTTAAATTAGTAAGCGCCATGCCGAAGCGTATGCTCCTCGGCGGAGAAACAGGGATCTTTACTACATCGCACTGCCAGTTGCGCGTTATAAGCTCGTTCGTGATGCTTATGCCAAGGCCCTTTTCGACCATTTGCAGCGCCGAGTAGCTCTCAACCGTTGAAAAGCGGATACCGGGTTCAATTCCGAACTCATCGAACAGCGGCATAACATCGTCATCGTGCCCGAAGCCGGGCAGAATCAGCTGCTCGTTTCGGCACAGCTCGATTGGAAAACTCTCAAGATGCGCACAGGGATGCTGCTTTGGCAAAACAGCCATCATCCTGTCCTCCGAAAGCGGTATCCAGTCGTATGGGAAGGGCTCGCGAAAGCTTGTGAATGCAATGTCTGCACGCTTATCGTCAAGCCACTTGATGACCTCCTGACGAATGCCCTCAAGCAGGGTTATTTTTATCAGCGGATAGTCTGTCTGAAAGCGGCTTATGATCTCGGGCAGCCAGTGAGTTGCCATGCTCGAATACGAGGCGATGGTAACACTGCCGATAAGAAGCCCGTTCGTGTCGGCAGCAAGCTGATAGATATTATCCTCGCAGTTTAAAAACTCACGTATCGCAGGGATAAGCGTGCTGCCCTCGGCAGTGACGGTCACGCCCTTGTTTGTGCGCCGCAGCAGGGGATAGCCTATATCCGCCTCGAGCGCGCTGACAAGCTGACTCACTCCCGAGGGAGTGTAGCTCAAAAGCTCGGCGGCCTTTGAAAAGCTACCGGTATCGGCCGCAGCCAAAAATGCTCTGCACCGTGCAGTTTCCATGCCGATCCTCCTTTAAGCAATACTTAAAGATGCCATAACGATCAACAGCTTTACTTTTCTTGCGATATATTCTACAATACAGACAGTAAGAAATCAAGCACTATTCAGGGCCCGAATATAATTGAGATCTTCTGAAAATAATATTTTAGATTATATCGGAGGAATAGTTATGAAAAAGACCACACTTTTTGCGCTCGCAGTTATCGTATGTCTCGTAGGCGCAGTCGTTTCGAGCTACTGCATGGCAGTTATGACAGCAAGCGAGGCGAGTTTCGGAGTGCTGGCAGTTGCGTTTGCCATTGGCTTCACGCTTTTTGTAAATAAGCTTACCAACGCTCTCGACTAAGCGCAGTTCTTATGCGAAAAATTGAATTTACAACTATCCGACCTTGCAGCTGATTTGGCGCAGGGTCGGATAAATTATTTATAATTTGTGCATCACGCCGAGCTGATAAAACGCAACGGCGCTGGCAGCGGCGACGTTCAGCGAGTCAACGCCGTGCGACATCGGTATGCGCAGAGTGTAGTCGCAGCCGGCTACGGTTTCGGAAGCAAGTCCGTCGCCCTCGGTCCCGAGCACTACGGCAAGCTTCGGTTCCTTTGCCGGGGCGGGATCGTATATCGGCAGCGATTTATCCGTAAGCGCCATTGCGGCCGTCTTGAAGCCGAGCGAATTTAGCTGTCCCATCCAGTCCTCGCCGAGATACGTCCACGGAACCTGGAACACCGTTCCCATGCTCACTCGCACAGCGCGGCGATACAGCGGATCGCTGCCCTCGGCAGTTAGGAGCACGGCGTCCATGCCCAGCGCCGCGGCCGAGCGGAAAATTGCGCCGATGTTGGTCGGATTCATCACATTTTCGAGCACGGCTATGCGCCGTGCACCGCAGCATACGTCTTCCACTTTGCGCAGCTTTGGCCTGAGCATTGCGCACAGCATTCCGCGCGTTAAGTGAAAACCGGTGAGTTGAGTCAGCACCTCAAGCTCTGCCGTGTAGACGTTAATATCCTCCGGACACCGTGCGAGAATGTCTCTCGCCTTACCCTCGGCGTGCTTTGTTTCCATAAGAAACGACAGCGGCACGCAGCCTGCGTCCAGTGCGCGTTCGATGACCATCGGGCTTTCGGCGATGAACATTGCGTTTTCCGGATCGCGCCTGCACAGAAGCTGATTTTCCGTGAGCCTTGCGTAAACGTCAAGCTCCGTCGCGGCAAAATCGCTTATCTCGATAAAATTTGCCATAAGAATAACTCCTGATAAAAAACGGCAGCCGATCGACCCGCTGCCGTAACATAATTAATTCACTTCGTTGGATTTTCCGACCTGGTTTCTCCGCCGAGCATGGCGCCGGTAAGCGGAATGTCGTTGAAGATGATAACGATCTCCTGCCGGTATTCCTCGCCGCAGACCTGCGCGAGCTTATCCGTCATTGCTGCCATGATAGGCCTCTTGACAGCGTCAGTGCGGTCGGGCATCATCGTCCAGTCGATAAGAACGGTTGGAGCAAGCTTTCGCACGTTTTCCTTTTCCATCTCATGTATGTAAACATAAATGTTCTTCGACAGAGTAGATGTGTTGGCACATATCTGCTCTGCAAAATATTCCATGAGGTCGGCCTTAACGTCAGCCGGAAGTTTCTTAGTTACGGTTACATGAATGATAGGCATAACATTGCTCCTTTGTCAAGTTTTTTCGCACAAATGCCTCATTTGTGCGTTGGCGACATAATAACGTATATTATATAGTGCTGTCAACTATATTAGCAAATAATGCGTGTAAAAATCTTAACATCATGTTTGACCGAAGTTTCTTGCAATTTTTGACGTTAGATGCTACTATGTCTATATAATAACATAGTCCCGATCGAAAGGAGCGATAGAAAAATGATCCCTCGTTTATCATCAAATGACCTTCAGTTCTGGGAAACAATGTACAGCTCCGGCGTGCCGGTGGCGAGCAGCCGCGGCGGCCTGGGCATTGCGTATTGGGAGCGCATAGGCAGCGCCGTAACGTTTGAAAAAAATCAGATCCTTTTCCGCTATGACGAGATACCCGACAGGTTTTATGTCGTCAAAAGCGGCCTTGTCGTTGCGTATGAGGAGCAGGCAAACGGCAATGAGCTTATTTACTACATCCTCGATAAAAACACCATGATAGGCGAGGCAAACATGATGCTTGACCGCCCGGCTACCGTAAACTTCAAGGCTTTGGAGAAAACGGAGCTTATATGCGTGACAAAAACGCAGCTTACCGAGGCGATGAAAAACGATCCGCAGCTTTTAAATGTGCTGCTGTTTTCGGTATCCAATAAGTTTCTTGAGGCGATGGAGGAGCTGCGCAAGGAGCGAAATCACAGCGCAGCGTGGCGCCTGTGCGATACGCTTTTGTGCTTTTCAGAGCGCTACGGCGTTCCGTATGACGGCAAGGTGCTCATTCAAAAAAATATCAGTCTGCAATCGCTGGCGGCCATGATGGGCGTTAACCGCGCAACGGCAGTGCGCGCAATGCGCAGACTGCGCGATATGGGCCTTGTTGAGAACATAAACGGCTTTTACTGTGTCCGCTCGATCGACTCCTTGCGGCGTCATCAGGAGCTTCTTGATGAATAAACTGACAAAACAGAAAAATTTTTTTGTATAAACGCAGGTGCATTTGCACCTGCGTTTGCTTATGCGCATTGCTTTTCCTCCGGCTTCGTGAAAAAATGAACGAGGCAAGCAAAAGAAACTCAAACCGAATAAAAAAACATAAGGAGGAAATGAAATGGCATTACCTGAATTTGACTACATTGCTGCCAAGTCATATGAGGAAGCATCCAAGCTGATGGCTTCCATGGGCAGCGAATGTGTCGTAATGAGCGGTGGTACCGATGTTATCCTGCAGATCCCCAAGTTCGTGTCGCGCGGCATGAAAACCGTTATCGACCTCAAGAGCGTTCCGGAACAGACGAGACTTGAATTCGTCGAGGGCGAAGGCCTGTACGTCGGTGCGAACACCAAGCTGTTCGACATTCAGTCGTCTCCCGTAGTGCTCGACAAAATGCCGGCAGTGGCTCAGGCAGCGCACTATGTCGGCTCCAATCAGGTGCGCCGCAAGGGCACCATGGTCGGCAGCATCTGCAACGCGTCTCCTACCGGCGACTGCGGCTCAATCCTGCTGGCAATGAACGCAAAGGTCAAGATCTACAGTGCCGAAAACGGCACCCGCGAGGTCGCAATGGACGACTTCTGGCCGGGCTTTAAGAAGATCGCCGCCGATAAGAGCAAGGGCGAGCTTGTGACCGAGATATTCATTCCCGAACTTAAATCCGGCGAAGGCTCGGCTTACTTCAAGCATTCGGTGCGTAAGGCAATGGACCTTGCCATAGTCGGCGTTGCCGCATGGGTCAAGATGGACGGAAAAAAGGTTGCCGATTGCCGCATAGCGGTCGCCGGCGGCGACGTCACAATCGTGCGCGCAAAGAAGGCAGAGCAGATGCTCATCGGCAATGAGCTTACCGAGGAGCTGCTCGAGAAGGCCGCCGTTCAGGCAGCCGACGAGATGAACCCCCGTTCCTCTCTGCGTGCCTCGGCAGAGTATCGCCATGATATGATCCGCGTTTACACAAAGCGCGCCGTAAACAAGGCCATTGAGACCATGAAAGCTTGAGAAAGGAGGCCGCTATATGAATAAGATCATACATTTTACCCTTAACGGAGATCCTGTGGAAGCACTTGCTCCCGTTAACATGACCATGGTTGATTTCCTGCGCAAGGAAATGCACCTGACCGGCACAAAGCGCGGCTGCGAAGAAGGCGAATGCGGCGCTTGCACCATCCTGCTTGACGGCAGAGCGGTTCCCTCCTGCATTATGCTGGCAGTTGAGGCCGACGGCCACGAGATAACCACCATCGAGGGCGTGCGCAAAAACGGCGTGCTGCACCCCGTACAGCAGGAGTTCATGGATAAATGGGCGCTGCAGTGCGGCTTCTGCACCCCCGGCATGATCATGTCCGCGCTCAGCCTGCTCAACGAAAAACCCAACCCCACCGAAGAGGAAATACGCGACGGCATCGCAGGCAACCTGTGCCGCTGCACCGGCTATGCCAAGATCGTCGAAGCTATAGACTGTGCCGCAAAGAAGCTGGCAAAGGCAAAGGAGGCTGAAGCATAATGGCGATAATGTCCAAAGAATACTACGCCGATATCGAGAGCGTATATAAGAAACCCGAGGACTATGAGCTGGCAGGCAAGGGCAATGCCTATATCCGCATCGATGCCGAAGCCAAGGTCACCGGCACCGCGGTTTACACCGATGACGTGTATCTGCCCGGCATGTACTACTGCAAGCTCGTCCACTCCCCCTACGCGCATGCGCTTATTAAGAGCATCGACTTTTCCGAGGCACTGAAGGTGCCCGGCGTCAAGGGCGTTCTGACCGGCGCAGACTTCCCCGAGGGTCACAACCTCGGCAACCCCGAGGCGTTCAAGGAGCTGGCCGATAAAGAGCCTCTGTGCCGCAAAAAGGTGCGCATGGTAGGCGACGAGGTCGCCGCCGTCTGCGCGACCACCGAGGAGATCGCGACTTATGCCGCAAGCCTCGTAAAGGTCGAGTATGAGCCGCTCGAGCCGGTGCTCGATCCGTTCTACTCCATGCAGCCCGACGCTCCGGCGATACACTATCCCGGAACGAGCAACCTTTCTATATTCACCACCATGAAGGCCGGCGATCCCGACAAGGCGTTTGCCGAGGCCTACTACACCGATAAGCACTACTACCGCACCCAGGAGATGGTGCATGCGGCGATCGAGCCTCACGGCGCAGTCGCAAAGTACGAAAACGGCGAGTGGACCGTGTGGACGACCACCCAGGGCGCATACGTCAGCCGTTACTGGATCGCATGGGGCCTCGGCGTACCCGAGAGTCAGGTTCGCGTAATAAAGCCCATGCTCGGCGGCGGCTTCGGCGGCAAGCTGGACGTTTTCGCCCACGAGCTGTGCCCCTGCCTGTTCTCCAAGATGACCGGCCACCCCGTAAAGTGCATCCTCAAGCGCGACGAGGTGTTCATGTGCACCCGTACCCGTCACCCGATATCCTTCGAGATCGAGTCTGCGTTCACCAAGGAAGGCAAGCTTCTTGCAAAGCGCTGCAAGCACATCCTTGACGGCGGCGCATACGGCGGCTCCGGTATCGCTGCAAACACCCTTTCGCTTATCTGCGCAACCTTCCCGTATAAGGTCGAGAATATCGACATGACCGCACGCCGTCCTTACACCAACCATCCGGCATCCGGCGCAATGCGCGGCTACTCGGCCTGCCAGGTACACTTTGCGCATGAGATCCACATGGACGAGGTCGCAAATTCGCTCGGCATCGATCCGCTCGAGCTCAGACGCGAAAACGAGATCACGCCTTACTACACCGGCCCCACGGGTCTGGAGTTTACAAGCTGCAAGTTCGACGAGTGCCTTACCGCAGTCGCCGACTACATCGACTGGGAGCACAGAGACCGCTATCCTCTCGGCAGCGGCGAAGGCGTCGGCCTTTCCGGCTCGGGCTTCATGTCCGGCACCGGCTTCCCGGTTCTCGTAACGCCGCACTACTGCTCGTCAACAACGATCGTTCGCCTCAACCGCGAGGGCTACGCCGTCGTGTTTTCCGGCGCTAACGACATCGGCCAGGGCTGCGACACCGTAATGACGATGATCGCCGCCGAAGAGCTGGGTCTGCGCATGGACGAGGTAAAGCTCATCCAGTCCGATACGACCGCAACGCCTTGGGATGCAGGCTCCTTCGGATCGCGCGTTACCTTCCTCGGCGGTAATGCATGCCGCCGCGCAGTTGGCGACGCAAAGTTCAAGCTCCTTTCCCACTGGGCACAGGAGTGGGGCTGCAAGCCGCAGGATATAATGATGAAGGACCACCGCGTGTTCATAAAGGGCGACCCCGAAAAGAACATTTCCTTCAATGAAGCCTGCTTCGGCTATGAGGAGAAAAACTTCGGCCGCTGCGTAACCGGCGTCGGTTCGTTTGCTCACGAGGGCGATAAGGATATCTACGTCAAGAACGTCGGCAACTACGCAACCGCGTATTCGTTCTCCGCATCCGCGGCAAAGGTCACCGTCGATATGGAGACCGGCGCAGTCACGCTCGACGACTTCGCATTCGGCCATGACTGCGGCCGTCCGCTGAACATCCGCGCCGTTGAAGGCCAGATCGAAGGCTCTGTTCTCCTCGGCTTCGGCTTCACCTGCTATGAGGAGTGCGTATACGACAAAAACGGCAAGCACCTCAATCCGTCGTTCCGCGACTATCACTTCCCCACGGCGCTGGATATGCCGAAGATCAAGACCTTTATCTGCTCGGAGTACGACCCCGAGGGTCCGTTCGGCGCAAAGGAAGCCGGCGAAGGCTCGACCGCACCTGTCGGCTCGGCTATCGGCAATGCAATAAACTATGCTACCGGCCTTACGCTCAAGGAGCTGCCCATCACTCCCGAGAAGCTCTGGCGCGCACTTCAGGAGCATAAGAAAACCGGCAAAACCGAGTTCGGTGCAGAGGATCTGCCCGAGAAGTTTGCCAATATGCCTCCGCTTCCTGAGAGAAACTAAAATTCAGTCTGAAATAAGCAAAAGCAGATCGGGAAGCCGCGTTATGCGGCTTCCTGATGAAAAATGGTGTTTTCCGAAATACACAGACCGTGCGTACTTCGGAAAGCAGGATTTTGATTTGCAAATAAGGAGTTGTGAAATGTCGGGCATGACACGACGCGATGTGAGCACGGCGCAGCTGATGAAAACCCACGGCTACTCCGCTCGCACCGATTACCATAAGGATAAGCAGGATGCGCAGGCGGTGCGTGAGATTGCGCGCGAGATCCTGCGCCTTACGCGCAGCACGCTGCTTATCCACATGCGCTTTCTTGAAAGCGCGCTGGTGCGTTTTGTTCCCGGCGACGAGACCGTGACGCCCGAAATGGCCACCGACGGCAAGTTTCTTTACTATAACTCCATCCACATATGCAGGCTTTTCAAAACCTCGCCGCAGCTTGTCTGCCGCGACTATCTGCACCTGACGCTCCACTGCATTTTCCGCCACCTGTTCGTGGGCGAAAAGCTCAACGGCGAGCTTTGGGATCTTGCGTGCGATATAGCCGTTGAGCACCTGATAACCGGGCTTGGCATAAAATCGCTTTACGCCGAGCGGCAGGAAAAGCAGTCATGGCTTACCGATAAGCTCAAGGAGCAAATGCCGCGCCTTACGGCCGAGCGAATATACCGCTATCTTGTCGAGCAGGATCTGCCGCCGCAGGAGATCGGACGCATACGGGAATATTTCTATGCCGACGATCACCGCATATGGCACAGACAGCCCGAAGCAGGCTCCGGCGGCGATCGGGGCGAGAGCCGGGATAAGACGCAGAACGGCGCCGACAGCGCATCCGAGCTTGGCGACATGAGCGGCGAGGATGAGTTTACTCCGCCCGAGGACGGAGAGAGCGAGGAGCGCCGGGCATCCGGCGGAAGCGACACCGGCGAGCGCAGGGACAGCGGAGATAACGAGGGGATGACGGGGCAGGCAAACGAAAACCCCGGCGACAGACCTGCTATGACTCCGCAGGAGACCAAGCAGATGTGGAAGGAGATAAGCGAGCGCATCCGCGTCGATCTTGACACGAGCGCAAATTCCTACGGCGAGAATACGGGCGACTTCGTGTCGGCGATCGGCGAAGTGAACCGAGAGAAGATAGACTACGCAGCCTTTTTGCGCCGCTTTGCGGTGCTGGGCGAGAATATGCAGATAAACGACGATGAGTTTGACTACATTTTCTACACCTACGGAATGAAGCTTTATAAGCGAATGCCGCTTATCGAGCCGCTTGAGTACAAGGAAGTAAAGCTCGTGCGCGAGTTTGTTATCGCGCTTGACACCTCCGAATCGGTCGCAGGCGAGCTTATCCACAGCTTCGTTACGAAAACATGGAATATCCTCAAGCAGACCGAGAGCTTTTTCACAAAGGTAAATGTCCACATCATCCAGTGCGGCGCGAAAGTCGAGGAGGATGCGAAGATCCGGGATCAGGACGAATTTGACGCATATATGGCGAAAATGACCTTAAAGGGCTTCGGTGGAACGGATTTTCGCCCGGTGTTTGAGCATGTGGATATGCTCATAAAGCAGCATGAATTTACAAACCTCAAGGGTATCATTTATTTTACCGACGGCTACGGCACGTTTCCGCCGATGCCGCCGGAATACGAAACGGCGTTCGTTTTCCTCGATAACGGCAGGGAAATACCCGATACGCCGCCGTGGGCGATAAGAATACGCATGACCGACAGCGACATTGAGCAGCTGCCCGACAGGTGATGATATGGAAAAGTTTGAAATCAGCGGACGAAAGCTTATCCGATATCGCGGAAGCGAGGACGAGGTAACGATCCCCGACGGCGTTGAGGTGATCGCCGAGGGTGCGTTCCGCGACTGCCGCGATATGTGCTCCGTCACGCTTCCGGAGGGCTTAAAGCGCATTGAAAACGAGGCGTTTCAGTGGTGCGCGCGGCTTGAGAGCGTGCATGCGCCCGAAAGCATAGAATACATCGGCCAGGATGTTTTCGCAGGAACGCCGTTTTATAAATACTATAACGAAAACGAAGTGCAGTGGAAGGACGATTTTCTTTTCCTGGGAAAATGCCTGTTCAAGGCGCGGCGCAATATCCGCGAGGCGGATATACCTGAGGGCACGGTCTCGATAACGGCCGACGCTTTCAACGAGCGCGTGCTGCTGAGCCGCGTGAGCATTCCGCAGAGTGTGCGCGATATCGGCTGGAGAGCGTTTTCCGACTGCTCGGCACTGACTCAGGTACACATTCCGTCCGGCGTGCGCCGCATAGGCTGGCACTGCTTCAAGGGCTGCGGACGGCTTGCCGTCGCGGAGTTTGAGGACGGTGTTGAGATAATAGAAAACGGCGTGTTTGCAAGCTGCCGCTCGCTTCAGACCGTTTCGTTTCCGGCAAGCCTCAAGCGCTTTCCCGGCTGGGCGTTTTTCGGCAGCAATAACATTCGCCGGGTGCAGCTGCGCGGAAGCGTTGCCGATATAGGCGAAAGAGCTTTTTCCGGCTGCGAAAATCTTCAGAGCATGGATTTCCCGGACGGGCTTAAAAAAATAGGGACCGATGCTTTTTACAGCTGCATAAGCCTTGAAAGCGCCGACCTTCCCGACGGGGTCGAAGAGATAGAAAACCGCGCCTTTGCCGGCGCGAGATATATGACCTCGGCGCGCATACCGCAAAGCGTTCACAGCATAGGAGAAAGCGTGTTCTCAGGCTGCCGCTCGCTTGAGCGAATGGACATTCCGGGGAGCATAAAGACAGTGCCGGCGGACACGCTCTTTGGCTGCGCGGCGCTCAAGGAGCTGTCGATAGGCAGCGGCATACAAAAGATCGGCCGGCGCGCGTTCGGCGGCTGCACGGCGCTTGAGAGCGTGCGGATACCGGACGGAGTTACGGAGCTTGACGCAATGGCGTTTATGGGCGACGGCGAGCTTGTGAGCGCTTTTATCCCCGAAAGCGTGAAAATTATTGGGGCGGAGGCCTTTGCCCGATGCGGCAAGCTGAGAACGATAAGCCTGCCCGACGGTATTGAGGATATCGGAGCCGCGGCGTTTTCCGGCTGTGCGGCGCTTGCCGAAAAAGACGGCTTTGTTATGATAGGCTACGTCTGCTGCGGATATATCGGCGACGGGAGCAGCATTACCGTGCCGGATAAGGCTTCGGCAATAGCGCCCGGCGCGTTCAGAGAGAATAAGAGGATACTGTTCCTGACCGTGCCGGACACGGTGGAAAAGATCGGAGCAAATGCGTTTCGCGATTGCAGGCTGCTGCGCGAGCTGCGCCTGCCGAAAAGCATAAGCGAGCTTCCGCCGGGCGCCCTTGACGGCTGCGAGGCCTTGCAGTCGATAACGGCGCCGGGCATGCTGCCCGAGCGGTTTGACCGCCGCGAGGATCGCGTTTCGGCGGTGATCGGCTTCTGCCGCGCGTGGGAGGAGTACAGCGCCTCGGCGGACGCGGCGTACAGAGGCTGGGTAAGCGAGAATGCTCAAATGCTGCTGAGCGCAGTTATAGACCGCAATATGCCCGACGCCGTGCGCTTTTTCACCGAAAATGCGCTTATCGACAGGGAAAGCTACCTTGCCGCGCTCGAAAAGGCGCAGACGGCCCGGGCAATGGAGATAGTTGCGCTTCTGCTCGATTACGGAAAAAACCTAAGCAGCGAGGATATGTTCGATAAATATGACATCTAAGGAGGGACAAGCTTGAATATTGCACAGGCAAAGCAGCAGATAAAATCCGCCATGACTGCGTACTTTTCAAAGGACGAGTTCGGCGGCTACCGCATACCGATAGAAAAGCAGCGCCCGGTATTTATGATAGGCCCTCCGGGCATAGGCAAAACGGCCATCATGGAGCAGATAGCGGCCGAACTTGGCGTGGGACTCGTGTCGTATTCCATGACCCATCACACGCGCCAGAGCGCGCTCGGCCTGCCGTATATCACGGAAAAGGAATACGGCGGAAAAAGCTATCAGGTGTCCGAGTACACAATGAGCGAGATCATCGGCTCGGTATACGATCTCATGCGCGATACCGGCAAGACCGAGGGAATACTTTTCCTTGACGAGATAAACTGCGTGTCCGAAACTCTCGCGCCGTGCATGCTGCAATTTTTGCAGTACAAGGTGTTCGGCCAGCACCGCGTTCCGTCAGGCTGGATACTCGTAACGGCAGGAAATCCGCCCGAGTACAACAAATCCGTGCGCGATTTCGATATCGTCACGCTCGACAGATTGAAGCGCATCGAGATAGAGCCGGACTATGAAACATGGAAGGAATATGCCTATAAAAAAGGCGTTCACGCATCGGTCATGACCTATCTTGCCGCGCGCAAGAAGGATTTTTACAAGATCGAAAACGCTGCCGACGGCAAGCATTTTGTCACGGCTCGCGGCTGGGACGATCTTTCGGAAATGATAAAGCTCTATGAGGAAAACGGCCTTGCCGTGGATGAGCAGCTTATCTGCCAGTACCTTCAGGATGCGCGCATAAGCAAGGATTTTGCGATCTACTACGATCTGTTCAATAAATACAGAAGCGACTACCAGGTAGAAAAGATCCTCGACGGAACCGTGAGCGAGAGCATAGTGCTGCGCGCCGAGCGCGCCTCCATGGACGAGCGCCTGAGCCTTCTCGGCCTTATATTCGACAGCGTGACGGCTCAGCTCCGCATGGTTTGTGAAAGGGAAAATATCCTTGATCTCGTTACCGGGCAGCTGAAAACGCTCAAGGAAAAGCTGAAAGACGTAAGCGGCGCCGCGGCTTTGTTAAGCGAGATGATCGAGGCCGAGCGCGAAAAGCTCGAGCGCGGAAAGCAGTCGTCCTCAATATCGCCGCAGACGCAGCGCGAAACGCGGTTTATGCTCGAATATCTTGAGGAGTTCCGCGCGGCGGTCATGCAATCGGGTACTGCACAGAAAGACGAGTTTTCCATTGTGCGCGAGAGCTTTGCGCAAAAGGTCGCGGAGCTTAAAGGTCTTGCAGCCGACGGCGGCAGAGCGCTTGAAAACGTGTTTTCGTTCTGCGAAAAAGCCTTTGCCGACGGCGACGAGATATTGATATTCGTAACAGAGCTTACGGCAAACTACTATTCCGCGCGGTTTATCGGCCGCTACGGCTGCGATAGGTATTACATGCACAATAAGCAGCTGCAATTTGACCAGCGGCAGCAGGAGATCATAAAACGCATGGACGAGATCCAGTGGACAGTGTGAAAGGAGCACGGCATGAGCGAAATTTACCGGCAGTATGAAAGCGCGGCGGCGCAGTGCGCGGATGCAGGCGGACTGCTTGAGCTTCAGAAAAAGCTTCTGCTTCCGATCATTGCGGAGGAGAAGGAGGCGTTTATAAGCGCCGAATTCGGCCGCCTGCAGCAGATAATGGGCGTTGAATACACCGACGGAGAGGAAAGCAAGGTGTTCCATCCGCTGCCCGAGGAGCTTAAAAACGGCGAAAACATAGTGTACGGAAATCCGCGCGAGCTGTCGCTTGCCGAGCTTGCGATGCTTCCGCACCTGACGTATAAGATCAATCGCTTCGGCGCGGTCAGCCGCATGCCGCTTATCCAGTGCTATCCGCAGGATATTGCGCGCCTTGAGCTTATCGCCCGGATGTACGAAAACCTGATGATCGGGCGCAGCTGTGCGGATGCCGACGCAAAGACGCTGCTTGACGGTCACGCGGAATACGTGGATTTCAAGGACGGCGGCAAGGTCGTCGTCATAAAGTAAAGGAGAACTATGGATAAGCTTAATATCAGCACTTTTCCCGGCTGCGTTGAAAAAACGCTGGAGTATATTAAAACCGCGCTCAAGGCGCTGCATGTTTCGGCGGCAGATTCCGAGGCGCTGCTCGGCTCGGCCGGGGAGATAATAAGCGCGATATGCGCTGCCGACGCAAACGGCTCGGTCATAGTTAGCGCGGAAAAAAGCGCAAAGGGCTGCTGCGTGCAGTTTATGCATCTGGGCGCGCTTTTTAACCCCTGCCCCAAGGCTCCGGACAGCATTACGCAAAAATGCATGGACGAAATTTCATTTGAATTCAAATACGGCAGAAACGTTCTGTCCGTTTTTAGAAGAGCAAACTCCGACAAAAATATTCAAGAGGTGAAAGAAATGAAAGAAATTCAGATCAGAAACCACAGCATCAAGCCCGGTGATAAGATCGCCGTGATCAACGAGCATTCAAAGGCCGACATTCTTGCGCGCGCCGAGGCTCTTGCAAACGACGACAGCTTCGCTGCGGTCGAGTGGAGGATCGACAACTACGATGACGTGTTCGAGATCCGCTTTGTTATCATGCCCGAGACTATCGCCGAGGTTCGCAAGGCTCTGGGCGGCAAGGTGCTGATGTACACCTTCCGCGACAAGCGCATCGGCGGCGCACACCCGACGACCTGCATGTATCACAGCCGCCTGAACAATCTGGCGATCGATTCCGGCGCAGGCGATATCATAACGGTCGAGTGGTATGACGAGCTTGACGCGGCGATCTCCAACGTTGAAAATGCCCATAAGGGCGGCAAGATAGTCGCCGCATCGTGGTGCACCGACGGTAAGCTCTGCGCAGAGTGCGTGCAGCACAAGCTTGAAGAGATGCTCGAAAGCCAGGCGGAAATGCTCGAGCTCGGCGCTGTCTGCGCGGACGAGGAAACAAAGGCATCCCTTGACGCAGGCATTGCCGCATTCAAGGCAAAGCATGCCGACGTGCTCGTTATCCGCTCGGTAATTACCGCCGACGGAAGCGAGGAAAAGACCGTTTTCTAAGCAGATTTATTTAATATCAATGCTGTACCGATAACCACGGGAGGGCATTCACTCCCATATCCTTGTACCCCGAATGCAAATAATTTGGAGGGAAATCGATATGAAGAAACTCACAAAATTCGACGTAATACTTAATATCTGGGTATCGCTTATAATCAACATCGCACTGAGCGCGGTCCTGCCGGCGCTGAACGGATTTTTGACCTGGGGAATGTTCTTTTCCGGCTTTGCAATAGCGTTTCCGGTGAGCACGATCCTCGTGTTCGTTCTGCCGGTCGTCTCATGGGGCGCAAAATTTGCGTCGCTGTTTAAGCTCAAGCCGAACACGCCCGTGTTCACGATCGTTTCGACAATAGTGCTTTCGTTTATCGTCGGAACGGTCATGACGCTGCTGATGACGGCGATAAACGCCGGCATCGGGCCTCATTTCCTTGCCGCGTGGTGGTCGTGCTATCTGCTGGCGCTGCTGACTGTCTATCTGTCCGCGCTGCTCGGCTTATTCACCGGCCTTCCGCTGACCAAAAAAATACTCGGCATTCCTGCCGAAGCATAAGCTTTATTTAACTTGGAGGTACGAACAATGACTGTTATATCTTCTGTTTGCGAAAACAACACTCTTACACTTACTTTGCGCATTGAGCGCGGCGAGTTTGCCAAGGCTCTTGACGAGGCATACATGAACGACACAGAGCATTATGCCGTTCCGGGCTTTGCGGCAGGACTTGCTCCGCGCGAGAAGATAGAGGAGCTTTACGGCCAGACCGCGCTTTTTGACGAGGCGCTGGATATCTGCGTGCCGAGGCTCTACAGTCGGTACCTCTCGGAAAACGGCATACGCACCGTGGGCCGCCCTCAGCTTACGGCCGTGACATGGCTCACGGGCGGCGGAGCGGACTTCACGGTCGTGTGCGGCGTATATCCCGAGGTGAAGCTCGGAGAATATAAGGAGCTTGAGGTCAACGCAAAGCGCGACGACGAGGAGGCGTTCACCGCAGCCGTTCTGACGGCAGCGTGCACCAACATGCAGGCCGAAGTGCCGGAGAGCATGGTAAAGCAGAAGCTCGAAGCGATCCTGGCCGGCGACAAAATGCGAGTTGCGCAGGATCCTATATACAATGTGCTTGCAGATTTCACGGCCATTCTCGACGAGGCATACAAGCAGTCGGACGTAACTCGCTCGCGCGCTCAGGTCCAGGCCGAGGCACTGGACGTTATGCTGCAAACCGTGTCGGGCGATAACCGCGAGGTGTCTCCGGCAAAGCTGCACGAGCTTATTCGCGAGCTTGTCGAGCACTATCGCATAGTGCCGCGCAGCTTTGATGAAATGCTTGAAAACATCATCTCCGAGCGCGGCACGAAAAAACGCGCCATGACCGACGAAGGGAAGATAAACGATGCCTTTGCGGCGTATCTCGGAACGATCAACCAGACCGAGGAGATGTGGCGCAAGGACAACACGAAACGCGCCGAGGCCGCCGCACGCTTTGACCTGCTGCTCAATGCAGTTGCACAGGCGGAGAAGATCAGCGTAAGCGAAGCCGAGCTTGCTTCGCTTATGCGTGATATCGCCGAGGCGACCGGACTTGAGCTTGAGAATGTCATGGCCGTTGTGGAGCCTCAGCCCCTGCGCGAGCAGCTTATGCGCGATAAGGCGCGCGAGCTGATCGTTTCCTCGGCAAAGGAGGCCACGGCATGAAAACGGTCGCGCTTTTCGGAGCAGGGCAGATCGGAGCCATGGTATCGCGCCTTCTCGGCACGGGCTGCGGTGCGTGCTGCTTTGCGGATAACTCCGAGGAAAAGTGGGGCGGCGAGCTTGCCGGAATACCGATAGTCTCGCCGCGCGACGCGCTGCTTTTTGACCCGGACGCAGTTTGCATCTGCGTTCTGGATGATGAGCGCGCAGCCCAAATGCGCAGTCAGCTTGACGCGCTCGGCTATGACGGCGAGATATTAAGCCCGGCTCTGCTTAAAACCTTCGACGCAAGAAGCGCGCAGATGCGCCTTATTGCCGAGCAGATAAATGACCTCGCCGTGCCGGGCGACGTTGCCGAGCTTGGCGTTTTCCGAGGAGACTTCGCCGTTCAGATAAACGCGGCATTCTCCGACAGAACGATACATCTGTTTGACACCTTCGAGGGCTTTTGCGCCGCCGATGTTGATATCGAAAGGCAAAACGGCTACTCCGCAGCGCGCGTCGGCGACTTTTCGGAAACGGCAAAGGACATTGTGGATAAAAAGCTCTTGTACAGAGAACGTGCGGTTTTCCACAAGGGCTTTTTTCCGGCCACATTCCGCGGATGCGAAAAACGGCGCTTTGCCTTCGTCTCGATCGATGCCGATCTCTATGCGCCGACGGCCGCGGCTCTGCCGCTGTTCTGGGAGCGGCTTTCGCCGGGCGGAGCGCTGATGATACATGATGTTTACAGCACTCAGTTTGGCGGCGTAAGGCATGCCGTCGATGAGTTCTGCGCCGAAAATGATCTGCTGCCCATGCCGGTGTGCGACCTGCACGGCAGCGCCGTTATAAGAAAGCCGCTTAAAAATGGACAGAAGTGAACGTGGAAAACTGACGGTCGGCTCTCCGGGAAAAAAGCTCATTGCTTTTGCCGTTCCGATAATAATAATTAACCTCATGCAGGCCGTGTATAACGTCGCCGACATGGTCATCATCGGCCACTTTGTCGGCGCGGCAGGCATGAGCGCGGTGAGCATCGGCGGACAGATAACGACCGTTGTGCTCGTTGTGATAGTTGCGATCGCAAACGGCGCCGCCGCGATAATAGGGCAGAACTTCGGTGCAGGAAACGCCGACGCAATAGGCAGGACTCTGCGCGTGATGTATTCGCTTGCGATGATCGTTGCGCTCGCGCTGACGGCTGTCGTGATATGCTTTGCGTCGCCCATTCTGCGGTTTTTGAATACGCCTGCCGAGAGCTTTGACGGCGCCGTGAGCTATCTTAATATCTGCATGGCAGGAACGGTGTTCGTGTATACATACAACTGCTTTTACGCAGTGCTGCGCGGCATAGGCGAAAGCGTCGTTCCCATGAAGATCATGCTGCTGACGACGGTCGAGAATATCGCGCTTGACCTCGTTTTTGTCGCCGTGCTCGAAATGGGTGCTGCCGGTGCGGCTGCCGCAACTGTGATAAGTCAGCTAACGAGCGCTGCGCTTATCAGCCGGAATGTATGCCGTCTCGGCTACTATCGTTTCGGCAGGGACGGCTTTTCGCTCAAGCAGGAGCCGCTGGGCGCACTTATGCGCCTGTGCGCGCCGCAGGTCGTGCAGATGGTGCTTACAAATTCAAGCTTCATGCTCATCGGCGGACTTATAAACTACTTCGGAGTCAACGCCTCGGCCGCTGCCGGAGCGGTGACGAAGATATGGAACTTCACCGTTCTTGCCGGTCAGGCGATGATGGCCGCCATGATAACGATGACGGCGCAGAACTATCCGCGCAAGGCATATGAGCGCATACTCAAGGCTCTCGGCGCAGGCTGCATGCTCGTTACGGCAGTCGCGGCGGTAATAACGCTTCTGTGCGAGCTAAGTCCCGAGTGGATGCTGTCGCTGTTCACCGATGAGCAGGCGGTCATAGAATCTGGCATACGCTATCTGCGCTTTTTCGCGATAGGCTTCATAGTTGAAAACATCATGTTCTGCATGTTCGGAACGCTCACCGGCGCAGGACACACGATGGTGCCGTTTTGCTGCGCGGTCATATCGGCGTATCTTGTGCGGTATCTTCTCGCGTGGGTGTTCAGCCGCATGACGGCGCTGGGCTTTGACGGCATTGCGATAGCCTATAGCATTGCGCCGTTCATAAGCTGCGCCATATGCTCGGTGTTCATAGCATCCGGCCGGTGGAAAAAACCGCGAATAAAAGTAAGCTGATATACTGACGTAAGACGTAAAAAGGCACTTGCTAAAAAGCAAGTGCCTCAGGCTGTCGAAAAACTATGCTGCAAAAGAAAGATAATAGAGCAGCAGGGGAGCTCGAGGGGGCAAAGGCCCCACTCGAAATTGGATTAATAGCCATCAAAAACGCCTGATTTATCAGGCTTTTTGACGAGCGTAGCGAGATTTTTCGTGAAAACCTGTTTTCACAAAAAATGTGGCGTTTTTGAAGCGTGCAAAAAAGTCAAAGACTTTTTTGACACGCTGAGGCACTTGCTAAAGAGCAAGTGCCTTTTTGGTGCGGGTAACAGGGGTCGAACCTGCACGCCGTGAAGCACGAGAACCTAAATCTCGCATGTCTGCCAATTCCATCATACCCGCGAATATTCAATTGCCAGTTGCAATAATAGCACACCATTTATTTTTTTGTCAATCACTTAAAAATGAGTGTTGACTATTGTAAACAGAATAATTAGAATAAGCGAGGTATTCGTGAAAAAGAAGGTTTTAGAATGATCGCTGCAATTGTGAATGCTCTGGGTATACTGATCGGCGGAACGCTTGGTACGTTGCTCAGGTCAAAGATAAACCATAAGCTTGTCGATTGCCTTATGACTGCGATGGGGCTTGTTGTAGTTTCGGTCGGCGTGCAGGGCATAGTCGGCTCGACGGATACGATGTGCCTTGTTCTGTGCCTTGCGATCGGCGCGATAATCGGACAGGCTCTGCGCATAGACGAGTTTATCGACGGCATGGGTGTGCGCGTTGCAAAGCTGTTTGAGGGCAAGAAATTTGCCGAGGGCAGATTTGCCGACGGTGTGATAAGCGCATCCGTGATGTTCACGGTCGGCGCAATGGCCATAATGGGCTCGCTCGATGCCGGACTGCGCGGAAGCTACAGCGTGCTGTTCACGAAAACGGCGATCGACGGCGTTGCAGCCGCTGCAATGTCGGCGGCGATGGGCATCGGTGTTGTGCTGTCGCTCGTCCCTGTCCTGATATGGGAAGGGCTGCTTATATTGCTCGCCGGAGCCTTGGCGCCCATTCTCAGCGCCGAGGTCGTTTCCGAGATAAGCGCCGTCGGCGGCGCGATATTCATCGGCATGGGACTTAACATGATCGGCATAACCGACCGCAAGGTGAACGTTCCGAACCTTCTTCCGGCGCTGGTGCTGCCGATAATATATGTGCCGCTGGTGTCGTGGTTAGGAGGGCTGCTGTAATGAAAAATAAATCTGCCGTTATAGTGATCCTTGCAGGCTCGCTGTGGGGCTTCATGGGCTTTTTCCGCCGCACGCTCGATTCGATGGGCGTTTCGGCCATAGGCTGCATTGCCGTAAGATGCATTTTTGCCGCCGCGCTGTTCGGAATAGTCCTTCTTGTAAGCGACAGGCAGGCCTTTAAGATCAAGCTCAAGGATATATGGATATTCTTCGGCAGCGGCATAGTGTCGCTTTTGGTGTTCGGCGTGTGCTATTTCAAGGCCATGGACTACATGAGCCTGTCGGCAGCGGCAATATTGCTGTACACGGCGCCATGCTTTGTTATCCTGTTCTCGGCGCTGCTTTTTAAGGAAAAGCTCACGGGGCAGAAGCTCGCTGCCATGCTGCTTGCGTTTGCCGGCTGCTGCCTTGTATCCGGCATCGGCGGAGGAACAACGATAACGCCGATCGGCCTCCTGCTCGGCCTTGCGTCGGGCGTATGCTATGCGCTTTACAGCATATTCAGCCGCTTTGCCCTTAATCGCGGCTACTCGAGCCTGACGATCAATTTCTATTCCTGCCTGCTTGCAACGATCGGCGCAACGGTCGTCGGCGGAACGGAATACCTTAATATTATAACGGCAAGCGCGCCGAACTTAGGCTTTGCATTTGCCACCGGCCTTGTGACATGCTTTTTGCCGTATCTGCTGTACACTCGCGGCCTTGAGGGGCTTGAAAACGGCAAGGCATCTATCATGGCCTCGGTCGAGCCGGTCGTTGCTACGATAGTCGGTGTTGTGATATACAAAGAAGCGCTCACGGCAATGAGCGCCGCCGGCATAGTCCTCGTCCTTGCGGCGATCGTCCTTTTGAACATAAAGCTCGGGAAAAAGCAGAAAGCTTAGCAATAATGTAAACAGCCACGGTCATCTGACCATGGCTGTTTTTTGCTATATCAGAGGCTTTCGGCCCATGCGGCGAGGTCTGCTTTCGACGTGCCGCGTCTGAACACCTTGCCCTCTAAGAGCTTAGCGCCGCCGCAGCTCGGCTTGAGCACGGAATTTGTCTTGCCCATGCCGCTGCTGCCGGAGGTGGCAAAGGGGATGACCGTTTTGCCGGAAAGCTCGCAGCCTTCAAGGAAGGTGTTTATGATCCTCGGCGCAACATACCACCAGATCGGGAAGCCGACGTATATTTTGTCATAAGCGCTGACATCCGGCAGCTTCGCTATTGCCGGGCGCGCGTCGGGGTCGTTCATTTCGATTGTCGAGCGTGCTTTTTTATCCATCCAGTTGAGGTCGCCGGGCTTATACGGAACCTCGGGGACTATCTCAAAAAGATCGGCGCCGATCGCCTCGGCCAGCGTGCCCGCAACGGTCTTGGTAGAACCCGTCGGCGAAAAATATGCAACTAAGCTTTTGCTCATGGTTATCGCTCCTTGTATTATATTGATAACTATATTGTACACCATAAGTCAAGAAAATGCACAGTGCCGGGCGGCACTGTGCATTTAAAATTTTGCTGATTACTTGTACATCTCGATGAGACGCTGCAGGTGCTCGTAGCGAGCCTTTGCATTCTCCTCGTTGCGCTCGAACAGGTTCTCTGCGCGGTCGGGGAACTCACGGGTCAGACGGTTGTAGCGAGCCTCGTTCATGAGGAAGTCGCGGTAGCCGCCTGCGGGAGCCTTGGAATCGAGGGTGAACTTGCCGGTCTCAGCCGCAGGATTGTAGCGGAAGAGGTTCCAGTAGCCGCACTCGACAGCCTTCTTCATCTCGGACTGGCAGTTGGTCATGCCGCCCTTGATCGAGTGCATCTCGCAGGGGGAGTAAGCAATGATGATAGACGGGCCGGGATAAGCCTCGGCTTCCTTGATGGCCTTGAGAGTCTGGATCATGTTTGCGCCCATTGCGATCTGTGCAACGTAGACATAGCCGTAGGTCATTGCGATCTCGGCGAGGGACTTGGACTTGATCTCCTTGCCTGCTGCCGCGAACTGAGCGACCTGGCCGATGTTGGATGCCTTGGATGCCTGACCGCCGGTGTTGGAGTAGACCTCGGTGTTGAATACGAAGATGTTGACGTCTTCGCCGGAAGCGAGAACGTGGTCAACGCCGCCGAAGCCGATGTCGAATGCCCAGCCGTCGCCGCCGAAGATCCAGCAGCTCTTCTTGTTCAGGAAGTCCTTCTTCTCAAGCAGCTCTGCACGGGTGTCGCAGCCGCAGTCGAGCTTTTCGAGCGCAGCAACGAGATCCTTGGTAGCTGCCTGGTTTGCTTCGCCGCAGTTGTAGGTCTCGAGCCACTTTGCAGCCTCGGGAACCTTGTCGGCGATAGCTTCGACCTTGCTCTTGAGGTCATCGCGGATCTTCTTCTGGCCGAGGTAGAGACCGAGACCGTGCTCAGCGTTATCCTCGAACAGGGAGTTTGCCCAGGAGGGACCCTTGCCTTCCTTGTTGACGGTGTACGGAGAGGTTGCAGCCGGGCCGCCCCAGATGGAGCTGCAGCCGGTAGCGTTGGAGATCATCATGTGATCGCCGAACAGCTGAGTTACGAGACGAGCATAGCTGGTCTCTGCACAGCCTGCGCAGGAGCCGGAGAACTCGAGGTACGGCTGCTTGAACTGGCTGAATTTCACATTGTCGGCCTTGAACATGTCCGGCTTATCGGCAACATGCTCGACGCAGTAGTCAAACACATTCTGCTGCTCAAGCTGGCTTTCCATCGGAACCATTTCCAGCGCATGTGTTCCGCACTGCGTTACGCAGACGCCGCAGCCCATACAGTCGAGCGGAGAAACGGCCATGGTAAAACCGTATTTGTTTTTGCCCTTGCCGATCTTGATGGGCAGAATCTTTGCACTGTCGGGTGCATTTTTTGCCTCGATCTCATCGAGCGCAAAGGGGCGCAGCGTGGCGTGAGGGCAGACGAAAGCACAGTTGTTGCACTGAACGCAGCGGTCGGCGTGCCACTCGGGAACGAAAGCGGAAACGCCGCGCTTCTCGTAGGCGGAAGCACCAAGCTCGAAGGTGCCGTCTGCGTGATCGACAAAAGCGGAAACGGGCAGGGAATCGCCGTCCATCTTGTCAACGGGATCGAGGATAGTTTTGACCATCTCAACGGTCTTTTCGCGGCCGGTGTAGACCTTCTTATCGGCCTTGTCCTCTGCGGTCTTCCAGGACTCGGGAACATCGACCTTTACAAATGCGGTAGCGCCGGCATCGATCGCCTTGTGGTTCATATCGACAACGTCCTGACCCTTCTTGAGGTAGGAAGCGGTGGCCTTTTCCTTCATATAGCGGATGGCGTCTTCCTGAGGAATGACCTTAGCCAGCGTGAAGAATGCAGACTGCAGAATGGTGTTGGTGCGCTTGCCCATACCGATCTCGCGAGCGAGGTCGATTGCGTTTATCATGTAAAGCTGGATGTCGTTGTTTGCAATGTAGCGCTTGGAAGCAGCGTCAAGATGATGCTCAAGCTCTGCAAAATCCCACTGGCAGTTGATGAGGAACACGCCGCCGGGCTTAACGTCGCGGACGATGGGGAAGCCCTTGGTTATGTAAGCAGGAACATGGCATGCAACGAAGTCTGCCTTGTTGATGTAGTACGGGCTCTTGATCTGCTTGTCGCCGAAGCGCAGGTGGCTGATGGTGACGCCGCCGGTCTTCTTTGAGTCGTACTGGAAGTAAGCCTGGACGTTCTTGTCGGTGTGGTCGCCGATGATCTTGATGGAGTTCTTGTTAGCGCCGACGGTGCCGTCACCGCCGAGACCCCAGAACTTGCACTCAACGGTGCCTTCTGCGGCGGTAGAGGGAGCGGCAACTTCGGGCAGCGAGAGGTTAGTCACGTCGTCAACGATGCCGATGGTGAACTGGCGCTTCATCTCGTCCTTCTTAAGCTCGTTGTAAACAGCAAAGACGGAAGCGGGAGGAGTGTCCTTCGAGCCGAGACCGTAGCGGCCGCCGATGACCTGAATGTCGCGTCCTGCGTTTGCAACGGAGGTGACAACGTCGAGGTACAGAGGCTCGCCCTGAGCGCCGGGCTCCTTGGTGCGGTCGAGAACTGCGATCTTCTTGCAGGTAGCGGGGATGGCCTCAAGCAGCTTGTCTGCTCTCCAGGGGCGGAACAGTCTTACCTTTACAAGACCGACCTTCTCGCCCTGAGCGGTGAGGTAGTCGATGACTTCTTCCGCAACGTCGCAGATAGAGCCCATTGCAACGATGACGCGATCTGCGTCGGGAGCGCCGTAGTAGTTGAACAGCTTGTAGTCGGTGCCGAGCTTTTCGTTGACCTTGCCCATGTATTCCTCAACGATCTCGGGGATGGCGTCATAGTACTTGTTGGAGGCTTCACGGTTCTGGAAGAAGATATCTCCGTTCTCGTGGGAGCCGCGCATGGTGGGGTGAGAGGGATTGAGAGCTCTCTCGCGGAAGGCCTTAACGGCGTCCATGTCGCACATGTCCTTGAGGTCCTCGTAGTCCCAGACAGCGACCTTCTGGATCTCGTGAGAGGTGCGGAAGCCGTCAAAGAAGTTGAGGAAGGGAACGCGGCCTTTGATGGCTGCAAGGTGAGCAACTGGAGCAAGGTCCATGACCTCCTGAACGTTGCCCTCGCCGAGCATGGCAAAGCCGGTCTGGCGGCAGGCCATGATGTCGGAGTGGTCGCCGAAGATGCTCAGCGTGTGGGAAGCCAGAGCACGAGCAGTGACGTGGAACACGCCGGGGAGCAGCTCGCCGGCTATCTTATACATGTTCGGGATCATCAGAAGAAGACCCTGAGAAGCGGTGTAGGTGGTGGTCAGAGCGCCGGCGTTCAGGGAGCCGTGCACTGCGCCGGCTGCGCCGGATTCTGCCTGCATCTCCTGCACCTTGACGGTGCTGCCGAAGATGTTCTTCTGTCCCTTTGCCGACCACTGGTCAACAAAGTCTGCCATCGGGCTTGACGGCGTGATCGGGTAGATGGCTGCAACCTCGGTGAACGCATAGCTTACATGCGCCGCCGCCTCGTTGCCGTCCATCGTCTTATACCTTCTTGTCATATCTTTTCCTCCCAATATGGAATTATGATGGATGAAGTAGACGTGTGCTTTGTTAATAATCACACAGCTCAAACATAACACAAAACCGCCCTGAAATCAACAGGTTTCAGGGCAGTTTCCAACGGTTGTTACATTTTTGGTTAAAATTATTTGTACATTTCGACCAAACGCTGAAGATGCTCAAAACGAGCCTTTGCGTTGGCCTCATTTGCCTCAAACAGGGCCTCCGCGCGCTCGGGGAACTCGCGCGTCAGCCTGCTGTAGCGAGCCTCGTTGAGCAAAAATTCGCGATAGCCGTCGGCAGGGATTTTACTGTCCAAAGTGAATTTTTCCGAATTTTTAGCGGGATTGTATCTGAACAAATTCCAGTAGCCGCATTTGACAGCCTTATCCATTTCCTTCTGGCAATTTGTCATGCCGCCCTTGATCGAATGCATCTCGCAGGGGGAGTAAGCAATGATGATCGACGGGCCGGGATAAGCCTCGGCTTCGGTGATCGCGGCGAGGGTCTGTACCTTGTTTGCGCCCATTGCGATTTGTGCAACATAAACATATCCGTAGGTCATTGCGATCTCGGCGAGAGATTTGGACTTGATCTCCTTGCCTGCCGCGGCAAACTGAGCGACCTGGCCGATGTTGGATGCCTTGGATGCCTGACCGCCGGTGTTGGAGTAGACCTCGGTGTTGAATACGAAGATGTTGACGTCTTCGCCGGAAGCGAGAACGTGGTCAACGCCGCCGAAGCCGATGTCGAATGCCCAGCCGTCGCCGCCGAAGATCCAGCAGCTCTTCTTGTTCAGGAAGTCCTTCTTCTCAAGCAGCTCTGCACGGGTGTCGCAGCCGCAGTCGAGCTTTTCGAGCGCAGCAACGAGATCCTTGGTAGCTGCCTGGTTTGCTTCGCCGCAGTTGTAGGTCTCGAGCCACTTTGCAGCCTCGGGAACCTTGTCGGCGATAGCTTCGACCTTGCTCTTGAGGTCATCGCGGATCTTCTTCTGGCCGAGGTAGAGACCGAGACCGTGCTCAGCGTTATCCTCGAACAGGGAGTTTGCCCAGGAGGGACCCTTGCCTTCCTTGTTGACGGTGTACGGAGAGGTTGCAGCCGGGCCGCCCCAGATGGAGCTGCAGCCGGTAGCGTTGGAGATCATCATGTGATCGCCGAACAGCTGAGTTACGAGACGAGCATAGCTGGTCTCTGCACAGCCTGCGCAGGAGCCGGAGAACTCGAGGTACGGCTGCTTGAACTGGCTGAATTTCACATTGTCGGCCTTGAACATGTCCGGCTTATCGGCAACATGCTCGACGCAGTAGTCAAACACATTCTGCTGCTCAAGCTGGCTTTCCATCGGAACCATTTCCAGCGCATGTGTTCCGCACTGCGTTACGCAGACGCCGCAGCCCATACAGTCGAGCGGAGAAACGGCCATGGTAAAACCGTATTTGTTTTTGCCCTTGCCGATCTTGATGGGCAGAATCTTTGCACTGTCGGGTGCATTTTTTGCCTCGATCTCATCGAGCGCAAAGGGGCGCAGCGTGGCGTGAGGGCAGACGAAAGCACAGTTGTTGCACTGAACGCAGCGGTCGGCGTGCCACTCGGGAACGAAAGCGGAAACGCCGCGCTTCTCGTAGGCGGAAGCACCAAGCTCGAAGGTGCCGTCTGCGTGATCGACAAAAGCGGAAACGGGCAGGGAATCGCCGTCCATCTTGTCAACGGGATCGAGGATAGTTTTGACCATCTCAACGGTCTTTTCGCGGCCGGTGTAGACCTTCTTATCGGCCTTGTCCTCTGCGGTCTTCCAGGACTCGGGAACATCGACCTTTACAAATGCGGTAGCGCCGGCATCGATCGCCTTGTGGTTCATATCGACAACGTCCTGACCCTTCTTGAGGTAGGAAGCGGTGGCCTTTTCCTTCATATAGCGGATGGCGTCTTCCTGAGGAATGACCTTAGCCAGCGTGAAGAATGCAGACTGCAGAATGGTGTTGGTGCGCTTGCCCATACCGATCTCGCGAGCGAGGTCGATTGCGTTTATCATGTAAAGCTGGATGTCGTTGTTTGCAATGTAGCGCTTGGAAGCAGCGTCAAGATGATGCTCAAGCTCTGCAAAATCCCACTGGCAGTTGATGAGGAACACGCCGCCGGGCTTAACGTCGCGGACGATGGGGAAGCCCTTGGTTATGTAAGCAGGAACATGGCATGCAACGAAGTCTGCCTTGTTGATGTAGTACGGGCTCTTGATCTGCTTGTCGCCGAAGCGCAGGTGGCTGATGGTGACGCCGCCGGTCTTCTTTGAGTCGTACTGGAAGTAAGCCTGGACGTTCTTGTCGGTGTGGTCGCCGATGATCTTGATGGAGTTCTTGTTAGCGCCGACGGTGCCGTCACCGCCGAGACCCCAGAACTTGCACTCAACGGTGCCTTCTGCGGCGGTAGAGGGAGCGGCAACTTCGGGCAGCGAGAGGTTAGTCACGTCGTCAACGATGCCGATGGTGAACTGGCGCTTCATCTCGTCCTTCTTAAGCTCGTTGTAAACAGCAAAGACGGAAGCGGGAGGAGTGTCCTTCGAGCCGAGACCGTAGCGGCCGCCGATGACCTGAATGTCGCGTCCTGCGTTTGCAACGGAGGTGACAACGTCGAGGTACAGAGGCTCGCCCTGAGCGCCGGGCTCCTTGGTGCGGTCGAGAACTGCGATCTTCTTGCAGGTAGCGGGGATGGCCTCAAGCAGCTTGTCTGCTCTCCAGGGGCGGAACAGTCTTACCTTTACAAGACCGACCTTCTCGCCCTGAGCGGTGAGGTAGTCGATGACTTCTTCCGCAACGTCGCAGATAGAGCCCATTGCAACGATGACGCGATCTGCGTCGGGAGCGCCGTAGTAGTTGAACAGCTTGTAGTCGGTGCCGAGCTTTTCGTTGACCTTGCCCATGTATTCCTCAACGATCTCGGGGATGGCGTCATAGTACTTGTTGGAGGCTTCACGGTTCTGGAAGAAGATATCTCCGTTCTCGTGGGAGCCGCGCATGGTGGGGTGAGAGGGATTGAGAGCTCTCTCGCGGAAGGCCTTAACGGCGTCCATGTCGCACATGTCCTTGAGGTCCTCGTAGTCCCAGACAGCGACCTTCTGGATCTCGTGAGAGGTGCGGAAGCCGTCAAAGAAGTTGAGGAAGGGAACGCGGCCTTTGATGGCTGCAAGGTGAGCAACTGGAGCAAGGTCCATGACCTCCTGAACGTTGCCCTCGCCGAGCATGGCAAAGCCGGTCTGGCGGCAGGCCATGATGTCGGAGTGGTCGCCGAAGATGCTCAGCGTGTGGGAAGCCAGAGCACGAGCAGTGACGTGGAACACGCCGGGGAGCAGCTCGCCGGCTATCTTATACATGTTCGGGATCATCAGAAGAAGACCCTGAGAAGCGGTGTAGGTGGTGGTCAGAGCGCCGGCGTTCAGGGAGCCGTGCACTGCGCCGGCTGCGCCGGATTCTGCCTGCATCTCCTGCACCTTGACGGTGCTGCCGAAGATGTTCTTCTGTCCCTTTGCCGACCACTGGTCAACAAAGTCTGCCATCGGGCTTGACGGCGTGATCGGGTAGATGGCTGCAACCTCGGTGAACGCATAGCTTACATGCGCCGCCGCCTCGTTGCCGTCCATCGTCTTGTACCTTCTTGTCATATCTTTTCCTCCCATAGGTTAATGGTTTTAAAGAATTATCGTACAATTTTAAGCCGTTATGATTGCTTTGAGTTTATCACTAAAAAAATGAACTGTAAACATCAAAATTATTGCTTGTACTTTTTGAAATGGTGTATTATACTATTGTAGCAATTTTATAATTGCCGCATATTTGATGAAAGGAGCCTTTCAATATGGTGAATATCAGCACCGAGCTTGGAAGCATAAGCATCACCAGTGAGGTCTTTACGAATATTGCCGGCGCAGCGGCCACAAGCTGCTTCGGCGTAAAAGGCATGGCAGGACGCAATAAAGAAGGCGGTCCGCTCCAGCTTCTGAGAAGAGAGTCAATGTCCAAGGGCGTCATGACGCACCTTAACGATGACGGTACTCTTTCGCTTGAGCTGCATATCGGCGTTGATAACGGCGTGAACATAAGCGCCGTATGCCGCAGCATTATTAAGGAAGTGCGCTATAAGGTCGCAAAGGCGACAGGCGTTCCTGTGAAGAGCGTCGATGTTTACGTCGATACCGTTATAGTCGGTTAATTACAGATAAAATCCCTCCCGGAGGTGCTTTTGCTTTGAGAGAATATTTAGACGCTGCGGTGTTCAAGGACATGATCCTGTGCGCCGATGCCGCACTTGCTGAGAACACTCAGCAGATAAACGAACTTAACGTATTCCCCGTACCTGACGGCGATACGGGAACCAATATGGGCCTTACGATGAACGAGGCCGCAGCCCAGCTTAGAAAGAAAGAGTTTTACGCTGTCGATGCCGTTGCCGACTGCGTTGCCGGCGCGCTTCTGCGCGGTGCGCGCGGAAACTCCGGCGTTATCCTGTCGCTTCTGTTCCGAGGAATTTCGCGCAGACTCAAGGGCATGGAAACCGTTGGCGCAAAGGAATTTGCCGCCGCTATGGAAGACGGCGTTGACGCAGCCTATAAGGCCGTCATGAAGCCTGCCGAGGGCACTATACTTACAGTTGCCCGTATGGCGTCGGCAGCTGCTGTCGAATATGCCAAAAAGGGCGATGATATCGAAGAGCTTCTTGATACAGCTATCAGAATAGGCAAGGAAGCGCTCGATAACACCGTTAACCAGAACCCCGTTCTCCAGAAGGCCGGCGTTGTAGATGCCGGCGGCATGGGATATATCGTCATTTTCTCCGCTATGCTCGCATGCCTGCGCGGCGAAGTGACCGCTCCGACGGCGGCGGTTCAGGCAGGCGTTATAGCAAATGAGAACAATGCGTTCGATATGTTTGGAACAGATGAGATAACCTATGCATTCGATACGGTCTACATCGTGCGCAAGCATGAGCCGAACGTTGACCTCACGCCGCTGCGCGCCTACCTTTCGAGCATAGGTGACTGCCTTGTTATCGGCGAGGACGACGAGGCGTTCAAGGTGCATGTCCATACGAATATTCCCGGTGAGGCGCTCACGAAGAGCCAGCAGTACGGCACCTTGGAGCTTGCCAAGATCGAGAATATGCGCACGCAGTATGATGATATAATGGCAGGCCGCAAGGCTCAGACGACCGACGATCTGGAAAAGGTAGAGCAGGAGCTTGAGGCTGCCGAGGATCTGCATGCAGCGCCCACAAAGCGCTACGGCATAGTTGCCGTCTGCGCAGGCGAGGGAATTGCAAACCTGTTCAAGGAACTTGGCGCCGACACCATCGTGACAGGCGGCCAGACCATGAACCCCTCAACTGCGGATATAATTAAAGAGATAAACCGCACCCCGGCGGAGATCGTGTTCGTTCTGCCTAACAACAAGAACATCATCATGGCCGCCGAGCAGAGCATTCCTCTGTGCGAGGATAAGACCGTTGTGGTCGTTCCCACAAAGACCATTCCCCAGGGAATAACCGCAATGCTCAATTTCGATCCTGAGGGCGAGGTTTCGGATATAGTCGAAGCTATGAACGAATCTCTCGGCGATGTTCACACGGCGCAGGTCACCTATGCTGCGCGTGACTCGGACTTCGACGGCTACGCCATCCACGCAGGCGAGTATCTTGCGCTGCTTGACGGCAAGCTCATCGGCAGCTTTACCGAGATGCCGTCAATGCTCGGCAAAATGTCCGAGGCTTTCGGCGATCTTGATCCCGAGATCATCACCGTTTACTATGGCGAGGATGTAACTCAGGACGATGCCGAGACTACGGCCGCAGCGCTTGAGGAGGCCTTCCCCGACGCTGAGGTCACGGTAGTAAACGGCGGACAGCCGGTTTACTACTATATGATATCGGTCGAGTAATTTAATATAACAAGCTCTCGTCAGCTTAAGCTCACGGCAGTGCGGTAAGCGCTGCCGTGATTTTTTGTTTTCAGACACTTTACAAAATAGCTGTTGACAATTTTGCAATCGCACTGTATGCTAACTGTGTTAGAACAAGCCACACAGTTACATAAGGAGAGTGCCATGGAAACAATAAAGCTTATTAACTTTATTATTGCAACGGTGTTTTTTGTTTGCTACTCATATCAGTTTGCATATATCCTCGTGCCGTATCTGAAAAAGGAGAAACCGCACAAGCCTGCGGAGCTGCACAGATATGCGGTTTTGATATCCGCCCGCAACGAGGAGCTTGTGATAGGCAATCTGCTCGACAGCATATCGGCGCAGGATTATCCCTCGAGCCTTGTGCGCGTGTTTGTCGTCGCCGATAACTGCACGGACAAAACCGCAAAGGTTGCCCGTGCACACGGAGCCATAGTGTACGAGCGCTTTAACGATAAGCTCGTCGGCAAGGGCTATGCTCTTGAATATCTGCTTGACAGAATAGGCGAGGAATACGGCGACGTGTTCGACGCATACATGGTGTTCGATGCGGATAATCTTCTCAGCGAGGACTACATAAGCCGCATGAACGAGACCTTCTCCGACGGCTACAGGATAATCACAAGCTACCGAAACTCGAAAAACTACGGCGATAACTGGATATCCGCAGGCTACGCGCTGTGGTTCCTGCGCGAGGCAAAATACCTCAACAACGCCCGTTATCTGCTCGGAACGAGCTGTGCCGTTTCGGGAACGGGATTTATGTTCAGCCGGGAGATACTGAAAAGCTGCGGCGGCTGGCCGTTCCATCTGCTCGTTGAGGACATTGAGTTCACGATACACAACATTGTGTCCGGCGAAAAGGTCGGCTACTGCCCGAGGGCCGTTTTGTATGACGAGCAGCCGACGAAGTTTTCTCAGTCGTGGAAGCAGCGCATGCGCTGGGCGCGCGGATATATTCAGATCCTGCGCAAATACGGCGGCCGGCTGCTGCACGGCATATTTGCAAAGCGCAGCTTTTCCTGCTTTGATATGACGATGAATATCGCTCCGGCGGTCATCCTATCGTTCCTCGGTATAATTATAAATGTCGGAGCGGCTGTTTACAGCGTGCTCAACGGCGGCGGAACGGACGTGCTGCTTCAGTCGTTTGGGCAGCTTATACTCAACACCTGTCTTATGATGTTTATTATCGGAGCGATAACCACGATAAGCGAGTGGAAAAACATCTATTGCAGCACGCCGAAAAAGATACTGTACGCATTCACTTTTCCCCTGTTCATGCTCACATATCTGCCGATCTGCATTGCAGCGCTGTTCCACCCCGTCAAGTGGGAGCCCATCGTTCATGACCGTGTGCGCACCCTCAGAGAGGTCAGGGGAGAGGGAAACGCGGCGTAAAAGCCTTATTATAAAAAAACTGTCCGGAAATTTTTCCGGACAGTTCAGCGTGTCGAAAAAGTCCAGCAACAGCTGGGCTTTTTCGACACGCTGCGCACCGCAGTTCAAAGCAAACTGCGGTGTAAATTATATTCTACTGAATGATGCGCTTTGCTCCGGTGTAGTGATTTGCATAATAGCTTGAGCTGAGTGAGGTTATAACAACGCAGCCCTTGCCGGAGGAGGCGTGGATAAACTGATTGTTGCCGATATACATGCCGACGTGGCCGATAGGATCGACGCTGTCGGAGAAGAACACGAGGTCGCCCGGCTGAAGGTTGCTTTTATCGACCTTAGTGCCATTGTGGTTCCACTGCCCGCCCGCGCCGCGCCAGAGAGAGTAGCCGTACTGGCCGTAAAGATAATACATGAAGCCCGAGCAGTCAAAGCCGCGCGGCGAGGAGCCGCCGTAAACATAGGGCGTTCCGAGATACTGCTTTGCGGTGGCGACGATCTTGTCGGCAACGGCATTGCCGGTGCTGAGCTTGACATAGTCTGCGCTCATATATCCGCTCAGGCCGTTGTAGCTCACGGCATACCATGAGCCGGTCTTGCCTGTGACCTTGACCTGAATGCCCTTGTTGTAATATCCGATGGTGGAGTAGCTTGTGCCGGCTCCGCTTCTCATGCGCACTCCGTCGCCGGTGACGATGCCTATCTTGTCCATCTTCTCAAGCGATGCGGAGGAGGCGGTGGAGACGATCTTTATGTAGTCCTTGCTCATGTAGCCGTACTGGCCGTTTGCGCTGACCTCGTACCACGAGCCGGTCTCGCCGGTGATTTTAACGCTTGTGTTCTTATTGAGCGTTGCAATGGCTGCAAAATCCGTGCTCGGCCCCATTCTCAGGCGGACGCTGTCGCCGGAAACGGTGCCGCTTTTTGCGGCGCTGTAGCTCTCCGACGGGGTTATGCGCACATACTGCGCGGCCATGTAGCCGGTCTTGCCGTTGTAGGATACCTTGTACCAATCCTTGACCGAGCCGAGCGCCGTGAGGCTCACTCCGTTGGAGTAGTAGCCGAGAGTGTCGCAATTGGTGTTCGGCTGGCTTCTGAGCCTTACGCTCGTCCCGATGACCGAAGCCTTGAAGCCGCTGCCTGTCGAGGTGCTCGTTGCGGTCGAGGCGGTGGGCTTGGGCGTAGCGGTTGACGATGAAGCATTGCCGACCGACAGCTTCATATAATCTGCGCTGACATAGCCGGTCTTGCCATTGTAGCTCACCTCATACCAATTGCCCGATGCGCCGATGACGCTCATTTTCGTGCCCTTGTCCAAGGTGGTGATGACCGAGCTGTTCGTTCCGGCTCCGCTTCTCATGCGGACATCGCTGCCGGATACGGTGCCTGTGCCGAAATTGCCGCTGACCTTGCTTACGGTTTTGAGGTAGTCTGCCGAAGCGTAGCCTACGGTGTTGTTGTAAACAACCTTGCACCAGCCGTTCTGCGTCATGCCGACGATGACCTCGGCGCCTGCCGGCATGGTCATGATTATTGACTTGCTCGTGCTCGCGCCGCTTCTGAGATTCAGAGCCGACGTCGTTTTCGCGCCGCTTATGCCGGCAGCCGAGGCCGGAACGGCGAGCAGCGAAACGCACATTATCACTGCAAGAAGTAAACTTAAAAGCCGTTTTTTCATTTTAAACTCTCCGTGGAATATTTCAAAGTGTAATCAAATTGTAACACAGAAGTCGTATTATGTCAACATTAGCGGCCTGCGAGGGGCAAAATACGGCGTAAACAATCTGTAAACAGCGCATTTTAGCATATATTGTGTTTGTTGCCGATTTCAACAAATGGTTATTGTGTGGCGGCGTTTCGGAGAACGCAAATTTTCGGTTTTCAATTGGGTTTATATATGGTATAATTACAAAATAAATAAAAAATCCCGAGGATAAGATATGAGTCGATTTTTTACCAAAAGAATGATCGCCGCGGTGCTCTGCGTCTGCATGGTGCTGCCGCTTTGCGCCTGCTCAAGTGACAAGCCCGAGCAGAAGCAGATATTCGCAATGGACACGGTGATGACGCTGACCGCCTACGGCAAATATGCCGGCGAAGGAATAAACGCGGCAGTCGGCGTGATAAACGCCATGGACGATATGCTCGATCCCGATAATGAGGGCAGTTACACGTCGCTTATTAACAACGCCGAGGGCAAGGACGTCATAGTAACGCCGCAGGTAAACGAGATGCTGTCAACCGCGCTGAACGTGTATGATCTCTCCGGCGGCGCGCTTGATCTTTCGGTGTATCCGCTGTATGAGGCATGGGGCGAGTTCAAGGACGAAACCGGCCGCATCCCGTCCGATGACGAGATAAAGGAGCTTCGCAAAAACCTTGGCTTCGGCAGCACCGAGATCACAAACTTTGAGGGCGAGGCTAACTACTCGGTGCGCATGCCTGCCGGAACGCAGATAAGCTTTGGCGCCGTCGCCAAGGGCTGCGCGTCAAAGTACGCGATCGACGCTATGCGCAAAAGCGGCGTTACAAGCGGCATAGTTTCCCTCGGCGGAAATGTGCAGACTTTGGGCACAAAGCCCGACGGCTCGAATTGGATCGTCGCCGTCGAGGATCCTAACGATACAAGCAGCTATGTCGGAACGCTCTCCGTCGGCGAGACCGCAATAATAACAAGCGGCAGCTATCAGCGCTATTTCGTCGGGCCGGACGGCATGAAGTATCACCACATCATCGACCCGAGCACCGGCAGACCTGCGGATAACGACCTTGTTTCGGTCACGATAGTCTGCCCCGACGGTACGCTGGCCGACGCGCTGTCAACGGCGATGTTCGTCCTCGGCGAAAATGCCGCGCTCAAATACTGGCGCGAAAACGGCGGATTTGAGATGATAATGATAAATAAGGATAACGAGATAATGTGTACTACCGGTCTGATCGAGGTGTTCACGCTCACTAACCGCACAGACTACACGCTCAAAATGGTAGAGTGATGCCGGATAGAGAATTTTTCCGCCAGGACGCATTGACGCTTGCTCGGGCTCTGGTCGGAAAGCTCATTGTGCGCAGCTTTCCCGACGGCAGCGAAAAGCGGCTGAGGATAAGCGAGACCGAGGCCTACTGCGGAGTTGAGGACACGGCATGCCATGCGCATAAGGGCAAAACAAAGCGCGCCGAGATACTTTGGCGCGACGGCGGCACGATATATGTCTATCTCTGCTACGGCATGCATGATCTTATGAACATCGTATCCGGCAGGGAAGGCGAGCCGCAGGCGGTGCTCATCCGCTGCTGCGAGGGCTTTGAAGGTCCCGGAAAGCTGACAAAGGAGCTTTCCGTTGACCGCAGCTTCAACGGCCTGGATATTCTCGAATGCAGCGAGCTGCGCATTGAGGATGATGGCACAAAAGTTGACATAATACAGCTTCCGCGCGTCGGCATTGCGTATGCAGAGCCTGCCGACAGGGAAGCATTGTGGAGATTCAAACTCAAAAAATGAATTATCTTGATACCGATATACGATACTGCAAGGGCATAGGCGAAAAAAAGGCGCTGCTTTTCAATAAGCTCGGCGTCTTTAACGTCCGTGACCTTGTTTCGTATTTTCCGAGGAAATATGAGGATCGCAGCAGCTTTAAGCCGATCGCGCTGACCTGCGACGGGGAAACCGTGTGTATAAATGCTCTTGCGGCGGAGGATGCCCGCCTTGTGCGTATACGCAGGGGACTTGAGCTTGTCAAGTTCCGCGTCGTTGACGAGAGCGGTTCGGTTGACATAACATTTTTCAACCAGCCGTATATCAAAAACAATATCCACCGCGGCGACTGCCTGAATATATACGGAAAGATCATCGGCGTCGGCGGAAAACGCACGATGACAAACCCGGTTATCGAGCGCGAGGGTACGGTCGGCGGAGTCACCGGGCGCATAGTTCCGGTGTACAGACTGACAACGGGGCTTTCGCAAAAGCTTATAATGAGCGCTGTACGTCAGGCACTTGATGCCTGCGCCTCTGAGCTGCCGGAGGTGCTGCCCGAGAGCCTGCGGAAAAAATACAAGCTTGCTCAGACGGGATATGCATATGAAAACATTCATTTTCCGGCGAGCTTCGAGGATCTCGAGCTTGCGCGGCGCAGACTCGTTTTTGAAGAGCTGTTCCTTTTGGCCTGTGCGCTGGGCAAAATGAAGGGCAGCCACTCAAAGCAGAGCGGCATACCCATGCGTGAGCAGAATATTGATGAGTTTTTCTCAAGCCTGCCGTTTGTGCCGACGGGTGCGCAGAAACGCGCCGTTGCGGACGCTGTGCGCGATATGCAGTCGGGAAAAGCGATGAACAGGCTCGTGCAGGGCGATGTCGGCAGCGGTAAAACGCTTGTCGCGGCGGCACTTGTGTGGTATGCGTGGAAAAACGGCTATGCCTCGGCGTTCATGGCCCCGACGGAGATACTTGCAAATCAGCATTTTGAAACGCTCAGCGGCTTTCTTGCACCCTTCGGCCTGCGCATAGGAAAGCTCACAGGTTCAATGACGGCAAAGCAGAAGCGCGAGGTCAAGGCTGAGCTTGCAGCCGGTGAGCTTGACCTTATAATCGGCACCCACGCGCTGTTTTCGGAGGATGTTGAGTACAAAAACCTTGCCCTTGTCATAACCGACGAGCAGCACCGCTTTGGCGTAAATCAGCGCTCGAGCCTGATATCCAAGGGCGAAAAGCCGCATGTTCTCGTCATGTCCGCAACGCCGATCCCGCGCACGCTTGCGCTTATAATTTACGGCGATCTTGATATATCCGTAATTGACGAGATGCCGCCGGGCAGACAGAAGGTCGACACCTTTGCCGTGACAGAAAGCTATCGCACGCGCCTAAACGGCTTTATCCGTAAGCTCGTGTCCGAGGGGCGGCAGGTGTTTGTCGTATGCCCGATGATCGAAGAAAACGAGGAGCTTCCTCCAAATTTAAAGTCCGCGCAGGAGCATGCAGCCGAGCTTCAGAAGTATTTCCCCAATCTCAAAGTCGCCTGCGTCCACGGCAAGCTCAAGGCCAAAGAGAAAAATGAAATTATGCAGAGCTTCGTTGCAGGGGATATCGACATCCTTGTTTCCACCACGGTCATCGAGGTCGGCGTGGACGTGCCGAACGCGGCGCTTATGATAGTCGAAAATGCCGACCGCTTCGGCCTGAGCCAGCTGCACCAGCTGCGCGGCCGCGTCGGCCGCGGCGAGCACAAAAGCTATTGCGTGCTCGTCTCCGATAATGATAACGAGGCGACTCAGGCGCGGCTCAAGGTAATGACCAAGACTAACGACGGCTTCAAGATATCCGAGGAGGATCTTAAGCTTCGCGGCCCCGGAGATTTCTTCGGCTCGCGCCAGCACGGACTTCCGGCGATGCACGTTGCCGATCTTGGCTCGGATATGAACGTTTTGCAGGAGGCGCAGGATGCAGCGCGCGAAACTCTTGCCTCCGACCCCGAGCTGTCGCGCGCGGAGCATGCTCAGCTCAAAGCCGCCGTCGCTCGGCTGTTTACCCTCAACGCAGATACGCTCAATTGAAAAAGACCGCCGGGAGGCGGTCTTTTTTGCTATGCAGCTGAAATGTATTATGGCAGAAGAAAATCAGGCAGACGAAGTCCGATTAGATCATCCGTCGGTATTTGAACGGAGATATCCCTTATTGAGCCAATATCCAAAGTTATTGGTGAGTGATCCCGGATCAAACACTTTCGGACAAGACCGAATTCGTCGGTGACAGTGTCCTCACCATCCAGCAGAGCAACTCTGAAACGCAGCTCGTTTTGCCATGAAAAGCTTGAAGATTTGCAAAATTCGTCCAAATCGCCGTAATAGTCCGGCGGATAATAGCGAACTTCATCACACCTGAAATTAACATTGTCACCGTATTTGCCGCGCAGTGCGTTCAGAACGCGGCTCAAAAACTCGTTTGGATTGTAGATTATGACTGCGGTATCTCCAAAATCGAGCAGCCGCTCATCGGGCTGCTCAAATCTTTTTTCGTGAATGAGATATGTAAGCCCGTACATGCAGTAGATTTTTGAATACTGATAAAAGTTTTCGTCTATATAATACATGCCTTTCATGACGGCTCTGATCTCCGGGTCAAAACAGTTGAAGAATTCGTCGCCTACTTTGGGGTCTACAGTCTTGACTATCCCTTCGCCAATATCGCCCTGAACTCCGTCCTTCATCTGACTGTCGGCGCGATTATGTCGTTCTATTGCACTCCACGAGCCGAAGTCATACAGAGAACGCATGAAAACAGAACCATCCTGTAGCTTGTCGGCCCACTTCTTCGCCGTTATTTTTACCGGCAGACATGGCATCTTATCCATACATAACCTCCAATACATATAAATTACATGCTCCGGGCTCAGTATAGCACGATGTTGCACAAAATGGAAATAAAAAAGCAGCACGGAATTTCCGTGCTGCTTTGAAATTTTGCCTTACTTAAAGTATCTTGCCAGCAGGCCTTCGAAAGCCTTGCCGTGACGGGCTTCGTCGCGAGCCATCTCATGGACGGTGTCGTGGATAGCGTCGAGATTGTACTGCTTTGCGAGCTTTGCAAGCTTGAACTTGCCTGCGGTTGCGCCGTTTTCCGCGTCAACGCGCATCTCGAGATTCTTCTTGGTGGAGTCGGTTACGACCTCACCGAGGAGCTCTGCGAATTTTGCGGCGTGCTCAGCCTCTTCGTAAGCTGCCTTCTCCCAGTAAAGGCCGATCTCGGGATAGCCTTCACGGTGTGCAACGCGAGCCATTGCCAGGTACATACCGACCTCGGAGCACTCGCCCTCGAAGTTTGCGCGCAGGCCGCTAATGATCTCTTCGCGGACGTTTTCGGGAACGCCTTCACCGAAAACCTTGCCGACGCCGACTATATGTTCTGCTGCCCAGGTCTTTTCCTCGGCCTGCAGGGTGAACTTCTCACCGGGGACATTGCAGATGGGGCACTTCTCGGGGGGAGTGTCGCCTTCATGAACGTAACCACATACGGGGCATACCCATTTTGCCATAATAATTTACCTCCTAAAATAATAAATACACTTTTGCACTTGAAATCTTTTTTGATTGACGTTTTTCGTCTTTCTGAGCTTATTATAATAGGATTTGCGCGCAATGGCTGTGGTATATGCTACACTCTGCGGATGTTTTTAGAAATTTCACATAAAGCTTCCGCAGCTTCCGTGTCGCAGTCGGTGTTTCGCGCAAGATCGGCCAGCGACAGCATGCCCACAAGGCGCCCGTCGCGGCACACGGGCAGCCGCCGTATCTGCGCATCGGCCATGAGCCGCGCTGCATCTCCGATATATGCATTGTCGTTTATGGTTATAACTCCGCGTGTCATAACATCGCCGGTCTTGGTCTCCATCGGCGACAGACCGTTTGCCGCGCACCTGACCGCAATATCGCGGTCGGTTATCATGCCGCGAAGGTTGCCTCGCTCGTCGCAAACGGGAACGGCGCCGATGTTATATTGCTTCAAAAGCCGCGCCGCCGCGGCGACCGGTTCGCCAAGCCCGACCGTTACTATGTGCTCGCTCATGATATCAAACACTTTCATAGTAAAAAACCTCCTGTGGTATATGATAAGATCATAGCCGCAGGAGGCGTGTTCTATACATTATAATAATACCGTCACTCGATAAGCTCGGCAAGCGCCGGACCAGCCGTCTTGCCGAACAACCGTATTGCGGCGAGCGCTTCCTGCAGGGTGTTCCCGTTGCTGCCGACCTCGATTATCATCGAGCCGGGCGTAAGATGCTGATTATAGCGATACTTTGTCAGAGTTATAGGACGCATAAGGCTCGGGTAGCTTTGGCATACGGTGTTTTGCAGATAAATTGCGAGGCTCAGATTCTGTCGCCAGTTCGGATGCTCGAGGCCGCTCGCGTCGCTGCCGACAAACAGCATTATCTGACTTGCGCACACGCCCTGTTCGGTCGCTGTTGTCTTATATGTCACGGTATCGGAGCACAGCGCGTCACGGTGCAGGTCAATTACGATCTTTATGCTCGGATACTCGGCAAGGTATTTCTCAACGGCCTCGCAGCTTCGGTTATACGAGCCTGTGTAGCTCGGGTAGTCGAACACCTGCGTATCGTGAATGACATTCAGGCCGCAGTCCTGAAGTATCTGCGTAAGCTCGGTGCCGACGCGGATAACATTAAGGTTTTGATCGAGCGTTCGATTTGTGCCGAGGTCATCGTATTTGTCAAGCCCGGCAGGGGAGTAGGCCTCGCTCGAATGCGTGTGCAGAATGAGAATCTGAGGCTTATCCGCTTCGAGCCGTATTGGGCATCCGGCGCTGAGGACCGCATTTATATCAATGTCATAGCCGGAAGTGTTCTTTATGGACATGCCGCCAGATATGGTCGTCGGTATGATAGTCGGCGTTGCCGGAGCGGCGCTCTGCACAGGGGTTTCCGTTGCAGCAGCGGCTTCGGTCGGACAGGCGGTTTCCTGCGCGTCATCGGCAAGGGAGACGGTGTTCTTTATAAGCTCGCCGCCGTCTGTGCGCAGGTATAAGGCAAACAGATACAGGCAGCACAGGGCAAGTCCGCCCACGATGATCGCTCTTAGTTTTTTCAGCATTTCGGAGCCTCCCTTCGTGCAAGTATATTGCACTTCGCGGCAAATTATGCTGTACTTGCAGCCGGTGCTGTGGTATGATTTATTTACAGGCGGTTGCTGCGTTATGTTAACCATGAATATTCAAAAAATGAGGTGTGATTATGCATATTACTTACCGTCCGAAAGGAGTATGTTCGCAGCTTTTTGAGATCGATGTCGAAAACGGGATCATCGAAAAAGTGGAGGTAAAAGGCGGATGCAGCGGCAATCTGCAAGGCATTTCGCGGCTGCTTGTGGGGATGAAGGCCGAGGATGCCGCCGCCAAATTGGAGGGTATACGCTGCGGATTCAAGGCAACATCATGCCCCGATCAGCTATCCAAAGCACTGAAAAATTGCATATAAAAACAGCGATTTAGTTTACATAATATTATTTCATAACGCGCTTGATTTACATAACGTTATACATGTGATTAATATTTGTAATAATTTTTACGAATTTTTAAGGAATTGTTGTCGAATTTCGGCTTTTGTGCAAGATGACTAAGGCACAAAATCATGTGCTTTGTATAGTAAAATCCCCTAAATCTTGCGGTTTTTGAAACACCTATGTGAAATATGCACAATTCGACACGGCCTCGCTTGTGCAAAATTACTATTTACTCGCTCGTAAATGTTCCGCTATAATTAATATGCCCGAGAGTTATAGGGCGCTGTTCGGTGTTTTGCCGAATATATTTTTTATGACAGGAGCGTTATATGAGTAAACTGAAAAAGAACAGTCTTGCACTCGTGTTCGTTATCTGTCTGCTGTGCGTTTTCCTCTGCGGCTCTGCGCTGGCCGAGGAAACTGACAACGGTGCCGGGTATACCGAAACTCCGGTATACGTAGACGGACTGCTTTCCTGCCGCGGCTATATGATAGGCGACGATTCCTATGTCTCGCTTGAGGCTGCATGCGCGGTCCTCGGCTACGACGCCGATGTTAATTATGACAAAGAGATAAATAAATTGACCGTCGAGGTCGCCGGCATAACGATCGAAGCCGGCTTTGGTGATAAATATCTGTGCGCAAACGGCAGATACTTTTATCTCCCCGACGGCTATATGGAGGTTGACGGCTCTTTCATAATCCCGACGGAGGCACTGGCGAAAATATTTACGCTTGGCGTTTCGCAGGATGATGAGCAGGGAGCTATCAATTTCAGCACGGCAGACGAACAGATCCTCAAGAGTGGGGATGAGTTTTACAACGAGGATGATCTCTACTGGATGAGCAGGATCATCACATGGGAGTCCGGCAACCAGCCCGTAGAAGGACAGATAGGCGTCGGAAACGTTATCCTCAATCGAGCGGGCGACCCACGATTCGGAGAGACGATAAAGGACGTCATCTTCCAGCCGGGTCAGTTCACGCCGGCATCGACGGGCGCAGTGTACGGCGAGCCTTATGCGATAAGCGTTATTTGCGCAAAGCTTGCATTCGAAGGCTATAACACCGTCGGCGATGCGCTGTTTTTCCAGGTCGGACGATACTGGGGCAGCGGAATGATCGAAACGACGTGGCTCGGAAAGATCGGCGACCACAATTTCTTTATGTGATTGCTAAAAGAAAGCGAATATGCTAAAATGAGTTGGGTCATACCCAACTCATTTTTTTCGGAGAACGTATGGAAAAGATTTTAAATGACGGCTTTGCCGCGCTCGGGATCACGCCGGATACCGAGGCAGTCGGCAGACTGCAAACATATTACGAATATCTCGAAGAGCGCAACAAGGTCATGAATCTTACTGCGATAAACGGACTTGAGGATGTTGCGCGCTTGCATTTTCTCGACTGTGCGGCGCTGCTGACCGTGTGCAATTTTGCGGATAAAAAGGTCATCGATGTCGGAACCGGCGCAGGCTTTCCCGGTCTTGTTCTGAAGATCGTGCAGCCGAGCATGGATATCACGCTGCTTGACAGCCTCAATAAGCGCATCGACTTCCTCGGCGAGGTGGGTGAAAAGCTGAAGCTTGAAGGGGTCTGCTGCGTCCACGCGCGCGCGGAGGAAATTCCCGAGGAGCGCCGCGGCGCATATGACATTGCCGTATCACGTGCCGTGGCGCGCCTTGGAACGCTCTGCGAGCTGTGCCTGCCGTATCTGCGTGTCGGCGGCAGATTTATCGCCATGAAAGGCCCCGACTGCGCCGACGAGGTCGCAGAGGCCGAAAACGCCATGCATCTGCTCGGCGCACGCCTTGAGAAGATAGAACACTACACGATCCCCGGGACGGATATAACCCATGCCGCGGTGGTCATAGAAAAGATCAAGCCCACGCATCCCAAATATCCGCGCAAATGGGCACAGATAAAGAAAAATATGCTCTAGACAGTGAAAAAGCTCAGGCCAAACGGCCTGAGCTTTAAACTTTATGCTGATTTATACTGCATAGAAAAATCCGAGCATCGGATCAAGATTGTCCTCGAGTGGGGAAGACAGAGTGACAACTGCAACATATTTGCCGACCTTTACATAGGTCTGAAGCTGATACACATCGCCGCCGTTCACGGTGCTGTGCGTGAGTATTCCGTCGTGATCTGCGCCGGCAAACTCAACCGTGACGTGTTCGCAGGACTGAACGTCCATTGAAGCTGCCGCAAGCTGGTCGGGAAGAACCTTTATCGTTTCATCGACCATTGTCTCCTCGTCAAGCAGTGCGCCGTATGCAGCGCCGATGTTCTGGACAACAACATTCATGCTCGTTACGCCGTCATAGTAAACGGCCATCATGTCATAGAACATGTCGGCATCAAGGATATCGTCCTTGAAGTTTTCGTCGTCGATAAGATCGGCGGTCGCCTGGATCATGCTCAGAAGCTGATCCTCATCTGCGTATGTCCACTGATCATCCAGCTCACAGCCGAAGCCGAAGTAGTCGTTTGCGTATTTTCCGCCGCTGAGTGTGCCAAGCTCAAGCGTTTTCTCAGGCTCTGCGGACGGAGCGCCGGTTTCAACTGTTCCCGGCTCGACCTTACCCTTGGCGTCGTCATCGTCCGAGCAAGCGCACAGAGCGAAAACCATGATAAGCGCCATGATAAGCGCGGCTATTCTCTTTGTGTTTTTCATTTTGCCCTCCAAAACAAATTGATGTCACAGAGAGCATAGCTTAAATATATTTAACTGTCAACCTGTATTAAATGTCAGTCGAAATCGCCGCCGCCGATGAATTCGCGGATCAGCGCGTCGGGAGCAACGAGCTTCTCGTCGATAACGCCGAAAAGCTGGAGCGCGGGAAGCACGGTGCGAAGCTCGTCATAGCGTTCGATGCCCTCGGGGATGGAGGAGAAGAGGTTTGTGGCCGTTTCGTTCATAACGGCCATTTCATAGGGGAATGCCGAGTCGAACAGGAAGTTGGCTTTGTTTTTAAACGGCGAGATATATGACTTTTCGCCGCGGCGTACATTTGCCCACATTTTGAGGGTCTGTGCAGGATCCGCGCCGCGGAAGTTGAAGTCGCGCACCGTGCGGCGGACGAGTCTGAACCATGTGCCCTTGAAGCAGACCTCGCCGTTAAATTCAACATTGCTGCGTGCGGAAATATAGAGCTTGAAGGCGTTGGGGTGCTGCTCGGTTATTATATCGTTAAGTGCGTGTATGCCTTCGAATACAACGATCTCGTCCTTTTTGAGCTTTATGGACTTTGACGGTTCGAGTACACGCATCTGACGAGAAAATTCGTATTTGGGAATGTATATCCGCTCGCCGGCGGCAAGCATTGTAAAGTGCTCGTTTAAAAGCTCCATGTCAAGGCACAGCGGTGACTCAAGGTCAATGTCGCCCTCCGGAGTTCTCGGCGCGGTGGCAGGATCGACTGACTTGAAGTAATCGTCCATGCCTACATAGTATGCATGCACGCCTCGGCGCTCAAGCTCCTCGCTTATCTTGCGCGCTGTCGTGGTCTTACCCGAGCCGGAGGGCCCGGACATCAGAACGATGGGGCTTATGCGGCTGTTTTCAATGATTTTCTCCGCCGCGTCCTTCACGCGGCTTGCATACACATCGTCGCACTCCTCGATGAAGCCCTTGGGGTCGGCGACTGTGCGGAAATTGATTTCTTTAAGATCAAATGCCATTACTTTTTGCTCTCCTTACTGTAGAAGTCTATTATACCCTGCTTATCCGAGCAGGTCTTTTGTATACCGGATATGTATTCCGCCGGGTACTTGGGCGCGAAAAAACGAATGTTGCGTCCGCCGGCAGGGGAAATGAGCTTTGTCGATCCGCCTCCGCCGAGGGCGATGATGGAGCACAGCTCCTCCATGATGCACACATTGTAGATATTTTCGCTTCCCGGCTTTGACCAGCCGACGTTTTCAAAGCCGCCGGACATAAATTTCTGCCTGTACAGATAATACGGCGCCCAACCGCCGCGGCGCAGCTTATCCTGCGCAATATCGAGCATTTTGCCTACCTCGGCATCCGACGGTATTGCACTGCCCTCAAGCGTTATGCGCGAGCCTTTTTTCAGCGACAGTGTGTGGACGGTTATGTTCTCCGGATCAAGGGCAATGACTGTGTCGAGTGTTTTCTCAAAGCCCTCGGCGCTGTCGGCCGGAAGCCCGGCTATGAGATCCATGTTGACTTCCATGCCGCCGACCTTGCGCACCTTTTCCAGCGCCTCGACTATATCGGCAGCCGTGTGTCTGCGCCCGATAACGTTCAGCACCTCGTCGCTCATCGTCTGGGGGTTTACGCTTATCCTGTCAACACCGTGAGCGCGCAGAGTGCGCAGTTTATCGTCCGTTATGGTGTCCGGCCGGCCGGCCTCGACGGTGTATTCGCGCAGTGCGGAAAGATCAAACCGCTCGGCAATTCTGGAGCAAAGCCTGTCAAGCTGCTGAGCGGTGAGCGTTGTCGGCGTTCCGCCGCCCATGTAAATTGATATGACCGAAAGCCCGAGCTTATTTACGGCTGCTGCCGCCATGCCGATGTCCGCTACCGCGCACATCGCGCAGCCTGCCTTGCCGATCGCGCTGCCGAGTTCCAGCTTGCCGTGCGGCAACGTCACGCACGGAACATTGGCCTTATCGGCGTAAAATGCGGCTTTTTTCGCTGCATTTGCACCTGCGTCACCCGCAATGAACACACATCGGGTCTTGTGGTCGAAGCACGCCTCGCGCACCAGCTCGTCGCCGTAGGCCAGCTTGCCGGCACGGCGTGCCAGACCGAGCATTCTCAGAACCGGATCAGTTGCCATTTGCGCCCTCCTGTTCCATCTGCTGCTCGAGCTGGTCATAGACCGTTTCGGGCACGGTGACGCTGAGCGCGCGCTCGATCGCGCGGCTCTTGCGTGCCTTCTTGAGGCATTCCGGCCTGCCGCACAGATACGCGCCGCGGCCGGGTGCCTTTCCCTTGAAATCGAGCGTAATCTCGCCCTCGGGCGAGCGCACAACGCGGATCAGCTCCCTTTTCGGGAACATTTCACGGCAGCCAAGGCACTGCCGCATGGGAATCTTCTTCTGTACCATATTCTGCCGCACCTCCGCTTGCTTATTCGCCCTGAGACTCAGGAGCGATATCGATCTTGCAGCCGGTCAGCTTGGCAGCGAGACGGGCGTTCTGACCCTCCTTGCCGATGGCCAGAGACAGCTGGTCGTCGGGGACGATCACCCGGCAGGCCTTCTGGCCGGGAATCAGGCTGACGTCAATGACATCCGCAGGGCTGAGGGCAGCCCGGACATACTGGCAGGGGTCTTCGCTCCACACCACGATGTCGATCTTCTCGCCGCCCAGTTCCTTCACGACGGCGCCCACACGTCCGCCGTGAGGGCCGACGCAGGCGCCCACGGGGTCGATGCCCTCCATGGCGGCGCGAACTGCCATCTTGGAACGGGAACCGGCTTCCCGGGCGATGTTGCGGATCTCCACCTGACCGTCGGCGATCTCCGGGGTCTCCAGCTCGAACAGGCGGCGCACCAGATTGGGATGGGTGCGGGAGACGTGGATCAGCGGGCCGCGGCCCATCTTGTGGACTTCCAGCACGTACACCCGGATCATGTCGCCCTCGTGGTGGGTTTCGCCGGGGATCTGCTCGCCGGCCTGAAGCACGGCGTCGGAGGTATCATTACCCTGACCGATGCGCAGGAACATATCGCCGGTGGTGGGGTCGATGCGCAGCACGGTGCCGGTCATCAGCTCCTGTGCCTTGTTGGAATAGCTTTCGTAAGCCACGCCCCGTTCGGCTTCCCGGATGCCCTGAATGACCACCTGCTTGGCGGTCTGGGCGGCGATGCGGCCGAATTTCTGGATGTCCACGGGGATGTTCACCGGGTCGCCCACCTGAACGTCGGGGTTATAGTTCCGGGCGGCGTCGATGGGGATCTCCAGGGCGGTATCCTCCACTTCCTCCACGGCGGTCTTGACGATGTGCATGGAAAGTCCATGCTCGCTCAGATCGACCACCACATTGTCCGCCGGGACGTCCCGGCGATCCTCCCGGTCTTTGCGGTAGGCGTTGGTCAGCGCCTGTTTCAGACGCTCCACCATATAGTCCACAGGGATGCCCTTGAGCTTTTCCAGCTCCCGCAGAGACGCGAAGATCTCCGCGCCGATGTCCACCTTGGGGGCTTCCGCCTGCTTTTTGGCTGTCTTTCTTGCCATTTTATTCTGTCCTCCTATCAGAATTCCACGCGAAGCCGCACCAGCGCGACCTCGGATTTTTCAAATGTTACGGTTTCCTTGCCCGCTTCCACGGTCAGCCTGCCGTCCTCGTAAGCGCGCAGGACGCAGGGAATTTCCTTCATGCCGTTTCTGGGGCGGTAGAGCTTGACGGTGATGGGGCTGCCCAGATATTTCTGGAAATCGGAGGGGCGCTTCAGCACCCGTTCCAGTCCGGCGGAGCAGACCTCAAAATGGTAGGAGCCGGGGATCGGGTCCTTTTCGTCCAGAATGGGGTCAACGGCGCGGGAGATGGCCTCGCAGTCGTTGATGTCCACGCCGCCGTCCTTGTCAATATACAGCCGCAGGAAATATTCGCTGCCCTCCCGGACGTATTCCACGTCCCAAAGCTCGCAGCCGTGTTCTTTCACGATGGGCTCGGCGAAGGCCGCCACTTGTTCGGTAACTTTCATGGATACACCCTTTCCCTGAGTCTGTCCGAAAGGTGGCTTTCACCTGCTCTCAGACACGACCTTAATCAGCAAGAAAGAGAGGCGCTCGCGCCTCTCTTTCCTACCTTCTACCTGTTTACGTTAGGATTATATCACTGTTTTTCCTGTTTGGCAAGAGGGTTTTCACAAATTCCGGGACTTTTTTTCAACATTTTGCCCAATCAGCGGTGGAAAACGCCCTTGAAGGAAAGCGCTTCGGATGATACAATACTCAAAAATAATTTTCCAGAATACGCAACCTTTTCCGCTTCTCATACGTTCTATTGGCAGAAGTACTTCTACGGGGAAGCTCTGGATCAATCGGCGAGAGCTGACAGCGAGAGATTTTTCACCAGATGAAGGTTTCCAAAGCGGAGGAATACTTTGCGTATTTCCCGCTTTGGAAACCGCACAGCTGGGGAAAAAGATCCGCTGCTCAGCCGAAGACGATTGAGCCAGAGTTTCCCCCCAACAAAAAGGGGCTACATATGAAACTGTCAGCTGAGGATGCCTTTCGCTTATACGGCGACCGTGTTTTCTCTGCGGCGTTCAGCGTCACAGGGAATCAGGCGGACGCCGACGACGCGGTGCAGGATACATATCTGCGGTACTGTTCCTACGATAAGGAATTTGCCGATGAGGATCATCTCCGCGCCTGGCTTCTGCGGGTCGCCATCAACCGGGCCAGAGATCAGAAGCGTTCCTTCTGGGAAAAGCACCGGGTCTCATGGGAGGACTATATGGAAACGCTGTCCTTTGAAGCGCCGGAGGATAAGTCCCTCTTTGAGGCGGTCATGTCCCTGCCCGCAAAATACCGGACGGTGATCCACCTGTTTTACTACGAGGACTACAGTGTCGCCCGGATCGCGGAGATTCTCCACTCGCGGGAAGGCACCGTCAAAAGCCAGCTGAACCGGGGACGGCAGCTCCTGAAAACCAAACTGATGGAGGCGTGGAACGATGACGAATAAGGAAAAATACCGGCGTGCCTTCGGCGTGCTTCATGCCTCCGAGGACATTTTGACGGAGGTAATCCATATGGAAACGAAAAAGCATTTTTCCCTGCGGAAGGCGGTGCTGCTGTGCGCTGTGGTGATTGCGGTATTTGCCATGGCGGGCGTCTGCTACGCGGAAGACGTGGGCGGCATTCAGCGAACCATCCAGCTCTGGTGCTACGGCGATCAGACCGACGCCGTTCTGGAAATTCAGAACGGCAGCTACGAGCTGACCTACGAAGCTGCCGACGGGGTACACAGCGAAGGGGGCGGCGGCGTGGCCATCGACGCCTTTGGCCGGGAGCGCCCTCTGACGGAGGAAGAGCTTCTGGAAGACCTTCAGAACAGAATCGATGTGACCTACCGGGAGGACGGAACGGTGTGGGTCTACTACAAAGATCAGAGTATGGACATCACCGATCTCTTTGACGAAAACGGCGTGTGCTTCGTCCAGTTGAAGGACGGCAAGAAGACCGTCTATCTGACCGTCGAGTACGATAGCTGTTTCAGCTGGAGCACAGAATGCTACCTCCAGCCCACCCAGCGCCATTCCTGATTGCAAAAATTCCTCTGTTGCCACCGCAGCAGAGGAATTTTTTACTCCCGTTCCTTCACCAGCATGGGGGTGAACATGGGCTTGCCGAAGCGGGTGACGAAGCGCTGGCATTTTACCAGAAACGCGTAGTACACGTTGTACCCGCAGCCCAGCATCGTCTCCGCGTTGGCCATGCCCTTGGCGAGGATCACGTCCGCGCCCGACAGCGCCACGGCGGCTTCCGGGCTTAGCATATCCAGCTGGGTGCCCGCCACCCGGTTGCCGTTGTCGATCACCGGGAAGGGAATTCCCACGGCGGCGGCGTCCTCCCGGGTCGCGTCGTTCTGGGCAATGGCGCCCCGGACGCAGAAAGTGACGGAAATATCCGGATACGCCGCCGCGATTGCCTCGGCCAGCACCCGGTCAAAGCCGATCTCTCCGGCGTTGTCCGTCAGGTACACCAGCTTCCCGCCCCGGCGCAAATCCCGGCAAAAGTAAGCGTACACCTGCTCATCCAGCTCCATTTCCAGCGCCTTATCCAGCATTTCCTCCAGCTTTTCAAAGCTGACCTGCCCCTGCAAGGCGGAAAAATCCAGATAATTTCCCAGAATGGCAAATTGCAGCCCCGCGAAAACCGGGTCTTTCGCATTGGTCACCTTCTCCCGAATTGCGGGAAGCCGTTCCAGCACGAAGCGGTTGGAATCCAGCTTTTCCTGACGGAAACGGTCATAGTCAAGGCCGTACATATCGTGAAGCAGGTCGGCGATCTGCGGCCCGAACCAGGGGGAGGACACCCCCTCCGGCGCGGCCAGATACAGCTTCATAATCTCTTTGGCAAAGGCCATTGCCTGCTCCTCTGTCCCCAGAGTCTGGGCGAGGGCGATGTTTCGCCGCAGAAGGCATTGCAGGCAGTAAGTGTCGATGGAAATACTCATGGAACCTCCGTAACGTTTACAGCTTCAGCAAATCCGTAAAGCTGTCGATTTTCCCGGCGTACCCCGCCGGGGTGCCGAAGCCGTAGCTTGCCCAGAGGAAGGGAACGCCCGCTTCCACCGTGGCCTCGTAATCCCCCTGGGTGTCGCCGATGTAGGCGCAGGAGGTGATGTTGTATTTCTCCATCAGTGTGCGGATGGTCTTTCCCTTGCTGGTGCCGGTGTCGCCGAAGCACAGATGGCCGGTAATGCAGCCGGTCAGCCCCAGCTTGGAAATGCACAGCTCCGGATAGCCCTGCTGGCTGTTGCTGACAATGAACAGGCGGTGCGTCTTCGCCAACTCTTCCATCGTCTCCCGGACGCCGGGGTAGCCGATATGGCAGGGGTTTTCGTGGAGGTGGCGGTTTTCCGTCTCCATGCACCGCGCCATCAGGGCGTAGCGCTCTTTTTCCGGAAAGTCGGCAAACAGAACGTCGGCGATTTCCGTCATCACCCGGCCGAACAGGGGTTTCAGGGTTTCCGCCGTGATGCGGTACCGGGAAAGCCCCTCCTTTTTCAGCTGGATGTTATACCCCTCCGCCACCAGCGCCCGGGAATCCCAGAGGGTGCCGTCAATGTCAAAAATCAGACTCTCGTAATTCATGTTTCCTCCAGATGCCGCTGGATGCGGCCGATGATCATGTCCAGCGCCACCAGATTTTTTCCGCCCTCGGGGACGACGATGTTGGCATACTTCTTGCTCGGCTCCACGTACCGCTCGTGCATGGGCTTGACCGTGTCCTGATACTGCTTCAGCACGCTTTCCAAAGTTCTTCCCCGCTTGTTCACGTCCCGCTTGATGCGGCGGCACAGACGAATATCCGCGTCGGTGTCCACGAAAATCCGGATGTCCATGAGGTTGCGCAGTTCCTCGTTCTCGAAGATCAGAATGCCCTCCACGATGATGACCTTTTTCGGCACGATGTGAATGGTCTGCTCCGACCGGTTATGGATGGTGAAGTCGTACACCGGGCATTCGATGGCGTGCCCCCGGCGCAGCTCTTCCAGATGGTAGACCATCAGGCTGGTGTCGAAGGCGGCAGGCTCGTCGTAATTGAGCTGACTGCGCTCCTCGTAGGTCATGTCGTCGTGGCGCTTATAGTAGTTGTCGTGGCTGATGACCGTGACCATGCCCTCAAAGCGGGAGATCAGATTGTTCATCAGGGTGGTTTTGCCGCTGCCCGTGCCCCCGGCAATGCCGATGACCAGAATGTTGTCGTCCATAATCTTTTCCTCCATATCTATTTCTCATCCAACAGCTTCCGGGACAATTCGAGAATTGACTCGTCCGGGAGACTGTTGGTGAGGATGACCTCGCCTGTTCCGTTTTCCAGAAGCCCCGCTTCCGCCAGCCGGCGGCGGGTCTCCCGGGCGGTACCGTCGCCCCCGTCCAACAGAGCAACGCCGCATCCCAGCACCCGGGAAATGGCCTTCGCCGCGAAGGGGTAATGGGTACACCCCAGCACCACCTCGTCCAGCTTCCCCTGATAGGGGGCGAACAGCTCCCGCAGAAGGGATTCGGCTTCCGGGGAATCCGCCTGCCCCCGCTCCACCAGTTCCACCAGCCCCGGCGCAGGGATTTTGTAGACCCGGCAGCTTTGGTCGTATCGGTGCATCAGCGCTTCAAATTTTTCCTCCCGCAGGGTCATGGGCGTAGCCATCACGCCGATGCCGCCGCCGTGATACCGGTCATAGGCCAGCTTGAGGGCAGGCTCGATGCCGATGACGATGGTATCCGGATAGGCTTCCCGCAGGTCGTGAATGGCGGCGGAGGTCGCGGTGTTGCAGGCCACCACCAGCGCCTTGACCCCCCGGGCCATCAGCCGCCGCGCTGCAGCGAAGGTGAGCGCTTCCACCTCGTCCTTGGTTTTTGTGCCGTAGGGGGCGTTGGCGGAGTCGCCGAAATAGAGATACCTTTCCCCGGGCATGAGGCGCCGCAGGTGCCGCAGTACGCTGATGCCGCCCACGCCGGAGTCGAAGACGGCAATGTAATCCTGTTTGGTGTTCATGGTTTCACCTGATCGTTTTTCGGGGCGGGCGCGTGGCCGCCCCATGTTTTCTATATAGTATCAAATTTCCACCGTTCTTTCAATGGCTCGTTGCTTTTTTCGTGGATTTTTTGGAAGCGAATGCTCCCCCGGCTGCTGATGCAGCCGGGGGAAGAAATCACTATTTTGTAACGGGAATGCTGACCCGCTTGCTTTCCAGCAAAAGCTCATCGGTGTCATGATCCAGGACGCCCAGCACCAGCTCCAGGGAGGTGATGTCCCGAACCCGCTCCACGCCCGCGTCATACAGCCACATTTCGCACTTGCCCCAGGCGTCCGGCGCAAGCTCGTCGAACAGGAACAGATCAGCGGATTCGCCGTTCACATAGGTTTCCATCGTGTAGAGCCAGATATTCCGCTCGGAATGATTCTCTACCCGGAACCGGAAGGCGCCGTCCTCGCAAAGCTCACCCTCGCTGCCCGTGTAGGTAAGGGTGATGCCCGCCTCCTCCAGAACCGTCGTGCCGCCGCTCTCCACCGACCGGACATTGTTCTTGTCTGCGCGCAGGGTAATGGGGGGCGTAGAATCCAGCGGATTGTAGTCGCTGGCATCCGTCACTTCCAAGCAGAACGAGAGTTCGCCGATCGTTTCAATACTTCCGCTTTCAAGGTCGGTATCGTTGACCCAGATCGAGGTCATTTCCTCCCGCCCCGCTTCCAGCAGGATGAAAAAGAGACGATCCTCCGTCATGTAGCCGTTGACGCAGTCCATGCTGCTCATGAGTATAACGTCCCGGTCTGAATCGTTGCGCAGGTAGACGGGAATCTCGTCCGTGTATGTGTCCCCGTCCTTCCAGTCGGCCACGGCCAGGATGCCGCCCTTGTCGTACAGGACGGTCTGGTGGTGGAAATCCTCCGGGCGAATCACCGCTTCCGTCTCCCAGGTGTCCCCGTCGTCGCTCCACAGGGAGGACATGCTGCTCACTTTTTCGGTAATGAACTCCGTCAGCACGTACTGCGCCACCATGAACGCGGTTACGATCAGAATCGGCCAGAGCCACTTGGGGCTGGTCTTTTTCCGCCGGCCGGAATACTGCCTGCATTCTTTTTGCCGGGTGGGGACGCTCCGGCGGACGGGTCTGTCCTCCGGGTGCTCAATGACCAGCGGTTCCCCCTCGTGGGTATGCATCCCGTGGGCGATTTCTTCGGTAAACGGCTCGTAGTAGCATTCCCGGCAACGCTTGCCGTTGTAGGGCGCGCCGCAGCAGGGGCATCTTTTCATTTGGGTTCACACTTCCGCACCATCCGGTGCCGCCTTCCTTTTGGTTTCCAATTTTAATTGTAACATAGGGGTCAACCCTCCGCGACAGCATGAACACGGGATTTTTTGCCGCTTCACGGGAAACCTCCCTCTTTATGGCAAAACCGTTGCATTCTTCCGTCCGAAACGGTATAATGTCAAAAAAACACTCGGGAGGAATTTTTATGGATTTGAACATCGGCCGTATGCCCCACGGGCCGCGGAACTCCATCGCGGACGTGGCCGGCGTCCGCGTCGGCCACTGCACCGTGAATGATGAACGGCACAAAACCGGCGTGACGGTGATCCTGCCCTGCGAGGACGACATTTTCCGCAATAAAATGCCCGCGGCTTACCACGTTCTCAACGGCTTCGGGAAAACCACCGGGCTGATGCAGATCGGGGAGCTGGGGACGCTGGAGACCCCCATCGCCCTGACGAACACCCTGAACGTGGGGCTGGTTCACGACGCCATGGTGGAATATATGTGCCGTCAGGGGGAGCGCCGGGGATATCCGGTTCTTTCCGTGAACCCCGTGGTGTGCGAGTGCAACGACGCATCCCTGAATGACATCCGTCACCGGGCGGTGGGGCAGGCGGAGGTGTTCACCGCCATTGCCGCCGCGTCGGCGGACTTTGCGCAGGGCGACGTGGGCGCGGGCAAGGGCATGACCTGCCACGACCTGAAGGGCGGCATCGGTTCCTCTTCCCGGCTTGTGGAGATCGGCGGTGAGACCTTCACCGTGGGCGTGCTGGTTCTGACGAACCACGGGTGTCTGCGGGATTTGACCGTCGGCGGGGAAAACATCGGCAAGGAGATCGAGCGGCGCATCCGGGAGGACACTCCGGACGAGGGCAGCTGCATCATGATCGTCGGCACCGACCTGCCCGTCACCTCCCGCCAGCTGGGACGGATCATCCGTCGGTGCAGCGTGGGGCTTGCCCGGCTGGGCAGCTACATCGGCCACGGCAGCGGCGAAGTCATGGTAGGCTTTTCCACCGCCAACCGCATTCCCGCGCAGGGCGATTGCCTGAACTTCCGCTGCATCCACGAGTCCCACATAGACGACGCCTTCCGCGCCGTGGCAGAGGCCACCGAAGAAGCGGTGCTGCGCTCCATGCTGGAAGCCCACCCGGTAACGGGCTTCACCGGCAAGGTGCGCCGGAGCCTTGGCGAATTCTGGCAGCCCTGAACAGCGAAAAATCCCCGCGGCACTTTGGATGCCGCGGGGAATCTTACATTATCCGAACCGGAATTACAGCAGGGTAGCGAAGTGCTTGATGGTGCGGACCATCTGAGAAACATAGGAGTTCTCGTTGTCGTACCAGGAAACGACCTGCACCTGGCTGGTGCCGTTGCCCAGATTGATGACCATGGTCTGGGTGGCATCGAACAGGGAGCCGAAACGCATGCCAACGATGTCGGAGGAAACGATCTCATCGGTGTTGTAGCCGAAGGACTCGGTGGCCTGAGACTTCATCTGAGCGTTGATCTCTTCCTTGGTGGGGTTGCCCTCAACAACGGCGTTCAGGATGGTGGTGGAGCCGGTGGGGGTGGGAACACGCTGAGCAGCGCCGATCAGCTTGCCGTTCAGCTCGGGGATGACCAGACCGATGGCCTTGGCAGCGCCGGTGGAGTTGGGAACGATGTTCACAGCACCCGCACGGGAACGACGCAGGTCGCCCTTGCGCTGGGGGCCGTCCAGAATCATCTGGTCGCCGGTGTAGGCGTGGATGGTGCACATAATGCCGGACTGGATCTTCCAGCCGTCGTTCAGAGCCTTGGCCATGGGAGCCAGGCAGTTGGTGGTGCAGGAAGCGGCGGAGATGATGTTGTCTTCCTTGGTCAGGGTGTTGTGGTTAACGTTGTAAACGATGGTGGGCAGGTCATTGCCGGCAGGAGCGGAAATGACGACCTTCTTGGCGCCGGCGTCGATGTGCGCCTGAGCCTTGGCCTTGGAAGTGTAGAAACCGGTGCACTCCAGGACAACGTCCACACCCAGCTCGCCCCAGGGCAGCTCGGCAGCGTTGGCCTTGGCGTAAATGGTGATCTTCTTGCCGTCGACGGTGATGAAGTCCTCGCCGGCCTCAACGACGTGACCCTGAGCAGCGTAGTTGCCCTGAGTGGAATCGTACTTCAGCAGGTGAGCCAGCATCTTGGGAGAGGTCAGGTCGTTGATGGCGACGACTTCAAAACCCTCGGCACCGAACATCTGGCGGAAAGCCAGACGGCCGATACGGCCAAAACCATTGATTGCAACTTTAACAGACATGGTAATTCCTCCATTTTTATTACTGCCGGAAGGCAGTATTTTACTTTTCAGGTACGGCATTCGATATCTCCGTACGGAATCCATTATACAATAATCCCACTGCGTTGTAAAGTGTAATTTTCGTAAAATTCCGATCAGTTTTTGCTATTTTTCGGTGCATGTTGCTCATTTGCGCAAAAGCGCCCGCCGCGTGACGCTGCGGGCGCTTTTCATTTCCCGGAATATCCGCCCCAAACTCAGGACGCAGCCGTGGTTTCGGCGGGCTGCTCCGGCATTCCTTCGCAGACGACGGGGGACTGAGGCGTGCAGATGGCCATGTAGGTGTTGCCCCGGCCAAGCTCCAGCGGCTCGCCGCTTTCCGTGAAGAAACGGAACGGCTCTTTATCGCCGCCGCACATCCAGACGATGGGGATGAGCTTGCCGCCGCAGGCAAAGTAGCCCTTTCCGCCGGCATTGAAATCCGCGATGTGGTAAATGCCGGTGGTGGTGATGTCCGCGTACATGACGATGACGTTCCGGAACGCTTCGACTTCCTCAGTCTTCAGGTCGGTCATGACCTTGCCGTACTGGTTGAAGGCGTATTTGCCCGTGCTCTCGTCGTAGACCATCCGGGTTTCCTTTCTGGCCTTTTCGTAGACCAGTGTGATGCTGATGTCCTTGGCCTCAACACCGTCCGCCGGGGTGCCGTCGTCGGTGAAGTCGAAGCCGTAGTCCCGCTCCAGCGTCATGGGGTAGCCCTGAGATTCGGCGTAGGCTTTGATGCCGGAACCGATGCCGTAGAGGGTGTTCTCCAGCGCGCCCTTGCGCTCGGTGTCCCGATAGGAAGCGCCGGTGGAGGCCACCACCCATTCGTCAATGTTGAAATTCTCCACGCCCCGCTCCTTGGCGTCTGCCAGCGCCTGCGCGGAGCCGCCCGCGTGGGACAGGATCAGGTCATAGTGCTGGGCAATGCTGTTGAACATGGGCCGGGTGGAACGGGTGGAGCCGATGGCGTCCACGGAGTCGATGTCGGTAAACAGCGCCAGACAGCGCACCACGCTGTCCATGTTGACGTAGCACTCGATCAGCATGTCCGCCTTCACCACGCCCACATGGGGAATGTTGTCCGCCAGATTGCTCACGGTGTTGGCAAAAATTCGGCCGGTGAAGGGCGCGTCCAGAACCTCGCCGTTCAGGGGGTTGACATAAACCTCCGGCTCCGGTTCCGTGGTCGGCACGGTGGTCGGTTCCGCAGTGGGTTCCGCGGTCGGCTCAGCGGTCGGCGCGGCGGTGGTCTCCGGCACCGCTGCGGGGGTGGTCGCGGCAGGCGCGCTCCTGGCACCGCAGCCGCACAGCAGCAGCGCCAAGGTAAGCGTCAGGGCAATAACTCTTTTCATAATCCTCTTCCTTTCCCGTTGGTAGATATTTTTCCGCAGATCTGCGGTCTCTCTCAGCTGAACTGCGTGGCAACCTTACTGCTCTCCATGGTCTTGCCCAGCGTGTAGTAGAACACGTTGTCCCGGGCGGGGTTCAGGTCGCTCAGCACGCCGCGCTTGGCGTAGATGGCGTAGTAACCGGCCATCACGGGGATGATCCGGCCGTCGTCCGCCACCAGCTTGTGCAGGTTATAGTAGTTGCCTCTGTCCGCCAGAGACTGATTGACCATGTTGTAGATCGTCTCGTTGGCGAGGCCGCCCCAGCTCATTTCGCCCCACGGCCGGTAGAATTCCGACAGGTCCGCCGTTGTGGGCAGCTTCGTGATGCCGAGGTAAATGTCGTAGTTGGCCGCCTGAAGCCGGGCTTCGTAGACGCTGGTGGGACTTTCCACCGTCTCGCAGGCAAGACCCAGCTCCGTCAGCGTGGCCGCGATGTTCCGGGCGCAGCGCAGACGGGCGGAATCGTCGCTGTTGACCAGCAGCTGCAGCGTCCTCGGCACGCCCTTGTCGTTGGTGGGAACGCGGAATTTGCTGGCCGCATCGATGAAGCGCATCTCGTCGTAATCATAATTTGTTGCCAGACTTTTGCTGTAATACGGCGACATGGGGGAAATGGGCAGGGTCGTGGGCAGCGCCAGTCCGCCGTAGTTGTCGTCCACCAGCGTCTGCCGGTCAATGCCGTAGGTCAGGAAGGTACGCAGGGTGCCGTCGTCGAAAAATTTACTGTAGGTGACGTTGCAGCCGATATACATCATGAAGCCGCTGTCCACTTCCCACAGCTCGAAGTCGCAGCGGTAGTCGGCGTAGGAATCCGTCTGGGGGTTGGTGCAGACCACGCTCAGGCCGGAAAACTCAAACTCGTCCCGGATCTGAGAAGGGGATTCCGCTTCCACAAGGGCGATGGAGGAATCCTTCGCCACTAAGTCGTCGCTGCTGCACCACCAGCCCACCACCCGCTGCAAGTGCTTGCCGCCGATGCCGTCTTCCAGAGAGTAGGGGCCGGTTCCAAGGGGGTTGTCCACGGTCACTTCCGAAGCCTTGACGATGGGGATATCCAGCAGCAGCGCCAGATTCTGGTACGGCGTGTCAAGGAAAAAGTCCACGCCGCCGTCGCTGGACAGCTCCACACGGGCAATGTGGGTGAAGCGTCCCTTGTAATACACGTTCTGCCGCGCCTGCTCGTAGCTCGCGACCACGTCCTGCACCGTGACCCGGGTGCCGTCGGAGAAGGTCGCGTTGGGTTCCAGATAGATCGTCCATGTACGGTTATCCGGGGTGACCTGATACTGAGAGCACAGAATGGGGGTCGTATTGTTCTTGGAGTCCACCGCGAACAGGCCCTGATACATCAGGGACATGACCACGCGGTTGGTGTAGTCGCTGCCGTACAGGGGGTTCATGGAGCGGTCGGGATAGTAGGCCAGCGTCAGATCCTGAGAGTCCGGCGCGATGGTTTCCTCCGCCGGGTCCTCCCCCTCCATCAGGAGGGCGTCTCCCGTGGGGACGTAGGCGGAATTGTCGATGCTCCGGGCGCAGCCGGTAAAGCACCCCAGGCAGAGGACAAGCACCAGCAGCGCGGATATTCCCTTTTTCATCCCGTCACCTCCTGACAGACGATCACCGCGCCCTGGGACACGCGCTCCCCGCCGGTCGCCCGGTGGGACCAGAAGCGGTCGCAGCTGCACACGGTGCAGTCTCTACTTAAGTCAATGTGTTCCACGCCGCAGCGGCGCAGAACCATGGCGTTGATCTGCTTTAAGTCCAGATGGTATTTTTCGCCCCGTTTTTCAATGTAGGCGTCCACCTCCGCACCGAAGGCGGCGCGCATGGCCTCGGGGACGTCGTGGTCGGTCTCAAAATGGCACATGCCGATGTTGGGGCCGACGGCGGCGCGGATGTTCTCCGGCTTCGCGCCGAAGTTCTCCGCCATGGCGTGAACCACCTTTGCGCCGATGGCCTGCGCCGTTCCCCGCCAGCCGGCGTGGGCCGCGCCCACCGCCCCGGTCACGGGGTCGAAAAACAGCAGCGGCGTGCAGTCGGCGGTGAACACCAGCAGCGCAACGCCGGGGGTGTTTGTCACAAGGGCGTCACATTTGGGATAGTCCCGGTGGCACAGGCCGATATGGTCTTTTTCCGTCACCACCCGGACGATGTCCGAATGGATCTGCAATGTCATCACCAGTTTTTCCGGGTCGAAGCCCACGGCGCGGCCAAGGCGGCGGAGGTTTTCCTCCACGTTTTCCAGAGAGTCCCCCCGGCCTACGGCCAGATTCAGGCTGCTCTGGGTGCCGGTGCTGACGCCGCCAAGACGGGTGGTGAACCCGTGGGGGACGGTGATGCCGTCGGCGGTGAGATATTCCAGTGTTCCGTATTTCTGTGTTCGTATCATAATCTCGTTTTCGCGCGTCGGAAGTAAGGCGTAAAGCGCCTTACTTCCGATTCTCTGTTATCTTAACTTTCGAGCTTGTCCTTCTGCATGCAGCACTTCTTGTACTTCTTGCCGCTGCCGCAGGGGCAGGGGTCGTTGGGGCCGACCTTGTGCTCCTTACGCACCGGCGCACGCTTGACCTGAGACTTGTCCGGGGCGGAGGTGCCGGTCTCCTTGGCCACCTTCTCCCGCTTGACTTCCTGGGCGGGACGCAGCTGCACCAGGAACATCCGGCGGATGGTCTCCTCCTTGATGGCGGTGATCATGGCCTCGAACATCTGGTAGCCCTCTTCCTTGTAGGCTATCACCGGGTCGTGCTGGCCGTAAGCCCGCAGACCGATGCCCTGCTTCAGGTCGTCCATGGCGTCGATGTTGTCCATCCAGTATTCGTCCACCACCCGGAGCATGACCACACGCTCCAGTTCCCGCATGATCTTGGGGGTGTAGGCGGCTTCCTTGGCCTCGTAGGTGTGCCGGGCAATTTCAAAAACGGTGTCCGTCAGCTGGTCGGCATCCATGGCCAGCAGCTGCTCCCGGCGGGACGCCAGCGTGCCTTTGGCGAAGTAGATGCCCTCCATGGCGTTGGCCAGCCCCTTCAGGCCGTCCTCGTTCACCTCGCCGCCATGCCCGCTGAGGGCGGTGGAAACGTCGCTCTCCACAAGGGAGCGGAGCATCTGCATCATGTTCTCCCGCAGGTCTTCCCCATCCAGCACCTTCTGCCGCTGGGCGTAGATGACCTCACGCTGGGTGTTCATGACGTTATCGTATTCCAGAACGTTCTTTCTTGCGCGGAAGTTCCGGGATTCTACGCTCTTCTGGGCGTTTTCCACGGCGTTGCTGAGGATTTTCGCGTCAATGGGGGTATCCTCGTCCAGGCCAAGAGAGTCCATCATGCTCATCACCCGGTCGGTGGAGAACAGGCGCATCAGATCGTCCTGTAAGCTCAGATAGAAGCGGCTTTCGCCGGGGTCGCCCTGACGGCCGGAACGGCCGCGCAGCTGATTGTCGATCCGCCGGGACTCGTGGCGCTCGGTGCCGATGATGAACAGGCCGCCGGCGGCGCGAACCTGCTCCGCCTCCTGGGCGATGGCGGCCTTGTGCTTTTTCAGCAGCTCTTCGTAGGTGTGGCGCACTTTCAGAATTTCCGGGTCGCTGGTCTCGGCGTAGGAGTCGGCCTCCTGTAAAAGCTCCTCCGGGAAATCCATTCTCGCAAGCTCCGCTTTCGCGAGGAAATCGGCGTTGCCGCCCAGCATGATGTCGGTACCACGGCCTGCCATGTTGGTGGCGATGGTCACGGCGCCCAGCTTGCCTGCCTGCGCCACGATCTGGGCTTCCTGCTCATGATGCTTGGCGTTCAGAACGCTGTGGGGGATGCCCTCCCGCTTCAGCAGCTTGCTGAGGATTTCGCTCTTTTCAATGGAGATCGTACCAACCAGCACGGGCTGACCCTTTTCGTGGCACGCCATCACCTGCCGGATGATGGCGCGGAACTTGCCCGCTTCGGTCTTGTACACTACGTCGGGGTGGTCGATACGGATGACGGGACGGTTGGTGGGAATCTCCACCACGTCCAGATTGTAAATGGCGCTGAATTCCTCTTCTTCCGTCAGCGCGGTGCCGGTCATGCCGGAGAGCTTGCCGTAGAGCCGGAAGAAATTCTGGAAGGTGATGGTGGCCAGGGTCTTGCTTTCCCCCGCGACGGTCACGCCCTCCTTGGCCTCGATGGCCTGATGCAGACCCTCGTTGTACCGGCGGCCGTACATGAGACGGCCGGTGAACTCGTCCACGATGATGACCTGACCGTCCTTGATGACGTAGTCAATGTCCCGCTTCATAAGGCCGCGGGCCTTCATGGCCTGATTGATGTGGTGAGAGAGGGTAGCGTTCTCCGCATCGGCCAGATTTTCCACGCCGAAGAACTTCTCCGCCTTGGCGATGCCGCTGGCGGTGAGGGACACGGTGCGCTGCTTTTCGTCCACGATGTAGTCGCAGTCGTAGTCGTCGTGGATCTCCTTCTCGTCGGTCTTGGCGAAGACCTGCTTGCGCAGAGTGGACACGAAATGGTCAGCCATTTCGTACAACTTGGAGGAATCCTCCCCCTTGCCGGAAATAATCAGCGGGGTGCGGGCTTCATCGATGAGGATGGAGTCCACCTCGTCCACGATGGCGAAGGCGTGTCCCCGCTGCACCAGCTCGGACTTGTAGATCGCCATGTTGTCCCGGAGGTAGTCAAAGCCCAGCTCGTTGTTGGTGCAGTAGGTGATGTCGGCGGCGTAGGCCACCCGGCGCTCCGCCGGGGACATGCCGGGAATCACCAGCCCGACGGAAAGCCCCATGTAGCGGTAGACCTTGCCCATCCACTCAGAGTCACGCTTGGCAAGGTACTCGTTGACGGTGACCACGTGAACGCCCTTACCGATCAGCGCGTTTAGGTAGCAGGGCAGAATGGCAACCAGCGTCTTGCCTTCACCGGTTTTCATCTCGGCGATGCGCCCCTGATGGAGCACCACGCCGCCGATAAGCTGAACGGGGTAGGGGCGCATTCCCAGCACCCGGTCGGCCGCTTCCCGAACGGCAGCAAAGGCTTCCGGCAGGAGGTCGTCCAGCGTCTCCCCCTGATCCAGCCGGTTCTTGAATTCGGCGGTTTTGGCCTTCAGGGCTTCCTCGGAAAGCGCCTTGTAGTCGTCCTCCAGCGCCAGAATTTTATCCACCGTGGGCTGGATTTTCTTAATTTCCCGCTGGGAACGGGTGCCGAAAATTTTTTCAAATACTCCCATATGTTTCTCCTTTTGTGCCTTCCGAACAGTTTCGGCGGCACAGGTCATTTTGGGTATTATAGCATAAGCGCAAAGAGAATAAAAGTCGAATTTATGAACAAAAAGCGGCTTCGCGCCCTCTTTTTCCTCACCGAACTACCAAATTCACTGTCTGTCGGCGAAAAAGGCTTCGATTTCACCCTTCGCAGCCTGCACCCGTCCCTGCTGGCAGAGGGGTTTTCCGCCGCCGCGGCCATGGAGCGCAGCGGTCATGTCCCGGCCCAGCTGCCGCAGGTCGCCCTGACGGGCGATCAGGCAGTAGGCGTAACCGCCGTCGCTGCCGCTGAACACTGCCGCCGTGCCGCCGCACTTGTCCGCGATAGCATCCGCCAGCTCCCGGACGCCGTCGGCGCTTAAGCCTTCCTCAAAGTGCAGGACATTGCCGCGGTTTCCATAACTTTCCGCGATTCCGGCAAAGACCCGCTTTTCCAGGCCAGCCATGCGGTACTTCTGCGCCGAAAGCAGCTCGTTCATCCGTCGTGCGGCTTCGCCGGTCTCCGTGATTTTCGCGGAAAACGCCTGAGAAACCTGCCGGTTCTGGTCAAAGGCCGCGTTCAGCAGCGCCAGCGCCTGCGACCCGCAGGCCATCTCGATCCGGGTGCCGCCCCGGAAGCTCACCGCGCTCAGCAGCTTGATGAGGCCGATTTCCCCCGTAGCCGCCACATGGGTGCCGCAGCAGGCGCAGCAATCGTATCCGGGAATTTCCACGATCCGCACCGGCCATGCAAGGGCTTTTTTCGAGCGGTAGGGGATGGTGGGCAGCTCTTCGGGACTGGGATACCAGCAGCGGACAGGCAAATTCTGCCACACTGCTCCGTTGGCCTCCGCTTCGATTTCCGGCAGCACCTGCGGCGGGATGACCCCGTCAAAGTCGATGGTGATGACGTCCGCGCCCATGTGGAAGCCGGTATTGTGGCAGCCGTAGCGGCGGTTGAGAATCCCGGAGACGATATGCTCCCCGGAATGCTGCTGCATCCGCGCAAAGCGCAGGTCGTAGTCGATCACTCCCGTGACCTCCGCGCCCGCTTCCAGGGGCGCTTCGCACAGGTGAATTACCGCCCCCTCCCGCTCCCGGGTACTGCGCACCCGGACGCCGTTCAGGGTTCCCGAGTCCCCCGCCTGACCGCCGCCCTCGGGGTAAAAGGCGGTAGCGGCCAGCGTGACCTCCCATCCGTCCGCGGCCTTCGCGCAGGAAAGCACCGCCGATGTAAAGCGGGAAAGGTGAGAATCTTCATAATAAAGCTTGCGTGTTTCCATGTCGCACCTCGAAAAATGGCAATTTTGTTCATTATACCACGGTGCCGCTGGCATTGCAACGCCCCGGCTTTACAGAAATTTGAAGTGGAATTTTGAAAAAAGTGCTTCTCTTTTGCCGAATTATCATGTAGAATGAGAAAACGTGAGAAAAAACAACGAGGTGACCGATCATGCCAGCAAATTACGCCCATTACCGCTTCGGAAAGCAGCTGCTTTCCGGGATGTGTCCCAACGACCGCCGAAGTATCCAGCGGTTCCGGCGGCTTTACGATATGGGTCTGCACGGGCCGGATATTTTCTTTTACTATAACCCCCTGATCAAAACCGCCACGGGACAGCTGGGCGGCGTCTTCCACGCCCAGTCCGGACAGGAATTCTTCGCCCGGGTCTGCGCGCAGGCGGGCAGCGAGGCCGGGCGGGTCTATCTTCTGGGGCTGCTGGGACATTACTGTCTGGACTCCCTGTGCCACCCCTATGTGGAGAAAAAGGAAGCCGACGGCAGCGCCCGCCACGTGGAGCTGGAATCGGAATTCGACCGGTATCTGCTGGAATCCGACGGCGTCCCTCAGCCCCACACCTACGACGGCAGCGCCCACATGCGCCTGACCCGGGGAGAGTGCGTCACGGTTGCCCTCTTTTATCCCCCCGCCACCCCGGCAAATATCAACGCCTGCGTCCGCAACATGGCCCGCGCCACCCGGTTTCTGGTGGGCGAGAACCGCAAGCATGTCCGGCGTCTGCTGCGCCTGACCCGCAGCCCGGCCATTGAGGATCAGCTCATGCCGGAACATGGCGACGACCGCTGGCTGTGGATGGACAGCGAAATGCTGGTGCTGTACAACCGCGCGCTCAAGCGCTATCCCGGACTGCTCAGCCAGCTGGACGAGCACATGCGCACCGGCGAGCCTCTGGGGCAGGATTTTGCCCCGGCCTTCGGCTAAAATTTAAGGAGTGGTAGAAGTGAAAAAAATCAAACTCACCGCATTGGAGCGGAGCTGGATTCTCTATGACATCGGCAATTCCGCGTTCATCCTGCTGGTTTCGACTCTGATTCCCATTTATTTCAACGCTCTGGCGACTACCGGCGGGCTGAACGAGTCATTGTACTTGTCCTACTGGGGCTACGCCGGTTCCATCTCCACGCTGCTGGTGGCCATCATCGGCCCCATCTGCGGCACGCTGGCTGACCACCGGGGCTTCAAGAAGCCGATTTTCATGGCCTGTATGCTTCTGGGCGTTCTCGGCTGCGCCGCCATGGGCGTGACTGCGGGATGGCTGGCATTTCTGATCGTGTTCGTTCTGGCCAAAGTGGGGTATTCCTCCAGTCTGGTGTTCTACGATGCCATGCTCCCGGAGGTCACCACCGACGAGCGGATGGACACGGTATCCTCCATGGGCTACGCCTACGGCTATATCGGTTCCGTGATTCCCTTCATCCTCTGTCTGCTGCTGGTGCTGTTCGGGGACAAGATCGGCATCGGCGCGGGAACGGCCATGGTCGTTTCCTTCCTCATTACCGCCGTGTGGTGGTTCGTATGCACCCAGCCGCTGCTGAAGCGTTACCGCCAGACTGCCTTCGTGGAGCACGGCGGCAATCCCGTTTCTTCCACCTTCCGGCGTTTGAGAGACACCTTCCGGGAGGTCCGGCAGCAGAAGCATATTTTCCTGTACCTGCTGGCCTTTTTCTTCTTCATCGACGGCGTTTACACCATCATCGACATGGCCACGGCCTACGGCACCGCTCTGGGTCTGGACACCACCGGGCTGCTGCTGGCGCTGCTGCTGACCCAGTTCGTGGCCTTCCCCTGCTCCATCGCCTTCGGCCGGTTCTCCGCCAAGTACGACACGGGGCTGCTCATTAAGATCTGCATCCTCTGCTACACCGGCATTACCCTGTTCGCGGTATTTCTTGTGTCCCAGTGGCAGTTCTGGGTACTGGCGGTTCTGGTGGGTATGTTTCAGGGCGGCATTCAGGCGCTGAGCCGCAGCTACCTCGGGAAAATCATCCCGGCGGAGCGCAGCGGCGAATACTTCGGTCTCATGGACATTTGCGGCAAGGGCGCGTCCTTCCTTGGTACGACCCTGATTGCCATGGTCAGTCAGCTCACCGACGGGCAGTCGTTCCATGTCTTCGGGCTGGAGCTGCAAAACGAAAACATCGCCGTGGGTACGCTGGTCGTCATCTTCGCCATCGGCTTCGTCCTGTTCTGCAAGGCGGACAAGCTGAATAAGCAGTACATACACATTTAAATATTAAGAATGCCGGGGGCTGACCGCCCCCGGCACTATTTTTACCGTTTCTTCTTATTCAACAGCACCGCAAGCCCGATTCCGGACAGAACCATCACCCCGACGGCGATCCAGATCAGGTCGCCGGTGCGGGGATTCCTGCGGGAACCCAGAGAAACCGGGACGGGCGGCACGTAGACCACCTCGTCGCAGTTGCGCACCCGGAGAACCGGCGTGCCATCGCTGTCCAGATGGAGAAGGCCGATTGCCCGCACGGTGCGGCCCTTCTTCACCCGAGAAGCAAGATCGTTCACCCAGTCCGCGCCGGACACAATGCCGTCCTCGATCAGAATTTCCGCGAAGTCGCCGTCGCCGTCCTTCAGGGTGATACGGGAAACGACTTTTCTGTCGTCAGTGTAGGTCACATCCGTCACCTTGCCCTCCACCTGCATCAGGCGGCCGCCGTTGGCATCGTAGTCCATGGCGGTCTTGTTCGAGGTGGTTTCCGGCGTGTAGTTGTAAAGCGGCTCGTCCAGCTTCTTATCGTAGTCGATAATCTTCAGCACCACGTTGCCGTCCTGAAATGTCTTTTGCCCGACTGCCTCCAAGGGCGTGCCAACTTCAATGTCTTTCTTCGTGAACGGTACCAAGGCAACACCGCCGGTATCATCCTGTAGATAAATGGTGTTGGGGAAGATGTTCCCGGGATGGGACGTTCCGGAGGTCGCCCAACCCCGGATGCGGAACACCTCCCCGTCCCCGCCGGAACGCATTTCGTCAATGGTGACCAGCGGCTCGATTCCCAGCACCGCTTCCACGATTCCCTGATTCCCGCTGACGGGTTTCCAGATATTGTCCGGTTCCTTCATGGCGTCGTCCGACAGGAATAGTCCGCCGCTGACGTACACTTTGCCGTCGCCCGGGAGTTCCTCACCGGCAAGCAGCACCGTGTCTTCGCCGGTTTCCTGCCCGTCGGTGTCCGCGTCTATGCCGTGGGTGGTATCACGCCCCTTCACCAGCCAGGTGCCTTTCCCCGGATTTACGGTGCATCCGGCGCGCTGGGTGTAGGTCTGCTCGGGTTTCAGAGATTTTGTCAAATCGCCGCCAGGGTTGAACACATTGGCGGATACCGCGTCGGGCGTACCGCTATTGTTTTCCTCGTCCCACGCGGTGTCGTCGTTCAGGCGCACGGTTGCGCCCATGGCTTCCAGCAGCTTGTTCAGCTCGCCGGAGGTGTGCAGACTCAGGTCGCCCATGTCCGACTGGCCGCAGAGAATGACTGTGCCGCCGTTTTCGGCAAACGATCTGACATTCTCCACAAATTCCTCATCAAATGCCTCCGCCGGGGCGGTTATCAGCAGGAGGTCGCTGTTTTCGGGCAGCTCGCCGTCCAGAATATCCACTGCTATATTGACCTTGGCGGCGATAGCTTTCAGCCGTTTCAGCTTATCAACGCCGGAATTGTCGTGGGAAGCGTCCACAGAGATGCGCTTCACCTGCTCCGGGACGTGGAAGCTCAGGCTCAGCGTGTCCTCGTAGGTGCGGTCTTCTCCGTTCACGCTGCCAACCGCTTCGACCCGGAACTCCGTCACGCCCAGCTCCGGGTGGGCGTAGGAGAAGGTATAGTCCAGCGTATCCATTGCCGCCACCGTCCCCGGTTTGGAGACAGTTTCGACCAGTTTGTCGTCGGCATAAAGCGACAGGGATTCCACAGCAAAATCCACCGGCTCGTCGTTGAACAGCGTCACCGTCAGCCCGATCTCCTCGTCCCGGGCAGGGGTGAGGGTATCCGACGTGAAGCTCTCGATGCCAATGTCGTCATACCCGTCCATCCACACGGGCGCGGTTACGGCCACGTCCCCATCCGGCTGGGTGATACGGAGATAGTAGTAGCTGCGTCCGCCGGAGGCGGGCAGTTCCAGCACCTGCGAAGGCGTTTCGACATACTCGCTCACAAGCACTGCCCCGCCGTCCGTCACCACCTCCACGTTGCCGATGGCCTCATCCGTGGGGTCGCTCAGGAAAACGGTGATTTCCGCTTCCTCCGATTTGGGGAGGATGCTGCCCATGACCGTACCGTTCAGCTCATAATAAATGGCAAGGTCACTGTCCTGCGTGGCGTAGACCCGGCGGTCCTTCATAGCAGCGTACAGCGCTTCCTCCGTCAGATCCTTCGCCAGTACCACAGTCCGCGCTTCGCTGGCGTCGCCCCACTGCCCGTTGTGGTTATTCTGGTTGTTGGTGGGCGCGACGTGCCAGCCCTCGTCCAGCGCCAGATCATAATACTCGCAGTCCACCACGCCGTCCTCCCCGGCCACTTCCAGCAGGGAGACTGCCGCGTCATATTGGGGACTGTAGTGGTCGAACCGCTCGAAATCCCCATGAACGGTATCCGGATGGTTGAACTGGCTGACGGAACCGGGGACGGCGGTCAGCGCCTTATAGTAATTTTCCAGCGCGGCGGTGACGTTGGTAAATGCTTCCTGATCTCTGGTCTGCCAGCCGGGGGTATTGAAGGTGGAGATATGCCCCAGCTGCTTGTCCTCCGGCCAGGTCATCTCAAAACCGAAAAGCCCCACAAAATCCCCGTTGGTCACGGAAGCGGCCGCCTGCTTCCCAGCCGCCCAGTCAGCGCTGATGTCCGCGCCATCCGCGTCGATGGCGCCCATATCAGCGTTGTCAAAGGAATCGCTGTGGTCGGTCACGGCGAAAAAGTCCAGACCATCCACCTGCGACGCATATTGGAACGCTTCCTCCACGCTCCCGGCGCCGTCGGAAATATCGGTGTGGGCGTGGAGCTGACCGAAGTACAGATTCCAGTCAAGGTCAAATTCTTCCGTGAAAATGACCCGGGTCACTTCCCCGGGTTCGCAGCCCCCGGCGATGGAATATGCCCTGAGATACGCCGTTCCGAAGTCCTTTTCAAAGCAAATTGACCCGGCATACAGCGCATCGGGCTGGTAATTCACCCCGTCGGCGGAGACTGCGTAATAAATGTCGGCGCTTTCGTCCTCGCAGGTCAGGGTAATTTCCTCCCCGGCGCGGATCGTGCCGCCCTCGGGCAAAACGGTCACACTGGGCGACGTTTCCGCCACTTCTCCCGGCTCCTCCGGCTCCTCCGGCTCCGGGTCGTCCTGCACCTCCATGCGCCGGTACAGCGTAAAGATGCTGACGTAGGAGTCCGGTGTTTCCTTAATATCGGCGTCCCTGCATGCAAGGAAGTTCTTCTCAAGAAGCGTATCGGAGACCAGCGTCACCGGCTCGCTTCCGTTGCAGCCGTGAAAGGAAAAATATTCGCCGTCCCAGAGAACCTGCCATTCATACGTCCCGGCGGCGATGCCGTTTCTGTCGCCTTCCAGGGGTGCGGCGGACACGCCGTGAGCGTCCGTCAGAATGACCCCGTTCGCCGTCATGGTCAAGTCCCATTCCGCACCGGCGGCAACCGTGTCGCCGGTGAAGGTGGGTTTCGTGGCGGAAATCACAAAATCTTCTCCCAGCAGGATACCCGGCGCGTCGCCAAAGGGCGTCACCAGCACGTATTGCCCGCTGGTCAGTTCCTCCATGCCGGTGATCTTCTGATACACCGTCGCCGCTCCGGCGGGAAGCCGGAACAACGAAAAAAGAGCTGCCGCCAATACAACTGACAGCAACCCTCTGGCTACCAACCTTCTTATCATACCAAACCCTCCCGATTTTTTTCAGAGTTTCCTCCCGGAACCCCCGAAAAATCATCGCCGGCTTGGCTGCGGATAGTATTCAACCAGCTGTCAACGATCTGCCGTTTGTATCAGAGGTTCCCTTATCCGTTTGGGAATATAGCACAGCCATTTTTCGACGTTTTACCTCTTTTGAGTTAACGCACTACAGGTAGTGGTTTTCTTCCGCTTATATACACAAGATGTAGTAAAGATTCAGTTAAAATTCTTCCTCAGCAGCGAGTGGCTGACGATCAGAAGACACGCCCACAGGAACAGGCTCAGCGCCCAATAGCCGCTGCAGACCATGGGGCTGGACACCACGATCAGCACGGCGAACAACACGTTTCCCATGGTCACCGTCCCCATGGCGGACAGCACGTTCAGCACCAGTGCCAGCAGCGTCAGCCCCAGCGACAGCAGCGAAATGCCGCGCACCAGCTTCAGTGTGCGTGCGTCTTTCTCCTTTTTCGCGCCGTAAATCAGGCATGCGGGCGGCGCGAAAAATGCCACAGCCAGCACCGTCAGCACAGCCTGCGCTCCCGCGCTGACATTCTGAGAAAAGCCGGGGATAAATCCCAGCCCCGCGCACAAAATAAACAGACCGCCCCACAGGGCAAACAGCAGCTTTTTAGACATAAGGTTCTCCTTTTCAGGTAGATGTAGTGTCCCCATTTTAACCGAAATCGGCGCAAAAGGCAACAGCGAATCCCGTCGAATCCCGCCGGTGAAAAAAAACTGGACAGTTCTGCCAACATCTGCTATAATGTCAGGAATAGTATTGGGGAAGGGAGTGTTTTTCCCATGAAATGTCCGTTTTGCGGCGATCAGGAAAGTAAGGTCGTCGATTCTCGCCACTCGGAGGACGGCCTGAGCATCCGCCGCCGCCGGGAGTGTATGGGCTGCCAGCGCCGGTTCACCACCTATGAGATCGTGGAAAGCCTGCCCATCATCGTTGTGAAGCGGGACGGCTCCCGCCAGAACTTTGACCGCAACAAAATTCTCAATTCCATGATCCGCGCCTTTGACAAGCGGAAAGTGGACGTCACTGACCTCGACCGCATCACCACCGAGATCGAGCAGACCATCCAGAACACGCTGGAGCGGGAGATCAGCACCGACAAGATCGGCGAGATGGTCATGGAGCGTCTGAAGCCTCTGGACGAGGTGGCCTACATCCGCTTTGCCTCCATCTACCACCGGTTCCAGGATGCGGGCAGCTTTATGCGGGAGATCAGCAAATTCCTGGAGGAAAAATAATGAGCACGATCCCAACTGAAATCACCGCCGCCACGGAAGGCTCGCTGGACATTGCCTCCATCAAAAGCGTGATGGACGGCTTTGACCCTGCCTCGCTGCTGCCTGACCTGAGCAAGGTTTTCGGCAGTCTGGTGGGCGTGTGCCGCGTCGCCGTGATGATCGGCCCGGTCATCGCGCTGATCCTTGGACTGGCGTATCTGTTTCTCGCGCCGAAGGAGGCCAACTACTACTTCGGCTACCGCTGCTATTTCGGCATGGGCAGCGTCCGCGCATGGCGGTTCACCCAGCGAATCGCAGGGATGATCCTCGGCGGGCTGGGGCTGATCCTCACCGTTATCATGGCCATCGTCACCGCCGGTTACGGCAGTATGGATTCGATGGACATGGTGTGGAGCGCGGTAAACTGTCTGGTGTGGGAGGCGGTTCTTCTGCTGATCGGCACCATCGCCATCAACCTGATCGCCATGGCGAATTTCGACGCCAAGGGCGAGTACCGACACAAAGCGGGAAAGCCGAAAGATCCCCCGCGGGATACAAAATAAGCATAACATCCGGCTGTCGTGCGGCAGCCGGATGTTGTTTTGCCGTTTGCGAGCGGCGAACTCTGCGGGGCTTCCTGATACGCTGATACTATTTCCTGTTTAAAATCAAAGATTTTAATCAGGAAGGCATCGCCTAATGGCGCTGCCGGTTTTACCCCCCCCCAATGGCAGAATCCACAAAAACCGCTTTACAAATCGTTCATATTTTGGCGGCGGGATCCGGCATATTTCCTTGCAATATCGGAAAAAAAGAGGTATACTGTCACAGAAATGTGTGAAAAGGAGGTCTTAGGTCAGCCCTAGGGCCTCTTTTTTCATGAAAACACGTAGATTTGCAAAAAACAGAAAGGATGATTTTTATGGCTACTCCCGAAAAGAATACCGACGCGGTTTATGACGCAAGTACTCTGGGTACCCCCAAAATGCTGGTTCTGGGCCTGCAGCACCTGTTCGCAATGTTCGGTGCAACGGTTCTGGTTCCCGCAATCACCGGACTGAACGTATCCACCACCCTGCTCTTTGCCGGTCTCGGCACGCTGCTGTTCCACCTCATCACCGGACGGAAGGTTCCCGCATTCCTCGGCTCCTCCTTCGCGTTTCTGGGTGCTTACGGCCTGGTCACCGCTTCCGGGCAGGACATCCCGCTGACCTACTCCTGCTTCGGCGTCGCCGTGGCGGGTCTTGTATACCTGGTTCTGGCGCTCTTCTTCAAGCTCTTCGGCGCGAAGAAGGTCATGCGTTTCTTCCCGCCCATCGTCACCGGCCCCATCATCATCTGCATCGGCCTGTCTCTGGCCGGTTCTGCCATCAATAACTGCCGCGGCAACTGGTGGGTCGCGCTGGTCGCGATCCTGGTCGTCGTGGTCTGCAACATCTGGGGCAAGGGCATGGTGAAGATCGTTCCCATTCTGCTGGGCGTTCTCGGCTCCTACCTGTTCGCCATGATCGTTGACCCCGCCGCCCGTGCCAACGTTGCCAAGACCGTGGCCGAGGCCGATTGGGTCGGCCTGCCCGTGATCTGGGGCAACACCGCTTTCTCCATCTTCGGCAAGGATTTTGACAGCGGTATGCTGCTGACCGCCATTATCACCATCGCTCCCATCTCTCTGGCGACTGTCGTGGAGCACATCGGCGACATCTGCGCCATTTCCTCCACCGTCACATCCATCAGCGCCCGGCGCTTGCTCATGCTCACCTGGGATTTTCCTTCTTTGCGCGGCATCAGCGCCCAGAGTTTTTCAAAATGCGCGTTCACTGCTGCATCCTTAGCGCTTTTTCCTTTTTTCGATGCAGAGGAATCAGGAGAATGTCGTTCAGCGTCAGCTGAACAGGAAGCGCTCTGCGCCATCGGCGATTTCTGCGCAGCTGGAAACTGCACAATATTATTATTAGATCCCTTACAATTGACAGATAACATATTACAGTTTACATAGGCATCGTCCGGCATCGTTGTGCATTCCTCTGTATCCACAGAATAACACTCAGAAGATTGCTGTGAGCATTCAAAAGGAATAATCGATCCTTCATAAGCATTCGCTGGCTGCGCCGCCGAACACTCAGAAGTTTTCGCCACAGCGCCTGCCGAACGCTCAGAAGTATTTTGCGTCTGTGCTTTCTCAGCGTTCCAACGGGCGTTCGCTGCCTTGCGTGCGCGCTGCGAGCGTTCCTCCTGGCCATCTTCCCAGCGGTCGCGCTCCGCCAGCCATTTTTCGCGATTCGTTTCCAGACAACGGTAAATGTCAACCAGCACGATCTGCGTCACCTGATCCAGCTCTGGACACTCGCAGACACCGAAGAATGCAAAGATAGCGTCGAGCAGATTTGCTTTCTGCTGATCGTTCAGGAAACGGATTTTGTCGTAGAAATCGATGAAAAGAATAAAACTGCGTTGTTCATTTGTCGCCATAAATAGGACTCCTTTCAAAATGAATTTATTGTTCTATAGTTACTAGGATTTTTCGGCTGATATTATGCGCGTTTTTAGAATTTGTCACCAGATCTGGACAATTGTTTCGCTTTCAGCCGAGGAAGGAGTTGCTATTTACTGCAGATGTGATGTGCCATTGATCCGGAGTATTCTTCAGGCACCATCTGCCAGCTTAAAGAAATTTGTCCTTCCATAGTTACTAGGATTTTTGGGGCGATTTATAAACGGCCTTCGCGAAATTGTTACCAGATCTAAATAATCATTCTGCGTTCGCGTGCTTTCAGCCAGGAGGGAATTGCTTTTTACGGAATGCCGGCGGCTCGATGCGTGTTCATCGTCGCTCGTCCACACAGAAAAAATGGTCCTTCCCTTCTACTATATAAAGGAATTTTTTGCCCGAAAATTGCACTATTTCCGATTTAAAATTTTTATCTTAATGATATCCGTTAAATGCACGGCGTATTTTAGGCGCACAGCTTGCCCGATCGCTTCAGCAGATTTCCACTGACCAGTTTCTGAAGGTCACCGTTTCTTTCATGTCGATTCCAGAAAACCAGAAAAATCTTGCGAGAGGATGGACGTGCAATGATGACGCTGCGGTTGGAATTTGTTCCGAAAAAATCTGTATGAGCGCGGGGCTTGGGAGCGATCTCAAGCCCCGTTTTTTGCGGCGATTTTTCGCTGGCAGGTGTCTTATTCAACCTCTTGAAAGTTCCTCATTTATACGTTACACTAATGAAAGAACCGGGCGTGGCCCGGCCTTTTTTAAGTGAACGAGAGGAGAACCTGAGATGCTCGACAAGCTGCAAAACTTAGACGATAAATACGAAGAGCTGGGGCGCATGCTGGCGGATCCGGAGGTGCTGGCGAATCCTGAGGAGCTGCGCAAAACGGCGAAGGCGCGTGCGGATCTTGAGGATGTGGTCATGGCCTGGCGCGAATACCGCAAAGCGGATGAGGAGCTGGCGGACGCGAAGGTGATGCTGGCGGACGATCTGGACGACGACATGGCGCAGATGGTGAAGGAAGAGATCAAGACGCTGAGCGCCCAGGTGGAATCGCTGGAGCACGAGATCAACATTCTGCTCCTGCCGAAGGATCCGAACGATGCGCGCAATGTCATTGTGGAGGTGCGCGCTGGCACTGGCGGCGACGAAGCGGCGCTGTTTGCGGCGGATCTCTACAAGATGTATGTGCGCTACGCGGAAAAACAGGGCTGGAAGGTCGACGTGATGAACTCCAACGAAACGGACGGCGGCGGCTACAAGGAAATAACGTTCATGATCATCGGTAAGGGCGCGTACAGCAAGCTGAAATTTGAAAGCGGCGTGCACCGCGTGCAGCGTGTGCCAGCCACAGAAACTCAGGGACGTGTTCATACATCAGCAGCCTCGGTTGCCGTACTTCCCGAAGCAGAACCCTTCGATGTAGAAATCAACGAAGGTGAAATCAAATGGGATACCTTCCGAAGCGGAGGTGCGGGAGGTCAGAACGTGAACAAGGTAGAATCGGGGGTCCGTCTGCGCTACAACTGGAAGAACCCGAACACGGGTATCGTGGAAGAAATCCTTATCGAATGTACGGAAACCCGCGACCAGCCGAAGAACAAGGAACGTGCCCTGAGCCGTCTGCGTACTTTCATCTACGACAAGGAACACCAGAAATACATCGACGACATCGCTTCCAAACGAAAGACCATGGTGAGCACCGGTGACCGTTCGGCCAAAATCCGCACGTACAACTATCCGCAAGGACGTATCACCGACCATCGCATCAACTATACCATCTACAACCTGGCAGCCTTCATGGACGGCGACATTCAGGACTGCATCGACCATCTGATTGTGGCCGAAAATGCAGAACGGTTGAAAGAAAGCGAATTATAAAAGTAAGGTGTATAATTTTACCCCTTACCGTGAACAATAAAGTCACATTATTACCATTAATCATAAAAACATTATGAACAAACAGGAATTATTTGAAAACATCAAAAAGAAAAAATCTTTTTTATGTGTAGGACTGGATACCGATATCAAGAAAATTCCGGAACACCTTCTGAAAGAAGAAGACCCGATTTTCACATTCAATAAAGCAATCATCGATGCCACTGCCCCTTACTGTATTGCCTATAAACCCAATTTGGCCTTCTATGAAAGTATGGGTGTAAAAGGATGGATTGCTTTTGAAAAGACAGTGGAATACATCAAAAAGAACTATCCTGACCAGTTCATTATTGCCGATGCCAAACGTGGCG